>Ga0115013_10000005_pt1 | contig 352030 bp, 333 predicted proteins | sample SouAtlMetagenome_2_FD_88686 | JGI IMG/M metagenome (GOLD analysis project Ga0115013, IMG submission 88686) | Marine eukaryotic phytoplankton communities from Atlantic Ocean - South Atlantic ANT15 Metagenome | ecosystem: Environmental > Aquatic > Marine > Oceanic | place: South Atlantic Ocean...
ATCCCGAACTCAGTAGTGAAACGCTTTAGCGCCGATGGTAGTGTGGGGTCTCCCCATGTGAGAGTAGGTCATCGCCAAGCTTTTATACCGAACCCCTGATTGCGCTGCAGTCAGGGGTTTTTTCGTTATGGGTAAGGGCAGCGTTTGCTGCTAAGCCTGTATTTTCTGAACAAAGTTTATCTCATGAGGCGGCGATGTAAGCGTTTCATGGACAGCTACGGCTGCTTAGTCTAAAATACCGCCGGTTTAGCTGCTCAAATGCTAACCACATTTAATTCCGTAATAGGCGAGGGATGACCTCGCTTTTTTACAGGTGTCACATAGTTTTCTGTATAGTCGCAGCGCACGCGGGGGAGGTTCAATTGACGAGACCAGCCATTCTGGCTCTTGAAGATGGTAGTGTATTCAAGGGTATTGCTATTGGCGCAGACGGTCAGTCTAGCGGGGAAGTTGTCTTTAATACTTCCATGACCGGTTATCAGGAAATTCTCACGGATCCATCATACTGTCGCCAAATTGTTACGTTGACATACCCTCATATTGGTAATGTGGGAACCAATGATGAAGATACTGAGTCCTCTCAGACGTGGGTTTCCGGCCTAGTTATTCGTGATCTACCTTTAGTTGCTAGCAACTTTAGGAAAGAGAAGACCCTAGATCAATATCTAAAAGACAACAATATTGTTGGAATCGCAGATATTGATACACGTCGATTAACCCGCATTTTACGTGAAAAAGGCTCTTTGAATGGTTGTATCATGGCTGGCAACGTTGATGAAGAATCAGCGCTAGCGGCAGCTAAAGCATTCCCTGGTCTTAAGGGAATGGACTTAGCAAAAGAAGTATCCACTAAAGAATCTTATGAATGGCGTTCATCTACATGGCAGTTAGGTGTAGGTCATGTGGATAAGTCTGATCAGGACCTACCATTCCATGTTGTTGCTTATGATTACGGTGTAAAAAGCAATATCCTGCGTATGCTTGTAGAGCGTGGCTGTAAATTGACGGTCGTTCCGGCGCAAACACCTGCTAGTGATGTCCTCGCTATGTCTCCCGATGGCGTTTTCTTATCAAACGGCCCCGGTGATCCAGAGCCTTGTGATTACGCTATCAAAGCGATTCGAGAAGTTTGTGCCGCTGATGTCCCTGTTTTTGGTATTTGTTTAGGGCATCAACTCCTCGCGTTAGCTTCAGGAGCAAAAACCGTTAAGATGAAGTTTGGTCATCATGGTGCCAACCACCCTGTCCAAGACGTGTCTACTAAAAAGGTGATGATCACCAGCCAAAACCACGGCTTTGCTGTTGATGAGTCCACAATGCCTGAAACATTGCGTACAACTCATAAGTCTCTTTTTGATAGCTCTTTGCAAGGTATTGAGCGTACGGACTGCTCTGCATTTAGTTTCCAGGGGCACCCAGAAGCGAGCCCAGGACCACGCGATGTGGCTCCTCTGTTTGATCGCTTTATTGCAGAAATGAGAAAACGTAAATACGCCTAAGTAGCAACTTTTGCGGCTTAGCCAAGTAATTTGATTTGACCGGTTTATACAATGCCAAAACGCACGGACATTAACAGTATTTTGATCCTTGGTGCAGGCCCAATTATTATTGGACAAGCCTGCGAGTTTGATTATTCAGGTGCACAAGCGTGTAAAGCGCTGCGTGAAGAAGGTTACCGAGTTATTTTGGTAAACTCTAATCCTGCAACCATCATGACAGATCCATCGATGGCGGACTCAACATACATTGAGCCGATTAACTGGAAGACAGTTGCCAAAATTATTGAAAAAGAGCGTCCAGATGTTTTACTACCTACAATGGGTGGTCAGACAGCGCTTAACTGTGCGTTAGATCTTGAACGCGAAGGTGTTTTAGAAAAGTTTGGTGTTGAGATGGTTGGTGCGAATGCGGATACCATCGATAAAGCAGAAGACCGAGATCGTTTTGATAAGGCGATGAAAAATATCGGTCTTGAGTGTCCTCGTTCTGCCATCGCACATAGCATGGAAGAGGCGCTTCAAGTACAAGCGCAATTGGGCTTCCCATGCATCATTCGCCCTTCATTCACAATGGGTGGATCAGGTGGTGGTATTGCTTATAACGTTGAAGAATTCAAAGAAATTTGTGAGCGTGGACTTGATCTGTCGCCAACTAACGAGTTGTTAATAGATGAATCGTTAATTGGATGGAAAGAGTACGAAATGGAAGTCGTTCGAGACAAGAACGATAACTGTATCATTATCTGCGCGATTGAAAACTTTGACGCTATGGGCGTGCACACTGGGGACTCAATTACAGTTGCTCCGGCTCAAACGCTTACAGATAAAGAATACCAGATCATGCGAGATGCATCGCTTGCTGTTTTGCGTGAAATAGGCGTAGAAACTGGTGGTTCGAACGTTCAGTTTGGTGTGAACCCTGAAGATGGCCGTATGGTTGTAATTGAGATGAACCCTCGTGTTTCACGCTCATCAGCCTTGGCTTCTAAAGCGACAGGTTTCCCTATCGCTAAAGTAGCTGCTAAGTTAGCGATTGGTTACACATTAGATGAGTTACAAAACGATATTACAGGTGGCGCTACACCCGCTTCGTTTGAGCCGTCTATCGATTACGTAGTAACCAAGATTCCTCGCTTTACTTTCGAGAAATTCCCGCAAGCTAATGACCGCCTCACAACGCAGATGAAGTCTGTAGGTGAAGTCATGGCTATTGGTCGTACGCAACAAGAGTCTTTGCAAAAAGCGCTACGTGGCTTAGAAGTTGGTGCGACTGGATTAGATCCGATTGTTGATCTAGAAAGTGAAGATGCACGCTCCGATATTATTCGTGAAATGAAGCAACCAGGCGCAGAGCGTATTTGGTATCTTGCTGACGGTTTCCGTATGGGAATGACGGTTGAAGAGTTATACGAATACTCTGGCATTGATCCGTGGTTCTTGGTGCAAATAGAAGATTTGATCAAAGACGAAGAACGCGTCAGTAAGATGGGATTACATGAGCTTGACGCTGATGCCGTTTATCGCTTAAAGCGTAAAGGCTTCTCTGATGCTCGCTTGTCTACTTTATTGGGTGTTAGTGAGAAACAGTTCCGCAAGCATCGTCATGCGTTGAACATTCGCCCTGTCTATAAGCGCGTCGATACCTGTGCAGCTGAATTCGCTACAGATACAGCTTATATGTACTCTAGCTATGAAGAAGAGTGTGAAGCTAACCCTTCGGACCGTGAAAAAATCATGGTTATTGGTGGCGGGCCAAACCGCATCGGTCAAGGAATCGAGTTTGACTACTGCTGTGTGCATGCTGCATTAGCCGCTCGTGAAGCCGGTTACGAAACCATTATGGTTAACTGTAACCCAGAGACCGTCTCTACTGATTACGATACGTCTGATCGTTTGTATTTTGAATCGATCACGTTAGAAGATGTGTTAGAAATTGTTCATCTAGAAAAACCTGTCGGTGTAATCGTTCAGTTTGGTGGTCAAACACCGCTCAAGCTTGCTGTTGCGCTTGAACAGGCTGGTGTGCCGATCATTGGTACATCTCCAGAAGCGATTGATCGTGCAGAGGACCGTGAACAGTTCCAGCAGATGCTCATGCGTTTGGGGCTTAAGCAGCCAGAGAACTCTACTGTTCGTTCTTTAGAGCAGGCTATCATCGAAGCCAAGAAAATTGGCTATCCTCTGGTTGTTCGCCCTTCTTATGTATTGGGTGGGCGTGCGATGGAAATCGTGTACAAGGAAGAAGAGCTTCGCCGCTACATGAACGAAGCCGTTCAGGTGTCGAATGAAGCGCCAGTCTTATTAGATCGCTTCTTGAATGCTGCTGTTGAAATTGATATTGATGCAGTATCTGACGGTGAAACGGTTGTTATTGGCGCGATCATGCAGCACATTGAACAGGCAGGTGTGCACTCAGGTGATTCGGCTTGCTCATTCCCGCCGTACAGTCTGTCAAAAGACGTGCAAGACCAGATGCGTGAGCAAGTCAAAAAAATGGCGATTGAGTTAGGCGTTGTTGGCTTAATGAACTGCCAGTTGGCTTACCAAGACGGCGAAATCTACGTTATCGAAGTAAACCCGCGTGCGTCACGTACGGTTCCTTTTGTATCTAAATGTATTGGTGTTTCGTTAGCGAAAGTTGCCGCTTTAGTTATGACAGGTAAAAAGCTAGCTGAGATAGGTTTTACAGAAGAGATTATTCCTTCGTATTTCCATGTAAAAGAAGCTGTTTTCCCGTTTAACAAGTTCCAAGGCGTTGACCCTATTCTTTCTCCAGAAATGAAATCTACTGGTGAAGTAATGGGCACGGGTGAAAGTTTCGGTGAAGCCTTTATGAAAGCGACAATAGGTGCGGGTGAAAAAATGCCTAAGCCTGGTAAGGCGTTCATCTCCGTTCGTAATGTCGATAAAGACGGTGCCGTGCCTATTGCTAAGTCGCTGATTGAATTGGGCTTTTCGCTGGTTGCAACCGGTGGTACTGCTGCTTTCTTCAAAGAACATGGCATTGATGTCAGTATTGTGAACAAAGTCGCCGAAGGTCGTCCTAATATTATTGATATGATAAAGAACCACGAGGTTGTTTACGTAGTCAATACAACGGAAGGCCGTAAAGCGATAGCTGATTCATCTGAAATCCGTCGCAGTGCTTTACAGCATAAGGTTCCTTATACAACGACATTGGCAGGCGCTGAAGCGATTGTGAAGGCATTAGAGTACGGCGAAGAGAAAGAAGTTCGTCGGCTACAGGATCTGCATTAAAGGAGTAGTTCATGAGTCGTGTACCCATGACGGTGAGTGGCGAATTAGCGCTGCGAAAAGAACTTGATCAGTTAAAAACATCTGATCGCCCACGTATTATCCAAGCTATTGCGGATGCGCGTGAGCACGGTGACCTGAAAGAAAACGCTGAGTACCATGCTGCTCGTGAAGAGCAGGGCTTTGTCGAAGGCCGTATTCAGGAGCTAGAAAGCAAGTTATCAAACGCTCAAGTTATTGATGTGCTTGCTATTCCACATACGGGTAAAGTTATTTTTGGTACTACAGTTGTTATTGTTAACTGTGATACTGATGAAACGGTTAAATACCAGATTGTTGGAGATGATGAAGCAAATATTAAGATTGGCAAGCTGTCGGTAAACTCACCAATTGCGCGCGGTCTTATTGGTAAATCTGAAGGCGATATAGCGGGAATTCAAACACCTGGCGGGATCGTTGAATACGAAATCGAAGAAGTACTTCACGTTTAACCACTCGTGTTAGACAGCCTACCTTCTCAGTAAGGCACGCCTTTACTGAGAAGGTAAACATATTCTTACCCAATACTCATATTATCGATAATATTTCTGCAGTCGCTGTGATGGTGCTTAACTGCATGAATCGTTTTTTATTCGCATTTCATATACGCATTGGCGTAATCGAAGTTATGTTGATAACACTCTTCTTGTTTGAGTCTGGTTTAAAGTAATAACATATATTTAGATGTCTATTTTCTAAGGATGCAATGTATGTTCTGGAAAGCCATTCCAAAAGATCGCTGGCCTGAAGATCATGAGTTTATTGAGTATATAGAGAATAAATGGGTTGAGCCGTTTGGTGATATGAGACAAGAGTTAGTGTTTATAGGTCAGCAGCTGGATAAAGAGGCAATGACACGCGCGTTGAATGACTGCCTTTTATCAGAAGAGGAGGTGTTAAAAGGAAAGCGCTACTGGATGGCTCTGAATGATCCGTTTCCTGCGTGGGGAGAGCAAGCATGAATGTCGCTGTTCCAACTCATTTAAATGTGCCTAAACCTCCCAACGCTCGCCGGTCAGTTATAGGCGAGCATCCGGCTTTGTTTATAGATTTCTATCAAGAAGAGACCAATATTGTTATATGGTAGCGTAAGCTGAATGATGCACTGCAAGAAAGCGTAGCTCGTTTTTTGTATTTTAAATCTGTCATGACAGTGACGCATGATAGCACCTATGAAACCGTCTTGTTACGGCTTATCAGGGAGTTGCGACTCCTACTACGATTATTAGTTAGTTGAGAGATCATCTAAACCCCAGCTCGAAACGTAAGCTCACTATATCAATAGTGAATGTTTTGAGCAGGGGTTAGCGTGGATAACGTAGATGAATCGCGGATTATAGAAATGGCTTGGGAAGATCGAACGCCTTTCGAAGCTATCGATACCTTATATGGGCTTTGCGAGTCCGAAGTAATTAAGATGATGCGTCGTCAGCTCAAGCCCAGTAGTTTTAAGTTGTGGCGTAGCCGAGTCGCTGGACGCAAAACAAAACACCTGGCGTTACGCTCTGCCAAGGTAAGCCGAGCGTATTGTTCCCGACAGTACAAACCAAAATAATGTAAAGCCAAACGATTACTCTTTTCAACTCAATGAAAGTTTAGCGCGAATCCGGCTCAGAGCAACGGGTGTTATTCCTATATAGGATGCAATCTGTTGTAGCGGGATGCGCTCTTTTAGTTCGGGATAATCAGCACAAAAGTTAAGGTAACGCTGCTCTGCGGTTTCTTTCACAAAAGCGCTTTCTCGTTCCTCTTTGGTAATAAAAATATTTTCCAAAAAGTGGATGTAAAAAGATAAAAAGCTTTTATCGTGCTGCAGCTGTTCGAAGAATGTTGGCCATGGATAGGAGATTACAACACTGTCTTCTAGGGCTTGAATACCAAACAGCACCGGTGCTTGAGTGACCATAGATCGTGTAGAGCCGATGATGCGAGGGCTTTTAGCAAAGGTCTGAGTGAACTCTTTGCCGGTATCTGAAACGCTCACATACCTCATCAAGCCCTTGTGTAAAAAGTAAAGTTTATTGGCATGATCACCTTGTTGAAAAAGATAATCTCCCTTGTGGATAACATGGATATCGAGGGTTAGCGAAAAACGTTCCCACTCTATTTGGTAACCCATGTCCGAAAAGTAGGCCCTAAAGCTATCTTGTAGTTGAGTGCGATCCATGGGGGATTTCCTTGGTATTAATCAGGCGCCGTTTTCGGTTTGCCAATGTAAAATATGTTCCGTCAATCAATAATAAAGCAATAAAAATACATAGAAGGCCGCTGATAAAATGCGTGCTCAGAAGCGATGAGAATGATGACTGGCTCACGCTAGTGTAGCAAGCAACCCAGACAGGTATGGTATAAGACATAGCCAGTAATCGAGTGGCACCTGCTAAAACTACTAAGCGTTGCTGTAGCACAAACGTGAGTAGCGTCGTAAAGATGGTTAGATAAAGTATGTTGCTCCAAAAACCGCTTAGGTGCCATGAAACCTCGTCTATGTTCCCCCATATTAGCGTAATCGGCAGCAGCCATAATGTGCCAAATAGCATAATCATAAACGCGCCAGATAATGCAGGCAGTGTTCGCCCCCATTTTTGCACTGAAACCACATGCATCGCGAGTAAGAAACAAGCGCCGATGTAAATCGAATCTCCTGAGTGCCACACAAAGCTGTTTGAGCCTGCTGTTTGCGTGCTGTGATTAGAGAGCAGTACAATCACGGCTCCTAACGAGCCTACTATAAACCCAAAAATTCGGACTCCAGAGGCAAGCTCTCCAAGCCAAACGCGCGCGATGACTACGCCCATCAGTGGAACCAGTGTATATAACACTGAAGTGTTTAACGGTGTGGTTGATTCTAACGCCAGGAAAAGTCCAATAAAAAAACCAACCAACGTACCGCTGATGAACACATAGTGGAGTAGGCGCCACCGTTTACTGAATAGGCGTTTGAACTCGGTTGGCGAGTGAAGCCCAGTGCGACGCCAGCTGATAATAAGACAGGGGACGATGCACAATAGAGCTAACAAAAAGCGAAAGCACGACGTCGCCAAAGGACTTGCATAGGCTGACATATTCCCTGAGATGATAAAAGAAGACGCCATTAGCCACGCCCACAGTAGTAAGTACATCAGCTGATTCATAGCGAGTGCTCACTTAAACGGGGTGCGATAACACGGTCAAACAGATGCGCACTTATTTCGGGAGCTAGGCTGATAAAAAATACACTGGCGAATAGGTCGGCCAAGTGTGCAGCGGTTGTAACGGCTTGAGTGTGCTCCCCACTGGCATTTTTAATCGTAAAATTCTGATTTTTAAGTAGTGTAGTCTGTTCAGCGGTTTTAATGCTGACTACTAGATTGTTTACAAAAGCGGCTTGCGGATGTTTGTGCGAATAAAAGTGCCCTAACGTACAGTCAGCATCGGAGTACTCGGCTAAATCGAAGCGGTACAATGTAAAATAGCCATCGGCTTGCCGAATTTGTAAATCGTATTCTTGAGGGGCTTTTTGAATCAATCGATAGGTATCAATGCCAGCCTTTTGCTCTATATCTGTTTTAAGTAAGAGAGGCGCAATAGGGCCGTTAGAGCCAAAGCCTGTATCGATGAGATAGCTATGATTATCCAGCGTTAAGAGACTTACTCGGTGTGTGCGTGGGGCATTGATATCTTGGTTGTTGAGCACCCTAGCTAGCATCAGTTTTACATCGCCGCCCAACGCTTTCAATAACTCAAATGTGAGTTTGTTATGCTCAAAGCAATAGCCTCCGAAACCGCGAGTCACCAGCTTTTGGCTAATATCATCTATATCAAGAGAAATATCTTCCCGCAGTAATGCCGCTAAACTATTGAAGGTATAGCGTTCCACATGTCGTTGCTGTAATCGTGTTGTAAACGCAAGCGTTAGCCTATCTGGGATCTCCAGTCCAAGGTCGGTAAGGTATGACAGTAAACTCAGTGGAAGAGACATGATGGCGTCCTAGTCTGTGTGATTGATGGCGCCATAGTAATGTCGACGCGGCGACAAGGAATTAACCTAGGTTTACTCAGGTGAAATATCTTTGTTTTTGGCTGGAGAGCGTATGCTTTGCATGCTTATATATCATGAGCAGCACAATAGAGCATAAAAAATGGATACATATACTGAATTAGCCAACATTCTTCGTCATCGTATGGCGAGCTTGGCGCATAACCAACAACTTTGGATTGGTTTAGCCGGAGCGCCCGGCAGCGGTAAAAGTACGATCGCACAGGAGTTAAAAGCACAAATCGGTGAGCCACTGTTGGTGATTCCCCAAGACGGCTATCACTATTATCGCCATGAACTCGATACTATGGATAATCCCACTCATATGCATGTAAGGCGGGGAGCGTCTTTTACGTTCAATGCCGACAAGCTAGTGGCTGACTTAGTCACGGCACGCCAGAAAGGGGAAGGTTGTTTCCCGAGTTTTGACCACGGCGTTGGTGATCCTGTCGAGAATGATATTCACCTCTCTCGCCAACATCGCGTCATCATTGTTGAAGGCAGTTTTTTATTGCTGGATGAGCCACCGTGGTGCAATCTTAAAACGCACGTGTTTGATGAAAGCTGGTTTATCAATATTTCGCTGGATGAGTCTAACCGTCGTGTTACAGGCCGTCATGTGAGTCTTGGCTTGACCCCAGAACAGGCTAGCCAGCGAGTCGCTGCTAATGATGGAATCAACGCTGAATTAATAACAAAAGTTTCTCCCGCCAATGCTGATCGTTTGATTTGTATTTAATGTCGATTAAGCGGACGCACATAACAGGAGCAGAATCTTTATGAAAATAGCTGTGCTAGATGATTACCAAAATGCGGTAGTCAACCTCGATTGTTTTTCTGTGCTGCAAGGTCACGAAGTGATGGTGTTAAATGAAACCTATACGGATATTGATGCGTTGGCGCAGAAGTTAGCCGGTGTCGAAGCCTTGGTTTTGATCCGCGAGCGAACTGTCATTAGTGAAGCACTTTTATCCAAGCTTCCCGCCCTAAAATTGATTAGCCAAACAGGCAAAGTCAGCAACCATATCGATGTAGCCTTATGCAAACGATATGGCATAGCCGTTGCCGAAGGCGTTGGCTCACCAGTGGCGCCTGCTGAGTTATGCTGGGGGCTAATAATGGCTGCATCACGACATATCCCGGCTTATTGTGATCAGTTGTCACAAGGGCATTGGCAGCAATCGGGTGGGGAAGTTTCTTCTCTGGGCTTAGGGCGAACCTTGAGCGGCTTAACTTTGGGTATTTGGGGATACGGTAAAATAGGTCAGCGTATAGCTCGTTTTGCACAGGCATTTGATATGAAGGTATTGGTGTGGGGGCGAGAGCCGTCGCGTATAAAGGCCGAAGCTGATGGCTGGCAAGTGGCTAGCAGTAAGGCAGCGTTTTTTTCCGATGCTGATGTGTTGAGCCTACACTTACGCCTTAATGAGGCTACCAAAGGGTGTGTGACCGCGGCTGATTTAGCACGAATGAAAGCAGACTCTTTGTTCGTTAATACCAGCCGTGCAGAATTGGTTGAGCCAGGCGCATTATACGATGCCATGAGCCGACACCCTACTCGACGAGCGGCCTTAGATGTGTTTGAGCATGAACCGGCCACTCCCGAAAACGAGCCTTTGCTGTCGCTGACTAATGTTTTGTGTACTCCTCATTTAGGGTATGTGGAGCAAAGCAGTTACGAGCTATATTTTAAGATTGCGTTTGAAAACGTAGTCACATTCAGCAACGGTAACCCACAGAACATAGCGGGCTAGCCTTTTTAGGCTGTTTAAACCGCGCCGAGTACGGCTAGGCTTGGTACATTATTTGAACTGTAGAGTAGTTCAGTTTCTACTTTAAAGTGAGTGCGGATAAGAGAAGGCGTTAAGCTTTGTGGCAGTGCGCCAAAGCAGGCTAGCTTTCCGTCAGACAGCAGCATTACTTTATCGGCGAACCGCAGCGCCAAGTTCAAATCATGGACCACCACAAGGGCAATAGGTTTTTTAGTCGGCGCGCAATTAGGGAGCGGGGTGTTGACATAGTCCCTAACCAGCGCCAAGGTTTGTAGTTGATTTGCAAGATCTAGGGCCGAGGTCGGCTCATCTAAGATGAGGACTGACGGGTCGGTAATCATCGCTTGTGCTAAGCTCACCATTTGTAATTGCCCCCCGGATAATTCAGAACAAAATTTATTCTGTAGATGGCCTATCTGTAAACGATCCAGCATCGCTGCCATTTTATGCAGGTCGGACTGTTTAACTCCCCACGATAAGCTATCGGCCTTTAATGCGAGTACCAGCATCTCACTGACTTGGAGGTGGGAGCCTGCTCCAACCGTTTGGGGAACGTAGCCTATCGCTTTTGCGAACCGCTTTTGAGTCGGCCCTGTGATTGGGGTTTGATTAAAGTGAATGTCACCCGTGTGCTTGTAGAGGTTGCACAGGCATTTTACAAAGCTGCTCTTCCCGGCGCCGTTAGGACCGATAACGGCGATCATCTCGCCGCCTTTGACTTCGGGCATCGTCACGGATTTTAGGATGCGTTTGCCTTGTAATGTAAGGTTTAGGTTGTTAACTGATAAGCGGCTCATGACCAGTGGCTCCGTTTACTGCTCAGTATTAGCGATAAGAAGAAAGGAATACCGATAAGGGCTGTAATAACACCCACAGGGAATAAAACGCCCGGCACTAGCGCTTTAGAGATTAACGAGGTAAAGCTCATGACGGCGGCGCCAATTAATAAAGTGGCCGGTAGAAACCATCGCTGTTCTTCACCTACTAGCATGCGTGCGATATGCGGAGCGACCAAGCCTACAAAGCCTATCGTCCCAGCAAAAGAAACAGCGGCAGCGGTGAGCAGCGAGACTACAATTAATACCTGAACACGGATACGTTCGGCAGAAATTCCTCGAGCGCGGGCCAATTCCTCATTGGCGCGAATTGCGGTGAGCTTCCAAGCGTTAATAAAAATTAATGGCAAGCTTACGAGCATAAAAGCCAACAGAATTTTGATGTCGAGCCAGCTAGCTTTTGCCAGCGACCCCATAATCCAAAACAGGAGCTCTTGGAGCTGGTCGGCAGAGGCTAAATACTCCACTAGGGTGAGTAGCGCATTAAAACCGAACATAGTTGCAATGCCTAATAGTGTCACAGTCGCGGGTGTGAGACGTTTTACAATTCCTGCAAAGCTCACCAGCAAGGCCGTCATTAAAGAAAAAATAAAGGCATTTAACGGAATAAAGAAAGCGTCGGGAATGGGTAAGTAAGAGGCAAAGCTTTGGTTAAGAACGATGGCCAGCGACGCACCAAATCCGGCGGCAGACGATAAGCCCAGTGTAAAAGGGTCGGCTAAAGGGTTCTTCAATACGGTTTGCATCTGAGCACCGGATACGGCCAAGATCATACCGATCAATAGAGCCATTATGGCGCTGGGCATACGGATATCCCAGACTATAACGACGGCGCGTTTATTGATCTCACCAGGTGCTATTTCGCTGTGAAATAAGCCCTGCATAAACGTTTCGTAGCTTAGTCCTTGGGAGCCAATATACAGATCCATGAGAAACGCGATGATCACTAGCGCGCTGAGCCCGGCTAATAGCAGCAGCCGTTTACGAGCCTGTTTTTTGTAGTCGTAAATGCTGGCGGATAAATCATTGGTATCGTATGGTGCTGGTATTAGGTTGTGAGTAGCTGAGTGTTTGTTAGTCATATCTTAGCGGCCATTGTTAGTCGCGATGGGTGTTGACGGTTGATAATGAATAGCGAAGGTGCCGCGATACGGTAAGTTTAAAAACTCGTCGTGGATGGCTCTAAATTCGGCGGCGGGATCTAATTCTGGATAATGCTCAGGGTAGGCCCAGTACGCAAAATATTGTGCGGCAATAATGTTAAACGGCGAGTTAAAAAAATCATGAAACAGGGCGTAGACTTGCTGGCGCTTTACCGCATCGAGTTCCGCTAGCCCCGGCCTGCTGATTAGTGCGGGAAAAGCACTAAGCGCTTGCTCAGTGGATACGGAATAGCCTAGCGGAATGTTCTTCGCATTGGGACGTGTACTACTCCAGTTGGTTCCTGTAATGACGTAAAGGTCTGGGTTTTCGATAAGCACTTTTTCGACGGTTAACTCACCCGTAGCGCCGGGCAGCAGGTGTGTGCCGATGTTGATAAGCCCGGCTGCTTCCGCAATCTTACCAAAGTTGCTATCGCCCCATGTTCGACAGCACTGCGCCAGCCCATTGATACCCGCTGCTTTCTCAATAAACACACGTCGTTTAGTTGGAATGGAGGCGGCGATTTGCTGCAGTTGTTGTAAGCGCTTTGTATAAAAGTCTACATAGCGCTTTGCGGTATTGGGTACGTTGAGTGCGTCGCCCAATAAGCGGATAGAGGCGGCTGTGTGTGTAAAGGGGTCTTCTTTGAAATCAATAAACAAGGTTTTGATACCCACGGAATTTAAGATGTCTGTTAGTCCCGTTTCTTGTGCAACTGGGTAGTCACTTTTCTCCAATATAAGCAGATCAGCTGGTAAGCCTAGTGCATATTCAACGTCGAAGCTGCCTGTACTAACTAAGCCGACTGTCGGTAAGTCAGCAATGGAGGGAAAGCGTTCTAGGTAGGCTTGATACGCATCGTGATCATTACGAATTAGGTCGGTGCGCCAGGCAACGACATGGTCAAACATCTTTTCTTTTAATAGCAAATCGAGCGCATAGCTAATACGTCCGGTTCCCAAAATTATGCCTTGTGGCTCGTGCTCAATGGTGACCTCTCTTCCCATAATGTCAGTCACGACTATTGGATATGTGCTCGCTGTTTCATCGTTAGCCATGGCCATTATCGGGGAGACCCAATGCACGTACATAAGCGTGAGGAAGGCCGCAAAAATTGTTGCGTGTCGCATGAATAATCCTTGGCTGTTTTGGGTGAAATCCGATTAGCTGTAAACAGAAAAACCGACTCTATGAGTCGGCTATTGGTTGATGTACCGTAAACCGGCTTTTTAAAAGGCAAGCTTCGCCGACAGCATGACCTGACGAGAGTCACCGATAGAAACAAAGTATTTATTAGTCGCCGAGGGATAATACACTTTATCGAACAAGTTTTTGATGTTCAGTTGCCAGGTGAGGTCTTTATCTTGGAATCTCGTTTCGTATGTAGCGAATACATCGGTTGTTGTATAAGACGGTAGTGTAAAGGTGTTAGCCGAGTCTCCAGCGCGATCGCCAACATAGTGAACACTGCCGCCTAATCGTAAGGCGTCATCTACTTTATAACGGGTTGAAACGGAAGCCGTTTGCTCAGCTACGTTCCACAAACGATTGCCTTTGTATTCTGGATCTTCTGTGGTTTCACCATCAATATAGGCATAGCTTGCGATCACGTCTAAACGATCGGTTACTTTACCGGCGATATCTAACTCTATACCGCGTGAGCGTGCTTGGCCTGACGTGCGCCAGCTGGACTCGGCCGTCGTTTCGTTATATTCAGATACTAGGATGTTTTTCTTGTTGATATCGAATACGGCTACTGTTCCTGTTACACCATTATCGAGTTCAAATTTGGCTCCCACTTCAAAGGATTTTGATTCTTCTGGTTGAATGCTGGAATCAATAACGATACCTGCTTTAGGTGCAATGGTTGAGTTAGGCTTAAGTGACTCGGTGTAGCTCGCATAGAGTGACCACTCTGGCGTTGCTTTAAACACTACGCCAACACGAGGTAAGAAGGCGTTGCCTGATAAATCAGTGTTCGCTTGGAAAGGACGACCACGACCTGCGAGTTGATCGTATGTCATGTAGCGAGCGCCCAGTACTAATAACCATTGGTCTGTCAGGTATAAGGTGTCTTGGAAAAATGCAGAGGTGCTTTTTAATTTATCGGTTTGGTCGCTTGCGCTATCGGATACGGTAGTTGAGCCACCCACGGTGCCATAGACTGGGTTGAGATAATCAAATGTACCAGAGATAGAGTCGCGTAGTAGGTTTTCACGATAGTAGCGACGATATTCGTGATCAACACCCACCAATAAGTCATTTTTCATACCGGCCGTATCAAATTGGCCGTTAAGGTAAATAGTGGCAAAGCTATCAGTGCTAAGTGCGTCATGTGTAGCTGAGTTGCGGCGGGTCAGTGTACCTGAATCGACATCAATACCTGTTACACGCAATTGGTTAGCGTCATAGGTTTCGCGGTTATAGCTATAACCGGCGTGCAGTTTCCAATCATCATTAAAGTAATGATCAATGGATGTTTGGAATAATTGCGAGCGCCCTTCCATCGTATTAGCTGGCTCGTCTAAGCGTCGAACTGCAGGAATAGCGAGGGGCTTGTTAGTTGTTGGGTCAAGAATGGTACCGCGATCAGAAGGGTAAAGAAATTCGCGATACTCATAAGAAACAGTTACATCGGTTTTATCGCCATACCAGCGAATTGACGGGGCGATTAGCTGCTCTTCTCGTTCACCAAAATTACGCCAGTAGTCTTCATCAACGGCATCCATGATCAGGCGGTATGCAAAGTTGGAGTTACCTAACTGACCGGTTGAGTCCAGCGTGGCCGAATTGCCGCCTTTACCATCACCAAAGGAGGATGTACCGACGGTAATGTTGGTTATGTTAGTTAGTTGCGGCTGTTTTGAGACGACATTGATAACGCCGCCGGGGTCCATTACGCCATAGAGCAACGAGGCGGGGCCTTTTAATACCTCAACGCTTTCAGCGGTTGCGTTTAAGCTGCGGCCTTGGACGACAGGGGCGCCATTACGCATGATAGATCCATCACGATTACCTCCAAAGCCGCGCTTCATTACGGAGTCGAGTGTGCTGCCTAAAGTATTACCTTGAGTAATACCGCTGACGTTAATGAGTGCGTCATCTAGGTTTTTAGGGCGCTGGTCTTCCATCGCTTGTGCGGGAATGATGTTAATGGCCTGAGGGACATCCAGCAATTGGGCATTTGAATGGAGCAACGAAGACGATAGAACTGGTTCGTAGTTTGTTGCTGCGGTTGAGCCCCCTACTTTATCACCGACGACGCTTAATGGTGCTAGTACAATCTCGGATGTTTGCTCTGCAGTCTGTGTCTCAGCCATTGCTGAAAGGCTGCTTCCAAATACGCCTGAGATACAGAGTAGAACAGATAACGGCTTAGACTGGTGAAGGAAAGGGGCGCGCGCACGCAGTGGCATAAAGACTCCAAAAGTTAAAGAAATGAGATAATAATTAATAATGAGACTGATTATCAATATAAGGATGGTGAGAGTCAATGTGCAGCTTTAGAAAAGTGTATTTTTTTAGGGACTGAAATTGGGTTTTTTAGCGTAACTGTTCGATGAATAAAGGCCTGAAACGCTTACTTCTTTGAGCAATCAGGCATTATATGTGAGCGGGCATTGTACTTATTGGTCAGGAAAGACAGGAAACCTATTAACGTTACAGACGTGGCCTTTGAGGTTTTCGCCAGCCATAAGCAATCATCAGCAAAACAAAGCTGATGACAAGTACAGGAGCTACACCCCAGCGTTGATAAGGGGTAATGCCTGTTCGTTTTTGGATAGATCCATGTAATACGGCTTCTTGATACGGAGGGATTTGCATGCTGACTTTCCCTTTATCGTCAATAATGGCCGTTAAACCATTATTAGTGCTACGCACCAGCCAGCGGCCGTTTTCCAGTGCTCGCATCTGAGCTATTTGTAAATGCTGAGCAGGCGCGATGGTGTGGCTAAACCAGGTGTCATTCGAGACCGTTACGAGCCAATCGCTTTTCATTGCCATGACGCGCACCAGTTCGGGGTAGGCAATCTCGTAACAGATAGCAGCGGCGATAGCCATGGAATCGGTGTTTAGTGGGTCTTGTTCGGGAGCAGGTAAGCTAAAGCTCGACATCGGCAAATCAAAGAACCCGCCAATTTTTCGCATGACATCCTGAAACGGCACATATTCACCAAAGGGCACTAAGCGCTGTTTATGGTAGAGATCGCCATCGCCGGTTAACACGGCCAAACTATTATACATGCGGTAACCATCCGGGCTTTCCGCATCCAGTTCAAGTGACGGAATACCGCTGATTAGCGTGCGCCCGTCCTTTTCCATCTCGGATATCAGCATGTAGACATAAGGTGATGCTTCACTAAACAGGGCTGGTATAGCGGTTTCAGGCCAAACAACTACCGGCGCTCGGGTTTGCTCATGAGTGAGATTAACGTAGCGCATTAAAAAATCCGGAAGGTAGCTCGGATCCCATTTTTGATTTTGCGGTATGTTTGCCTGCACCACATCGACATCAAAAGGCTTGCCGACGGGAGAGGTCCAATCTCGTTCTAGCAATGGTGTCAGGCACATTACCGAAATTGTTATTGCACATAAAATGCGCTGTGCGATCTCGCGAGTGGTTAATAATGCACAAAAGCAGGTGCTGAGCGTGACGGATATTAGGCTCACTAGCCAAACACCACCGATAGGCGCTGTAGCGTCAAAGGGGGTGTCTAATAGGGCATAACCTAGATACAGCCATGGGAAGCCCGTGAACACCCAGCTGCGTAGCCATTCGAATAGTATCCAAGTGCCTATAAACCCGGCGACGGTAAAGCCCGGGCGGGAAAACCAGCGCGCATACAAGTAAGTTTGTAATGCAAAAAATAGCGCCAGCCCAGCCGCAAATGCGGCGGTCATTAGCACGGCAAACACCATTGGGGTGCCGCCAAAGGTATGAATGCTGACATACACCCAAGACACACCCGTACCAAACAAGCCCAAGCCAAATAGCCAGCCAAGCCATGTAGATTGTTTAATGGTTTGGTCTTTTAGTAGTAAAAAAAGGAGAGCTGGTGTGACGAGAATGAGCGGCCACCAGTGAAAAGGAGCAAAGGCCAGCGGTGTTAACCCGCCAGCAAACAATGCCAATAAGGCGCGCCCGTAAAAAGGCATGACGATATCCTACAGTTTAGGTTGCTAAATAAAGTAAATCCCAACAGTTAGTGTCTGGTTATTTACGTTTAACCTGTAACAAACGAATCCGGCGCGTGTCCGATGATAAAACTTTGAACACAAATCCATCAATCGTGACTTCTTCGTCTTTGCGCGGTAAGTGCCCAAAGCGTCGAGTGACTATGCCGCCAATGGTATCGAACTCGTCATCGGGAATGGAAGCATCAAAATACTCGTTAAAGTCTTCAATTTCGGTTAGAGCTTTTACGATGTAAGCGTTTTCATCAAAGGGGCGAATATTACCTTCGCTGTCGTTGACGTCGTGCTCATCTTCTATCTCACCGACGATTTGTTCAAGAACATCTTCAATGGTAACCAGGCCAGCAATACTACCGTATTCATCAATGACAATAGCCATGTGATTACGGGTAGCACGAAACTCCTTGAGCAATGTATTTAAGCGTTTGCTTTCAGGGATAAACGTTGCTTTGCGAAGCTTGCTATAAATATCGAATTCTTCTTGGTTGTCTTCGATAATAAGCGGGAGCAGATCTTTTGCCAGTAACACCCCTATAACTTCGTCAGGAGATTCGCCAATCACGGGGAAACGCGAGTGGGCGCTAGAAATGATCAGTGGAAGAAACTCTTTGGGCGTTTGCTCTGCATTAACTACAGCCATCTGTGAGCGCGGGATCATGATATCCCGAACTTGCATTTCGGACACCTGCATGGCGCCTTCTATGATGTTTAACGCTTCGTAATCAAGGACGTTTTCCTCGGTTGCTTCGCGCAGCAATTCCAACACGTCTTGACGTGTCTTAGGTTCATCAGAAAAAGCTTGGGTAAGGCGCCCGAACCAACTTCGGGGTTGTGCCGATCGATCTTCACTCATAGCGGATCCTCATTCTCCTTGAAGATAAGGGTCAGGAATATTTAAGGTAGCGAGTAGCTCTGTTTCTAACGCTTCCATTTCTTGTGCTTCGGAGTCATTTATATGGTCGAATCCGATAAGATGCAAGCAGCCATGGATAACCATGTGCGCCCAATGGTGCAATAGTGGTTTTTTTTGCTCTTGAGCTTCTTGGCGAACAATATCAGCACAAATGGCCAAATCGCCAATAATATCGTTAGGAACACCCGGTGGTGCTTCAAACGGGAAAGACAAAACGTTAGTCGGAGCGTCTTTGCCGCGGTAGCTATTGTTAAGTGTTTGGCTCTCATCGGGCTCAACAATGCGTATGCAAATTTCACCACGACCGCGTCGGCCTTTCAGTGCCAAGGTTACCCATTGGCTAAACTCGGCATCATTAGGAATGTCGCTGGCGTCGGCTTCGCGTTGAATATCAACGTAGAGGCTCATAGATGGTTCTCGTTATTGTGCTTTTTATCAAATCGGTCGTAGGCTTCAACAATATGCTGAACCAACGGATGACGCACTACGTCTTTAGATGAGAAATGCGTAAAACCAATACCTTTAACACCGTCGAGTACCTCAATAGCGTGCTTGAGGCCAGAATAGGTACCCTTAGGCAAATCGACTTGAGTCACATCGCCAGTGATAACGGCGGTTGAGCCAAAGCCGATACGCGTGAGGAACATTTTCATCTGTTCACGCGTGGTGTTTTGGCTCTCATCTAGGATAACAAACGAGTTATTAAGGGTACGGCCGCGCATGTAGGCTAATGGCGCAATCTCAATAATGTTTCGTTCGATTAACTTGGCAACCTTTTCGACACCCAGCATTTCATACAAAGCATCGTAAAGCGGACGTAAATAAGGATCGACCTTCTGTGATAAATCACCAGGTAAAAAACCCAGCTTTTCGCCCGCTTCTACGGCAGGCCGCACAAGCAGTATACGATCAATCTCTTCTCGCTCTAATGCTTCAACGGCGCAGGCTACAGCAAGGTAAGTTTTACCTGTACCGGCAGGGCCAATACCAAAATTAATATCATGTGCCCACACCGAGCGGATATAACCTTGTTGATTGGGCCCGCGCGGTTTGATCTGTACTTTGCGGGTGCGTATTACAACATCGACTTCCACACCACTCGTGTTATCAGTTTGCGCTGCCACGCGTTGCTCGATACCAGATTGCTGTAAATGCAAATGCACAGACTCGGGTGTTAGCGCATGGCCATTTAACGCGTCGGAATACAGTTGCTTTAACAGTGTGGCAACGGGTTCGACTAACTCGGTTGGACCGGTTACTTGAAATTCGTTGCTGCGGTTGTGAATGCTGACCTTAAGTCGAGACTCAATCAACTTAAGGTGCGCGTTGAGCTGACCGCACAGGCTAGCCAGTGCGTCAGCGTCATAAGGCGTTAATAGAAATTTAACGTCCTGATTGGATGTGTTGGTCATATAGGGCTTGTCTAGCTCCGGTTTACTGAATCGTATCAAGTTCGGAGCTAATGAGCTCTCCGATCAAGGAATTGGCATAGGCTTCGACAATCTTCACATCGGCAAAGTGGCCGATAAGATCAGGATTGCTGCAGCGGAAGTTAACCACACGGTTGTTTTCAGTACGACCTGAAAGCATGCCTGGGTCCTTCTTCGAGTATCCATTCACCAAAATGCGTTGGGTAGAATCGACCATACGACGGCTGATTTGCATGGCTTGCTGGATAATACGGCTTTGCAGAATTTCTAGGCGCTGTTTTTTGGTTTCTTCTGTGACCGTGTCCGGTAAGTCAGAAGCCGGTGTCCCCGGACGGCGGCTGTAAATGAAGCTGAAAGAGGTATCGAAGTTGATCTCTTGGATCAGGTTCATCGTCGCTTCAAAGTCGGCGTCTGTCTCACCCGGGAAGCCAATGATAAAGTCAGAGGACATGCTCAGATCAGGGCGCACTTTTAACAGACGACGGATTTTAGATTTGTACTCTAATACCGTATGGCCGCGCTTCATGGCCATCAGAATACGGTCTGAGCCCGATTGCACCGGTAAGTGTAAATGACTCACTAGCTCAGGGACATCCGCATAGGCTTCGATTAAGCTATCCGTAAATTCAACGGGGTGCGATGTCGTAAAGCGGATACGGTCAATACCCTCAATTGCCGCAACGTTGCGGATAAGCTCGGCTAGATCAGCATAATCGCCGTCATCTAGTTCGCCACGGTAGGCGTTAACGTTTTGGCCCAAAAGGTTAACTTCACGCACGCCTTGCTCTGCAAGTTCGATGCACTCGGCGATTACATCGTTCATGGGGCGGCTAACTTCTTCACCACGAGTATAAGGTACAACGCAGAACGTGCAGTACTTGCTGCAGCCTTCCATAACCGAAACAAATGCTTCCGCGCCTTCTACCTTTGGAGCCGGTAGGGCGTCAAATTTCTCGATTTCAGGGAAGGTTACGTCAACAATGCCGCTTTTGCCCTCATGTGTGAGGTCGATCATCTCTGGCAAACGGTGCAAGGTTTGCGGACCAAAGATCATATCCACATACGGTGCACGTCCTAAAATTTTATCGCCTTCTTGGCTGGCGACACACCCACCAACACCAATTAATAAATCGGGACGTTTCGCTTTAAGCTTTTTCCAGCGGCCTAGCTGGTGGAAAACTTTCTCCTGTGCTTTTTCCCTTATTGAACAGGTGTTTAGCAGCAGAACATCGGCATCATCCGGGTTGTCGGTTAATTCCAATGCATGGCTTTCACCTAGTAAGTCCGCCATACGGGAGGAATCATACTCGTTCATTTGACAGCCATGAGTTTTAATAAATAGCTTCTTCGCCATTTCGCACCTAGGTTGGATTGTGTGAATCGATTAAAAAAAGACCAGATATTATACGTGAAATAGGCCTCTATGAGTAGCGCTTAATGCGCTTGTAATATCGGCATTTGACCCCATAAAGTGTGCGGTGTTCACTTATTACGAGCCACTCATTCCACAGCGCCCTTGTTATTACGTGCTGTTGGCGAATTTTAACTGTGTGGGGTCATTATGGCGGTTGCTAAACAAGATCATATCTATCGTGTCGTGTTCTTAAATCAAGACAAGGTATACGAAATCTTTGTTAAAAATGTGTATCAGAGTGATATGTGGGGGTTTATTGAAATAGAAGACTTTATTTTTGGAAGCCGTTCAGACGTGCTTGTTGATCCGAGTGAGGATAAGCTCAAGCAGCAATTTGAGGGGGTTAACCGTAGCTATATCCCTATGCAAGCGATTGTACGCATCGATGAAGTCAAAAAAGAAGGCGTGGCCAAAATAACTGACATAAAAGGTAATGTAAGTGCGTTTCCTATTATGCCGCCACCTTCCAAACCATAGTGCTGCCCCACTTACCCGGCAAACAACCAGTAAAAAATGGGCGTAAGGTGCGACCTTAGGCCCATTTTTTGGTAATACCGGCCGTTACTGCGTGCTAGCCGAAGCTGTATCAAACCCGCAGGTGCTGTTTAGCTTGGCAAGTGTTTGGCCTGATGCTACTTCAACGCTGCCATCAGAAAATACGATCTCTACCGAATCGATATCAACACATTGCACATTATGCTTTGCCCACGTGTTTTTCCATGCGTTACCTAAGCTGCGCTGGCCAGGCATGATTGGGCCAGCAACGCGCAAGTAAGCGCTGTGATCACGGCTTTTACGCGCACGAATAATATTACCCGCCGAATCATAAGCCGTAGTACGGAAGAGGATAAACTGGTAAATCCCGTCGGAAGAGTTAACAAAGTCAATGTTAGTGCCTACAGGACCACGGCCGCCTTTAGCAACGGGTAGGGCATTTTCTAGAGTAATTAACGGAGTAATGACAATCGGTGGAGGAACAGGCTCGGGTGGAGGAGTGATAACAACTTTCTCCTGGCTACATGCCGAAAGTAAACCAATAGCGATGACTAAACCTGTCCAATTAAAAAGTGCGCGCATAACATGCCCTGTTGTTTGATTGTTAGAAACCCACCCGTAGACCTAAGGTGCTGAGTCTGGTTCCTTTTTCTGTAAATTCACTGAGCTGATCATACAGACAGCTAGTGTCGTGTTTTTGTTGCACCAAGATAGCGCTATTGCCGAAAAAGTACGGCAACCATTTTAACTAAAAAGCAATCCATGTTTTAGACGGTTTTCCAGGCACCTCTCTGGCTAAACGTGGAACCAAATAGCCGGGGAGTGTCGCTTGTAATTGCCGAACCAAACTGGCCGCTGCCTCATCATCAATATCGAAGTGCGCAGCGCCCTCTACCTTATCTAACAAGAATAGATAGTAAGGCAGTATAGCGTAGTCAAATAAGCGTAAGCTTAATTGATGAAGAATCGCTGCGTTATCGTTAATATTTTTCAGCAAGACAGCTTGGTTGAGCACGGTAACACGAGCATCACGTAATTTTAAAGTAGCTTGGCCTACGGCATCATCAATTTCGTTAGGATGGTTGATGTGTAAAACACAAACCGTTTTAAAACGCGACTGTGCCAGCCGTTGTGCTAACTGATCGGTCACACGTTGCGGGATCACCACAGGTAAGCGTGTATGTATCCGTAAACGCTCCAGATGAGGGATCGCTTCTAGATCGCTGATCATCCGGTCTAAGCGATTATCGCTGGTAGCCAGCGGGTCACCGCCCGAGAAGATAACCTCGCTAATAGAGGGGTCATTGCGTAAATAAGTAAGTACTTGCTGCCACTGATCACCGCTAAGTTGTTGATCCTCGTAGGGGAAGTGCCGTCTAAAGCAATAACGGCAGTTAATGGCACACGCGCCGCTCACAATAAAGAGAACGCGGCCTTGGTATTTGTGGATAAGCCCCGGAGCAGGGTTGCTGACCATCTCGGCTAACGGGTCGTGCGAATACCCAGGAAAGGATTCCATCTCCGCTTTTTGGGGTAGTACTTGCAGCAGTAAAGGATCGTTTGGGTCGCCTTTTTTTATACGCGCTAGATACGTAAGCGGTACTTTAAGTGCAAAGCTACGGGCGGCCTCTTCGCTGATATCCACATCGTTGGCCGTTAATTCAACGGCCTCTAGTAGGGTGTCTAAACGGGTGACCGCCTGCTTTAAATGTGTTTGCCAATCAAATTCGGCGAGGTTGTGGAGTGAAATCATGGAAGTCCGATGCAAATCAATTTTGCTCGCATTCTCCTTTTAAGTAGAATAACAGTCAATTTGCATTAACTTGTTTATACTGCACACTACTCACACTAAACATTTTTGCGTAAACATAGCTAAAACAACACTGAGACGAATATGGCAACTTACTCACCAAACCAGCTCAAGAATGGCCTTAAAGTTATGCTAGATGGCGATCCATGCGCTATTCAAGATCTGGACTTCGTAAAGCCTGGTAAAGGGCAAGCGTTCACCCGCGCTAAATTGCGTAACCTATTAACAGGGCGCGTGTGGGAGCGTACATTCAAAGCGAACGAATCCTTAGAAGGCGCGGACATCATGGACCGCGATATGGATTACTCGTACTTCGACGGTGACATGTATTACTTCATGGACCCAGTATCGTTTGAGCAGCACGCCGCAGACACCGCCGCTGTGGGCGATGCTATTAAATGGCTAAAAGAGAACGACACCTGCCAAGTTACTCTGTGGAACGACAACCCGATTGCCGTAACACCGCCTAACTTTGTTGAGTTAGAAGTAACCGAAACAGACCCCGGCCTAAAAGGTGATACGGCGCAAGGCGGAACTAAGCCTGCAACGTTAAGCACTGGCGCTGTGGTACGTGTACCATTGTTTATCGAAATAGGCCAAGTGCTTAAAATCGATACACGCTCTGGTGAATACGTTAGCCGCGCATAAGCCGCTAACCGTAAAAGATACGGCAGCTACGGCTGCCGTTTTTTGTGGCAAAAACAACATCCTCTCCCAAGGCTTTACACGTTAACTGACGAGCAAGTTATGAATTCACACTGGCAACCAACGGCTCCTATCGCACATCTACAAAAACGCGCCGACATTCTCGCGCAAATCCGCCGCTACTTTGCTAATCAGCAGGTCTGGGAAGTGGATGCCGCTGTGATGTCGCAGGCCGCTGTGAGTGACCCTTTTATTGATTCGTTAGAAGTCGCTTACCGTCCTTTTCCCGAAGCAGAGGCAACGCAGTGTTATTTACAAACGTCACCAGAATATGCCATGAAACGGCTGCTCGCCGCGGGCAGTGGTGATATCTATCAAATGGGTAAGGTTTTTCGTAACGGCGAAGTAGGGCGCATCCATAACCCCGAATTCACCATGCTGGAATGGTATCGTTTAGGCATGGACGACACACAGTTGATGGATGATGTGGAAGCCTTAGTCACCTCTATATTGGGCATCCCGCCTATTCGTCGATGCACTTACACACGCATTTTTGCTGAAAAAACCGGCCTAGATATCCATAACGACGACAACCAAACCCTTGCAGACTACGCCCGCGCGCATATCGATGTTGATATCGCCACCGACGACCGTGATGGCTGGCTCAACCTCATTATGTCGCATTTTATCGAACCAACCTTAATCAATGAACCCATCTTCGTGACCGAGTACCCCGCCTCACAATCGGCACTCGCCCGCGTACGCCCAGACGCCAACGGCATCCCCGTTGCGGCCCGCTTTGAGCTGTTCATTGGCGGCATGGAACTCGCCAACGGCTACCACGAACTGACCGACCCAACCGAACAGCAACGCCGTTTAGCAGCAGACCAAGCGACACGTGCTAGCTTAAACCTCCCTCAACGCCCGTTAGAAACACGGCTGGTAGACGCATTAACACAAGGCTTACCGGATTGTGCAGGTGTTGCATTAGGCGTGGACCGGTTAGTCATGCTGGCGCTGGGCACGGATAGGATTGATCAAGTCATCCCGTTTCCGTTTGAAAGGGCGTAATTAACAAGCCTCGCCCCCCTGCGGATAACCTTCTTTAAAACATGACAGTTTATACAGTGAATTTTGTATCTGGACATAACGATAAAAGCATCCATAATCAAGATACTACCGTTATCAACAGGGAAGATAACGCGCACAATCAAGAATGATAATGCGCATGCGTGTTTACAGGGAGCCGTATTCTTTGAATAGCCTCATTTAAGTTCTATTAAACAATACGTTAAATGCTATTCCTGATTTGATAATCAAGTGTGTAAACGCGCATGCGTGTAAATAAAATTGTTAAGTTGCTATGGAGGCAAAGCATCCGTGAAGGATAAGGAAAAAATTGCAGTATTCATTGATGCTGATAATGCGCCTGCCCAAAAGATAGATAAGGTGCTTTCTGAGTTGGCCCGTTATGGTGTAGTCAATATACGAAAGGCATACGGAAACTGGAAAAATCAGAATTTACAGCCATGGGAAGATTTGCTTCACGAGTTTGCTATTCAGCCCATTCAACAATTTGACCTGACAAAGGGTAAAAATGCCACAGACATGGCATTGGTAATTGATGTAATGGATGTACTGTACACAAAAGATATTGATGTCATTTGTTTAGTATCGTCTGATTGTGATTTTACACCGTTGGTAACTCGCTCATTGGCCGACGGAAAATTTGTTATTGGTTTTGGTGAGCGTAAAGCACCATTGGCTTTCGTAAATAGTTGCTCTCGTTTTCTTTATCTTGACGAAGATAGCGAAAAAGAACTTCCTATTCCGAAGCAATCAAAGAACATAAAGAGTGACTCAAAGCTGATTAACTTGTTGAGGCAGGCAATTGAGGCGGTAGAAGAGGATGATGGGTGGGCAATGTTAGGGCCAATTGGCACGCACATTTCAAATCATGCCTCCTTTGACCAACGAAATTATGGTTTTAAAAAGTTAAGTGATTTATTTCAGGCGATTGATCTTTTTGAAATGAAGAAAACAAATGGATCGGTCTTGTGGGTTAGGGATAAAAAGAAAGCAAAGCAACTTAACAAGTCAAGGCAAGGGACGTAGCAAAGCTGCGCCACTGCTTGAGGCATTATATGAAACCAACAAGAGATATCGTCTTTTGCCCGAAATAAAAACTTTAGGCCTCTTTTTTCTTACTGCCTTGGCGGAGATTATTGGCTGCTACCTGCCATACCTTTGGTTACGTGAAGGGAAATCAGTTTGGTTACTGGCTCCTGCCGCTATTAGCCTTGCTGCATTTGCTTGGTTGCTGTCGTTACATCCAACAGCAGCAGGCAGAGTTTATGCTGCCTATGGTGGCGTTTACATTTTCATGGCTATTTTGTGGTTGTGGGCCGTTGATGGCATTCGTCCAACTACTTGGGATATTGTGGGATCTGGGATAGCGCTTATAGGCATGGCAATTATCATGTTCGCACCACGCAGCGCATAACAAGTTACTCTCAAATCCGCTCTGGGCGCAAAACTCCACCGGCTAGCCACTGCGTCTTGGCTGCCCCAAAGGGGCATCAGTATTCATAGTACAACTGAGCGATAAAATGCCTTCATCAGAAACGTTACATACGGATCGGGCTCATCATTTATAAGACGAGACCAATAACCTGAAGGGCCATGCCTTAGGGGAGAATGTTAGTTTCACTCCATTAAGTCTCCGACAGCCTATTCGTCTTTAAAAACATGAAGTGATACTATAGTGATACTTTTAACGTGAGAAGGTGTCACCATGAGAACGGAAGTCGTTACAACACTGAAGAGGCAAGCAGCCAAGTTACTGGCTGACTTACATGAGACCAAAGAGCCCATTCTGATTACAGAGCACGGGCAGCCATCGGCTTACCTTTTAGATGTTGCTGACTATGAGTTAATGGTTGAGCGTATGAAAATTCTAGAAGGGATTGCGAAAGGGGAGCAAGCTGTTCGCGATGGTCGTACTGTGGATATGGAACAGGCTAAAGCGAAGATGAGTAAATGGCTCAAATAATCTGGACTGAGCCCGCTTTAGACAACGTAAATGACATTGCTGAATATATTGCTGTTAGTAACCCGCAGGCGGCAAAGCAGCTTGTCGCAAACCTGTTTAGTGCAGTTCAAAGACTCGAACAGTTTCCTAATTCAGGCAGTGTGCCTGAAGAGATTCCGACCTTACCTTACCGGCAGGTTATTGTTAATCCTTGCCGTGTTTTCTACAAAGTAGATCAAAGCTCTGTGTATATATTGCATGTACTTAGACAAGAAAGCGATTTACGTAAGTTTTTATTATCATCAGGCACTAAAGACCAATAAGCGGCCAATCGGTTTTGGCGTAGCTAAAAAGCCTCGATCGCCTGTGGGTAACCTTCGTTAAAACATGACAGTTTATTTTGTGCTTTGATAAAAGCATCCATAATCAAGATACTAAAGTTATCAACAGGAAAGATAACGCGCGTGACAGAGAATGATAATGCGCATGAGTATAAATAAAACTGTTATGTAGATCAGTATTCGTAGTGGTAGCGCAACTGAGCGATTAAAAGGCCGCCATCGGAAACTTTATATACGAATCGGTGCTCATCATTTATACGACGAGACCAATAACCAGAAAGGCCATGCTTTAGCGGCTCGGGCTTACCTATGCCTTCAAAGGGGCCACGAGAGGAATCTTTGATTAAGGTATTGATCCGTTTCACCATAGCCTTGTCTGTTTTCTGCCAATATAAGTACTCTTCCCATGCCCTAGAGGAGAATGTTAGTTTCATTCCATTAAGTCTCTCTCGGTACCTTTTCCGGCTTCGAGCTCAGCAATGGATTCAAGCAGATGTCTAGCATTTGCTGGGGAGCGGAGAAGGTAGGCGGTCTCTTGCATAGCCTGGTAGTCTTCGAGGGAGACCATTACCACCGGTGTTTCGCTCTTTCTGGTAATAATCACAGGAGAGTGGTCGTTACAGACCCTTTCCATGGTTTTGGCAAGGTTCGCTCGTGCTGCAGTGTAGCTTATGGCGTCCATAATGGTTTTCCTGTACGTAAAATTGTACATAACTATACGATCACATAAAAAGGCTGTCAACCGGATGCAGTTTGCCACGCTCCGGTTACAACGGAGTTAGGCTGGAGAGCACATGAAAATTGAAGTCGAGACACCGTAGGATGAGACTTTATTGTATCTAATACGGCAATCTCGTGATTTGAAAGGCGAGAGGTTGACTAGCCTAAGCTATAACATTCTCTAGTAATTTAAGGGCAGTATTCGTTGAACTCGCCCTTAAAAGATTCCCATATCGGGATTAACTGAGCTTTTTCTGCCTCAGCTATACAATGCTTGTAAACGGCTTTCTCATTATCTAAGCAGGCTAATGTTTGCGCAGCGTCAGCCCGAAATATATTGCTTCCCAATAGACTAACGACAAATTCTAGTAGTGTTACTTTGTCATCAGGATTGGCTGCCAACCCTTCACCTTTTGATAGGCTTTGCATTGATAAGGTAAGCGTTAATCTTAAGTGATTGAGCGTATCTTGAGAAAAATTAGGCGGATAAATAAATCCATACATAACCGCTAACGATGTATCCAAAAGAGCATCAGGGTCATTGGTTTGTAGATAAGGCCAAGCAGTGCACCAAGCCTCACCTTTATTACCTGCATCGACTAGTTGGGAAATGTTCTCTCTTTCAGACTTCCAGTTGTTGAGGCCACTAGCAAATGAAGAACTGACCAGAAAAGAAAGCAGCAAAATAACTAGAATTTTCATAGGTGTAAAACATGAATGATTTGACTGTGTTCAACGGCCTAGAGTACCACTAAGGGAATGATTAAGGCAGGCTCGTTACCTTTGAGCACATATGTGTGCTCATTTTGGAACTGGACAAAACGAGAAAAGCATCCATAATCAAGGTACTACAGTTATCAACAGGGAAGATAACGCGCACAATCAAGAATGATAATGCGCATGCTTGTTTACAGGGAGCCGTATTCTTTGAGAGTCCTCAATAAACTAATGAATATCAAAAGGTTAATATTTATTCCGGAGCTTGGGCTTTGGGGTGTAAACGCGCATGCGCATGAATAAAACTGTTAGATGAATGACTAGGTAACTCCATGCAATTTCGAATCGTTCCTGCATTCCTTGTTTTTCTAGGGTCATATTTTCCCCTAGCTATAATTTTAGCTCTACAAGATATTAAACCAGAGTATTGGGGAATGGGCTTATGCTGGAATCTGAAAGATTGCGTTATTCCTGATGGGAATCACCCTTATCTATCTTTTTCTGTTGTTGTAATAACTTTCTTGTGTCTCCTGATAACTGTACGGGTTTTGCGAGGTCTTCGCTACAAGTATCCCGTTACCATAGTTGGTTTGAAACCTATACCAAGTGAGTTAATCAGCTATAGCTTTCCTTATATAGTGTCATTTATGGGTGTGGACTATGGCTCTGCCGGAAAAATTGCTGGATTAGCTGTGTTCCTATTATGGCTATTTCTGATTACGTATCGAGCAGGGTACATAATAATGAACCCTATTCTCTTAATTCTTGGTTGGAACTTATATGAAGCCGAAGTTGAGATAAGTGGACATAAGAGAACCGTAAAACTACTTTGCAGGAATGACCCGACACCTGGCAAATATCTCTGTCAGGAGGTTCAGGGAAGCTACATAAGTACAGGAGAAAGACAAAAGTGACAGACTTTAGTGATTGGCGGGAGCTGGATTATGATAATTCAACGGTTCAGCTTTGGGTATTTAAGAAAAGTACAACTGCTGCAAAATTTCGGGCATGGCATGTCAGAACCGACGAAGAGGTTGAGAACCTATTTCGCAATGCCATTAAATCAGAAGTTTCGAGAATTACCGAGAAAGTTACATATAGCCACCTGTCCCAAAATAATGAGAATAGTTGTCTTGAGCATTCCCTAGAGGACAGTGAAGGGCTTATAGCTTTACTGCAAGCGGTAGATGTTCCAGAAACTGAAAATACAGACGCTCAACTAAAACAATTAAAGGGCGCAGTAGGGTATTTGGTTAAGTTTCAGTCTGGGGAGCAAACTGTTTACGCCGTTAGAAAAACCGCACCATCATGGAAACCGACCGTCAGAAACAAGCTTATTAACGCAATTTTTGTTAACGGAGAATTGTCTGCTGTTCCCGATGAGTCATTCACCTTTGATTCATATTTTGATTTTTATTGTCTCAACGAAACAATATTTGTTGCGTCCAAGCGAGCTTATGAAAGCACTGTGTCTGACAAAAAGGCATACAAGAAAAGTTTTGATGATTTAACCGTTGACCCTGAGTTTCTGTCTGTATTCTCTGATGTTGAGCCACTTAAAAAATATGTGGGTCAGAACTCAATGCAACTTAGACGAATGACTGTGATTCAGCAAAAAGCTTTGTATCGAGTCCCTGGATTCTCAGATCGAGTGAAACTTGTTAGCGAGACTCGCAAATGGGGCATCAACTTTGATCAAAATGGAAAAATATCTGTGTGCCAAGATACAGCAAAAATTGTAATTCAAGTTTTACTAGATCATAGGTTATTAAGTGAGGTTACAGAGACAATATATGATGTCCCTGATGCAGAAGCAGTTTAAAAAGTCATCTAACAAGGCCAAGCACACCGCCCGCAAAAAACGCGGGCTGGACCTCGCTTCGCTCGGCCCGTGTTGGCGGCGTTAGGCTGTCAAGGAGGAAAATTTGAGCAATCTGAAAACTGTAGAGCTGAAGACTTTTATTCCTTCAAAGGATTTTGAAACTTCAAAGAATTTCTATTCGGAAATTGGTTTCACAAAAGCTTCTGATGAAGGTGGAATTGCCTACTTTCACTCTGGTGGCTGCAGCTTTCTACTTCAAGATTTCTATGACAAGTCATTAGCTGAAAACCTGATGATGCATTTGCTGGTCGAAGATGTTTATTCTTGGCATAAGCAAATCAAAGAGTCGGGTGTGGCCGATAAATATCATATTAGTGTCTCAGATGTTACGAAGCAGCCGTGGGGTATGCTAGATTTTGTTGTTCACGATCCTAGCGGTGTATTGTGGCGGTTTGGCCAAAATGTATAGCCTAACAAACATGTCTACGGGGCGGTTTTTTGGCTGCGCCATTTGTGAATTTCGCTTTGCTGCACTTTTCAAAAAAGTGCTCTACAAAAAATAGCGCTGTTACATAGGCCTTATTAAGTCCTGCTTCCCTCTACTTACTGCCAAAAGCTCACTACAAATGCCCCGTTTTCACATAGATCAATGCGCCGTCTTCTTTTGTGAATGGCGTGTGTTGGCTCATGTGGGGGCTGCGTAGCCATGTACCCGCGGGGTAGCTTCCGTGTTCGTCGTAGAAGGTTCCAGCGATAACGAGTATTTCTTCGCCGCCCCAGTGCTGGTGGGCTTTGAATTGCGTGTTTTTGGGTTGGATACGGATACTGCCCACTAAAGCAGCGTTTAAATGCTGTAGGTGCAGATCCTGTGTTCGTTTCATTTTAGCAGCAAAGCCTGTAGGGCTAGGTAGGGTTATTGTATGAGAAAGCGAATAACTCAGTTGTGTATTTTGTTGTGTTCGGCGTTGATTAGCGCGGTAGGTTCTGCGTCAGAATTAACAGAGGATCAATTATGGCAGGCGTTAGCGTCTACTCATCATGTGGCTATTATGCGCCATGCGATAGCGCCGGGCATTGGCGATCCATCAAACTTCACGCTTGGTGAGCGCGACACACAGCGGAATTTGTCGAGTGCTGGGGTTTACCAAGCAAAGCGTATTGGCGATAGGTTTCGTGAGCAGGGTATTACTGAGGCAGATGTCTATTCGAGTGAGTGGTTTCGGTGCTTAGATACGGCTAATTTGTTGGACTTAGGCGGTGTAACGCCGCAACCTTTGTTAAATTCCTTCTTTCAAGACGCTTCACAAAAGGGTGAGCAAACCCAAGAGCTTAGGGAATGGATTATCCAGCAAAATACTGAAAACCCCAGAGTGTTGGTAACTCATCAGGTTAATATCACGGCGCTCACAGGTGTTTATCCGTCGTCAGGTGAAATTGTGGTGTTGCGTGTTGGTGAAGGCTCCGATCTCACGGTGCTGGGCACGATTAAAACGCAGTAGTAAATAGGTGTGTTTGAAGGGAGCCGTTAAAAAGGGAGCTAGCTCCCTTTTTAAAACACGCTTGTATCTAAACGTTGACGCGTGCGTGATCGCCCATCTCATCGGGATCAATTTGTTTGCCGGTAAATAGCTTGAACATCCCTTTGATGCTGGGGTCGGCTGTCCAGATTTCGGCATCTTTCAGTTCCATGCGCATCATTAATAGCGATGGGTCATCTTTACCTTTCTCATACCAAGCACTGACAGGTTTGGACCAGTATTTGTCGATAATTTCTGGACGCGTTTCAGGGACGAGTGTACCGCTAATGCAGGCGAATAAATCATGACCTTTACTGCTAAATTGCACCATCGCCGGTCCGCCTTTGGCAACTCGGTTCGTTGTGGTGGTGTAAAACCAGAACTCGCTGTTGGCATCTTTATCTAACTGTACGCGCATGGGCTCTGAGTGATCGTTAGTACCCGTTAGCCCCAGCATTACATTAGGGCTATCGGCAAGCGCTTCCCACATAGCTTTACTCATATCAGTCGACATAGTGTGCTCCTTGTATAAACGTAAATTGAGTTAACGCTAGGCTTTATGATTAACGTTGTTTTGTTAAACCAATGGCGCGTTCGCGTTAACTGCTTAGTGAGTAGTGAGCATAAGGCATGCCAGAATACATGATTGGCGCTATGTCAGGGCTTTAGCGTAGTACGGAGTTTGCGCAGTGGGAAAACAGGGGTAAGGTTCCTGTAATTTATGCAGGTAGGTTTACTTTTTTACAGGATAGTACGCGGGTGTATGAATAAAAATGTTATGTCTACTAGGGTAGTAAAGTTCAAATATGGAGTGCTGGGGAGGCTGTTGGTTTTTTACTTTTGATATAAGTTTGATTTGCTACTGCGGCCAATAATAGAATGCTGATTTACTATCAACGCTAGTCTACAAGGAATGTATGTAATGAGCGACGGTCATTTTGTTTATACAAAAGTAAAAAGTTTGGAAGGCAAACCAAAAGTATTTGGTGGGCAGTGCGCTGGTTTAGTCCAGTGGTACACAAAAGTTGGAAAGGCTGATACGTGGCGAGAGGGTATTCAAGTTAGAGGTAATGCTTCGGAAATAGTATCGGGTACGGCTGTGGCGACATTCGAAAATGGAGTTTATCCTAATCGTAGTCACGGGAATCATGCCGCTCTTTATATCTCCCAAGATTCACAAGGCATTTGGGTTATGGATCAATGGACATCAAAGCCATCTATTTCTAAGCGAAAAATGCTGTTTAGAGGGAAAAATTCCGATGGGTCATTTGTTGACCCTAGTAACAATGGCGATGCGTTGTCGGTGATTATTCATGAATAAATTTGTCATGTTGGCCCTATTGTCAGTTCCACTTTATAGTAGTTACAGCCTTGCACATGATGGTGTTGCTCATATTGAGTGTCCCGAAAGCATCTCTACTGCTCAGGTGGTAGAGTCTGCTGATGAGTCATTCAGTGCTTTTACAAAAAAAGGTGCGAATTACTTCCTTGGGATAGGTGTTACTGAAGGTAGCCCTGATAAGGAACAGTGGTTGAGGCCTGAATATCTGAAAGAGAAAGATATCGACTTATATGATCTCTCGTATGCTCAAGAGTCGGTTTGGGTGGTATGCCAGTACGCAAACACCTCGGTTACTTTAGCAAAAGAGCTTGAAAGAGCTTCCGCTTGCGAAATACCTACTCCGCAACATGGCGGAAATACTGCTAATTGCCGTTTGAAATAGTAATTACCAACTAAAGGGCCTAATAAGTGATCTTTATGATGGCCCTTTAGATCCTTCGGTCGCGTCTTTAATACGATCGAATAATCCCCGCGAGTTTAATAACCCCTGCTTCCATGTCGGCTTCGTCAGTAGAGCCAAAGCCTATGACGATGCCTTGTCGTTTTGGGTGTGAGCGCGAATATCGAGAGAGTGCTCGTATGCCTAGTTTGGCTTGGTTGGCGCGCGCTTCTATCGATTGGTCAAGTGGGTTGTTTTCGTCATTTTTGTCAGTCAGTGCGTCTGGTAAAAAGTAGCAATCATGCATTCCACCTTTATTAGGTTGCAAGGTGAGTTCGGGCAGGTGCTTGTCGACGAGCGCATTCAGCAACGCCTTGCGGCTTTGGTACAGTTTACGCATGCGGCGTAGATGGCGGTTGTAGTGGCCTTGGTTCATAAAGTAGGCCAGCGAACGCTGCAGTGATGTGGATAAGCCGCCGTCGGTAATGGATCGCAGTCTAAGTGCATGTGCGGTTAAGCTGGGTGGTACAACTAGATAGCCTAAGCGGATACCCGGGAACATGGTTCGGCTAAAGGTGCCGGTGTAGATAACGCGTTGCTGGCTGTCTAGGCCTTGCAAAGCCGCTATGCTGTGGCCGCTAAAGGTAAATTCGCTGTCGTAATCGTCTTCAATGATCCAGCGTTCATGGCGTGTAGCCCAATCGAGTAGGGCTTTGCGAGTTGATAAGGGCATGGTTTCACCCAGCGGGAAGCTACGCGAAGGGGTGACGATGGCTGCCGTTGCAACGCTGCTATTGGCCTCGGTGGAGGTAAAGTAGGATGCTGCTGAATTTTCGCTGATCAGTTCATTATTTACACCAAGACTATTCAGAATAAGATCTACACCTTGGTAGCCTACCCCTTCGAGTAACACGGTATCTCCCGCATTGAGCAGGATACGTAGCATCAAGTACAAGGCTTGCTGTGATCCGCTGGTAATAATGAGGTTGTCAGCAGTGCAGTTTACACCGCGCTGTTGGCGGAGAAATAGCGCGGTTTCATGCCGTAGTAACGGATCACCTGCGAGGTCTGGGTTGCCGTAGTGGTAGCTTTCCCGGAGGGCTTGTTTACTGACTTTATGCCAAACATTATGCGGAAAGTGATCCATCGCCGGTTGAGCCGGTAAAAAATGATGTGTTTGCTCGTTGTGCAGACGTTGGCGTAGTGAGTCGTTTAATGTGTTAGCGCTAGCCGAAACAACAGGTGCGTTTAAGCTGGAAGACGGTGAAGTGGCGTGCGGCTCGCTTGTCGCTGGCGGTTCATTGGTTGGCAGTTCATAGCTTGGCAGTTCGGGTAAGTTAGCCACAAACGTGCCTGAGCCTCTGCGCGTTTCTACATACCCTTCGGCTTGTAATATTTCGTAAACCGTTTTAACGGTAGAGCGGGCTATGTGGAGTTGTTCGGCTAGTAGACGGGTAGAAGGCAGTTTGTCATTGGCTTCCAGTTTTCCCAGTCTAATAGCCGATAGAATAAGTTGATAAAGGCTTTGCTGCTTATTGTGTGCGGTTAACGATATTTCCGTTTCAAATAAGCGCAGTGCCATAGTCTTAGTCGTTGATTACCCGGTATTCGGCATCATAGGTGTGGCCATCTTCTTCGGACTGTTTGCGAGCCGGAGATAAGCGCATTTTAATAGCAATCGCTACAAACAGGGCGCAGCCAACAACTAATCCTACTACGGTTAAAAACGCACCGATAATCAGGCTGAGTACTAAAAGGATTGCTGCTTTGATGTTTTTCATTGTATGTCCTTTTGCGTGTATGTCTCTTGAGTTCCCATTTATAGACAACGGATTGGCGCAAAGTACTCATGTAAAGAAATGTAAATGCTCTCTCCTATGTTAACGGCTCTTGCCATGCGGTTAAAGTGGGTTAGTTAAAAAGTAAAAAAGTGGGTATTAATTTAGCCCGATAATGCCTTTACCCTGTTTATATCTGTATGAATGATGGTTAAACAGTGCGAGGTGCTCATGGAATCTTATTCAGTAAAACCCCATACCCGCGTTAAGCGCGGTGGTAATCGGGCTACGTACGACAAAGCGGTGATCGATGCTATTTTAGATGAAGCGACGATGTGTCATGTGGGCGGCGTAGTTGATGGCTTGCCGGTAGTTCAACCTAATTTGCACTGGCGTGTTGACGATGTGCTCTATATTCATGGTTCTGTTAAAAATGGCCTGATTCGCAGTATCCTTGAGCAAGGCAAAGTGTGCATAACCGTATCGATTTTAGATGGGTTGGTTATGGCACGGTCGGCATTTCATCACTCTGTTAATTACCGATCTGTGATGCTTTTTGGCACGCCCGAGCTGGTGGAAGACGAAGCCGAAAAAAAGAGGGTGTTGGATGCGTTGCTTGAGAAGACGCATAAAGGCCGGTCGCTAACCGCTCGGCCGCCTAATGCGAATGAGCTGCGTGCTACAACGGTGATTGGTGTTCGAATTGAAGAGGTCTCCGCTAAAGTGAGGGCGGGCGCACCGATCGATGATGCAGAGGATCATGCGTTGCCTGTCTGGGCTGGGGTGATTCCGGTATCCAGTGTCCGCGGCGAGCCTATTCAGGATGCGTTGCAGCAGGAGGCGGGTATCGAAGTGGATGAGCTGGTGTAGGCACCACCAGCTCATCGGTGTTACCAAGCGATTATATTTTCTCTTGGTTGACACGGGCCATAAGCTGCGCAGCGGTTTCTTTACGCTCGCTGTAGCGGTCTGTTAACTGATCTACGTTACCGCGAAGTAGCAGCGTAAACTTCATTAACTCTTCCATGACATCGACGACACGGTCGTAATAGGAGGAAGGGCGCATGCGGCCCGCTTCGTCGAACTCTTGCCATGCTTTGGCCACGGATGATTGGTTGGGTATGGTAAACATACGCATCCAACGGCCTAAAATACGCATTTGGTTTAAGGCATTGAATGATTGAGAACCGCCACTGACCTGCATGATGGCAAGTGTTTTTCCTTGGGATGGCCGAACCGCTCCTTCAGATAGTGGTATCCAATCGATCTGTGTTTTCATAATGCCTGTCATGGCACCATGACGCTCAGGTGAGCACCAGACCATACCTTCACTCCAGCGTACCATTTCTCGTAACTCTTGTACTTTGGGGTGAGTGTCGGGCGCGTCATCAGGCAAGGGTAAGCCTGACGGGTTAAATATACGCACATCAGCCCCCATGCTTGTTAATAAACGTGCGGCTTCTTCTGTCACTAAGCGGCTGTAAGAGCGCTCACGTAGTGATCCATAAAGCATGAGAATTCTCGGTGGGTGCTCAACAGGAGTGGGGCTGCAGGCCGTCTTGGTCATATTCTGTTCGAGCAGCTCAGATTGGAGCGCTGGCATGCTTAAATCATCAATATTCATTATTTAACTCGTTGTCCTTGATCGTTAACGATGAGCTCGCCATCTTCTTTGCTAAACGCGCCTTGCTGGGCATCGGGCAGAATATCCAAAACGATTTCTGACGGTCGGCACAGCTGCGTACCTAGGGGGGTTACAACAATTGGGCGGTTAATTAGGATAGGGTGATCCATCATTGCATCGATAATTTGTTCTTCTGTGAAGCTCCCTTCGGCTAAGTTCAAATCGTGGTAGGGTTCAACATTCGTTCTTAGCAATGCGCGAACAGGTATGCCCATGTCAGCAATGAGTGTAACGAGCTTCTCCCGTGAGGGAGGCGTTTCTAAGTAGAGAATGATCTCTGGCTCTACTCCGCTGTTACGGATCAAAGCTAGTGTGTTACGTGACGTGCCGCAGGCTGGATTGTGGTAAATGGTAATGTGACTCATAGCAAGCTCCCAGTTAATTGAAGGGCATTACATGGATAAGCGCAACGCTAAGGCGGCTAGCGTGACGAGCAGTACAGGAGTGGTCATCAAAATACCTACTTTGAAGTAATACCCCCATGAAATTTGGATGTTCTTTTGGGAAAGAACGTGCAGCCATAGAAGAGTCGCTAAGCTACCGATCGGTGTTATCTTAGGGCCCAAGTCACAGCCAATAATATTGGCATAAACCATGGCTTCTTTGAGGACGCCTGTTGCGGTGCTACCTTCAATAGACAGCGCACCAATTAAGACCGTAGGCATATTGTTCATTACTGAGGACATAAATGCGGTTAAGAACCCAGTGCCTAATGTGGTGACCCAAATACCATGTTCGGTAAATGAGTTGAGGATATTTGAAATAAAGTCTGTTAGCCCCGCATTGCGTAAGCCGTACACCACCAAATACATACCCAGAGAGAACGCTACGATTTGCCATGGGGCGCCCTTGATGACTTTATGAGTATCAATTAAACGTTCGCGCTTAGCGGTTATCCACAACACTAATGCGGCAACAGCTGCGACTAAGCTAACGGGAACTCCCAAAGGTTCTAAAGCAAAAAAGCCGATTAGTAGCATGGCGAGCACAACCCAGCCCATAACAAAGGTTTTGTGATCGCGAATAGCTTGGTGAGGGGCTTTTAGTTTGCTGGCGTCATAATCAATCGGGATTTCTTTGCGAAAAAATAAGTGAAGTGTCACTAAAGAGGCGAGAATAGCAGCCCCATTGACGGGGACCATGACGGAAGCGTATTCGTTAAAACCAAGCGAGAAAAAGTCAGCGGTGACTATATTCACTAAATTAGAGACGATTAGCGGCAAGCTTGCGGCATCGGCAATAAAACCTGCCGCCATCACAAAGGCCAGCGTTGCCCCTCGGCTAAATCCAAGTGCCAATAGCATGGCAATAACGATAGGTGTAAGGATGAGCGCAGCACCGTCATTAGCAAAAATAGCGGCAACGGTTGCGCCGAGTAAAATAACCCACGTAAATAGCCATTTTCCCCGCCCTTTGGCCCAGCGAGCGATGTGCAGCGCTGCCCATTCAAAGAAGCCTGACTCATCCAGCAAAAGGCTGATGATGATAACGGCTATGAAAGTGGCGGTAGCGTTCCAGACGATTGCCCACACGGTTGGGATGTCGTCAAAGCTAACCACGCCCGTAGCCAATGCCGCTATAGCCCCTAATATCGCGCTGTAGCCTATGCCTAGTCCTTTGGGCTGCCAAATCACGAGTATTAATGTTGTGATGAATATTATGCTTGCGAGTATCATAGGGTTCTCTTTATACAGATATGATATTTCATATATGTTAAGGTAAAATTTTTTAGTAAGTTATACGCACACAGATTTACCTAAAGTAGGTGATGTACTCTGTGCGTGTTGGGTGAGTTGTTTAATATCATCATAGTTGCACTGCCATGCCTGCTCGATGATCTGAGCAGCCCATGCAGGTATGTTGGGCGACAAACGATAGTGAATCCACTTACCTTCTCGACGATCTAATAGTAACTCGCTTTCCCTTAGCATGGCTAAGTGCCGAGAGACCTTAGGCTGCGACTGCTGTAGCGCAGACGTAATATCGCACACGCACAGTTCTCCTTTCTCACGTAGTAAAAGAAGGGTGGTTAGGCGTGTTTCATCCGACAAGAGCTTAAATAGCTTTAATGGGGTTAAGGCGTCTGTTGTTGTGGCTTGAGAGTGTGTCATACCGGCTCCATCTGTGCTGCGCACATGATAGAACAGAAAAAAACCACCGACAACATATTTATTAAAACGTATATGTTATTGGTGGTTCATAAGGCGCACGGCCTAATCAGGATAAGGGCTTAACAGCGGTAGGCGGCTATTACCCTAAGGCTGTATCCAATACCATCATGACGGCAAACCCACCCATCAAGCCAATAGTTGCTGGAGTTTGGTGGCCATTGCGATGTGTTTCTGGGATGACTTCATGCGATACGACAAACAACATGGCGCCGGCCGCAAGACTTAAACCTAGCGGGTAAGCTAGCGGTAAGCCGCTGGCGACACCTACGCCAATAAAGGCACCAATGGGTTCCATTAATCCACTCCCCGCCGCGACAATGAGAGCGAGTAAGGGGCGAATACCGGCCGCGCGCAAGGCCATCGCTACGGCTAAGCCTTCAGGTATATTTTGAATAGAAATAGCGGATGTGATGGCTAAGCCAACGGTATCATCTCCACCGGCATACCCGACACCAATAGCCATTCCCTCGGGTAGGTTGTGCAAGGTAATGGCCATCGTAAATAACCAAACGCCACTGAGGCGGTCGCGTCCGGGGCCAAACGTACCGCTGTGTGCATGGGCATGTGGAGTAAAGCGGTCGAGCCCCAGCATTAACATCACGCCCATTGCTAAACCAATAACCACAATAAAGGGTGATAAAGCGGGTTTGCCAAGGATCTCGGTTGAGGCATCTAGGGCAGGTATAATAAGAGAAAATACACTGGCAGCCATCATCATACCGGCGGCAAACCCCAGCATGCTGTCTTCTATTTTTGTTGAAAGGCCACGCAATAGTAAAACGCCGCACGCGCCAAGGGCCGTGGTACTAAAACTGACTAGGCTTCCGAGCATGGCATGGTTGAAACGGATATTTTGTCCCCCCAGCGCGTTGTACTCAATCAGCACTAATACAATTACCGCAATAACAGTGAGCATGAAACCGGCTGTGATCAGCGGATGGCGTTTCATCTCATCAATGAGTTGACTAAAAAATGCAATCGACTGATTGGGTTGCGCGGTTGATATCGAGGCTTGTGTTTCCATGGGGAGCTTAGTTCCTGTAAAAGTTCCTGTAAAAAGTACCTGTGTTAAGTGGCTATGTACGTTTTGATCATTGTTTAAGTAGAACGCTAATCCGTTTTTCCGACTGTTTGCCTTTTGATACGTTCCACTTATACGGGTAGATGGTTAATAAGGGCTATGCGCAAGCGGCGTATCGCTTCTTCAAGTAGTGCTCGTGGGCAACCAAAGTTAAGGCGCATGTAGCGATCATCACCAAAGTCGCGTCCGGGTGACATACCGACACCGGCTTCTTCAAAGAAACGAACTGGGTTTTCAAGTTTTGCCCCCGAAATGTCGATCCAAGCCAGGTAGGTTGCTTCTATCGGCAATAACGACAACCCAGGTATTTGATTGATTTCTTTGACGAGGTAATCGCGATTCGCACGTAAGTAGTCCAGTTGTTTTGTATTCCACTGGTCACCGGTCGCGTAAGCGGCCTCGGCGGCGGTGTAACCGAGTAAATTGACACTAGGCACGATGCCTTTACGTACTTGGTTAAACTGCCGACGTAACTGAGGGTTAGGAATAATGGCAAACGAACAGCCAAGGCCTGCAATATTGTAGGTCTTGCTCGGAGCCATCAGGGTGATGGTGCGCTGTGCTATTGTCTCTGAAATGGAGGCAAGAGGAATATGGACTAACCCTGGTTCCAGAACGAGATCGCAATGAATTTCGTCCGAGCAAATCGTTATATTATGTTGTTCTGCAATGCTGGCTAAACGAGTTAATTCCTCTCGTTTATAGACGGTGCCGCCTGGGTTGTGCGGGTTACAAAACAATAGCAGCTGCGTTTGCTCCGTTATGTTGGCTTCTAACGCATCAAAATCCAGTACTCGGCGCTGGCCGTGATCGACCATTGGGATTTGAGTAACATGACGGTCGGACAAGCGGGGTGCTGTGACAAACGGCGGATAAATAGGTTGCGGCGCTATAACAGTATCTTGAGACGTGCCAACAGTGCGGCAGGCTAAGTTGAGGCCGCACACTAAGCCTGGTAGCCAAACTATCCAATCGCTTTCGATAGACCAGTTGTATTCGCTGGCCATGCGCTTAATGACGGTTTGCACGAGCGATTCTGGCGCATCGGTGTAACCGAATATGCCGTGGTCAATCCGTTCATGCAGCGCCTTGATAACACCCGGTGGCGACATAAAATCGGTATCAGCCACCCACATGGGCAAAATGTCGGTATCGCGGTAGCGTTCCCACTTTTCACTGGCCGTGCCACGGCGATCTATTTGCGTATCAAAATCGAACGGAGTCATTACCTAATCCCTTTTAATGTAGTCGCTATATTACGTTATTGATAATGATTATCAATAACTCTTTATCAATGAGGCTGATAGCTTTTGTATATCATGTAACTAGCGCTGTAAGTGTGATCTAAATATGACGTAAAACGGCCATTTGCGTTAAACTATCGCTCATCAAATAGCGTCCTACAAGAGACAACCGAGCGGAGCTGCCAGCTATGACACAAGATAATCGCGTTATTATTTTTGACACTACCTTACGTGACGGAGAACAAAGTCCGGGCGCGTCAATGACTCGTGATGAAAAGCTGCGTATTGCCAAACAGTTAGAGAAAATGCGTGTCGATGTCATTGAGGCGGGTTTTGCTATTGCTTCGCCAGGTGATTTTGCATCAGTGCAAGCCATTGCTAATGCCATTACTGAAAGCACGGTGTGCTCGTTATCTCGCGCGCTTGATGCCGACATCGACCGTGCAGGAGAGGCGCTGCGTAATGCTGCATCGGGCCGTATTCATACCTTTATTGCAACATCGCCTATTCATATGAAGTACAAACTTCAAATGGAACCTGATCGCGTAGTCGAAAACGCTGTGCACGCCGTTAAACGTGCGCGCAACTTAATTGATGATGTTGAGTTTTCGTTAGAAGATGCTAGCCGCTCTGAGATGGACTTTATGTGCCGTATCATCGAAGCGGTTATCGATGCTGGTGCTCGTACTATTAACATTCCCGATACCGTGGGTTACGCGGTACCCGAAGAGTTTGGCCATACTATCGCGCAATTATTGCAACGTATTCCAAATGCAGATAAAGCGATTTTCTCTGTGCATTGTCACAACGATTTAGGCTTGGCGGTCGCTAATTCGCTTGCAGCGGTGAGTGCCGGTGCGCGTCAGGTAGAATGTACCATTAATGGCTTAGGTGAGCGTGCGGGTAATGCGTCATTAGAAGAAGTGGTGATGGCTTTGCGCACCCGTAAAGACCGTTTGGGGTTGGAAACCAGTATTGATACGACACAGATCGTTCCTGCATCGCGTTTAGTATCGAGTGTCACGGGCTTTCCTGTTCAACCAAACAAAGCGATTGTCGGCGCTAATGCCTTTGCTCATGAGTCCGGTATCCATCAGGACGGCGTGCTAAAACACCGTGAAACCTACGAGATCATGACGGCGCAAGATGTTGGCTGGAACACTAACCGTATGGTTATGGGTAAGCACTCAGGCCGCAATGCGTTTCGCTCGCGTTTAGAAGAGCTGGGTACCAGCTTCAATACTGATGTAGAACTTAACCATGCTTTTGCTCGCTTTAAAGAATTAGCGGATAAAAAGCATGAAATCTATGATGAAGATTTAATGGCTTTAGTGTCGGATACGCGTGCTGAAGATGCCTACGAGAAATATAAGTTGTCGTCTTTAAATGTCACATCACAGACAGGGGAAACTCCCTTGGCGCAGATTACGGTGATGGTCGATGGTGAAGAGCATAAAGCCGAAGCAACGGGTGGTGGGCCAGTTGATGCGGCGCTAAAAGCCATTGAATCGATTGTGCAATCGGATGCGAGTTTGGAGCTTTACTCGGTTAATGCGATTACCAGTGGCACTGATTCACAAGGCGAAGTGACCGTACGTTTAGAAAAAGCAGGGCGCATAGTCAATGGATTAGGTGCTGACACCGATATTATTATTGCATCGGCTAAAGCATATATTCACGCGCTAAACTTAATGGCTTCGACGGTTCAAAAGGCGCACCCTCAAGGCAGCGGCGTTTAGCTCCTCGCGGGTATTCGCCAACGACACTCAATCAGGTAAGGCTTTAACAATGGATTCGGAACAACGTCGGCACGATTATTTACAGGCGATGGGCATCAGTAGTTGGTTGCCTCGTACGGCGTTACCGGCAGCTAAAGCCTCTCCTGACTGGGTTAATACGTTTTTGTATGGTGATTATGGCAGTGAAGGGTTTGATGACTTAGACGATGCCGGTGGCCATGACAACCACCACAGTGCTCACGAAGTTGAGGTGGCTCATCAGACAACGCACCAGCTTGCTGATGCTTTACAAAAATCACCTCCATTGCCATCTGGTCATGCGCGAGAGCAGTTACAGGCGGGTTTGAATGCGTTAACCACCAATAAGCCAACAGGGGTTAAGCAAGAGAACGCCGATAACGCAACGGCGCCCCAGGGCGCGCCTTCCCCAGCCGCAGAACTGGCGGCGAATATCGAAATTAAGCCACGACAACATAAAGAAGAGATCCCTACTTTCCGTTTGGCGTTTTGGCTATTTGAACAAGCCATTGTGATCGATAGCATGCCGCCACAAGGGCGTGTAGGTCAGAATCTTGATCGGCACCAGCGATTGTGTGTGAATATGATTCGCGCCATGGGGGCTAACGCCGAATTGGTCGCATCGCCTTATGTGCTGCCGTGGCCTATTTTAGTCGGTGATGCGTTAAATCAAGGTCGTACGGTCGCGTCTGAAGCGGTCAGATATAAGCTGGAAAAAGTCTTAGCCGATCACCCGCCGCGGCCTATTATTTTGCTGGGCGAAAGTGCGGCGCAAATGGTGATGCAGCGAGAAGAAAGCATCGATGATATGCGGGGTATGGTGTTTAATTATCGTAGCGACGCTAAGGTCGTTATCAGCCATAGCCTCACGCAAATGCTGCAAATCCCCGAGTGTAAAAAAGAAGTCTGGCAAGATTTACAAGCCTTACTCCCCTTGGCGGCCTATGTTACGCCTGCCGATGATACGGCTAGCTCGTTATCCTAATGAACCGTTATCGTGTGGCGGCACTCGCAGCATCTGATATACCAGCCATTGGAGTACTAGAGACCTGTTGTTTGCCGCATGAGGCCTGGTCTGAATCTCAGTTATTGGCGCATCTACAGCATCCTGACACATTAAATATGGGGGTGTATGACCAAGACCGTTTGATCGCTTTTGCAATTAGCCGAGTAGTGTTGGACGAAGTAGAGCTCTATCAAATAGCAACACATCCTGCGTATGCAGGCCAAGGTGTGGCATCCCAGCTCCTGTCATCATTGGTAACGCGTTGGCGCAGTCAGCACTGCACCGTAGCCCTGCTAGAAGTAAACGCTAGCAATGTGGCGGCGTTACGTTTATATGCCAAAATAGGGTTTGTTGAAAATGGCCGTCGTCGGGGTTATTACCAGACAGAGGCCGGAAAGCAAGACGCTGTCTTGATGCAGCTGAGCATCTAACTTTAAGGAAAGTGAGTGACTCAAATTTTACGTTGGTTAAGTGCAATCTCAACTTGGTTGTTTCGTTCTAAAGCGCCTGTGCCGGTAGAGTGGCAGCCTGAGTGGAGTCATATTCTGACGGCTAATGTCGCTTTTTATCGAGTACTCAGCGAAGAAGATAAGGCCCTTTTTGAGCACCGAGTTGCGCTATTCTTAGCTACCACAGCGGTTGAGGCGGGGCAGTTTGAGGTGACTGACAAGGATAGGATGTTAGTCGCCGCAAGTGCCATCATCCCTGTATGGGGCTTCCCCAAGTGGCACTATTTTAATTTAAAAGCCGTCTACCTATTACCTGCTGCTTTTAACCAGCAATTTGAATGCGGTAAGGCGGATTCTCGTATCACCGGTATGGTGGGCACTGGGCCTATGGCGGGCAAAATGGCGTTGTGTCGCTCAGCGCTCTATCAAGGTTTTGCTAATAGTAAAGATAAACATAATGTGGGTATTCATGAGTTTGTACATCTTATAGATATGTTGGATGGCGAGTGTGATGGCTACCCAGAGCGTTTTAAAGAATATGCCTATTCCATCCCTTGGTTTGAATTGGTTCGTCACAAAACGAACGAGATAGTGAAACGTAAAAGTAACATTGGTGATTATGCCAGCACTAACCGTGTTGAGTTTTTTGCGGTAGCGTCTGAGTATTTTTTTGAGCGCCCCCAGATGATGAAAGATAAGCATCCTAAATTATTTGATGCATTATCGGAGTTCTATCAACAAGATGTGATGGCCATCGAAAAGGATGTGCGAGTTAAGCGTAAGCAGCGATGCCCATGCGGCAGCAAAAAGCGCTATAAGCACTGCTGTATGCCTAGTGATTAATAACCATAACCATTAGCGAGTATTTTTCAGGTGACTAATCGGCGTTCTTTTTCTGATCATTTATCCACCAATATCACGGTGCTGCTTATTTTGATTGGCAGCATGGCGGGCCTTTATGTGATAGACAATGTGCTCCCAGTTTCATTGGCGTATTGGGGGATTATTCCACGCGACACTGGCAGCTTAATGCATATTTTTACCGCGCCTTTTATTCACGGTAGTCTCGGGCACTTAGTCAATAATCTGGTTGGTCTTACGGTCTTCAGTGCTATTTGTATGGTGCGCTCGCTTCGCTTTTGGCTAGCCGCTAGCGTGTTTGTTATTACCGTGGGAGGTTTGTTGGTTTGGCTGTTTGGACGCAGCGCATTGCATATTGGGGCTAGTGGCTGGATTTTTGGTTTGTGGAGCATTTTGATTGCGATGGCGTTTTTTGACCGTCGATTAATTAACATATTAATAGCGCTGGTCGTGGTGATATTTTATGGCGGAATGGCTTATGGCGTATTACCCACGGACCCGCGCATCTCCTTTGAATCCCACCTATTTGGAGCATTAGCCGGTGCGCTTTTTGCGTACCTTTATAGCCGAGCAAACAAAAGCGCGCGTCCAACTTAATTAATGTATAGGCGTGTTGCTTCAAAGCGGTTAAGGAGCAGGTGCATTAGGTAGATGACCAGTAAGGTGAGTACGACCGAGACCGAGACCGATGTAAACCGGTATAAGGCGTTGTAGACCAGATCTTGAGTGGGGGTTAAGTATTGCCCAAATAAGATAGCCATGGTCGTCATTGCACCAAAGCCCGCTCCAGACCCGCCACCTTCATGTGCGTGATGTCGTGCAAATAGCATGATGCTAAACCACAGTCCAAAGCTAACAAATAGCAGCATATTAGAGTGTGTTAGCAGCACGAACTGAATTAATAACCCTACATTACAACCAATCAGCGTTCCGACGGCTCGGTTCCATGCCGCTTTGCCAGCGCCGTGCCAGTTAAGGGGAAACAAGATAAGAATCGAAGCCATTTGTGCAGAGAGCGAGCCTTTTAAATCCAGTACTTGAAAGACAATGAAAGACAAGGTCGCTACCGTTGTGGTTAAGATTATTTCATGGCGTAAATTACTAGCCGGTTTGGGTGGTGGTTTTCGTGGTGTTCGCGGCTCGGCATCAGGAAAAAACGTATGCATCAACATAGCGATAAGAATCGTCACAAAGGTGGCTGCTATGTTAGACATGACCATGTCGCTTACATGAGTCGATGGGTACGGATAACTAGCAAAATGCAGCTGAATAGATAACCCGGTAATACCTAAGGCACCAAATAAGAAATAGGGGCCTTGGCTCATGCAGCGAAAGAGAATTGCAAACATCACCATAGCTGTCATTGTCATTGGGATAGGTCGGTCACCAAGAACACCTTGTACAAAAAGTGTAGAAAAGCTGATGAGCACCATGCTGGCTAAAAATTGACGGATCACATGCCCATTTAACACAGGCACCAACGCGAGTAACAGCATGGGGTAAACGACAAAAAAAGCGCCATAGTTCCAATTCATCAGTTTGCAGATGATAAAACCTAAGGTGCCGCCGAAGGCAGCGCGCAAGCACATTTGCACATCATTGGCAGACAGTGTTTGCGCATAAGGCCCCGTGGCTGAAGGCCGATACCTCCTAGGTAATAAGCTAACTTTGAATAAGCGCTTAGTAGACATAATGCAGCCAACTAATTAGGTGGGCTTGGATATGCCCTAACCAAGCGGCTAGCCCAGAAACAGGGTAAAGCTGTACGGTACTGCGTGCGCCGGTGGGGAGTGAAGCCAGCAGCTCGGGGTGTTCGTCTAGCGTCAGGTGTATACGCATGTATTGCGCGTCTCGAATCCAGCGGTCGGATTCGGCTGGGTCGGCTAAGTTGCCGTCAGCGGTTAGTTGGCCCGCTTTAACACCGGCGTCTACAGAGACCACGTGTGCGTCGTATATTTGTCCTGGAAGGCTGTCGAAAATGACACTTGCCTCATTGCCCACGGCAGCCTTACTGAGTGATTTTTCGCGAAAGTCAGCGATGATATCGGCTTCATTTGAGACCACGGCCGCGACGGGTGCTCCTGCACTGGCATAGTTACCAGGGACAAGCTGTAAATTGGTAATGATACCGTCTACTTTGGCGCGAACATCGGTGTAGTAGAGTGCGAGCTTTGCATCAGCTAGGTTATTTTCGGCTTGCTTGAGTAAGAGGTTTTGGTCACTTTTAAGACCCCGTTCGACGGTGGCTTGGTTTTCTTTTGACTTCGCTTCTTCGAGCACCGCCAAAGCAGCCAAGTAGCTCGCGTGTATTTGATCGTATTGCTGTTGCCCTATATTGCGATTAGCTAACAGGCGCGATAGACGCTTTTGTTCTTTGGATAACTCATTCACATTGGCTGTCGCGGCAGCGACACTGGCTTTGGCGGCAATTATAGAGGCGTCTAATTGTTGATTGGTTTTAACCGCGGCTTTAACCGCTAGTTCGGCTTTAGTGACGGCCAATTGATACGCTTGCTTGTCCAGCGCAAATAAAACATCACCCTGTTGCACCGGTTGGTTGTTAATAACATGGACGGCTGTAATTTGTCCTCCGACTTCGGGTGCTACACGCACGACTGGATGCATAACGCGCGAGTGAGTCGACACTGGCATCCATAAATCGGCGCCCAAAAAATAGATAAAGAGAACGGCAAACAGGACGAGCGCTCTATGCACCCAGCGTTTGAACAGTTGATCGGGGGTCATGGTTGATCTTCCTCGTTATCGAAATGGGTTAACCAGCGTTTTGCATTGTTTTCCATGCGCGTTAGTGTGTCGCTCACCGCTTCCAGCTCTTCATCAGTCACCCCTTGATAAAAAGCCTCTCTAACCTCGTGGATATAGTGGTTAAGCTCAGTAAGCCGATCACGTCCCTTAGGTGTGAACCACAAGCACTGGGAGCGTTTGTCACTTGGGTGCTGTCGCCGCTCGATTAAACCGTGCTCTTGCAGTTGGTTTAATGTACGGGTTAGTGAGGGCATTTCTATGGCTAGTTCATTCGCGAGTGCTCGCGGAGAGCAGCCTTCACCCAGCTTGCTCAGATGCACCATGGCGGTCCATCGTGATTCGGTCATATCGAGTGGCTGGACCACGCTTGTTATCGAAGCTCGCCATAAGCGGTGCAGGTGGCCTATTTGCAATCCAAACGAGCGATTACGGGGGGACTCGTTTATTGGCGGGGATGTAGGTGAATGTTTAGACACGGGAAACTCAGTAGTGGGTGAATATAAAAGTACTTAATAAAGTTAGCAGGCTAATTAGATTGCATTATAGTTAGCTGGCTAACTAGTTGGCAGCCCAATGTTTGAATAAGAGCGTTGCATATTTCGTGTGAAGGCTTGATTGAGGGGTTTGGCAGAGAGCGTATGTAAAGCGGGGTATAGCGGTGCACACGGCAGTGAGCACCATGGTGTTAAGCCCCTTGACCGGGAGGCCAAGGGCTTTTAGGGAGTAAACTTATGCCGCGTGTACTTGCTCAATTTGGCGGCGGCTAAAGGCGCTGAGCACGGCTTGTAAGCTAGCGGCAGATGTATCTTCTGCGGTGATCACACTGCAATAGGTGCTACCGTTTATATCCAGTGCAATACAGGCTTGAGCTTGGGCGTTAGTCCCTTCGGTGAGCGCGTTTTCATCAAAATGAGTGACGCGAATAGTTACACCATAAGCGGCTTCTAGCGCTTGAACTAAGGCTTCGATTGCTCCAGTGCCTTTGCCTTGCAGCGGTGGCTGAACAGCCGGGACTTTAAATGTGCCTTTTACTATCCCGGCATCAGTATGCAGGTCGTAGCCTGATAATGCCCATTGGGGGTCAATCGCTGCAAAGTGCTCATCATATAGAGATTTGATTTGTAATGAGGTAATTTCAGCCCCGGTATTTTCTGAAGCCTTTTGCACGACTTTACTGATAGCTCCATGCATCCACTTAGGCAGTTGTATACCGTAGTCTCGCTCTAAAACAAGCGCCACGCCGCCTTTGCCACTTTGGCTATTTATACGAACAACGGCTTCATATTCGCGGCCAATGTCACGCGGGTCGATGGGTAAGTAAGCCACGTCCCAGTGTTCAAGGTTATGTTGCTCGTGGTAGCTGATCGATTTGCGAATCGCATCCTGGTGGCTACCTGAGAATGCCGTATAGACGAGTTCGCCTGCCCATGGGTGACGTGCAGAGACGGGTAATTCGGTACAAAACTCAACGACTTCTATAATTTCTTTGATGTTGGAAAAATCCAACTTAGGATCGACGCCTTGGGAATATAAGTTCATACCCATGGTGACGATATCCATATTACCCGTGCGTTCGCCGTTGCCAATTAAGGTGCCTTCTACACGGTCGGCTCCGGCCATAACGGCCAATTCAGCGGCAGCGACACCACAGCCGCGGTCATTATGCGTGTGAAGGCTGATAGTAATATGCTCGCGTTGGCTGATGTGGCGGCAAAAATACTCGATCTGATCGGCGTATACATTCGGTGTAGACACTTCGACTGTCGCGGGTAAGTTGATAATGACTTTACGGCCGGTTTCAGGTTTCCATTCGGCAATAACGGCATCACATACTTCCACTGCGTAGTCCATTTCTGTGCCCGTAAAGCTTTCGGGAGAGTATTGAAATGACCAATGGGTTTCTGGGTTTTGTGATGCGTACTCGCGTACCCATTTAGCGCCTTGAACAGCAATGGCTTTGATGCCATCGCGATCCATCCCAAAGACCTGCTCGCGTTGAACGGTCGATGTTGAGTTGTACACATGAACAATGGCTTGCTTAGCGCCTTTGAGTGCTTCGTACGAACGGGAGATAAGATCCTCACGTGCTTGCGTTAAAATTTGAATAGTCACGTCGTCAGGGATCATGTCGTCATTGATCAACTTGCGTACAAAATCAAAGTCTGGCTGGGATGCTGATGGAAAGCCCACTTCGATTTCTTTAAACCCTAACTTTACTAGCAGCAGGAACATACGTGTTTTTTGTTCGATATTCATCGGGTTGATAAGTGCTTGGTTGCCATCACGCAAATCAACGCTACACCAATCAGGTGCGCTTGTAATTTGCTTGTCTGGCCAAGTGCGGTCAGTCAAGCGAATAGGTGTGAATGGACGGTATTTACGATGGTCGAACATGGTGTTCCCTGCCTTGTGAGCTACGGTAGTTAAGGATGATTCTTGATCAAAGATATACAAGGAAGCAGCACAGTTAACGCTGGGTAAGCTAAGGATGCTTTCTAAACGGGGTGCTGTTTAGATGCTTGCCATATTCAATCCGGTTAATCGAATACTCTGCACTCATGGATAAATGTGTGCTGGCAGATTCCTGTGTACTTCCTATTGATGAGTAGTCTACGCCTAACGATGCGCAATAGGTTTGCTAAAATGTCTCTTAATGCAATTGAAGCGCAATAATTTGTATGTTTTTATAGGTTTTGTTTTGTTTTTATTGCGAGTATGTGAGGTGTGGTGATGTTGAATGTGGATCTAGACCGGTTTGATATAAAAATATTGCACGAGCTTCAGCGAGACGCATCCATATCAAACCAAGATTTGGCGGATCGAATAGGGCTAACGGCGGCACCCTGTTCGCGCCGAGTTAAGCAGTTAGAAGAGAGCGGTGTCATCGAGCGGCAGGTCGTGCGCGTAAATGAAAGGAAGGTGGGGCTTAACTTAATAGCCTTGTTACATATTAGTATGGACAAGCATATCCCTGAACGTTTCGAGGCATTTGAACAAGCTATTGGTGACATACCAGAGGTGATGGAGTGTTACCTGATTACCGGTCATGATGCTGATTACCAATTGAAAGTTGCTGTTGCTGATATGGATAGCTATCACGATATTTTGCTGGGTAAGATCACTCGCATCAGCGGGGTTACAGGGGTTAAGTCGGCATTTATTATGCGTAAAGTCATTGATACGACTGCCGTGCCTTTGCACTATTTGGGCCGGTAAGCGTTTGGTGCTGAGTTCGTTGATGTGTATCAAGGTCTCACTGCCATTTACGCGTAGCCTAACGATTATGTATACATGTTTGGGACGGATCAGTAACTTTTTATGAACATTACCGACGGTTTGTTAACGGGTTCTTGGCTTTGGGTTATCCACGTACTTTTTGTTGTGGGGTTGATGGCGGCTAGCATAAAAGCGCCATGGGATTTGCTGGTCAATGAACGCCGCTTGCAGCATCTTTTTTTCGCAGTGACTGTCGTATTAATGGTGATGTGGGTTATGCGTGCCGGTATTTCACCTGGGTTGAGCATCCACTTTTTAGGGGTGACGGCGTTAACCCTGATACTCGGCTGGGACCTCGCCATCTTGTCGGCTACGTTAGTGTTGCTAGCCATGACGGTACTCGGTAAAGAGAGCTGGCAAGGTTTTACGGCAAATGGGATCTGTTTAGTGGTGCTGCCAGCATTGTTAACGCACGTTATTCAAAGTTGGATTAGTCGTCTCTTACCTAAAAACTTTTTTGTTTACCTGTTCGGTTGCGGTTTCTTGGGAGCGGCAGTGGTCGTTGCTGTATCGGGTACGGCAATGTCTTTATTATTATGGGTAAGCGATGTGTATCCGTGGGCAAAAATTCAGCACGAATACATTAACTACCTTCCTCTTATCATGTTCCCCGAAGCACTGATGAACGGCATGTTGATGACCGGTATTATGGTGTTTTATCCGGATTGGATACGCACGTTTGATGCGCGCGTTTACATTGATGAGCAGTAACGCGCGCTCGCTTGACTGGCTTAAGTGTGATTTGGAAGCCTGCCAAGCGTTTACTGTTTATTGGAAGGGCTGTTCTATTTTCGAAGGAAGCACATCCAATCACCTTTATCATTACTGCCTTTGTAGCAATGGAAAAGGCTGAATTTTACGTCGAATTTAACCGAAAAATCCTTATTTCCATTCGTTTCGAAAGTGAAGTATTCGATGTGCTCTTTTTTTAACGTGCTTTTTAATTCGCCGCTAAGGCTAATTTCATTAATGGCTTCAGGGTAGTGACCATTACTTTCTTTAAACTTAATGACTTCATTAAATAAGAGATCCCCAGCTTCTTTTTGTGAGCTATATTTTTCATAGGCATTTGTTTCTAGAGAAATTATTAGAAATAATAAACTAAATGATTTCAGGTGCTGCATTTCCGCTTCCTTGAAGTAAGGATATGATATCTATATCGCTAATGTTATTTGAATAGAATTCAATATTTTCAGGTTTATCAATGAATGGATTGTCTGGTTTTTCTGAGTCAATAAATATTTGATTTTCATCTTCAAATAAATCAGTAAGTGATATGTTGTCGTCCTCATATCTGAAGTAAATGTCTTGGACTATGCTATCTTTGTTGTTAATTATCGCTGTTGATTGTTCACCTACCAAATTGTAATTGTTATATTCACCCACATAGATGAAATTTAAGTCAATGCTTTCTATGTTTTGATCTACAAGACTGAATATTTCATCTACAGTAGATAACCCATCTGAGTTATTATCAACCCAAACTTGGATTTCTTCAAAAGCATCGTCTTCTGAGTCAATTACTCGGTCCTTATTAGAGTCGAAAGAGCTTAGCTTTTCAAAGCCCTCACCTCGTTTTCCGCCAAAAAGCTCACTTTGGTTATCAACAATACCATTAATATTTTTGTCCAAAAAAAGAAAGCCGTCATCTGGGTTCAACCAACCAGTTCTCTCTTGTACTCCGTCATTATCAATGTCGAAGAAAGCTGTAGAGTCTTTAAGATTTATGGTATCTATTCCATCACTGTTTAAGTCTAAAACAATTGGTGATCCAAAATCTTCATAGTCCAAAGTAAGTTCTTCAGCATAATCGGACTCCGATCCTTTTCCTAAGTATTCTTCTAGCAACTGCATGTAAGAAAATTCGTAAAGATAAAAGTCTCTTTGCATTCCGAATTCATTTACTAAGAAGTCTGCTATTGGGGCGCTAACCTTATAGTCTAATATATTGTAGGTAGACATAATATCAATCATGTCATTGTATTCGTTGCCACATAAAAATGCTTCTACTTCGGCATAAGCTTTTGTAATGCTTGGGCCTTGAAGAAGGTAATTTGATAAGTTGTATCTTCCTAGCCCCATTATTTGTAATGTCTCACCTATAAAAGTGACGCAGTTTCCACAGTTTAAATTGTATGTTCCATAACCTAAGTTTGTTTGATGTACTTTGCTATTAACAAAGTCAGTTAATAACTCATATTGGTTTGTTGATATATCAATATCCACCGAAGTGTGGCTATGTGGATGGGATTTAATTCTGTCAACAGAACTTAACGTCTCTTTATAAACACCTCCAGAAATTCCATTCTTTATATCTATGGCGGAAACTGTAGTTCCATAAAATCCTTTAGATATATTATTTTCAAGGATTTCAATATTTACGTGACCTGTTACAGAATCAGTATACTGATGAATTCTTGCTGTATAAGTGCTCATTAAACTTTCCATGTTATTGGTGGCGATAATGATAATGATTATCATTTCTTAATTGGCCGTTGTCAAGACAATGTAAGTATTATTCCTTGTTTTTGTTGAGTCTTGCTCCTGAACGAGCAAGTTGCTGGTTGAGCGATAGTAGAATGAACGGTTCGTGGACCTTCAGCGTCTGACCGGTCGCTTGTCGAGCTTTCGTTGTAGGGTTCGCCGGTGCATACCCAAGGCGCGCGCTGTAGCAGATATATTGCCGTTATTCTCGGCTAGCACTTTGTTGATATGTTCCCATTCTAAGCGGTTAACCGACATAGGCGAGTTTGCCACGGGGGTGCTGGCATCTCCTGTTGGCTGGCTGTCTAAGGCGGCTAAAATTTCATCGGCATTGGCGGGCTTAGGTAAGTATTGGGTAGCACCGAGTTTGATGGCTTCGACAGCGGTATTAATGCTGGCGTAGCCGGTCAAAATAACGATTTTAATCGCGGGGTTAGCGGCTTTTAAATGTTCAATAATAGTAAGCCCCGAGGCGCCATCCATTTTTAGGTCTAAGGTGGCTTTGTCGGGGGTCCACGTCGTTAATAAGTCGGGTACAGCTTCTGCATTCTGGCAAACCTGCGTTTCAAACCCCCGCCTTGACATGGTACGAGCCAATATATGAGTAAAAGTGGGGTCATCATCTACGATTAAAAACTTTTCAGTATCAACCATGAACAGCTCTCCGAGATAAACGCACTTCGGTAATAGTACCCGAGTCTTCTGCATTATAGAGTTGTACGTCGCCATCGTAACTTGCGATAGTCGATGACGTTAAAAATAGACCTATACCAAGCCCACCTCCTTTGGTGGTGATAAAGGGCTTTCCTAGCTGGTCGGCCTGCTCGATAGGTAGACCGGGGCCGAAGTCGCGAATGCGTATGAAAACATCGTCTTTATCCCACGTGAGGCTGATGCGTATGCCTTGGGGGTTTGCGTCGGCTGCATTATTGAGTAAGTTGAGTATGGCTTGGCGCAGCGCTGTAGTACTGCGCAAATCAGGGGGCAAATCGGCCTTAACATTTAGAGTGAAGGTGACTTCGGGGCGCGTTATCTTCCACTGTTCTATGATGTCTTGCATAAACTCAGTAGCCAAGGTCGTGTGCTCGCTGCTTTGTTCTTCTTCTACTGATCGAGCCATTTCTTTTAGTTTACCCGCGCATACTTGAACTTGCTGCTGAAGTAAGTCGAGGTCTTCTTGCTGTTCGGTATCGAGCCGGGGGTCGTTGCTCATTTCGTGTAGTAGCACTCGCATGGTGCCTAAAGGTGTGCCGAGTTCGTGAGCGGTGCCGGCAGCAATGGTGGCTAAAGATAGTAACTGCTGGTTGTGGATGGCTGTTTCGCGACTTTCAATGAGGGCCTTTTGTTGCGCCTGCAGAGAACGGTTAAGGTGTGTGATGAAGTAAGTAATGACAATTGCGGTCATTAAAAAGTTGATCCACATACCCACCATGTGGATATCTAAATAATCCGTGACACCGTGCTGGTGGCCAAACATGGGGGTAATGGGTACATAGTCACGCAGCAGAATGCCGTACATGAGCGAGACTAGAATACCGATGATCCATATATAGCGGTTCTCAAGTGTCATTACCGCAATGATGAGAGGAATAAGCAGCATGGATACAAAGGGATTAGTACCACCACCGGTGTGGTACAACAAAAAACCATAAATGATGCAATCTGCTAGCAGTTGGCTAAACAGTTCGAGTGAGGTCACGGGGAAAGCGGAGTGTAGACGCGCGTATGTGACTAAGTTAAGAAAGGCGAGCAGTAATAATGCACTTCCTGAGAACCAAGGAGATATAGGAAGGTGCAGGTATAAAATCGCAAAGGTTAGTGCGCATGTTTGCGCGCAAATAACGACAAACCGTATATATGTTAGTTGTAGCAAGGGTTGCTGATTGGCTGTCAATGCTGGCTCCTGCGCCTGCGAGATGAAGGTTGCCTGTATGTTAGCGTATTTTTCATTATAGCTAAGCTAAATGATGTAGCTAAGCGACATCTTGTCGCACAGTGCTGTGTTTCATGCGAATAAAAAACGGTTGTAACTTAGTTTGTATGATGTATGATTTATTACGAATTCGGTGGAGAGCTTCAATAGATAAACAAAGATTTATTCATGTAGTTCTGCCAATAAAAGTCACTGAAGATACTTTTTTCTTACAAGAACAATTAACAGGAAAACGGTTATGAAACGATTGCTCATTAGTGCACAAGCAGCTTTGCTTGCTGCAACGCTGACTGCACCACTTTACTCATTTGCTGATGACAACCCTATCCGCGGCAACATTCGCGTGGTTATTGGTTCTAAATCGACAGGTGGTGATACTTACCAAGCGTCTTCAATTATTACGCAGGCCTTGGCTAAAAAAATAGACACAAACATTAAAGTCGATGCGGTTGGTTTTTCGGCGGCTTACAAGGCGCTAAAGCGAGTGCCCAATGGCAGCACGATTATGATCTTTCATGATCAAGCTTACTTAGGTGAGCTGTATGGCAAAAAAGGCTACGAGAATCCGTTTGATAACTTCATCGTAGGCCAAACGTTTGCTACCAACCCAGGTAATGGTTATCTAGTACCTAAAAGCTCGCCTTATAAGAATATGGCAGAGGTCTTAGAAGCCGCTGGTAATGGTAAAGAAGTCCGTGTGGCTATTCAGCCGGGTGGGGTTTCTGAAATTGGTTTTACGGCCATGAAAAATGCCGTGCGTTTGGCGCATCCAGGCCAAGAGGATAATGTGGTAGCGCTAAATACCGGTTCTCAATCTGATAAAAACCAAGCACTATTTGATGGCCTTGCGGATGTGATCAACGGTAGCGTGCAAGCCAATGAGCAATACACTCGCTTACCTGCTGATGATCAAAAGGCGATGAGCTTTTTATGGTTGACTGCAAAAGGTTCAACGCTTGAACAGGCACATGAAGAAGGCTTAGGTGAAACAAGCCGTGAGCAACTATTATCGTTTGCAAACCCGGCTGTTGAAGTGCCTATGAGCGCCGATCAAAACTTCACATTCGATAAAGAGTTCTTTTTTATCTACAACAAGAAAACAGACCCTAAGGTGATTGCTTTTATCGATAAAGCGTTAACTGAAGTGTTTGCTGACGGCGAAGTGCAAGAAGAGCTGAAAAAGTCGTTCTTCATCCCCAATTTTCGCACCGCGGCTGATAGCCAAGCATACCTGAAAGGTAAGCGTGATCAGTATTCTTCGATTATCAAAGCGTTGCAAAAATAAGTAGCGCACAGCGCTAGTTGTAGGAAGTAGAGTTAGCTTTTGGGCTGCTCTACTTCTTTTCGAATGACTTTAACTGTATTTGGAGTGGGTATGGCTCAGTCACTCTCTTCCTTATTAGAGATAACGATCGATTTTGACCAGTCTCATCTCTACTTTCCTCGGATTGTAATGGTGCTGTTGGCGGTGTTGTTGCTCTGGATTGTAGTAAGTAATGTGGGCCGTATACGCGCTGCATTATCAGGTGAAGGAACGCGCTTTCAATTTTTCGAACCTCATGCTGACAAGTTACGTTTAGTCGCGACGCTTGCATTAATCCCCTTATATTTTGTGGCCATGGATTCCATTGGCCAACTAATACCTAATATGGGGATGGGGTTCTTGCTGGCCTCTATACCGTTTATGTTCTTACTCTCTTTTGTATACCTGCATCAACGAACACCCAAGCTCATCATGCTTATTGGCGCCAATGCGATTATCGCACCGCTATTTGTATGGTTCCTCTTGGGGCAAATGTTCAACATATCGTTACCGTAAAGTAGGGCACAGGAGACTCATATGGAATTTTTTGATCTATTATCGCCGGTGTTTTTTTTACTAGCGGCAGCGGGTGCTGTGGTTGGTATTATCTTCGGTGCGATACCCGGTATGACAGCAACCATGGCTGTGGCTGTGTGTTTGCCGTTAACTTATTCGTTAGGCTTACAAGAAGGGTTAGCTCTGCTGCTTGGTTTGTACGTGGGCGGGATATCTGGCGGCCTAGTTCCGGCCATACTATTGAATATCCCTGGTACACCGTCTTCTATTACCACCACGTTTGATGGCTATCCAATGGCGCAAAAAGGTGAAGCTGAGCGAGCGCTTAAGATTTGTATAGTGGCGTCTTTATTTGGCGGCTTGTTCAGTGCGGTTGTGCTGTTTTTCTTTGCACCACTGTTATCAGACTTTGCGATCAAGTTCTCGTATGTTGAGAAGTTTTTGATGATTTTGTTCGCACTTACTGTCATAGCATCATTATCAAGAAATATGCTGGTCGGTATATTCAGTGGTCTTATTGGGGTGTTCTTGAGCTTGATTGGTACTTACGACGTGTCTAACGGAGGCAATGGTGAATACCGTTTAATGTTCGAATTCATGGAACCTTATTTAGAATCCGGCTTTTCTTTGCTGCCTGTATTAATCGGTTTATTTGGTATTGCGACTATTATCGAGCAAGCCGAGAAAGGCGTGAAAGAAGAAAGTGCTGAACGTAAAGTGCAGCTATCCAATGGCGCGCCGTTCCAGTTTCGTGTGTTCCGTAATCAGTTCGTTAATTTAGTACGTTCATCCACCATTGGTACCTTCATTGGCATGTTGCCAGGCATTGGAGGCAGTGCCGCTTCTGTATTGGCATATACACAGCAAAAGAACTTATCTAAAAACCCTGAGAAAATGGGTAAAGGTGCGCCAGAAGGTTTGGTTGCATCTGAGTCGGCTAACAACGGGTTAACTGGTGGTGCACTGATTCCTTTATTGTCACTGGGCATCCCTGGCGATAGCACAACGGCTGTATTGATCGGTGCGTTTACCCTGCAAGGGTTACAAGTAGGGCCATTGTTTATCGGTGAAAATATCGATACATGGTACGCCATGATCACGGCTTTACTGTTTGCAAACCTAGTTATGTTTGCAGTGATGTTTTACGCCATTCGCTATATCGCTAAAGTCGTTTTAGTGCCTAAGTTCATTCTTTATCCCATCATTATCATGATGTGTGTTGTGGGTGCCTATGCCATTAATTACGGCATTATGTTTGATGTGTGGACCTTGTTGATTTTTGGTGTATTTGGGTGGGTCGCGACGAAGATCGGCTTAGAAATAGCGCCTTTAGTGATTGGCTTTATCTTAGGTGGATCAGCTGAGGTGTACTTTGTTAAGAGTTTAGAGTCTTACGGCACGTTAACGATCTTTTTCACCAAAAGCCCCATTGCAGTTGCTCTATGGCTGTTGATTTTAGCATCTGTTGTCTTTTCTATTTTGGTTCATCGTAAATCCAAAGCAGCAAAAGCGTCTGTTTAACCTTGATGACATAGGAATAATGACCATGAGTGAAGTAACGAGCCCTTATTCAACAATCAAGGTTCACCCAAACGACAACGTCGTTATTGTAATTAACCAAGGTGGTGCGCCTGCCGGTGCCGTTTTGGATGATGGGATCACATTGGTAGAAGCGATTCCGCAAGGCCATAAATTAGCCCTTAGCCACATCAAAAAAGGGGGGGAAGTGCGACGCTATAACGAGGTGGTAGGGTACGCCAAGCATGATATTCAACAAGGGTCTTGGGTTTCAGAGGCCGTTGTGGATATGCCAACGCCGCCTAAGTTGGCCGATTTGCCTTTAGCCACCCGTGCCAAGCCAAACGTAGAGCCGCTTGAGGGTTATACCTTTGAAGGCTATCGCAATGCGGATGGTAGTGTGGGAACAAAAAACCTACTCGGTATCAGTACCAGTGTGCAATGTGTGGCGGGTATCACTGAGTATGTGGTGAAGCTCATTAAGCAAACACTCTTGCCCAAGTTCCCCAATGTGGATGGTGTCGTCGCCTTGAATCATACCTATGGTTGTGGGGTTGCCATAACGGCTCCGGCGGCTATCGTGCCGATTAGAACGCTACAGAATATCGCCAAGAACCCTAATTTTGGTGGAGAGGTAATGGTCGTTGGCTTAGGTTGTGAGAAGTTATCACCTTCGCGGTTATTAGAAATCGACGAGGCCCAAACGATTAACCTATTACCTAACTCGGATGCAGCAAAAATGCTGCAAGACCATGTTGTAAGTTTGCAAGATGAAAACCACCATGGCTTTCAAGACATGGTTGATCACATTATGGAAATGGCTGAATCTCACCTTGAGCGTTTAAATCAGCGGCGTCGAGAAACATGTCCGATATCCGAGCTGGTGGTCGGCATGCAATGTGGTGGCAGTGATGCCTTTTCGGGGGTTACCGCCAATCCTGCCGTTGGTATTGCATCGGATTTAATCGTGCGTGCCGGCGGTTCTGTCATGTTTTCAGAAGTCTCCGAAGTACGTGATGCCATCCATTTATTAACGCCACGGGCAGAAACCGTGGAGGTTGGAAAAGCCCTGTTGCGTGAAATGCAGTGGTTTGATGACTATTTAAGCCAAGGTCAGGCTGATCGTAGTGCTAATACAACCCCCGGAAATAAAAAGGGTGGCTTGAATAACATCGTTGAAAAGTCGTTGGGGTCGATCACTAAATCCGGTAATAGCTCAATCGTTGATGTATTAAGTCCTGGTGAGCGGATACGCAAACGGGGTTTGAACTTTGCGGCCACACCGGCCAGTGACTTTATTTGCGGTACTTTGCAGTTTGCTTCAGGTATGAATATTCAAGTTTTTACTACAGGGCGTGGCACACCGTACGGCCTTGAAGTAGCGCCAGTCATTAAAGTATCAACCAACTCGACATTAGGTAAGCGTTGGCATGATTTGATCGATCTGGATGCGGGACGAATCGCTACCAAAGAGATCACGCTGGAAGAGGCCGGTTGGGAGCTCTTTCATATGATTATTGAGGTCGCTAGCGGTCGCCAGCAAGTCGCCGCCGATAAACTGGGTTTACATAACGACTTGGTTCTTTTTAACCCTGCTCCGGTGACTTAAAGCACGAAATATCGATGTTTCATCTTGTAACTTTAGTTGTATGTTGTATGATGTATTACAAATAACATAATATATTGGTCTAGCACCAATGAACCCGACTGACTCACAGTCGCTAATGTGAGCGGCTGAAAAATCTGAATAAAAATTGAGGATAGAAAATATGAGCTTTTCTTTAGAGAACATTCGTCAAGCGTTAGGTGATGGTCTTTTATCGTTCCCAGTCACTGACTTTGATAGCAATGGCCAATTTAACGCCGACACCTATCGTCAGCGTTTGGAATGGTTTGTAGAACAGGGTGTATCCTCAATTTTTGTTGCTGGTGGCACGGGTGAGTTCTTTTCGTTAGATATGTCTGACTATGAGCAAATCGTGAAGGTGGCAGTAGAAACTGTCGCTGGAAGGGTACCGGTGATCGCATCAGCAGGACGCAGTGTGGCGGATGCTAAACGTTACGTAAAAGTGGCAGAAGAAGCTGGTTGTGACGGTATTTTGTTAATGCCTCCATTTTTAACTGAATGTCCAGAAGACGGTATCGTGCAATACGCTACTGAAATTATGCAAAGCAGCTCAATTCAGTTTATCTACTATAACCGTGGAAACGGTATTCTGGGGACGGACTCTGTCCAAAAACTAGCTGACGAAAATCCTAATTTGGTCGCACTCAAAGACGGCGTGGGCAATATTGCGATGCTAAACGACACCATTAAAACGGTTGGCGACCGCTTGGTTTATATAGGTGGCGTGCCAACAGCTGAGATTTTTGCTGAGGGCTACTTATCGATTGGCGTAAATACTTACTCATCGGCTGTTTTTAATTTTATGCCAGAGATGGCTATGAAGTTTTACACAGCGTTACGTGCAGGCGATAAAGCGACGGTTACTTCGATTATTCAAGATTTCTTTATTCCATTTTGTCGATTACGCGACGAGAAGAAAGGTTATGCCGTGAGCTTAATAAAGGCGGGCGCCGCTATTATCGGCCGCTCTGCGGGTTCAGTACGCGCACCCTTAACCGATCCTAGCGATGCTCATTACGCAGCGTTGAAAAAAATTATCGACGCTAATTTATAAACATAATAATCGGTAAGAGAGTTCATCATGTTTACTACGATAACAAAAATGCAGGTAGTTCCGGTTGCCGGATATGATGGTTTTTTGCTTAATTTAAGTGGTGGTCATGCTCCTTGGTTCATTCGAACCGTGGTTGTTTTAGAAGATGATGCAGGCAACATAGGCTTGGGAGAAATTCCAGCAACGACATCGATTATCAATACACTGGAAAAATGCCGTGAATTAGTCGAAGGCCAAAGCGTAATGCAGTGGAAATCGATCATCAGTCAAGTCCGAGCTGCAACCTCTGGTCAAGCGGATGATGTGCGCGGTAATCAAACATTCGATTTACGCACATCTGTGCACGTAATTACGGGTATTGAGTCGGCGTTGTTGGACCTAGCCGGTCAAAACATGGGTTTACCGGTTGCTGACTTGTTAGGGCAATTTGGCAAGCAACGCGATGAAGTTGAAGTGCTGGGTTACCTGTTTCTGCTCGGCGATCCCAAGAAAACTGATTTGCCTTACCCTGTTTGTACTAATCCCGCCGATGAATGGGACCTTGTTAGAACGCAAGAAGCCTTAACACCAGAGGCCATTGCTAACTTGGCGAAGGCGGCGTTTGATCGATATGGCTTTAAAGATTTTAAACTCAAAGGTGGTGTGCTAGATGGCCATCAGGAAGCTGAGTGTATAGCTGCTTTGTATGATGCCTTCCCCGAAGCTCGTTTGACGCTAGACCCTAATGGCGCTTGGACACTTAAACAAGCCGTCGAGTATCTCACGCCAATTAAACACATGCTTAGTTACGCCGAAGATCCGTGTGGTCAAGAAGGCACTTGGTCAGGCCGTGAAACGATGGCCGAGTTTAAGCGATTAACGGGTCTTAAAACAGCCACTAATATGATCGCCACAGACTGGCAACAGCTCCGTAATACGGTGCGCTTGGATGCGGTGGATATTCCGTTGGCCGATTGTCATTTCTGGACAATGCAAGGTGCTGTTGCGGTTGGCGAGTTATGCAACGAATGGGGCATGACGTGGGGGTCGCACAGTAATAACCATTTTGATATTTCGTTGGCGATGATGACGCACGTGGCCGCTGCTTGCCCTGGCGAAATCACCGCGATTGATACCCATTGGATTTGGCAAGATGGGCAACGAATCACGAAAGATCCCTTAAAAATACGGGGTGGCAAGCTGACGGTTCCTAATAAGCCGGGCTTAGGCGTTGAACTCGATCGTGAAAAGCTAGAAGAGGCGCATGCGCTTTATAAAACATTAACTTTAGGTCAGCGTGATGATGCCATGGCGATGCAGTACTTAATACCAGGCTGGACGTTTGACCCTAAAAAACCGGCGCTTGCTCGCTAAGTAGCGCTGGGGTAATGTACGCACTGCTAATGTAATCTGTGGATAAGTGTGTCATGAGTAATCTGGAAAAGTCAGGATCGACGTTTCAATTTGAGCGCGTAGGCCAAACGGGTAGTCTTGCGTCTCATGTAGCGAAGCAACTGGAAAGTCAGATTACGACTGGCGCAATTGGTATTGGTGAAAAATTACCAACAGAGAATCAACTCTGTGAATTGTTTGGCGTGAGCCGAACCGTGATACGCGAAGCGATCACTCAGCTTAAGTCGTTGGGCTTAGTCGAGACACGACGCGGTGTCGGTACGACTGTTATGCGCAGTCAGCCAGCTGAAACCATGTACGCTTATACCATTAACCCAACGGCTGTAGAGGATATTTTAAATATCCTTGAAATGCGTTTGAGTGTTGAGACCGCCGCCGCCGAATTTGCGGCCATTCGACACGATAGTGCAGATATGCAGCGGATGGAGCAGAGCTTAGCTGCCTTCAATAACGCGCTAGAACGAGGCGATCAGGCCCGCGAAGAAGATTACGATTTTCATCTTGCGATAAGCCTAGCGACTAAGAACCCGTTCTTCCGTCAGTTTTATGAGCAGTTCAATAAAAACGTTATCCCACGAGCAAAGTTGGTGAACACTAATCTGGATCAGGTAGCAACCGATGCGTATCTACAGCGTGTTAAAGAAGAACACGAAGAGATCTTATCGGCTATCCGCTCTAGAGATGCTGAACTCGCCCGGAAGGCGATGCATAAGCACCTTTACCGTGCTTATCACCTCTATGAAAAATACCAAACCCATAATCGCTTCGAATAAGCAGCGAATGGGGTTCTGAGTAGATAACGAGTTAGGTAGTTTTGGCTCTTGTCGTGTCAGTTAGGTTTTTCAGTTAGGTGATACCTATCGCTTTCCGGTTATTGAACTGCTGGTTTTCCAGCACACCCCTAATCTGACTGGAGAAGCTGATGGATATTACAGGCTCTATGCTGATCGGTTCACAAAGCGTGACTGGTACTAGCAAAACAATTTATGCAATCAACCCTGCAACCAACGAGCAGTTATCGCCAGCCTTCCATGGTGGAACGCAAGCCGATGTCAACGCGGCTGCCGAACTCGCATGGGCTGCATTTGATGCTTATCGCGAAACCGCCCCAGAACAGCGTGCCCAGTTTTTAGAATGCATTGCTGATGAAATTTTAGCGCTGGGTGATACTCTTGTGCAGCGAGCAATGGCCGAAAGTGGTTTGCCGCAAGCTCGTATCGAAGGTGAGCGTGGCCGTACAATGGGGCAGTTAAAATTATTCGCCAATGTTGTGCGTACCGGTAACTATTTAGATGTACGCATTGACCCAGCGATGCCTGATCGTGCCCCACTGCCACGTAATGACTTGCGCTTGCGCACTATTGCGTTAGGACCTGTGGCTGTTTTTGGCGCAAGTAACTTTCCTCTCGCTTTTTCAGTAGCCGGAGGTGATACGGCGTCAGCCCTAGCAGCAGGCTGCCCAGTTGTCGTGAAAGCACATTCGGCACATCCCGGTACGTCAGAACTGGTGGGTAAAGCGATTCAGACTGCCGTTAAGAAATCCGGCATGCCTGAAGGTGTGTTTTCGTTATTGTTTGGCTCTGGCCGTGAAGTAGGCGCCGAGTTGGTGAAACATCCGCTGATTAAAGCCGTTGGTTTTACCGGGTCTCGCAGTGGCGGCACGGCGTTGATGAATATTGCTGCAAATCGTCCGGAGCCTATTCCTGTCTACGCCGAAATGAGCAGTATAAATCCGGTGTTTTTGATGCCAGCCGCATTAAAAGCTCGTGGTGAAGCGTTGGGTAAAGGCTTTGTAGGCTCATTAACCATGGGTGCTGGTCAATTCTGTACTAATCCGGGCTTAGTCATTGCCGTTGATAGCCCTGAGCTTGATGGCTTCTTGGTGGCGGCTCAAGCCGCGTTAAAAGACGTAACGACTCAGACTATGCTTACACCGGGTATTTTCCAAGCGTATTCAGGCGGGGTTGATGCGTTAAAAAACAACGCCAATGTTGAGCAGGTAGGTGAAGGCCAAGGCAGTGCTAACCCTAACCAATGCCAAGCCGGTTTGTTCTCTACAACGGCTGCGCAATTCTTAGCCGATGATAGCCTAACCGAAGAGGTCTTCGGCGCTAGCTCGTTGGTTATAAAATGTAATGATGTTGCTGAGTTTATAAAAGTAGCAGAGCATTTAGAAGGTCAGCTTACGGCGACAATTCAGTTAGACGAAGCAGACTATGGCGATGCTGCTCAACTGCTGCCTACATTAGAGCGTAAAGCGGGTCGTATCCTGTGTAACGGTTTCCCTACTGGCGTAGAAGTGTGTCACGCGATGGTTCACGGTGGGCCATTTCCAGCAACGTCTGATAGCCGCAGTACATCGGTGGGTAGTGCTGCGATTAATCGCTTTATTCGCCCAGTGAGTTATCAGGATTTGCCGCAGGCTCTGTTGCCCGAAGCGCTTAAAGATGGAAATCCTCTTAAATTACGTCGTTTGATGGATGGAAAATCTGAGTAAGTATTGTGTGCTGATCTTTTTCTGTCGGGATCATCACGTGATGTGCGCCTTTCGATAAGCTGTTAGGCGCTTTATTGCTGGCGATCATGTCGCTTTCTTTACCCGATCTTGAATCGGGTTTTTTTATGCGTAAATATAAGGACTTGAATGTGCTTATTTAGTAAGCACGCTATCACCTCACGCTTAACTAGGGTATAAAGTGCAGCATGAAAACCCCTAAAGAAATACAACCATTAGTAGACGATGGTATCGTCGATGAAGTGCTCCATGCTGTACTTAGCGGTAAGGAAGCAAGTGTCTACGCGGTACGCTGTGGCGACGAAGTGCGTTGCGCTAAGGTATATAAAGAAGCCTACAAACGCAGCTTTAAAAAAGCGGCTCAGTACCAAGAAGGCCGCAAAGTCCGCAATAGTCGACGTGCACGCGCGATGGAAAAACATTCCAAGTTTGGCCGAGACCAGCAAGAAGAGGCGTGGCAAAACGCTGAAGTAAATGCTTTATATGCACTTGATAGAGCCGGTGTACGTGTGCCTAAACCGTTTGGTTGTTTTAACGGTGTGCTGCTTATGGAAATGGTTACTGATGAAGACGGTGACGTTGCGCCGCGCTTAAACGATGTGAGTATGAGTGCAGAGCAAGCGATTGAAGACCATGCTGTCATGATGCACTACGTAAAGCTCATGCTGTGTGCTGGCTTGGTACATGGTGATTTGTCTGAGTTTAATGTGTTAGTTAATGAAGGAGGTCCTGTTATCATCGACCTGCCTCAAGCGGTTGATGCGGCTGCCAATAATAACGCCGAAGCGATGTTGACGCGTGATATAGAAAATATCACGAACTATTATGGGCAGTTTGCGCCAGAGTTGCTCGCTACACGTTATGCGCAAGAAATGTGGGCTCTTTTTGAAGCCGGGGATTTGACGCCGCAGTCAGAGTTAACCGGTGAGTTTACTGATGATAATGTCAGTGCTGATATTGATAGTGTGATGCTGGCTATTAAAGATGCGTTTGACGAAGAACAAGCTCGCCAAGAGCGCATGCGAGAAGCGGCTGACGAATAACGGTTAGCCCACCTTTAAGATTAAATAACTGGCAATAATATAACGCGCTGCTTTACCCACAGTGACCAGCACAACAAACCAGTGTAAACGAATACGTAATATACCCGCTAACACAGTGAGCGGGTCTCCTATAAAAGGGAGCCATGTAAAGAGTAGGGCAATAATTCCGTATTTCTTAAAGTGTTGCTCGGCTCTTACAAACTCCTCCTCGCTCATTCTTAGCCATTTTTTTATCAGGCTTAAGCTTGCCCAATACCCCAACGCATAATTGGTCATCGATCCTAATACGTTGCCTATAGTTGCAACGACAACCAGCATACTAGGCGATAAACCGCTGAGTAATAGTGGTGCGAGCACGACCACAGACCCTAAGGGCAGGATTGTCGCGGATAAAAAAGCAGCAATGAATAAGCCGATGTACCCCAGCTCGGTAAAGTATTCCATGGCGGTTGGATTGTAATAGCTAAGAAAAGTGCGCCTATTCAACACACTTACTAGGTAAAAGGGAAGGCCAGCGCTAGATATAAAAAAGCCCTGCAGAGGCAGGGCTGAAAGGGATGTTGCAGGAAAGGGGTTAGCGTCCCATGCGACGAATCGCTTGCGGCGTAAAGTCGCTGTGTTTGAATACTTCTTTAAAGTCTAAGCCTTGGCCTTCTTCGTTGGTTAAACCACTGGCTAGGTAACGGCCTGATTGCAGATCGTAGAGCATTTCGCCGGCAATCCAAGGCGTTTGAGCATCACGGAATTGCATTTCGTGAGCTTCGCCTACTCGCCATAATTCTCCACGGCCATCGTAATGATCGACAATGGCGGCTTGCCAAGTGTCTTCATCAATAAAGAAAGTACGTTTTGCGTAAACGTGGCGTGCGCCTTCTTTTAGTGTGGCTTCAACTTGCCACACTCTATGTAGTTCGTATCGCAAGTGATCAGGGTTTGGGTGGCCCGCTTGTAGGATGTCACTGTATTTTAAGTTACGGTCCGCCAGCTTGAAGCTGTTATACGGGATGTACAGTTCTTTCTTGCCCACTAGTTTCCAATTGTAGCGGTCAGGAGCCCCGTTAAACATATCCAAGTTGTCAGTTGTGCGCTGACCGTCGGTAGCCGTGCCGGGGGCGTCATAAGCAATTTGCGGCGCTAAACGAACGCGGCGTTGTCCTGCGTTATAGCTCCATGCTTGTCGTGGCTGTTCAACTTGGTTCATGGTTTCATGAACGAGCAAGATATTACCGGTTAAGCGTGCCGGTGCCTGAACTTCTTGCACAAAGTAGAAGAGGATGTTGTTATCGCTTTTTTCATCGTAGCCTTCGGCTAAATAGCCTGGCCATGCCATTTTTTCATTAATTTTTACTGCCGTATAAGCACCGTTTGCTTGAACGGGTACTTGCACGAAAGTACGCTCAACAGAGCCACCTCGATAGCGCGTGATGTGGTTCCAAATGGCTTCTAAGCCGTTTTGCGGAATTGGGAATGGGATGCCTTCGGCAAAGCCGGTAATGCCATTTCCGTCGCTAGTTAGGTTCGCTTGAGTCGCATTTTTAAGGGTGCCTTCATTAATTTTTGCAGGCACAGATGCTGTTCGATGCGTTGGGTAAACTGGCATTCTGAAAGTATCAGGGTACTTTTTCAGCATGGCAATTTGACCGTCTGAAAGGTGAGCTTTGTATTGATCAACATTAGCGGCGGTAATGGTAAACAAAGGCTGCTCGTTAGCGAATGGATCTGAGTAACGGTCCGTACCACTAAGGGTACCGCTCCATGCTGGGATGGTTCCATCACTATTGGCTGATTTTTCTCCGCCTAATGGCGTGAGTGATTGGCCAAGTTTGGCAGCTTGATCGGCTGAAACACCAGCCAAAGCAGCACCGCTCATGGCTAAAGAGATAGCTGATGCGATCAGCATTTTACGGGTACGTAGTAACATAAATAAACTCCTGCTTCTCACAATCAAAACGCAACAGATGCACTTAATGAGATGAAATCACGATCTTCTAGTTCGTTGTACTTACCACCAAAGAAGTTAGTGTAAGACAGCTGCGCAGAGTAACGTTCCAAATAGTCGGCAGTTAGGCTTAAGTTTAGTGATTTTTGACCTTCACTGAAGGTTGCGCCCGGCTGAGGGCCATAACCTTTAACACCGTGCTTGAAGCTTACTTGCGGTGTTAAGTTCACACCGGAGAATGCATTCGGGTAAGAAAGGGAAGAGCGAACTACATAGCCAAATGAATCCTGAGTCACAAAGCCATCATCATCGGATGAAGTGTAACCAAATACGCCACTGCGGCCATATTTGATAGCATTGCGGCCTTCATCGAAGTTATGGATGTGAGTCCAACCTAGTTCACCGACTAATGCCATGCGGCTAGCGCCCATGATGTTGTTAATGGTTTTTATGAAAGTGGTTTGTACTTGGGTTACGTTAAATGCTTCGTAGCCATGTATTGTGCCTCCAGAAGGAGTCGATGCAACAATACTACTTGCTGGGTTATCAGCATCCGACCCAAGGGTTAGCATGGCAGCTACAAGCATAGGGCCGTTCATCTGTATCGGTACGTCACGTTTATGGCTGATTTCGCCCGACCAAGCCACTTCTCCTAAGTTTGTATTCCAACTGAAACCTAGCATTTTGATATCATCAGGGTACTCAGTGAAGTATTCACTATTTAGTGAAGCGGATAACCCTACAAGTTGTGAAACACTGCTATTAACATTCTCTGCCACATCCGCCGAGTATGCGGCTAAAATGTTTGCATCCGAAGTGGTAGAGACATCAATACCATTAGCGAGATATTGCTGTGCTACAGCGCTTTGAACAGAGGCTTGGATAGAAGGAATAACAGGGGCTATAGAAGCTTGAACTGCCGCCAAATCGCTGACAGGTGTTTTAATCCCGCTAACAATAGGTAATCGACTATTGTACTTGGAGAAATAAAAACCAAACTCAGTATTATGCGCTGACTCAGAGAAGTAACGAGCAGCTAAACCAAACTGTCCATCATCACTGCCTTCGCGGACTCCGTCGCTATTTCGTTTTACAACTGGATTGGTTCCAGTGAGCACCCATGGGGCAACCGAACTCAGCGAGTTGTAATAAGTGGAGTCGGCGGAATTAAGACCAAAGGCTGCCGCGTTAATCCGAATCCCATCACACCCTTCAGATGCAAAATCGTTTGCCGAAAAATAAGTACCACACCCTTCTTCGACTGTTTGATCCCAACCAAACTGATAAAAACCTTCGATACTGAGGTTGTCAGTTACGCCCAAAGAGGCGAATGCCATGGTGGAAGGTAATAAGGCTTCTTTTACTTCTGCTCCAGGGCGGCGGAATGCACTTACGTCCAGAGGGTTGATGGAGTTCAAGCCGCCTTGGATAAAGGTGCTTTCACCCCAGTTGATGACTTGGCGGCCCACGCGAACGTCCAAAGGCATGTTACCCACATCGAAGTAGCCGTATACGTAAGCGTCGAGGATCTCAGCGCCACTAAATTTGGCATAATCGTTGAACCCACTATCGTCGAGTTGATCGTTAGAACTGTATCCGTTGACTGTATTTCCATGTCCACGTTTGCCGTTCATTAGCTCAAAATCAGCCCAGTATTTACCGCTGATACGTGCGCCAAAGTTGCGATAGTCGAGAGATAGCTCGTGAAAACCTTTAAGGGTACGAGAGAAAGTGTCACCCTGTTTGAAGTTCTGGGTGCCATCGTCAAAGCTACCCGAACCTGATCCTGAACCACCATTTGGTTGAGAAATAAGGTCATTGTCTGCGTCATTTAAACGCCAGCTAGCGCCTACCGATAGCTGTGAGTCAAAACGCCCTTCCACTTCACCTAGTTGGAATTCTAGCCCATATGCTTGGCCCGCAATGGTTGTGGCTAGTAGTGCTGGGAAGAGCTTGCGCCGCATGTTAAATGCTGCATGAGGAGCCGATGAGCTCGCAGGGAGATTTTTTATTGCCATTTCGTTCACCTAAAATTTTTATTGTTTTTAGCAACGGCTCAAATACTGCACAATTGAGCGCTTTGGGTGTTTAGCGCTCAACTTTTAAATGACCCACACACGCTGCTAAATCAATAATCCCTTTGATTTGTTGAGTGCTGCGGGTAAGTATAGCGTGTAAATAATCATCTACACTGAACAAATGCACAACAATGGCAAAACTCGCCATTTTTTATGACAAAAGAGTGCGCAAGTTCAATTGATCTATAGGAAACAGGCTTTAGAATGGAGTTAACAATAACAAAAAACGTCACACCTTCGGGAGGCTCTATGGAGCGGATGATTACTGTACCCAATGGTTATGTGAAGCACCTTCTTAGTCACGCACGGCTGCAAGGTTACGATCTTAATAATTTGCTATCCCATGTTGGGATTAATCCTGAAGATATCGAAAAGCAGACAGAGTTCCCGGCTGACAAATTCGGGCAACTTTATCAGCGTATTATCTGGATTACCCAAGATGAATCGTTTGGGATGCTCAGTGGAGGCCGCGTGCCAAATGGTACATTCCGTATGATGTGCCATTCGATCATTCATTGTAAAACGTTGGAGAAGGCGCTCAGGCGTTGTAGCGATTTTTACGAAATTTGCCGCGGTTCTAAAGTGAAGCCTGTGGTCATACGCAAAGGGCGTTATGCAAAAATATCTTTTGCGCCGACTCAAGAGCTCACGCACGATGAGTTTTCACAGCTGTTAGGTAATGAAACACCGGACCAAATTCGGACATCACTGTCGGTTTGGCAGCATTTTACCAGCTGGCTAATAGGAACGCGTTTGGAACTCAAAGCGGCTTATTTCTCTTTTGCTAAACCGGATAATGCTGAGTATTACGAAACCTTGTTTCGCTCAGAAATACGCTTTGATCAGCATGATAACGCGATTGTTTTCCCAGCCCGTTACTTGGATTACCCCATCATACAAAATGAAGAGAGCCTGCACGGCTTTCTAAAAACAGCGCCTTATCAGCTTTTGGTGATGGTTGATGATGACAAAAGCTTGAAGTCACAGGTCATCGCGATGATTGGCAAAGATTTTAGTCGCGAAATGCCCAGTGCAGATGAAGTGGCGAATGTGCTGCACATGTCGGTATCTACACTTCGTCGTCGACTATTAGACGAAGGCACCTCCTATCAAAAAATAAAAGATGATTGCCGAAAAGGTGCGGCGATCAATTATATGAATTCTCCCCAGTTGTCGATTAATGATGTGGCAGGTTTGATGGGGTTTGATGAGCCATCTGCTTTCTTTCGATCTTTTAAAAAATGGACAGGTATGACACCTGGCGAATACCGAAAAAGTGAGGACTATAATCGCCAGTTTGACTAGGCTAGATAGGTGTCTGACTATTTTTGTCATAGTTTCAGGCATGTTTTGTTATTGTGATGATGACCGCTGCAGGCAATGATTACGCTACTGAAATAACAAGAATAATGCTCCGGACTTAATATTCCGTACAACGAGCATCAGGAGCCCGCGTTATGAGCGAATACCGTTTTCCACGTCAAGATGCGCAGTTTGTACTTGATCACATTGTTAACTTTTCTGGTCTTTGTGCTGAGATAGGCCATGATGATTTAGCCTCAGGGTTAAGCGACGCTATCTTAGATGAAGCAGCACGTTTGGGTGAGCAGGTCCTCGCTCCCTTAAATAAGGTGGGTGATCAACAAGGTGCGGTACTGGGCGAAAAAGGCGTAGAAGAAACGGCAGGCTTTGCTCAGGCATACAAACAGTTTGCGCAAAGCGGTTGGCCTTCTTTAGTCGCCCCCGAAGCTTTTGGGGGGCAAGCGTTGCCTAAAGTGATATCCACAGCCGTGAATGAAGTCTGGCAGTCGTCGAATATGGCATTTGCCTTGTGTCCGTTGCTCACTCAAGGAGCGATTGAAGCATTACTTACACACGCCAGTGATGAGTTAAAAGAGACCTATGTAACGCCATTGGTAAGCGGTGAGTGGACGGCAACGATGAACCTTACCGAGCCTGATGCTGGCTCTGATTTGGCTGCCATAAAATCGCGTGCTGTCCCTGAAGGCGACCATTACCGTATTACCGGACAAAAAATCTTTATCACCTGGGGTGATCACCAGATGGCCGATAATATCATCCATTTGGTGTTGGCTCGTTTGCCGGACGCCCCGGCAGGTGTGAAAGGTATCTCTTTATTTGTAGTGCCTAAATTTTTAGTCAATGCTGATGGTTCTTTAGGTGAGCGTAATGACGCTAAAGCGGTATCGCTAGAGCATAAGTTGGGTATCCATGCGAGTCCAACTTGCGTCATGAGTTTTGGCGATGAAGGTGGGGCCATTGGGTACTTAGTCGGTGAGCCTCATACAGGTTTAGCCTGTATGTTTACGATGATGAATGATGCTCGTCAGGGTGTGGGGCTACAAGGTTTAGCTATCTCCGAGCGTGCCTATCAGCATGCGCGGACTTATGCACAGGAACGAATTCAAGGCACGCTTCGCGATGGTAGCCGGGTTAATTTGATGAAGCACCCTGACGTACGCCGCATGCTGATGCTAATGAAGTCGGGCGTTGAGGCCATGCGTGCATTGATGTACCTAGCGTCGGCAACGGGCGATCAATTAGAACATGCCTCAGCGAATGAGGCATACGCACTGCAAGCACGTGTGGACTTATATACCCCTATTGTTAAAGGATGGATGACTGAGCTGGCTCAAGAAGTAACCTCGCTGGGTGTTCAGATTCATGGGGGGATGGGCTTTGTTGAAGAAACTGGAGCGGCACAGTTCTTACGTGATGCACGGATTTTACCGATTTATGAAGGCACAACCGGTATTCAAGCACTGGATTTGGTAGGACGAAAAACGTTAAGTGACGAAGGACAAGCGCTGACGCTATTGTTGCAAGAAGTAGAGACTGAATTAGCTAATATGTTGTTGCCGGACACGCTATCTGGCGCGCTAGAGCGTTGCCAAATGGGTGTAGATAATGCCAAAGAAGCGTTAGCGTATTTGTTAGCTAATCCAAAGCAAGCCCCAGCTATAGGGGTAAATTTAATGATGTTGTTGGGCTATCTGCTCGGTGGTTGGCTCATGTTGCGCGCGGCGGGAAAAGCACAAGAATTGAGTAAACAGCCTAGCGCAGACACAGCGTTTTTAATGACAAAACAACAAACGGCACACTTTTATTGCGAGCACTATTTACCGCGTATCGCCATGCATTTGGCCATTATCAACGCTGGAGGCGAGAGCCTGATGGCAATTGATGAAGCGCAGTTCTAAGGAGATAACTATGTCAGATCATACTGGGGCAGAACCGGAAGTTATTGAACGTGAATCGATGGAGTTTGATGTTGTTATCGTGGGGGCTGGTCCCGCCGGTTTGTCTGCTGCATGCCGTTTGATGCAGCAAGCAACGGAGTCCGGCCAAGAGCTGACGGTGTGTGTGGTGGAAAAAGGCTCTGAAGTGGGTGCGCACATTTTATCGGGCGCTGTGATTGAGTCGCGAGCACTTGATGAGCTGTTTCCTGACTGGAAATCGATGGGAGCACCATTAGACACGCCTGTTACTAAAGATCAGCTTTTTCTGCTAAAAGATCATGAAAAGGCCACTCAAATTCCCGATATGCTGATCCCTGCAACCATGCATAACAAAGGCAATTATATTGTGAGTGTGGGTAACCTGACGCGCTGGTTAGCTGAACAAGCGGAAAGTTTGGGAGTCGAAATTTTTCCGGGGTTTGCCGCTGCCGAAGTCCTCTACCATGAAGATGGTAGTGTTAAAGGCATAGCGACGGGCGATATGGGGATTTCGGCAGCAGGCGAACATAAAGACGGTTATATGCCAGGTATGGAGCTGCATGCTAAATACACGTTATTTTCAGAAGGCTGTCGTGGGCATTTAGGAAAGCAGCTTAATGAGCGTTTTGACTTGTCTAAGGATGCCGACCCGCAACACTATGGATTAGGTCTTAAAGAGTTGTGGGATATCAAACCAGAACTACATCAAGAAGGGCTCGTTGTTCATGGCTCTGGCTGGCCACTGTCGGACGGCACGAGTGGCGGTTTCTTCTTATATCACGCGGCTAACCATCAAGTAGTGGTGGGTTTAATCGTTGACCTTAATTACAGCAATCCATACGTAAGCCCGTTTGATGAGTTTCAGCGCATGAAACACCACCCTGTTTTAAAGCAGTATTTAGAAGGTGGAAAGCGAGTTTGCTACGGTGCGCGCGCCATCACCAAAGGTGGGCTTAATTCTCTACCGCGTATGGTTTTCCCGGGTGGTTTGTTGATTGGGTGTGATGCTGGCACGCTTAACTTCGCTAAAATTAAGGGCACGCATACGGCTATGAAATCGGGCATGTTAGCTGCCGAAGCCGTCTTCGATGCGATTAAACAGGGTGATGAAGGAGGCCAGCAACTGACAGGTTTTGAATCGGCTTTTGAAACGTCCTGGTTATATGAAGAGTTGCACGCAGCGCGGAACTTTGGGCCTGCTTTACATAAATATGGCGCGTATTTAGGTGGGGCGTTTAACTTTATTGATCAGAATATTTTTAAAGGTAAGTTGCCCTTTACCTTGCATGATACGGAAGAGGACTATGCCCAACTGCGCCATGCTAAAACGAGTGCGACAATTGATTACCCGAAACCAGATGGTCAGTTAAGTTTTGATAAACTCAGCTCGGTATTTTTATCGAATACCAACCATGAAGAAGATCAGTTATGCCACTTAACGTTAAAAGACAGCAGTATTCCTCTGGGGACTAACTTGCCTCTTTATGCTGAACCTGCACAACGTTATTGCCCAGCGGGTGTATATGAAGTGTTAGAAAATGATGAAGGTGAGCCAACGTTTCAGATTAATGGCCAAAACTGTGTGCACTGTAAAACGTGCGATATAAAAGACCCGTCTCAAAACATTGTTTGGGTGACCCCAGAAGGCGGTGGAGGGCCTAATTATCCGAATATGTAAGTTGGCGCAGATATAATTTATCTTACCAGTCTTCCTGGTGCCTGTTTATAGGCACTTTCATCCCCGTATACCTTTGGCTACGGGGATTTTTTGTATGTGTTTGGCTTTGTTCTGGCGTAAGTGTCCACTAGAACTAGTACTAAAGAATGTTCTTGATACTTGAGTGTCGTCTAAAAGAACAATGTTTTCATAGCCTTATATGTAGTCTTATGTGATCCGTACTAGGTTACGTAAAATAAGAGGTTATTATGAAGTCACGTTTATTGGCATTGTTAATGATAGTTACAGCAAATTTTGCTGTGGCTGCAGAACATACCGTAGAAATGAAGAACAAAGGCGAAGGCGGCATTATGGTATTTGAACCGGCCGTTTTACATGTAGCTGTTGGAGATACAGTTACATTTGTGCCAACCGATGCCGGTCATAACAGTGAATCAGTAGATGGACTTATGCCTGAGGGTGCAACACCTTGGAAGGGTGAAAACGGACAAGCAATCACTGTGACTGTGGATAAAGAAGGCGTTTATGTTTATAAATGCTTACCGCACGCAATCATGGCGATGGTCGGAGTTATCGTGGCAGGAGAGCCTACTAACTTAGAACAGATCAAAACAGATGCTGAGCCTTTCATTGCTACCTTCGCGATGAAAAAGAAGCGCCTAACAAAGTACTTAGCTGAAGTTCAGTAAAGCGCTTAATGTTCTACCTTCGCTGAGTAGCTTAGCTTGCATAGGGATATTTGAGCTAAATGATACAAAGCAAAGAATACGGCTGAACTAACCACTCAGCCGTTTTTTTATGGGCTAATGCAACGTTTCATATTACTATGCCTCGTTTTTAACATCAGAGTCAGGAATTAGCTGGTTCCCGTTTTAGAGGCTTAATATGGATATCGCGGTTTACTTAAACGCAATTATTGCTTTGTTTGTTATTATAGATCCAATTGGTGCAGCGTTAATTTTTCACTCGCTAGTGCCTCCTAACGATGTTGCCCATCGCGTAAAAATGGCGGCAAAAGCCACGGTTATCTCGGCAACTCTGCTTATTTTATTTGGTAATTTTGGTGAACCTTTACTGCACAAGCTAGGTATCAGCATTGATGCATTGCGCATATCTGGGGGTATTTTGCTTTTCTATACCGCCTTCCACATGATTACTAAAGATATTGAGTACACCAATACCAGCGAGCGTCGTGATATTGCCGTCTTTCCTATGTCGATTCCTATGTTGGCCGGGCCGGGATCATTAACACTGGCAATTCTGTTGTATTCCAAAGCGGATGAGTCGGTCACTCAGTTATCGATTACCTTAGCTATTTTGACCATTAGCGTATGTACATTAGCTATGATGATTTTATCGCGTTATGTGAAGCGTGTGATTGGCCGTACAGGTGATGATATCCTGCGTCGTTTTTTGGGGGTGTTATTAGCGGCGTTAGCGATTCAGTTTGTGCATGATGGTATTGTTAATATGTCGGCCACCATGTGATGCTTGAGGCGTTATTGAATCAAAAAAGGTAGCGTTTACAGCTACCTTTTTATGAGTGTACAACGCTCTGGCATAGTCGTTAAAACCAGAACCGTACCCCTGCAACAAGCTGTATGTCGTTTGTGCTTTCTCCTTCATGGCGAGCATAATCGGCGGTTTTTCCGAAAGTTTGCTCCCAGTTTATACCTATATAAGGTGCAAATTCCCGCCGTATTTCATAAGCAAGGCGTACGCCAAATTCCATGCTGCTGATACCTGAGCCTATGCCGCGTACCTCGTCATTTTTCCCATATAGGTTTATTTCTGCCGAAGGAGACAGCACTAGCTGTTGAGTGATCATGGCTTCGTATTCTGCTGATAGGCGTAAGTTGGTTTGTTTGCCGTTAGTAATGAATAAGTTCAGGTCTGTTTCTATGAAATAGGGAGCGATGCCCTGAAGGCCAATGACGGCCCAATTTTGGCTGGGTTCTGGGTTAAAGTCGTGGCGCATCCCCATTTGTATATTCCAATAGGGGGCTATTGCTGAGCGGATCAGCCCTTGCAACTCAGCGCTTTCTGTTTTGCCTGATGCGCGCTCTCCCTCTGTTTTAAATACTAGTTTGTTGATGTCATAACCAAGCCAAGCTTCAGCTTCCCAAGCAAAAGGTTGAGCGCTTTTGTCGTTTATTGAATGTCTTTTTTCGAATTTATCGACTGTTAATTGGGTTACAAGTGGATCGTCTGTTTCCATTGCAAGTGCAAGCGGGCTAGCCATAAGACTGGCAATCATAAGGCTGCTAATCAGACGCAGATTGTTCGTTAATGGTGTTGTGTATTTCAGCATGATGGACTCCTCATTAGCTAACGTGCACTTCGCGGAACATACCGCCCATGTGATAGAGTAGGTGGCAATGAAATGCCCATTTTCCTTTAGCGTCAGCGGTAACTCGGTAGCTAATTCTGGATCCAGGTTGAACAATAATAGTGTGCTTACGGGGCATGTAGTCATTGTCGCCAGTTTCCAAATCACTCCACATTCCGTGTAAGTGCATAGGATGATTCATCATAGTGTCATTCACAAAATTAATACGAACGCGCTCACCATAGTTAAGCTCAATCGGTTTGGCTTCAGAATATTTGACCCCGTTGATAGACCACATGTAACGACTCATATTACCCGTTAAGTGCAGGTTTATTTCCCGGGTGGGTTCGGGGTCATTAGCGGTGTTATACAGGTTACGTAAATCGGCGTAGGTCAATACACGCCTGCCGTTGTTACGTAGGCCAACGCCGGGATCTCCTAAACGGTACTGCGGATTATTGGCTCTTTCATCCACATGCGGACCATACTCTGTTGTCGAATGAGTCACCGTATTAGCCATAGGCATTGCTGAATGGTCCATTGTGGAATGATCCATCATTGAGTGGTCCATTACCGGCGCAGACATATCCATTTTTGTATGATCCATGCTTTGCTTCGTATTCATGTTAGCCATTGCCATGCCACCCATTCCCATATCTGCATGGGTTAGTGTTGGAGCAGGATCTAGCTCAGGTACCAGTGAGGATATATCGGGATCGGATGTTAGCGTGGCACGAGTGTAGCCTGAGCGGTCAATCGATTGCGCGAATACTGTGTAGGCTGAGTCATCGTCAGGTTCGATAATCACGTCATACGTTTCAGCTATACCTATGCGAAACTCATCGACCGTTACGGGTTTAACATATTGCCCATCAGCAGCAACTACGGTCATTTTTAAGCCGGGTATACGCACGTCAAAAAAAGTCATCGCGGAGCCGTTAATAAAGCGAAGGCGAATACGCTCGCCGTTCTTGAATAACCCTGTCCAGTTGTCATCGGGAGTGGACCCGTTCATTAGGTAGGTATAGGTATAGGCAGTGACGTCGGAAATATCGGCATCGCTCATACGCATCTCGTTCCACATTTTGCGAGACCGCCACGTATTGCTGATACCTTTATCTTTAATATCGGCTGTAGTATCGAGTAGGGTGCGTTCACTAAAATTGTAGTAGTCACTCATTTTTTTGAGTTTAGTGTAGATTTGGTGCGGGTCTTCATCACTCCAATCCGACAGCAACATGACAAACTCTCGATCAAAGCTAAAAGGTTCCGGCTCGATAGGATCAATGATAATCGCACCATAAATGCCGGTTTGTTCTTGGTAACCCGAGTGGCTGTGGTACCAATAAGTACCTGATTGTTTAACATCGAATTCATAGGTGTAGCTGCCGTTTGATGGTATTCCATCAAAGCTGAGGCCGGGCACGCCGTCCATGTCGGTAGGGAGGATAAGCCCATGCCAGTGAATCGAGCTGGTTTCAGTTAATGCGTTAGCTACGTGTAATGTGACCCTTTCTCCTTCTTTAAAACGTAAAATAGGAGCGGGGAGGCTATTGTTTACCGTAGTCGCGATACGCTCTTTACCGGTAAAGTTAACGGCTTGTTCGCTGATTCTTAAGCTGAAATTCTGCCCAGTTAGCACGTCTGGTTGCTGAGTTGGGGCGCGAGGTGTCGCGAGTAGTTGGCTTGAGCGAAGCCCCAGTCCAGCGGTTAGCCCTCCTAAGGTCAGTCCTGTGACAAATGTACGTCGTGTAACCTTCATTTTGTTCATCGAGTTAATGCTCTTATTAACGTGTAAATGGTCTCTGCCATATTCATAAACTGTAGTCATAGGTTTGCATGCTACGGAGGCGGGCTGTCGCTAAGCTGATATCAAGATTACATTTTTGTTATTTACGGTGATTGAAGGCCTCGCTGTGAGATAGTGGATGAGTAAGTAGATGTTGATGCTTGACCTGTGTGTAAGACATAGGTGTATGGTCTATATAAGTGAAAAGCAAAGAGCGTCCGCACAAGCATCATTGGGAGGTGGGTATGTTAGTGAACGAGTTAGCCAAGAAAGCATCGGTTACGGCCGATACCGTCAGGTTTTATACCCGAATCGGTTTGCTGAACCCTGTTAAGAATCCTGATAATGGATACAAAGAATATAGTGTTAAAGAATACAAACGTTTGACGTTCATTCTTGCCGCCCGACATATTGGGTTTACGGTAGAAGATGTCACTCAAATACTCAGTGAAGCCGATGATGAAAAATCTCCCTGCTGTACGGCTCGCCGTTTAATTGAGCAGCGTTTAGAAGAAAGTGAAGCTCGCATAAAGGAAATGCTGTTATTACGCCAGCGTATGAAAAGTGCATTAGAGCAATGGTCTACCCAGCCAGATCAATTGCCGAGCTCACCGACGGTCTGTCATTTAATTGAAAATTTTACCGAACCCACTAATGATGAGGTATCGCTATGAAACCCTCTGTTTCTCATCATAGATGTGACTCTTCTACCGAGTATGAGTTACTCATTGATGGTGCAAATTGCGGTAGTTGCGTTAAAAAAATTGAAACGGCGCTACGCAATGTCCAAGGTGTTGATCATGCAGAGATGAACTTTGCCCAGCGCACGGTCTTAGTGTCTGGCTCAAGTGGCGTTGAGCCGTTGATCAATGCCGTTGAGCAAGCCGGTTATCACGCCAAAGTAAGCGTGGCGGAAAATGATGAAGCGGCCATGACTGAAAAGGAAGCCTCCGACCTGGCTTACTACAAAAAGCTCATGCGAGATATGAGTATCAGTTTAGGCGTTGGTATTCCGTTAATGTTATATGGGCTGTTTATCGGTGATATGTCGGTATCAACACCTGCAGAACGCTTTGCTTGGTTAGCGGTGGGAATCGTTACACTGGCTGTTATGTACTTTTCTGGCAAGCATTTTTATACCGGGGCGTGGCAGTCATTTAAAAACCATTCGGCCAATATGGACACCCTGATAGCCTTAGGTACAGGCACCGCATGGCTTTATTCTATGGTGGTGATTATTGTGCCGGCACTGTTGCCTGACATGGCGCGTCATGTGTACTTTGAGGCTACCGCAATGATCATTGGTCTGATTAATCTCGGTTTAGCGTTAGAGCTCAAGGCGCGAGGCCGCACGTCTGAAGCTATTAAGCGCTTAATCAATTTGCAAGCCAAAACCGCACGAGTGATTCGTGACGGTAATGAGGTTGATATCCCCATCGAACAGGTGCGCATAAATGATCAAGTTAGAGTTCGCCCTGGAGAGCGTATAGCGGTTGATGGAGAGGTGCTAGAGGGTCGCAGCTCTGTTGATGAGTCCATGTTAACCGGTGAGCCTATTCCCGTTGAGAAAACGCAGGGTGATTTGGTGTCTGCAGGCACTATTAATAAATCAGGCTCGTTAGTATTTGTGGCTAAACGCGTCGGTAAAGATACGGCCCTTGCGAACATAATCAACATGGTTAAAAAAGCGCAAAACTCTAAGCCGCCTATTGGTCGGTTAGCCGATGTGATAGCCGGCTATTTTGTACCTACCATTATGATCATCGCCGTGATTAGTGCACTCATCTGGTTGAATGTAGGCCCCGAGCCTACCGTCGCCTTTGCGATTGTTTCAGCAACTACAGTGCTGATTATTGCGTGTCCTTGTGCATTAGGGTTGGCGACACCAATGTCCGTCATGGTGGGAGTGGGGAAAGCGGCAGAAGCGGGTGTGTTAATCCGCAACGGTGAGTCCTTGCAAACAGCATCGCAGATTACGGCCATGGTGTTGGATAAAACGGGCACAATCACCTTAGGGCGTCCGCAGGTCACTGATATCGTGGCAATCTCAGGTTATAGCGAAGAAGATGTTATTCGCTTGGCGGCCAGTCTAGAGTCCAATTCAGAACATCCGTTAGCCGAAGCGATTGTAGCGTCAGCTAAAAGCCGCGACATAGCGTTGTCGGATGTGTCTGACTTTAATGCCATTACAGGGCAGGGTGTCGAAGCTCGAGTGGGTGAACAGTCGTTATTGCTCGGTAATAAAAAGCTGATGAAGGAGCGCGGCATTGTATTATCTGAGCAGGTGATCGAGCAGGCGCAAGTGTTTGCTCGTGAGGCCAAGTCCCCGATGTATTTTGCTATCGACAACACCTTAGCGGGTATAGTCGCCGTGGCCGATCCAATTAAAGATGACTCAGTAGCTGCGATCAAACGCCTGCAAGATAATGGTATCCGAGTGGTCATGTTAACGGGTGACAACCAAGCGACGGCAAAAGCGGTAGCCGACAAAGTAGGCATTGACGAATTCTACGCTGAAGTTCAGCCTCAGGATAAAGTGGATAAGGTAAAAGCCCTCCAAGACGAAAACGAAATCGTAGGTATGACAGGAGATGGCATCAATGATGCGCCTGCACTTGCCCAAGCTAATGTTGGCTTTGCTATCGGTACGGGGACTGATGTAGCGATAGAAAGTGCTGACATTACCCTTATGCGAGGGTCGTTGCATGGATTAGCGGATGCGGTAGCCGTTAGTAAAGCGACCATTCGTAATATCAAACAGAACTTGTTTGGAGCTTTTATTTATAACGTCGCCGGAGTGCCGATCGCGGCAGGCTTACTTTACCCTGTATTTGGTATTCTGCTCAGTCCTGTTGTGGCCGGCGCTGCGATGGCGTTTTCATCATTGACCGTAGTAACCAACGCTAATCGGTTGCGCTTTTTTAAGGTAAAAGAGCACTAGAGGTAATGACTATGTGGATTATTAATCTTGTCGGAGTTGTTTTTATTGGGCTCATTGTGTGGTGGTTTTGGCTCTACAAACCGAATGAAGTAAAAGCCAATAAAGATTTAATCATCATCGTAGAGAATGGCGTGTATTCTCCGTCATACATCACGGTACCCCCTAATCAAGCGGTGAGTTTGGTATTTAACCGAAAAGATCCGGCGCCTTGTGCGGAGCAGTTACTCATTCCGGAATTTAATATCAGTGAATCCTTGGTGTTGAACCAGCATACTCGTGTTCATTTACCGGCTATGCCTACCGGAGAATATGAATTTCATTGCCAAATGAAAATGTATAAGGGCACGCTACGTGTGAGTGAGTAGTCGTCCAATACTGGCTAATACGGTGCGTATTTATGGCTAATTTATGAAATTACTAATTGTTGAAGACGAAGTAAAAACGGGCAACTTTTTAAAGCAGGGTTTGACCGAGTCGGGCTTTAATGTTGACTTGGCACGTACCGGTGGTGATGGGCTGCATTTAGCGCTGACGCAAGAAGGTGCTTACGATTTAATTATACTGGATATCATGCTGCCGGGAGTTGATGGGTGGCGGTTGTTAGAAACATTGCGTGTGAGTGGTCATGACATGCCGGTGTTGTTTTTAACGGCTCGCGACCAAGTTGAAGACAAAGTTAAAGGCATCGAGCTGGGTGCTGATGACTATCTAGTTAAGCCGTTTGCATTTGCTGAATTATTGGCGCGGGTACGCATGTTGTTACGGCGCAATCGCATAAGTGCAGAGTCGACATCGTTATCGATAGCCGACTTGGAATTAGATCTTATCCGCCGTCGTGTAACACGTGATGGCCAACGTATTGATTTAACCGCGAAAGAGTTTGCCTTGATGGAACTGTTGATACGACGACAGGGCGAAGTACTGCCGCGTTCGTTGATTGCATCTCATGTGTGGGATATGAATTTTGATAGCGACACCAATGTGATTGAGGTCGCTATTAGACGATTGCGCGCTAAGGTAGATGATCCGTTCGACGTGAAGCTTATCCACACCCTGCGTGGAATGGGGTATGTTTTAGAAGTGGCGGTATAGAGTGCAGCGTAAGTTATCACTTAGTTGGCGCTTGACGAGTTATTTTGCTCTGTTATCAGCCAGCGTGCTGTTAGTGCTGAACTGGGTTATTACGGCATCAGTTGAGCAGCATTTTGTTGCTCAGGATAGGGATATATTGTCGTCTAAAATAGCCCAAACTTTTGAGCGTGTCTCGGGCATCTCTGATGATCAGTCTTTGGCACGGCTCGCTAGCGACTTGTCGTTTATGTTTGCTAATCACACTGATATATCAGCATTGGTGATGACTAAAGAGGGAACCGTGCTGTTTAAAACGGATACGGCTGTGATCCCGATTGAGCAGTTAACACGTGCATTAAATGACTCAGTCGTTGATTCGTTCATGTGGCATGATGACAAGCACTCATATCGTGGTTTTGTGCAAGATGTTACGCCGGCGTACAGTCACCTTGGCACACTCATTATATTAACGGCGCTGAATATTGATCATCACACGCGCTTCATGTCACGTTTTAAACAACAGCTCTTGCTCTATTCCGCTTTAGCAACGCTTGTTAGTGGTTTACTAGGCTGGTTAGCGGCTAAGCGAGGGCTTAGGCCTCTGTTTCTTATGAGAGATCAGGCGCTTAATGTTACGGCGGCTCATTTGGAACAGCGCATGTCCGTTGATAGTGTGCCTGTCGAAATAGCAGGGCTCGCACAGGCTCTCAATGACATGTTGTCTCGGTTGGAAGATAACGTTACTCGCTTATCGCAGTTCTCGTCTGATATTGCCCATGAGCTTCGAACGCCGTTGAGCAATTTAATGACACAAACCCATGTTGCACTGTCGCGCCCGCGAAATATTGATAGTTACCGGGACGTGCTCATTTCCAATGCGGAGGAGTATGAACGTTTATCGCGCATGATTTCCGATATGCTGTTTCTTGCAAAAGCCGATCATGGGTTGGTTTTACCAACGTATGAGCCTATTAACTTGAGAGCCGAGGTCGATAATATTGTTGAGTTTTATGAGCTGCTAGCCTCCGAAAAGCAGGTGAGTATCCACGTTACAGGTAATGGGTATATCCAAGGAGATCACCTGATGGTTAGGCGTGCCATTAGTAATGTGTTATCCAATGCAATTCGCTATAGTTACGATAACAGTGAGATACAGGTGGTGATTCAACCTAAGTTAGGTGTAATCGACCTTTCTATCAGTAATGCGGGCGATACTATTCCTGAGAAAGATGTACCGCATCTGTTTGATCGTTTTTATCGAGCCGATAAAAATAGAACAAAAAATGATATGAATGGCGTTGGGTTAGGGCTGGCTATAACTCAAGCGATTGTCGTTTCACATGCAGGTAGCATGAAGATAGAGTCGGCCAATAATCGTTCTACGTTTACCTTGTCATTTATAACGCCGCAAAGCGAACCTTAGCTAAATAACAAGATTGTAATATTCGAGTCACCGGCTCGTTAGGGCTAAAGTATAAAATGAAGGTGTGTTTATTTCTCCCTAAACACATTAACTTGCTCTCTTTCTTACAGTTGGATTTTGCGATGAAAATATTAAAAAGATTAATGGTTGTAGGCTTACTTACTTCATCTGCATCCGTGTTAGCGCATAGCGATATGATGCATACGGTGCCAAAAGACGGTGCTATGTTGATGGAGCCCGTCGATCATATAGAGCTTAATTTTGGTGATCCTGTTCGGTTGGTAAAGTTTAGCGTCATTAATTCTAAAAACGAGCCTGTTGAGACAGACTTTGCCATTGGCAGTGAATCCAAAGCAAACTTTAGTATTTCTTTACCGGCACTGGGGTCTGATCAGTATCAAGTGAAATGGATGATCGTGGGCGGCGATGGACATAAAATGACGGGTAGCTTTGGTTTTATGCAGCACTAATTTTTACCGAGCTGCCGGGGGCTGTTTATGGCTTTTATGGACTGGGAATGGGTCGTGTTAATGACCCGCTGGCTTGTTTATTTGTGTATTTCAGGGGCGGTAGGAGGACTAACCAGTTTTTGCTTGTTTAAAAGGTTTCCGGCTCTTTTCCCTTTGTTGTTGCGCTATAGCATAGCCGCTTGTGTAATGGGGTTTGTAGCAACGGGGCTTCACTTTCTGGTAAGGGTAGGGGCTTTAGCTGAAACTGGGTTTAGTGGCATGTTTGACCCCTTAATGGTGAGTGTGCTTTGGGGGTCGTCCGTGGGGGAGGCTACCCTGTACCGTTTGATAGGGTTTGGCGTGCTAATCCTTTCAATGATTGCTAGTAGGAAAAGCGTATATTCAGGCGCTAGTTTTATGTTCTATGTAGCAATCTTGGGTTGTGTTCTGATTGCCATCTCTTTTACAAAGACGGGCCATATAGCGCAAATGACGTTGCTATCAAGCGTGTTGTTAACCGCTCATATTTTGCTCACATTTTGGTGGATGGGGTCACTATATCCACTGTGGATAGCGGCGCGTCGTTTGGCGCCTCAAGAGTCTTCTCATGTGATGCATGTCTTTGGGAAGGTTGCGGTTGTGGTTGTTGTTGGGCTAGTCGTTTGCGGGGGTGTTTTAAGTTATCAATTAACGGGTTGGGTTGGCTTGTTAGGCAGCGAGTATGGTTTCTGGCTATTACTAAAAATAGCGTTGGTTGGTTTAATTCTTGTATTAGCTGGTGTACACAAACTGTTTCTAGTCCCCGCGATTTTGACTCATAATAACGCGCAACGCTTAGCTACTTCTTTGTTGTTCGAAAAGCTGCTTGGCATGTCGATATTGGCTGTTACAACGGTGTTAACAACCTTGGTGGGCCCCGCGCATTAAGCTGGATTGTATCTGCAAGCGCAAGCGAGCGTTATGCGTAACTGCTCGCCTGTGCTTTGTTTTTACTTTTCGACAAATGCCCGCTCAATCACGTAATGACCTAAATCGCCATGGCGTGCCTCACTGAAGCCCATGTTGTTTAGAATTTTACAGGTATCTTTTAACATACTCGGGCTGCCACATAGCATGAAGCGGTCGGTTTCGACATTGAGATTTGGTAAGCCTAAATCGTTAGTTAGCTTGCCGGTTATCATTAGGTCGGTTAAACGCCCATTATTACGGAATTGCTCGCGTGTGACGGTTGGATAGTAGAGCAGTTTTTCTCGTATCATGTCTCCTAAGTACTCATGATTAGGCAATTCGTTCAGGATTGTATCGGCGTAGGCTAGCTCGGACGTGTAACGTACCCCATGGGTTAGGATGACCTTATCGTAAGCATCATAGATTTCAGGATCTTTAATAATGCTCATAAACGGCGCTAAGCCGGTACCTGTACTAATCAGGTATAGGTTTTTGCCAGGCAGTAGGTTGTCATTAATCAGCGTACCAGTAGGCTTGCGACTAATCAGTATTTGATCACCTGCCTGAATCTGCTGAAGCTTAGACGTCAGTGGGCCGTCGGGCACCTTGATGCTAAAAAATTCTAACTCTTCTTCGTGATTTGCACTGGCAATGCTGTAGGCGCGCATTAACGGGCGTCCCTCATGCTCTAAACCAATCATGGTGAAATGTCCGTTCTTAAAACGGAAACCTGCATCTCGGGTGGTTTTAAAGCTAAACAGGGTGTCATTCCAGTGGTGCACACTGAGCACTTGTTCTTGACCAATTGTAGACATGGTATCTACCTCGCTGTAGCTAGTGCTTTATGTCAGTGATAGCGCTAGTCGTTATAAAAACTCAATCTGTTATAGGTTTTGTGCCTTTGTGATCCCAGTATAAAAGACTTAAATTATCGGTAAAGCGGGATTATTTTATAAGCCTAATAGGAAAAATCGATAATGAAGTATTCGCTTCGTCAGTTGGAAGTTTTTTTAGCGATAGCGCACCACGATAACATCACTAAAGCGGCTAATAGTTTATCCATGTCGCAATCGGCGGCTAGCAGTGCTTTGAAAGATCTGGAAGATCAATTTGATATACAGCTTTTTGATCGGGTAGGTAAGCGGTTGCAAATAAATGAGTTGGGCAGGCTGATGAGACCCCGGGCGGAAGCCTTGTTAGATCAAGCGCGTGGCTTAGAGAGCGAGCTAATGCAGCATCAAACGCCAGGGCAGCTCAAATTAGGAGCAACACTAACCATTGGCAATTACTTGGCAGTTGAGTTAATGGCTGCCTACATGGCGGAGCACCCCAGTCAACGTGTAACGCTGGAGGTGGCCAATACCTCAGCGATTATAGAAAAATTGACTAACTACGAGCTGGATATAGGACTGATAGAAGGTGAAGCTAATAATTCTAACTTAGAGTTTATCCCTTGGCTTGAAGATGAGCTGGTGGTTTTTTGTTCGCCTTCTCATCCTTTGGCGATGAAATCAGTGATATCCGATCAAGATTTACAAGAAGCTAGCTGGATTCTACGGGAGCAGGGATCAGGTACACGGCAAGCATTTGATTGGGCTATGCGAGGATTCCTGCCGCGCTTTACCATTTTGCTGGAGCTTCAACACACGGAAGCGATTAAACGATCTGTAAAAGCGGGGCTGGGTATATCGTGTTTATCACGTATTGCTTTAGAAGAATCTTTCGCTAACGGGAGCTTGGTTGAGCTGAATGTGGCGCATAGAAACCTACACCGTCAGTTTTATTTAGTGATACATAAACAAAAGTACCGCAGTGCAGGTATAGAGCGATGGTTAGCTATGTGTACAAATCCTGATCAATTTCAGGTGTAAATTGTCTTTTTTAGCTAGGCTAATGAATAAAAACGCTTTTTTTAGGTTTTTTTGTAACTTTTTTAAAGAAGTGTATTGACACTTTCTCTGAACTCTATAGAATCTGCGCCCATCCTTCGGAGGGGTGGCTGAGTGGCCGAAAGCACCGGTCTTGAAAACCGGCGAGTCGAGAGGCTCCCAGGGTTCGAATCCCTGCCCCTCCGCCATTAAAGGATACTGAAGTTCCTCGATAGCTCAGTTGGTAGAGCAGTAGACTGTTAATCTATTGGTCGCTGGTTCGAGTCCAGCTCGAGGAGCCACTTCAGGGTTTCAAAAAGTGGGGCGTTAGCTCAGTGGTAGAGCAGTTGGCTTTTAACCAATTGGTCATAGGTTCAAATCCTATACGCCCCACCACTTTTGATTCAGCAGTAAACCTATAGGATGGGGCGTTAGCTCAGTGGTAGAGCAGTTGGCTTTTAACCAATTGGTCATAGGTTCAAATCCTATACGCCCCACCATCCTTTCTTATTCTTCCTGTTTCTTCTATAGCAATACATCCTTTCTATTTTCTGAATTTCGGTTTTTTCCGAGTTCTTTTTCTGTCCTGTTATTTCGGTATCTAATTTGCAGTGCTTATTGTTGCGGCCATAGGCGGCTTTATCGCAGCTAATCATCTACGGCCTAATTAGCAATCATTTAGAACCTACCGGAGGTAACATGGATAAGTTAGCAATGACTGAAGCAATAATGGCTAAAAAGGCAGAAAAGGGTCTGACATGGGAGGGTATCGCCAACGAAATTGGTTGTTCGCCTGTGTGGCTTACATCGGCGTGTCTTGGGATGAATAGTGCCTCTGCGGAAAAGGCGGCTGCTATAACTGAGTATCTCGAGTTGTCTTGCGAGGTTGCAGAAGCATTAACGGCTTTCCCGACCAAAGTGTGGGATCAAGTGGTCCCTACTGACCCGCTGGTTTATCGGCTTTACGAAATCATGGGGGTGTATGGCGGGACGTTGAAGGAGGTCATCCAAGAAAAGTTTGGTGATGGAATTATGAGTGCAATCGACTTCACCATGGAGGTCGATAAAGTTGAGGACCCTAAAGGAGACCGTGTGGTGTTGACCATGAATGGTAAATTCTTGCCTTACAAAAGTTGGTAATCATGGCGGTATAAGTATGACGGCTGCTTGTGTTTGAGGTCTACTTTGTCTTGAAGTCGGGTTTTGGTGCTTTCTTCGCAGGTGGTGTGGTTGGCTGGGTAAAGTGTGCGTTTTTTGTGCACTTTCTTCGTTAAATTTTGCGATTGGCGCGCTTATGAGGCGTGAATAGCGCGTTAGAATTTAGCGTTTGGCTGTAAATACCAACTTGGCGTATGTATTTCGCTAGCATCATTTTTAAATCTCTCATTCTCCGATTGTCTTAAAAATAGGGTGGTTATGTAAAGGTCAGGTGTGGCTTTTTGTGCTTTTTTTGTTGGTTTAGGTCTTTTTTGGAATAGTTATTGCTCAAACAGCTTGTGAGGAAGAGATTGGTAAAGATGATTTACGCCCTTCCTGTTATTCGCTAATTGCCAATACAGGCATTATTTAGAGAGAGATTAACTATGTCCTATTTAGTCCCTACGGAGTTTGTGACAAAGATGGTGGATGCGGGTGAATCCAAAATCTTTATGTCAACACGAGACACGCTTATTCGTGCCTTTATGGCGGGAGCTATATTGGCGCTGGCCGCTGTATTTGCGGTAACTATTGCCGTGCAAACGGGAGTGTTTTTAATTGGCGCAATATTGTTCCCTGTTGGCTTTTGTATGCTGTATTTGATGGGGTTTGATTTGCTGACAGGGGTGTTTGTATTGTGCCCATTAGCACTGCTTGATAAGCGGCCTGGTGTGACCGTCAATGGTATTTTGCGCAACTGGGGCTTGGTGTTCCTCGGTAACTTTGCTGGAGCGTTAACGGTCGCCTTTATGATGGCGTTTGTGTTTACGTATGGCTTTTCGATTGAGCCAGGAGCTGTGGGTCAAAAGATTGCTGAAATAGGTCATGCGCGAACAGTCGGTTATGCTGAGCACGGTGCTGCGGGCTGGTTTACTATCTTTTTGCGCGGCATGCTGTGTAACTGGATGGTATCCATGGGGGTTGTCGGCGCGATGGTTTCAACCTCGGTAAGTGGTAAGGTAATCGCGATGTGGATGCCTATCATGCTTTTCTTCTTTATGGGTTTTGAACACTCGGTTGTGAATATGTTCCTTTTCCCATCAGGTATCATCATGGGTGGTGATTTCTCGATTGCTGACTATTTTATTTGGAATGAGATTCCAACAGCGCTGGGTAACCTTGTAGGTGGTTTGGCTTTTACAGGCTTGACCTTGTATAGCACTCATGTTCGTACGGGCGCTAAACGTAAAGCAATGTAAGTGAGTGCCATCACCAAGATAAATTGATTTGTCGCTGTGGGTACAAAACTAAAGCCAGTATGTTTGTGGCAGCGATAAATAAAAATAAGCCTTGGCTGGAAACAGCCGAGGCTTTTTCGTCGTTAAAAAGGCGCCGTATGAGTCAGTTGCGAGTATCAATAGGCCAGTGCTCTGATAAAGGGCTTAAAGCAATTAATCAGGACTTTCACGGAGTGTTAGTGCCTAAAGAGCCGCAATTGAGTGCGAAAGGTGTGGCTTTGGTGTTGGCTGATGGAATCAGTAGTAGCGATGTAAGTCAGGAGGCTAGTGAATCGTCTGTTACTGGCTTTTTGGCGGATTATTACTGTACCTCTGAGGCATGGTCGGTAAAAAAATCTGCTCAAACTGTATTGGGTGCTACGAACTCATGGCTGTATTCCCAAACTCGGCAGAGTCAGTATCGGTATGATAAAGACCGAGGCTATGTCTGTACCTTAAGTGCTTTGATTGTAAAGTCCACCACGGCTCATGTATTTCATGTGGGGGATGCGCGTGTTTATCGGCTTCGTGGTGATGATTGGGAGCAGCTGACCGACGATCATCGGTTTTGGGTGTCGCAAGATACCAGCTATTTGAGCCGTGCTATGGGTATGGATTCGCACCTAGAGGTTGACTACAGCGCGCATCCATTAATTGAGGGGGATGTTTTTGTTCTGGCGACTGATGGAGTCTATGAGTTTGTAGCGGATAAGTTTGTTCGCCAGGCGATTGAAGGTAGTCATAATGATTTAGATAAAGCGGCTAAGTTGATTCTTGAGGAAGCGCTTGAGCAGGGTAGTGATGATAATGTGACGGTGCAGGTAGTTAGAGTTGACTCACTACCTGAGCAAGACGTTAAATCGCTCTATCATGAATTGACTGAGTTGCCATTCCCACCAGTGTTAGAGGCGCGTATGGAGTTTGATGGCTATCTCATTATCCGAGAGCTTTATGCAAGTAGCCGTAGTCATGTTTTGCTGGCGGTCGATACTCAAACGCAGCAGCAGGTAGTCTTAAAAACACCTTCCGTTGATCTAAGAGATGATCCTGCATATCTAGAACGTTTTTTGGTAGAAGAGTGGATAGCCAAGCGCGTTAATAATGCACATGTCCTTAAAGCAGTATCGCATACGCGTAAGCGCCACTTTACTTATACAGTCAACGAGTTTATCGAAGGTCAAACGTTAACTCAGTGGATGATTGACAACCCTAAGCCGGATATTGAGCTAGTTAGAGGGATTGTTGAGCAGATTGCTAAAGGGCTTCGAGCCTTTCACCGTGCTGAAATGCTGCACCAAGACCTGCGTCCAGAAAATATCATGATTGATACAACAGGAACGGTGAAAATTATCGATTTTGGTTCTACTCGCGTAGCAGGCATTATGGAAATGTCCACGCCAGTTGAGCATCATAACTTGTTGGGTACTGCTCAATATGCAGCGCCTGAATACTTTTTAGGTGAAAGTGGCACGGTGCAGTCAGATATTTTTTCTCTGGGTGTGATTGCTTATCAGATGCTTACAGGGCGGTTGCCCTATGGAGCACAAGTCGCTCGTTGTAAAACTAGAGCGGCGCAGAGGAAATTAGTTTATGAGACGTTGTTAGATGAAGAGCGTGAAATACCCGCATGGGTTGACGGCGTCATCAAAAAAGCAGTGCATCCGTTTCCTGAAAAACGCTATGACGTATTGTCAGAATTTATCTATGACTTACGCCATCCTAATCAGGCCTTTATCAGCAAAACAAAACCGCCGTTGATGGATCGTAATCCGGTGCTGTTTTGGAAAAGCGTTTCGCTGATTTTGGCGTTGGTGATTATTGCTACGTTGGCGCACGGGAGCTGAAGCTGAAGAGATAATCTAGACGATTAGGATATATAAGTGCTGTTTCGAAATGCATGGTACCAGTGGCCGGACTCGAACCGGCACGCTTTTAAGGGCGGGGGATTTTGAATCCCTATTTATACTACCCTTAGATACTCAAACTATTAAATTTCAAAAGGTTACTGATATTTAAAGCTCAATAAGACACTTTATATCTCATAAAAATGGACACTTTTAGGACACATTGGCGAGCATTCGCCGTTCGAGCAATCTAACACGTAATAACTCAACAAAGTCAGAACGTGATATCCCCCTTGATTTATTATACTCAGACAAATCAGACCAAAGCCCCGACTTTTTTAAATGGCTTAGAGCTTGTTTGTGCGTGAACTTGTTTCTAGCAAAAACAGTAATCATATTACCGACAGCCAAAGCAATATTCTTTTCTATACCCTCACCAGATGTCTTATAAGATCGACGATAGTCAACAGATCGGTATGAATACTGGAATTCAGCATCATGCTGCAAAAGCGTCCAAATCGGATCGACATATTTAGAATTTTGACGAAGTTGAAAAAGGTTAAATGCATAACGCCAAAGAGGGCAGAGGTGGTCTATAACATCGGTATAGGAACGCATGCGAACGGGAGGTAAGCCGTCTAATGTCTCGGTACCACGCTCAAATTGTCGTAAAACAGAGTGGTGGAAACGCATTTCAATACGAGTTACATCTTGAGAAGTATCGTATTGATCTTGAAAGTCCCAAAGCGGGGAAAACTTCCCAGACCATAAATCACGCACCAAATCGAGTTTGTCAGACTTCTTGGCTTCTTTGAGCTTATCGTAAACACACATCTGAACGCCTGTAACAGCGCCTACAGTGACTGTTTCAAATGATCCATAGGTAACAGCAGCCGAACCCAAAGATATAACAGCAGAATCGAAACCATCATGGCGAGCTATTCGACGAGAACGAGAATGCAAGCGAGGTAAAAAGCTAGCGTCAGGTTTCCAACCTTGGATATCCAAAGCCAAGTGAATCGAGACACCTGCATGAGATACCTCGATTGGTGATAAAGACTGAGCTATGCCATCCATTACCAGTTGAACATCGACAAATGAGTAATGAAGCAGGAATTTAGGGCTAACCTCGACCTTAATGTGAGAACCAACATCATCAGGCCTTCGAGATCGAGAACGGACAAAAACAGTTAAACCAGCATCATTATTTTGAAGACGATATCTGTAACCGGAAGCCCCACCAGAAAACACTAAAAAATCAAAGCCGTGTAGATGAACAGGTACATGACCAGGATGAGTTTCACGTAGTTGAGTAATTTTATCTTCAAAAGCAGAATCAATTGTACAGTGATAGATTTGACGAACCGTATCGACCGTTGAAGTCAGAAGGCGAACATTAGATAAATCACTATCGACTGACTGTTTAGGTGCTAAAAAAATACGACCTTTAGAATCGGGTTCATAAAGCGAATTAAAACGCTCTGCATGTTGTATGGCCATTGTGTCACTCCAATGGTTATGAGTTGTATTGAGAAGTAATGGTTAATTTTTAGTTATGATTAAAGACGTGTTACAGGGCACGTCCAGTAGGTCGGCCGCTCGCACCACGCGCGAAGCGTAGCATCGTTGTGCGAGCGGCCTATAAAGATCTAGGTAATGAGCGCATTATTTGAGCCCTATATTTAGTGCAACCCAATTTCATGTATCGACGTGATAATTCGCGCTTTTCTTTTTTCAAAGATCGAGAGTATTGATTACGCTTAGAACTCTTTAATTGCTGATCAATGGCATTCATTGTGACAACCAAATTAAGACAGCTTGAGAAAATAGTATTAGAAGAGTCAGCACTCACAAAAGGCGAAAATAAAGCAAAGGCAGTTATCAAAATAAAAGGCTTCATAAATCAACGACCTCGCGCCCTTGATTTTGGGTAGGTTGTTGCTTTTTTACTTGATCAGGACGGGTATGATCAAAAAGCCCTCGTTCTACTAACGAATTACACATTGCATCAGGAACATCTAAAGCCGTTGCTTGCTGTGTATAGCACGAACATTCTGGCTCACCCCCACGATAGATCCGAATGCATTGAGTTCGAGGAAATGAAACAGCGACTTGCAACTGGTCATAAAACGGTGCTGTATGAGCTAGTCCCTCAACCCGAGGCTTGAACATTTCTAGATAATCCTTTTTGTTTAAAGGAAAACCGGACGCTTTTTTAGGATTTGATAAACGATTGTATGTATCGATTGTATTGCCAACGGTTGAAATGACGGATGTGGATTCTTTTTGAACCACAGGATCGGGAGACAAAATTCTGTAAGCATAGAAACCCAAGCCCACTAAGAACAAGAACGCTATATAAAAAGCGGGAGGAATACGCTTCTTATGGGTATCAAACGATGTACTTTTGTAAACATCGAATACAGACTTGGGAACTTTGGTTGTTGAAATTAAAGCATCTTTTTTCGCGTGAAAAGAATCAGGATCATTAACACATTTTTTCCACTCACGATTGCGATACCAAAAATGATAGACGCTAAAGAAATGGCGATGATAATGAACTTGGCGACGAACATCAGGATGTATAAGCATCGGATGCTGTGTTGTTGCTATGATGTCCCAACCCTGATGGCGTGAAGTTTCCAGCGCAGTTATATAGATCGGGTTGTTTTTTACATTTGTGCGCCAAATGGTTTGACACTCATCTATCAAAAAAACTGCACCTTCAGGCAAAATGTTAGGCCAGTCTAAAACCTCTTGTGAAGATAATTCAATCCAATCCTCAACCTTACAGCCTTTTATGTTGTAGTAATAAACTGGCCTGTCTTTAAATTGTGAATCATTGAGAACTAAGTTAATCATTGAAGCGGTTTTTTTAGAACCGCCTTGACCTGTGTATAAAAAGAACATGATTAGGCATCCAGTTTAAATGATGGTTTTTTCCACTTTTTGTTACCGCCTGTTAGGGCTTTATAAGCAACCAAAGCCGTATAAGCACTTAAGTATATTTGAGCAGCTTGGGTAAGGCCGAAGGCATCCATAAGTAAAACAACATCAGCAGGCATTGCAGCCATTAAAGAATCAAGATTATCGATTAAATAGTCAGTGATAGCATCTAAACCCAGATATGTGACAACACCGATACCTAACAACTGAATAATCTTTGTTAAGACTGGGACGAGTATTACTATTATAAAACCGAATATTCTGACAAATATATTACCGAATAACTGAATCATAAGTACGCACCTCTAAGATGTTATGCCACGTAAGACAAGTAAAGAAGCAAAGAACGAAACCATATAAATCACAAACGGACGAACAGTATTAGCGTACTGACAAAAGTTATCAGTGGTATCGACAGAATATGAACCATAAGAGGTATCAACAGTTGGAAACTCTGGACATGATGCAGAGGTGGATACATTAAAAATATCAGACAAATTTAGTGCATCGGATATATCAACGGTTCCACCATCTAATGCATTTAATACACCCGTTTCTGAAATTTCAGTACCATCGCCTTTAATTTCAGAACTGTTTAAAAAATCCTGATATTCAGATTCGCTCATCAAGCATAGAGAAGCGTGTTCAACTTCGAGCTGAGCACATTGCAGAGCATCACCATCACATACAAAATCAGCGGAACAATTACGATAATCTAAGTCACCACCATCGCCGCACTCTTCGGTTTCTGAATCACAACACTCTTCACTAGATGGATCACAGTCACCAGAGGGCTCATCAGAACAATCTTCTGTTTCAGGATTACACTCACCAGAACCACCATCACCATCACCGGAACCGCTAGAGCCACCGCTAGAGCCGCCGTTATCAGAGTCTCCATCGCCAGAATCTCCAGTATCATCACCTGATCCACCGCTGCCATCACCACCAGTGTTATCACCGCCATCAGAATCGCCGGAGTCACCAGAATCACCAGTATCACCAGTATCACCACCACCGGAACCATCCCCTGAATCACCTGAACCATCCCCTGAATCACCTGAACCCGAGCCATCATCTGTGCCCGATCCATCATCAGTACCTGAACCACCGCCAGATGAGCCACCACCAGACGAGCCACCACCAGACGAACCACCCGATGTGTCGCCATTTCCACTATCGGAACCATCAGAAGAGCCAGTATCGCCACCTGAATCAGAACCATCACCAGCACCTGAATCACCAGCACCGTCATTATCACCAGTACCATCATCAGAACCATCATCACCGCCGCCAATACCACTATCACCACCGTCACCACCAGTACTTGGTTCAGTGGGCCCATCACCAGCAGGGCCAGCAGTAAAACCATCACCATAAGTAAGCGAATTACCGGTAGAAGTGGAATCAGACCACCATTCACACATAGAGCCGTTCAGGGCAACCTGCCAATTCCCCTGAACATCAGGAGACCATTCACAATTATCCGAAGTTGCAACAGAAGCAGGCACACCGCAATCAGAAACAGACGAGGCAGAAGAATTTAAATACGAACCATATAAACGCTGGGTTTGACCAGCGGGACAATCAATACCACACGTATTAGTAGCCGTATTAAAATCTGGCGCAGAATTAGGGCACTGCTCACGAACTATATTTAAATAATTATAATGACCTCGATTTTCACAATCACCAGAATTATCCATGTGAACAACTACATACGTAGTTGTAACAGTAGAACCCCAATGATCCTTTGATTCACAATGTTTAGATGAACCATAACGATTAACTGCCTCAGAAGCCATTGAAGGAGCATCTAAACCATACAAATCATTTATATGCCAATAATAATCACCGTACAAGTCATCAGCTGCATAAGAAAACGAGGAAAAAAACATTAACAATATAACTAAGAAACGATTATCCATACGCACACCAAATAAACTATGAGAGTTAAAGAAAGCGGATCAATACCCATGAATAATGACTCCAATAAAAAAGGAGGCATAAAGCCCCCTTATTAAAAGATAAGCTTACTTTGCAGTACGACGCAAAAAGCCAATGACCATTACAGCCACACACAAACCAATTACCAATTGACCCATTTCTGAAATATCTGATTTACCTTCAGTTACCGCAGCATTAACACCTTCACCTAAAGCAGCGAAAGAAGGTGAAGAGAAAGCAGCAACAGTTAATACAGCACCAGTACGCGCATAAGAGTTACGAGCAAAAGCTTTTACATTTGGAAGTAATTTTTTCATATTAATAATCCCCTTTAGGATCAGTTGATGATTGTAAAACTAAGGTTTTAACTAACTTTGCTATGCCAGCAATAAGCAGCATTAGCATTAACCCCTCTTTCAATTCGGAATATTCCTCAATTGTTAAAGGGGGGCTTTGCGGCGCATATTCCTGAATAATCCACCCAGTGGAGCAATCTGGATAACCAGACTCAGCGACGAATATTTCAGAATCACACACCAACAAATTCATAAAACACCTGATAATCTAGAAAGCGAGTAAGGCGCTGTTAGCCCTAGGTTGGGTAATCATGGGGCGCTACGCCCCCATACCCCTGTTTATAATCGCTAGGCGCTATGCCCGGTTGATCATTAAGAAGCAGCAGCAGGCTTAGAGCGTGGCTGGCTTTCGATGTTTTTGTGCGTAGGGACAGCGCCGACTACATACTGAGTCATCTTGTCACCACCGCCTTGACGAAACTCGACTGTTAATTCGAAGTCACCAGGGATCGCACCGCGCAGTGATTCCAGAACATCAAAATCACCGTTCATTTTCATTGGCGGACAACCAATTTTGTCGGCTTCCGAGATTGCACCGCCTTCGATGTAAAGTTGGCTCATAGCCATGTTGTCCATTTTGAAACGCTTAGCGGCTAGTACGCGCACTTTTAATTGAGCTTGCATGTGAATCACCTTTTGTTAATGAGCTGGGATAGCGAGACACGCTTTTTAATCCCATAGGATTGATAAGAAAGAGGAGGCCACGACTGCCAAGAGACAAGGCAGAGGTGAACCGAGTGGAGCTTTAAGATTGATAAACCGTAAGTAGTAACCAGATCACGGGGAGTATCAGCACCCCATGCAACGATTGATTGAGCACAAGAGTGGCAACATTCAGAGCCGTAAACGGTCACGCATTGACGTTGATACGAAGGATCGATAAAAGAGACAAATGTTTTAAAGCCCTCATAAATCGCGTTACAGCGAGGGCATTTTTCGTCAGGCTTTACGGGTATTTGAAATCCATACATATCAACGACCTCGAATTAAAACCGACCAGCGGAACACGACGAAACGCTGATCGGGGCTGATGAAGGAGCCACCCTTGTGCGGCTATATCCAAATAAATCAGATATGACCGACTTCGAATAACGTGCAGGGTAGTGACCCCCCACACGCCCCAGACTAGATTGACGCACTTGGCTACTAGGCAACGGGGAACCGATACCGTTAAAGCGCTTAAATGCTAAAAACGCAGTACGGTGAAAATTATCAACTACGGGTGAGTTAAAAGATGTGCGCAGATATTTGGCACGAACGAGCTGCAAGCACCGATAATCGATTTTTGGATTGTTGAGTGTTGAAATATTAAAGGTGTAACAATCCACTAACGCGATATAGTCGAGGTGAGAGAGCAAAGGCTTGCGGCAGCATTCAAGACAGCGTTGGCTAAAGGTTTTCATTTTTAACCCCCTAGCTCTGAAACAAGCGCCACTATATTGATTAGTGAGGAACGTGAATTAGATTCGCCATTATTAAAACGAACCGTGGGTATATAGCCTCGTTGAATCCAGCCAGATACAACGCGCTCAGAAACACCAACAAGGTCGGCAAACTGTTTGCGGTCCATAACAGGCACGAATTGAGGCAGATTGAGATGTAATGGGTTAATATTTGTAGTCGTCATTGTCGTGTTCCTTTTTAGCTACATATTACATAGCTAAATAGTACACTAGAAACTAATTATGTAAATAGTAGCTATATTAAATAATTCTATGAAGATGAGCGCAGAAGATAGGGCATTGCTATTGCTGAGTAAGATTTCTTTGAAAGATCTGGCAGAGGTGAATAGCAATGAGTACAGAAGGTGGCAAAACATAAAAAGAGGTCGAGCACGCTTTGGGATTAATGAAGCGGAGACGCTAGCGGAAATTTTTCCGCAATATGCCTACTGGATTTTGACAGGGAGAGTTGATGTAGAAGCAGGGCATATAAGCCCAGAGATAGAAGAAGTAAGCGAACAGCTAAAAAGCACGGGAACGGATACCGAATAGCGCAACGGGTACAACAAAAATGGTACCGGCGAGGGAGCGCACAGGGCTGTGTATAATTTTATAAGGATATTACATGTTAGAAATTAGCAAGCTACCTACCTGAATAGATGTAATTATCATATTTGGCACAAGCTCGATTTGATTCACGTTGGGATGTATTGGTAGGTGTCTGCTCATGCATCCGTTTCCAATCTAAACAACTTCTGTTTAATTCCCTACCTTTTTTAGATTTCCTACGCGCTTCTTGATCCGCTTGGGCTTGGCGCAAAAGCTTCTGGTGATTAGCTTCTTTTCGAAGCTGCCTTTGTTCCTGAGCTGCAATAGCGGCTTGCTCAGTCTCTTTGCGTATTTGGTCAGTGGCTACTTTTAATTGATAGTAATGGAACACATCTGATAGACGATCAGCCGCAAAAGTACCCAAAGTTACCGCTAAGAAGATGATTAAAAATTTAGATAGTGCTTGCATAAGAAAGGGGTACGCCATTAAAAGTAATACGGAAATTAAAGCAGAAAAGCAAAAAAGTACAAATGAGTATTACAAAAACGGAATCAGGCTGGAAAGTAGACGTTAGGCCAAACGGATCAGGGAAGCGTTACCGTAAAACATTAAAGACCAAAGCAGAGGCTATCCGGTGGCAGGCATGGTTAGTTCAGGAGAGTGCAAAAAATCCTGATTGGGAACCTCCCAAAGCAGATAAAAGACGGTTAGCCGATCTAGTCGATGAATGGTTTTTATTGCATGGTCAGCACTTAAAAGATGGGGCTAAACGAGTCAGCAAATTAAGAAAAATTTGTGATGAGCTAAACAACCCTAAGGCCGATGATGTAACCGCTGATATGTACTTACAATGGCGAGCAGAAAAAGCTAAGACCTTTAAGGCCAATACATTAAATCATGATCTAGCATACCTAAAGGCCGTGTTTAACGAGCTAATACGGCAAAGTCTGTATAAGAAAAACCCATTAGAAAATATTAAGCCGATCAAAATTGATGAGAACCCGCTCAGCTATCTGACCAGTGATGAAATCGTTACATTAATTAATGAGCTAAAGCGTTGCAGAAACAAGGATGCACTTGTGATTAGTAAAGTGTGTTTAGCGACGGGTGCAAGATGGACTGAGGCCGAAAGCTTAACGAAAGAACAGGTGAGGTCGAATGCAATTAGTTTTCACCGGACAAAAAGCGGGAAAAACCGAACCATACCCATATCAAAAGGGTTGTTTGAGGAGCTAAGTGCCCGACCTTCAATGAAGTTATTCAAAAGCAGTTATAAAGCGTTTAGCAATGCATTAGAAAAAAGCGGAATAGTGACACCAGAAGGGCAACGGACACATATTTTACGACACACGTTTGCTAGCCACTTCGTTATGAACGGCGGTAACTTGCTAACATTACAGAAAATTTTAGGTCATCAAAGCATTGTTATGACGATGAGATACGCACATTTAGCGCCTGAGCACTTAAATGAGGCCGTAAAATATAACCCAATCGACTCGTTAGATGCTTAAAAAAGTGGACACTTTTTGGACACTTGGTCTTTTGTGTCTGAGATGTTAGTGATTGAATATCACGTAACTTATTGAAATGCATGGTACCAGTGGCCGGACTCGAACCGGCACGCTTTTAAGGGCGGGGGATTTTGAATCCCCTGTGTCTACCAATTTCACCACACTGGCATTTCGTGAGGGCGTATTATAGGGATCTTCTTGGGCGCGTCAATGCCTTTTGTCGATATTGAGTGATAATTTTTAATGGGTTGGGTACAATTGCCTGCCTTGTAACCGCCTGCCTGATAGAAAATATGCACGTTAAAGATTTTCAATTCGAATTACCTGAGTCGCTTATCGCAAGTTATCCCCTACCAGAACGAAGCGCTAGTCGTCTTCTATGCCTAGAAGGGAATACAGGTGAGCTAACGCATCGAGTGTTTACCGATGTGCTTGATCTTATTAATCCTAATGATTTAGTCGTTTTTAATAATACGCGCGTTATTCCTGCTCGCTTATTTGGTGAAAAAGCCAGCGGTGGTAAAATCGAGGTGTTAGTAGAGCGTGTTTTAGATGAGCATCGTGTGTTGGCTCATGTGCGTTCGAGTCGGTCACCTAAAGAAGGCGCAGAGCTGTTTTTAGAAGGCGGCATTAAAGCGACTATGGTCGGTCGGCACGAGAACCTGTTTGAGCTTCGTTTTGAAGACGACGATACGGTTCTTAACCTGTTAGAACAGCATGGCCATATTCCGTTACCTCCTTACATGAAGCGAGAAGATCAGTTGGATGATCGCGAACGTTATCAAACAGTCTATGGTACTCAGCCGGGTGCTGTCGCGGCGCCTACTGCTGGGTTGCATTTTGATGATAAGTTGCTCGCGTCCTTGGACGCCAAAGGAGTTCAAAAAGCGTTTGTGACCTTGCATGTGGGGGCGGGGACTTTTCAGCCGGTTAAAGTAGATACAATCGAAGAGCATGTAATGCATGCTGAGTATATCGAGGTTGATCAGTCTGTTGTGGATGCGGTGAAAGCAACACGTGAACGTGGTGGTCGAGTGATTGCCGTAGGAACGACCAGTGTTAGAGCGCTAGAGAGTGCTAGCCAGTCGGGAGAAATCGCCCCTTTTTATGGCGATACGTCTATTTTTATTTTCCCAGGTTATAGGTTTAAAAGTGTTGATTGTTTAATCACTAACTTTCACTTGTCCGAGTCAACATTGCTCATGTTGGTGAGCGCTTTTGCTGGCTATGATTATACGATGGCGGCTTATAAAACCGCCGTTGACGAGCAGTACCGTTTTTTTAGTTACGGTGATGCGATGTTTATTACACATAATACAAAACAGTTGGAGGCATCGTGAGCCGTACCTGCTTTATGAATTTTGAAACGACAGCGACAGACGGTAAAGCGCGTCGTGGGCGTTTAACCTTCCCACGTGGTGTTGTGGAGACTCCAGCTTTTATGCCGGTGGGGACTTATGGCACGGTTAAAGGCATGTTACCTCGTGATATTGAGGCGACAGGTGCGCATATTATTTTAGGTAATACCTTTCATTTGATGCTGCGCCCTGGCACTGAAATCATTCAGCAACATGGTGATTTGCATGATTTTATGCAATGGAAAGGACCTATTTTAACGGATTCCGGCGGCTTCCAAGTTTTTAGTCTTGGTAAAATGCGCAAAATCACCGAAGCGGGCGTCGCGTTTCAGTCACCAGTTAATGGCTCCAAGGTGTTTATCGATCCTGAGCGTTCAATGCAGGTTCAGCGCGAGCTGGGTTCAGACATCGTTATGATTTTTGATGAGTGTACGCCTTACCCTGCGACCGAAACTGAAGCGGCCGCGTCAATGCGCTTATCATTACGTTGGGCGAAACGGTCAAAAGAGGCACATGGCGATAGCCCGTCAGCGTTGTTTGGTATTATCCAAGGCGGTATGTACGAACACTTACGGGATGAATCGTTGGCGGGCTTAACGGATATTGGCTTTGATGGTTATGCTATTGGCGGTTTGTCGGTAGGTGAGCCTAAAGATGAAATGATCAAAGTATTGGATCATTTGGCGTATAAGATGCCTGAGGATAAACCGCGCTATTTGATGGGTGTGGGTAAACCAGAAGATCTAGTAGAAGGCGTGCGCCGTGGTGTCGATATGTTCGATTGTGTTATGCCAACACGTAACGCCCGAAATGGTCACCTGTTTACGGATACGGGGGTTGTAAAACTCAGAAATGCCTCCAATAAAACAGATACACGTCCATTGGATGAAACCTGTGATTGTTATACCTGTCAGAACTTCAGTCGGGCTTATCTTCACCATCTTGATAAGTGCCATGAAATTCTGGGGTCTCAGCTAAATACTATTCATAACTTACGCTTTTACCAGCGGGTGATGACAGGTTTGCGTGAGGCAATTGAACAAGGTAAATTGGACGCCTTTGTAACCGAGTTCTACCGCAAACGGGGTATGGAAGTGCCGCCGTTAGCAGAAAACTAAAATGAATAAACACATCTTTGGAGTAATGATGAGCTTCTTAATTTCCCCAGCGTACGCTGAAGGCGCTGCTGCAGCGCCAATGGACTCAGGTCTATTTAACATTATCTTTTTGCTGGGCTTTGGTCTGATCTTCTACTTCTTTATGTGGCGTCCGCAAGCAAAGCGTGCCAAAGAGCATAAAGCATTGATTGCTGGCATCTCTAAAGGTGACGAAGTCTTAACAGCGGGCGGCATTCTAGGCAAAGTAGTCAAAACAAATGACGACTACGTAGTGTTGGAAGTGAGTGAAGGTACTGAGCTAACGTTCCAAAAAGCTCATGTAGCGGCAGCTCTTCCGAAGGGTACTATCAAAAGTATCTAAGCTGTTTTCTTTTTAAGCGCCACTTAATGTGGCGCTTTGTTTGTTTAAAGGACCGGGCACAATGCTCAACCGTTATCCCCTCTGGAAAAATTGTCTCATCATTTTGGTTGTTTTGTTTGGCGCATTGTACGCCTCTCCAAACTTCTTCCCTGAAGACTATGCCGTGCAGGTTTCAGGCACACGCGATGTTTATCAAGTAGATCAGTCAACGTTAGACCGTGTGACTGCTGCATTGAAACGTGAGAATGTAAACTTTAAATCTGCAGAAGTAGCCGAAGGCAGTGCACTGATTCGCGTTGCTAACAGCGAAGACCAGCTTAAAGCGAAAGCAATCACGGCGAGTGTGGTCGGCGAGAATTATGTGGTCGCGCTTAATTTAGCGGCTACAACGCCTGAGTGGTTAACCAGCATTGGTGCTGGCCCGATGAAACTAGGCTTGGACTTACGTGGTGGTGTTCACTTTTTATTAGAAGTGGATATGGTTCAAGCGGTTTCACAACGTCTTGATGTCTATGTCTCTGAAATAAAAACAAAATTGCGATCTGAAAAGCTACGCTACCGTTCAGTTGAACATAAGGCTGATGGGAGCTTGTCGATTAAGTTTGCAGATGCAGAATCACGTGATGAGGCTCAAAATTTATTGCGCCGCGATTATGTTGAGTTTCTGACAACAACAGAAGAAGCCGATGGCGCTTACTTTGTTAACGTTACGTTGACTGAGCAGACGGTTAAAGACATCGAAGATTACGCTATTAAGCAAAACTTAACTATTTTGCGTAACCGTGTTAACGAATTAGGTGTGGCTGAGCCGCTAGTACAGCGCCAAGGTCGTAACCGCATTGTTGTCCAGTTGCCCGGTGTTCAAGATGCCGCTGCAGCGAAGCGTATTATCGGTAAAACGGCAAACTTGGAGTTCCGCTTGGAGGCAACGCCAAATACTAACCGTGCGCTTACCGATACGTATGAGTTCCGCAGCGAGCCGGGACGTCGTGCAACGCTAGAGAAAGATATCATCATCAGTGGCGCAAGTGTGGCAAACGCGCAAGCCAGCTTTGATGAGAATGGTCAACCTCAAGTGTCTATTACCCTAGACAGTAAAGGTGGGCAATTAATGAACCGTACCACGCGCGATGCCGTGCAGCGACGCATGGCGGTTATCTTTGTAGAAAACAAAGCGCGCATCATTAATGAGACGGTGGATGGTCAACAAGTCGAAAAGCGTATTCCTTACGTTGAAAAGAAAATTATTTCGCTAGCGACTATTCAGTCTGTACTGGGTAACCAATTCCGTATTACGGGCTTGGATGGCGCGGGCGAATCGTCGGAATTAGCATTACTTTTACGTGCCGGTGCTTTAGCTGCCCCTATTTATTTCGTAGAAGAGCGGACGGTCGGTCCTAGCTTGGGTGCAGAGAATATCAAGCAAGGTGTTATCTCGGTTGAGATAGGCTTCGCACTCGTGTTGGTCTTCATGTTAGCGGTGTATCGAATGTTTGGCTTTTTGGCGAACATCGCACTGTGTACAAACTTGTTGTTGTTGGTTGCTGTTATGTCGATTTTATCGGCAACGCTCACTTTGCCGGGTATCGCAGGCATTGTATTAACTGTTGGTATGGCTGTTGATGCTAACGTGCTGATATTTGCGCGGATAAAAGAAGAGCTTAAAAACGGTATTCCGCCGCAATCGGCAATCAATGCTGGTTTTGAACGAGCCTTTACCACGATTTTTGATGCGAACATCACTACGCTTTTGGCGGCCGTTATCTTGTTTGCAATGGGTACTGGGCCTGTTAAAGGCTTTGCTATTACCTTATCGGTGGGCATTATCACATCGATGTTTACGGCAATTGTGGTGACACGTGCACTGGTTAACCTAGTGTATGGTGGTCGTCAGATTAAGAAACTTTCAATTTAAGGTGCATGAAGATGTCTGAGAACGCAAAAGTGTACAACTTCATGGGGCTACGAAAGTTAGCCATTTTCTTATCGGCTGCGATGTTGATTGTCGCAATCGGGTCTTTAGCGGTTAATGGCTTGAAATTCGGTTTGGATTTTACCGGTGGTAGTCTGGTAGAAGTTGGATATGAAACCGAGGCTGATCTGTCAAAGATCCATGATCAGTTAAGTGCTGCGGGTTTTGATGATGCCGTTGTTCAAACGTTTGGCGCGCTTAATGACGTGCTGATTCGCTTGGGTGCTGATCATGACCCTCAGTTAGGCGACAAAGTACTGCAAGCCCTGCAAGAAGGGGAAACGCAAACGATCGAACTTCGTCGTAATGAATTTGTTGGCTCACAAGTCGGTGAAGAGTTACGTGAACAAGGTGGACTTGGCTTGTTGCTCGCCTTGTTTATGATCATGGTATATGTGGCTTTCCGCTTCCAGATGAAGTTCTCATTGGGTGCTGTGCTTGCCTTGACGCATGATGTGATTATTGTGTTGGGCTTTTTTGCACTGTTCCGATTAGACTTCGATTTAACGGTATTGGCGGGTGTCTTAGCGGTAATTGGTTATTCCCTTAACGATACGATCGTGGTTTATGACCGTATTCGTGAGAACTTTCGCAAGGTGCGTAAAGGTTCACCAACGGAAATTATCAACATTTCACTAACTCAAACACTCGACCGGACGTTGATGACCTCGTTCACTACGTTGCTGGTGTTGATCGCCTTGGCAGTATTTGGTGGTGAAATGATTCGTGGTTTTGCGGTTTCTTTGTTAGTGGGTATTACCGTGGGTACGTACTCATCGATCTATGTAGCTGCCAATTTATTAATTATGTTGGGCATCTGCAAAGAAGATTTAATGCCACCCCCTAAAGAAGAAAACGAAGCGATTGATGAGCTTCCTTAAATTGAACAAACAGGCCGGCATCTTGCTGGCCTGTTTGTTTATAACCATACTGTCATCATTAAGCGCGTCATACGGAATAAGAAAGCTATGAATAAAGAGTGGATGGATAAAGACCCAGCAGCACAACGAGAAGCACAAAATTACGAGAATCCGGTACCAAGTCGAGAGTATTTATTAGATTTTCTGCTGCAGTGGGGTAAACCGATTACGCACCCTCGTGTATGCCAAGAATTAAATATTCATGATGAAGATTCGGTGGAAGGTGTCTCTCGGCGCTTAAAAGCGATGTGTCGTGACGGTCAGTTAATGTCCAACCGCAAGAATGAATTCTGTTTGCTGCGTAAAATGGATCTAATCCCAGGGCGTGTTATTGGGCATCGCGATGGCTTTGGCTTTGTACAGCCGGATAAAGGGGGTGACGACTTATTTCTTAGCCCTCGCCAAATGCGCCAAGTGTTTGATGGTGATCGCGTGGTTGTTCAAGAGGTTGGAAAAGACCAGCGAGGCCGCCGTGAAGGTAAAATCATCGAAGTGCTTGAGCATAACACGCACAAGCTGGTAGGCCGGTTTAAAGGTGAAAATGGCTTTGGTAATTTACAGCCAGAAAATCAGCGAATCGCTCAGCAGGTGATGGTTATTGCTGATCCAGACAGTGGCTTGAAGTATGAGAATGATCAGTTAGTGATACTAGAAATCACTCAACAACCTGGCAAACGTAATATGCCGCAAGGTAAGGTAGTTGAAGTCTTGGGTGATCATATGGCACCGGGTATGGAAATAACGGTGGCTATACACAACTACGGCATACCTGAAGAGTGGCCAGAAGCGGTCAAGCAAGAGATAGGCGACTTAAAACCTGAAGTTGAAGAGTCCGCAAAAACAAACCGCATAGACCTGCGCGATTTACCCTTGGTGACTATTGATGGCGAAGATGCGCGCGACTTTGACGATGCGGTATACGCTGAGCGTAAGCGCAGCGGTGGATGGCGTTTGTGGGTCGCTATTGCCGATGTGTCTTGGTATGTAAGGCCGGGTACAGAACTAGATATGGAAGCTCACAAGCGAGGTAACTCGGTTTACTTTCCTGAATTTGTTGTACCTATGTTGCCAGAACTATTATCCAATGGGTTGTGTTCGCTCAACCCTAATGTTGATCGTTTGGCGATGGTCTGTGAGATGACGATTAGTGATGCGGGCAATATGTCTGGCTATCAGTTTTACGAGGCGGTTATCCAATCCAAAGCTCGCCTCACTTACACCAAAGTGGGTAAGATACTAACCGAAGCTGATACAGAAGAAGGCCATCAACTGCGTCAAGAATATGCCGAGCAAGTTCCTCATTTGGAAACGCTACATAGCTTGTACGATACATTGCGACGCACGCGAGAAATCCGCGGAGCGATGGATTTTGATACGACTGAAAGCCGTATAGTTTTTAGTGATCAGCGCAAAATAGAGAAGATAGTACCGGTTGTGCGAAATGATGCACATAAGCTGATTGAAGAATGTATGCTGTGTGCCAATGTTGCTACCGCTCGGTTTTTGAGTGCCGCTGAAATTCCGACCTTGTACCGCGTTCATGATGGACCAAAGCCTGCCCGTTTAGAAAACTTGCGTGCCTATCTGGCGGAGTTAGGTCTGAACCTGTCCGGTGGTGAAGATCCTGAGCCGACAGATTACCAGCAGTTAGCAGAATGGATCAAAGACCGCCCAGATAGACATATTATTCAAACCATGATGCTGCGTTCGATGGCTCAAGCGGTTTATACGCCAGAGAATAATGGTCACTTTGGTTTGGCTTATTCGGCCTATACGCATTTCACATCGCCTATACGCCGTTATCCTGATTTGCTTGTGCATCGTGCTATTCGTGCGTTGATACATTCGGGAGCTCAAAAGCGGAGCATTAAACGTCCTGATAATTTTGTTTTAAATCCTGATTTTGCTTACCGTTATAATACAGAGCAGGTGATTCAATTAGGTGAGCATTGCTCAATGACTGAGCGTCGTGCTGATGATGCGACACGTGATGTTGTCTCATGGTTAAAGTGCGAATTTATGCAAAACCATGTCGGCTCTGAGTTTGATGGTGTGGTATCGGCAGTCACCGGTTTTGGTTTGTTTGTGGAGCTGGAGTCTGTCTTTATTGAGGGACTTATTCATATTACAGGCTTACCTAGTGATTATTACCAATTCGATGCGGCCAAACAGCGTTTGGTGGGTGAGCGCACGCGTAAAGTTTTCAAGCTAGGTGATCGCCTACGAGTGCTGGTTGCCGGTGTTAACCTTGATGATCGCAAAATAGACTTCGAATTGGTTGAAGTGCTTGATACGCGTAAGTCTAAAGCGGCCCCTGTTAGTAAAAGGCAGTTGCTTGCAGAAGGTAAAATAGGGCCGTCTAGTGAAAAGCGTTCTTCTCGATCGAATTCGGGGCGTTCTACTACAAAAAATAGTAGCAAAAAGCCGAAAAGCAGCGCCAAAGGTGGAGCAAAAAGTGGTGCTAAAAGCGCCACAAAGAGCAAACCCAGCGGTGCAAATTTGTCGGCTGCTGAACGCGAAGTTACTTCGGTCGCTAAAGGAGCGAAAGGTAAGAGTAATAAAGCACGTAAGCGTGTGGCTAAAAAGCCAAAAAGCCGCTCTTCTGCGGGTAATGGCCCAGCTAAGCGTTAGCCGTTAGTGCTTGTTATTATTTGTAACGCGTTGGGTGTTATACTCTGGCGCGTTTTTTAATTTATAACTACATGAGTAATTAAAACCGGTTGTCCATGAAAGAGATTATTCTGCTTACTATTTCCGGCGAAGATAAGCCGGGTGTTACGTCTAGTATTACGCAAATTCTAGCGGGTTTTCAGGTCAACGTACTCGATATAGGACAGGCTGTTATTCATAACACTCTATCCCTAGGTATTTTGATCGAAGTACCCAAGTCGGCTGAATCCTCTCCAATTTTGCGTGACTTGCTCTTTAAAGCACATGCAATGGATATGAAAGTTCGCTTTCAGCCAATCGATGAAGCAGATTACGAAGAGTGGGTACTTGCTCAAGGAAAATCGCGCCATATTATTACCTTGCTTGCCCGCAAAGTTACCGCTGATCATATTGCTGTAGTTACAGATATAGCCGCACGCCATGGTCTCAATATCGATAAAATTACGCGCTTGTCCGGTCGTCTATCATTAGACGATGATGCTTCTACTCGCAATAAAGCTTGTGTCGAATTTTCGGTACGGGGGGCGTCGGGTGATATGTCTCAGCTGCGGGGCGAGTTTCTGCATGCCGCTAGCGAGCTTGATGTGGATATAGCCTTTCAAGAAGATAATATTTACCGTCGCAACCGTCGCCTTGTTGTGTTTGATATGGACTCTACTTTAATTGAAGCCGAAGTGATTGATGAGCTTGCAAAAGAAGCCGGTGTCGGTGAGCAAGTGTCTGAAATAACGGAAGCGGCTATGCGTGGCGAAATTGACTTTAACGAAAGCTTCAGGCGCCGCGTTGGATTGCTCAAGGGCTTGGATGCAAGCGTTTTAGAGTCTGTAGCAGAGCGCCTACCTATGACTGAGGGGGCAGAGTCGTTGGTATCGCACTTAAAAGCGCTGGGTTATAAAACCGCAATTTTATCGGGTGGCTTTACGTATTTTGCAGAACACTTGCAGGCCAAACTCGGTTTTGATTATGTGTATGCGAACCAGTTGGATATTGTTGATGGTGTAGTGACCGGTGAAGTGACGGGGGAAATCGTAAACGGTGAGCGCAAAGCTGCTTTGTTGCGTGAGCTCGCGATTAAAGAAGGGATTAGTCTTGAGCAAACCATTGCTGTGGGCGACGGTGCCAACGATTTACCTATGCTTTCCATTGCAGGTTTAGGTATCGCCTTTAGAGCCAAGCCGTTAGTGCGCCAGAGTGCTAAGCAGGCTATTTCTACGCTGGGTCTTGATGGGATCTTGTATTTGATTGGCTTTAGAGATCGGGATGCTGCTCTATAGTGGTATTGTTACGCTGTAGTCATAAAAAACCGGCTTTCTAGCCGGTTTTTTATTGCCTTAAGCTGGGAGTATTTTAAGCGCTCTGCTAGTTATTCCTCAAAGAAGTCATAATTCATTTGATCCATGGGGGGCTGTAAATAATAGCCTTGGATTAACCCCACACCAGACTTCCATAGTCGGCCCATTACTTTTGGGTTTTCGACTAACGGGGCAATGGTAATCATGCCTGCGCTATTTAGTTTCTCTATCATAGCGTCAAATGGAGATTCTGGGTCGTCTTCGTTTGTTAGGTCTTGTACGAGCGCTCCGTCGATCTTCATATAATCAGCATTGATCTGTTTAATAATTTGCTCTGCATTAGGCGATGAACCATGATGTTTAATGCATACCAAGCAATTGAGTTTTCGTAAGCCAGCAGTAATAATTTTGGCTTGGCTAATGTTGATTGAGCAATCGCTCTCGCTAAATTGAAAGACTAAATGATTGGCAGGTATACGGTATTCTCTGAGCAAAGTTGCTAACCAGTTTAAAAGACCCGAGTCGCGCCATGTGCGGTCCGTTAAGCTAATAAAAATGCGATGTTTGGCATTTTGGTTTAGCTCATGTCGCAAGCGTTTAATAACTTCTAAAATTACCCAGCGGTCCATCATGATACTTAATTCTGGGCTTTCTATCGTATCAAAGAATAGTGCGGGCGATAGCTCATTGTCATCATCGTCCAGTAGGCGTAAGAGCGCCTCGTAATGGCTCATTGAGCTAGAGTACGACAAAGGCACGACAGGTTGGAAAAGCAGCTTAAACTGCTGGTTGACGACCGCCTGGCGCATATTCTCCAATTTAGTGCTGCTTGGTGCTTCGCTTGGGCTTTTGTCGGGGACGTAGAGCATAACCCCATTACCGCCCTTAACATTTTCGGCAGCGGTGTGGGCGCGTTCAATAATTTTGTGTGTGCCAGGTGAGGCATCGGTAATGGTAGCTACGCCGATTGAGCAGGATGTCGGTAGATGGCTTTTTGAAAAAATACACTCAATGTCGGCTATCTTTTTGCAAAGTGATCTTGCTAGCTCCACGGCCTTATCGGCACTGGGGTCCCTAAAAATGATGAGGAAGGAGTCATCGGTCAAGCGAGCTTTGATATGAACGGGGTTTAGCTCTTGTTTGAGCATATCGGCGATGTCGCGTGCAAGATGATTGCAAGCGTCAGTTCCAAACTCTGATCGTACTTTTTGGAACTTATCGACCTGAATATACATTAGATTGCAATCATGGCCGCCATCTAAGGCTGCCTGTAGCGTTTCATCGAGTCTGCGTAGAATAAATTCGGTGTTGAATAACCCTGTAATGGGGTCGTGTTCAGCAAAACTTTTGCTCGTTTCTGGTAGTGACTCAGCCCGTACTGTCACTTGCACGCAATTTTGGTGATTTAAACGGGTCTCTTGAAGTTCTATATGAGCGTTAAAGTTTGATTCGTCCGCGCGCCGCGCAGTCAGTTGGAAAATAAGCTCTTTTAGGCGGCCTTCCGTAAAGGTTTTGACCTGTTCAAAGAGTTCTTCACGGTCTTCGTGAACTACGAAAAAGTCGATAGGTTTGCCTTTAAGTTTCTCGTGGTCCTCGTAGCCAAAAATTTGAGCAAAGCTGTTGTTGGCTAACAGCAACTGAGAGGCATCGAAATAAGCGATGGCGAGTGTAGAGCGCTCCATGAGCAGCCGGCAACGCTTTTCGGCTTCGTTTAATAGAGCCTCGGCTTGTCGCATACGGCGTCGGTTTTCTAGGTGTTCTAGTTCTCGACGGATGGTGATTAACAGTAACTCTTTTTCATCGAGAGGTACCACCGCCTGCATATTGGATTTTAAGCCTTGGAGTAATAGACGGCTGTCGGGGTGCGTAACCAATTGAATGACGGGAATATCTTTGTCTAACCGTTTGAGATTCTGAATAGCCTGTTTGGCGGTAAAGTCTTCGCGGTCAGGAGTGCAAATCAATAAATCCCAAGAGCGCTCAGATAAGGCCTCTAAAAAATCACTTTGTGTCAATATTTGGCGGCCGCGCGGGGCAAGGCGTGCACCGCGGAGCAGCGAAATGATGGGGTCCATCTCTTCTGGACGTAAACCTAAAAAGAGCAGCTGTACGTTTTTACGCAAGCGCTGTTGGCGCTGATTTGACAAGCGCTGCAGCAGTGCATCAGACGTAGTCGTTGCCTCTTTCATGTGATGATGTCCTATCCCAAATCCATTAATGAACTCAGACAAGTGTATCTTGTTTAAATTCATGTGTCAGGCGCATAAATAGTGGATAAAGAAGGAAATTATATAAAAATGTAACTGAATAGAAGCAGGAAATTTGTGCAGAAAAGTAATAAATATAGAGTAAGGTGTTAAGCAGTGAGGAGATGGCAGGGGTAGCAGGATTCGAACCTGCGCATGACGGGATCAAAACCCGTTGCCTTACCGCTTGGCTATACCCCTAAATTGTAACTGCATACTTGCGATGCAAATGGTGGCAATGGCGGGACTCGAACCTGCGACCCACGCATTATGAATGCGTTGCTCTAACCAGCTGAGCTACATTGCCAGATTTTAGACCATCTTGATGATAAAGATGGCAGGGGTAGCAGGATTCGAACCTGCGCATGACGGGATCAAAACCCGTTGCCTTACCGCTTGGCTATACCCCTAAAATCTTCAAATGGTGGCAATGGCGGGATTTGAACCTGCGACCCACGCATTATGAATGCGTTGCTCTAACCAACTGAGCTACATTGCCTTGTCCATTTGAGGCGCGCATTATTCGCTTTTTTTTAAAGTCTGTCAACAGTAACGCGGTAAAAAAGTGTCTGATTTTCATAGAAAAGCTGTCTTAAAAATTTATGGACAAATCAGCTGTGTTGGAGCCTCTTATGTCGTGTCAATGTCTATACTTTTCGGCGCTGAGTGGTTAGCATATGTACCTTCTTTGGGGAGTAACCTGCTTCTACCTTGTGGTAGAAGTGTCCGTATCAACATTCTTGGCTTGCATAGTCATGGTGCGGTCGCCTGTTTAGGTTGGTGAGACCAACGATAAATCTGTAAGTACGGTTAGGCGTACAGGTTTGTCGTGGACTCAGCCTAGCCGGTAGTAAAATTATGAACCTCATCTCACTCTTTTTCCTTTCTATGGCTATGTCGGCCGATGCTTTTGCAGCGGCGCTTGGCAAAGGCGCTACTTTGCAAAAACCCCGTTTGCGTGACGCTTTGCGTATGGGAGTAATTTTTGGTTGTATTGAAGGAATAACTCCGCTAATAGGCTGGCTGGTTGGCTATGCCGCGCTACAATATGTCGAAGCTTGGGATCATTGGGTCGCTTTTTTTCTGCTGCTAGGGCTGGGCCTTCATATGATTTATGAGGGTATGAAAGTCGATTCTAGTGATCCAGTGAAGGCACCAGAATCACATGGCTTTATGTTATTGGCTCTAACTGCTGTAGCTACAAGTATTGATGCGCTTGCTGTGGGGATGGGGCTGGCTTTTGTTGATGTGAATATTGTACTGGCGGCCATTATGATTGGCTCTGCCACCTGTATTATGGTGACGGTTGGTGTTATGGCTGGTCGCTTGCTGGGTAGGGCGATAGGGCGGCGAGCAGAAGTGATAGGCGGCATTGTGTTGATACTAATTGGCGCTGCTATTGTATACGAACATGTATTCGCTGCCTGAATTTTCACAGGCACAGAAACTACATAAAAAATGGGCGCTACCTAATTGATAGGTAGCGCCCATGTCATAGTTCTAGAATTTATACGTGGTTAGACGTTAAAACGGAAGTGGACCACATCGCCGTCTTTCACGATGTATTCTTTACCTTCTAGGCGCCATTTACCGGCATCCTTTGCACCTTGCTCGCCTTTAAACGCAATAAAGTCGTCATAAGCGATGACTTCTGCACGGATAAAGCCTTTCTCGAAGTCTGTGTGGATAACGGCGGCTGCTTTTGGCGCTGTCGCACCGATTTGTACAGTCCAAGCGCGAACTTCTTTGACGCCAGCCGTAAAGTAGGTTTGTAAGCCTAGCAGTTCATAACCAGCGCGGATAACACGGTCTAAGCCGGGTTCTTCCATGCCTAAATCTTGCAAGAACTCTTGCTTCTCTTCTTCATCTAGCTCGGCTATTTCTGCTTCTAGCTTGTTGCAGATCGCAACAACTTCAGCGCCTTCTTCAGCTGCTAATTTGCGAACTGTCTCAAGGTGAGCGTTATCTTCAAAGCCGTCTTCATCTACGTTAGCGATGTACATTGTTGGCTTGATGGTGAGTAGGTGGAAGGTTTTAACAACCTTTAGCTCGTCATCAGTAAATGCCATTGAACGTGCGGCTTTGCCTTCTTCTAAATGCGGCTTAATGCGCTCTAGTAGTTCTTTGGAACGCACGGCCTCTTTATCGCCACCTTTTGCCTGCTTTTGCAGGCGCAGGATCTGCTTCTCTACAGAATCCAAATCAGCTAAGGCAAGTTCGAGGTTGATCGTTTCAATATCGTTGATTGGGTCAATGCGGTTGGCCACATGGATTACGTTGTCGTCTTCAAAGCAGCGGACAACATGCGCAATGGCATCGGTTTCGCGGATATTAGCTAGGAACTTGTTACCAAGACCTTCACCCTTAGAAGCGCCTGCGACCAGGCCTGCAATATCCACAAACTCCATAGTCGTTGGTACAACGCGTTCAGGGCTGACAATCTCAGCTAGAGCGTCCAAGCGGCTATCAGGCATGGGAACGATGCCTGAGTTTGGTTCAATGGTACAGAACGGGAAGTTCTCGGCATCAATGCCTGCTTTTGTTAATGCATTAAAAAGCGTTGATTTACCTACGTTTGGTAGGCCGACGATGCCACATTTAAAACCCATAGTTATACCTTAATTAGCCTTTAAAGCTGTGCAGCTTATTCATTGCCTGAGCCCAGTTTCCGCTAATCGCTTCGGGGAGATGAAAAAGAGATTCATCGATCGCCGCTTGCGATTTGGAACGTTCTGAGACGGGAGCTTTTGTCAAAACGAATCCGGCAACATCTTTTGCTTGGCCTGGGTGTCCAATGCCAATGCGTAGCCGGTAAAAATTCTTGTTATTCCCTAAACGGCTAATAATATCGCGTAAACCGTTGTGCCCGCCATGACCACCGCCTTGCTTGAAGCGAGCGATACCCGGAGGTAGGTCAAGCTCGTCATGTGCAACAAGAATGCTTTCGGGGGGAATTTTATAAAAGTTAGCTACCGCAGCTACTGATTGTCCACTGAGGTTCATAAACGTAGTGGGGATCAATAAGTGTACGGTTTGATTGCCCAATTGGGCTTTTCCGTAGCGGCCAAAAAACTTCTTGTCCGTTTGGAGGGAAGTGAGTTGTCGAGCAGCTAGCTGCTCGACAAACTCAGCCCCAGCATTATGACGGGTCTGCTCGTATTGGGAACCGGGGTTGCCGAGTCCGACAATAAGCTGAATAGAGTCTTTCATGCTGGGTATATCGTCCTAAGGCGAATTAGCTCGCTTTAGCACCACGTGGAGAGTAAACGTAGCCGATACCTTGGTCATAGTCTTCACCACGACGCAGAGTAGCGATTTCAACGCCTTCTGGCAGAGAAATGTCTGACAAGTGAAGGATTTGAGTTGGAGCTACGTTAGACAGATCAACAGTTACAACTTCTGGTAGATCTTTTGGCAAGCAAAGGATTTCTACTACGTTAGCTTCAACAGCGAATTTAGCCGCATTTTTAGAAGCAGCCGATTTGTCAAAGTTGATGAAGCTGATTGGAACGTTGATTTTGATTTTTTGATCTGCAGCAATACGCTGGAAGTCAGCATGTAAGATAGCTGGCTTAGCAGGGTGACGTTGTAGATCTTTGATGATCACTTGAGTCTCTTTGCCATCCAGAGCAACGGTAAGGATAGAAGAGAAGAAAGTTTGATCGTCAAGTTGCTTGATTAGATCTTTGTTAACCAAAGAAATAGCAACAGGTGCTTCATCTGTTGTGCCACCGTAAACAACAGCAGGAACCAGACCTTCGCGACGCAGGCGGCGGCTCGCACCTTTCCCCTGATCTTCACGAGAGATAGCATTTAATACAAAGTTAGACATTTGAATACCTATAAATTACAAACTGTAAGACTCCGCGACCAGAGCGATTTACAGCGATTTTTAAATGGTTTTCCACTGTATGGTGGTTAACCGCATGTGCCCATGTGGGCATCTTTAAGCGGATGTTCGTTTAACGGAACATCGCGCTGATAGATTCTTCGTTGCATACACGGCGTACCGCTTCAGCCAACATTGGAGCCAGCGTTAATTGGCGAATGTTAGTGCATGCTTGTGCTTCTTTAGATAACGGGATTGTATCAGTAACCACTAACTCATCTAACTGTGAATTGGTGATATTTTCGATAGCTGGGCCAGAGAGTACGGCGTGTGTAGCGTAAGCAACAACGCGAGCGGCGCCGTTTGCTTTGAGTGCTTTGGCCGCTTTGCACAATGTGCCAGCGGTGTCACACATGTCGTCTACCAATATGCAAGTACGGCCTTCGACGTCACCGATGATGTTCATGACTTGTGATTCGTTAGCACGTTCACGACGTTTGTCGATGATAGCGAGATCGCAGTCCAATTGCTTCGCTACTGCTCGAGCACGTACAACCCCTCCCACGTCTGGAGAAACAACCATTGGGTTTTCGTATTGCTGATCAATAATGTCGTCAAGTAATACAGGTGAGCCGTAAACGTTATCAACAGGGACAGAGAAGAAGCCCTGGATTTGGTCGGCATGTAAATCAACAGTCAATACACGGTCGATGCCAACAGCTGACATCATGTCAGCAACCACTTTTGCACTGATAGCAACACGAGCAGAGCGCGGGCGACGATCTTGACGAGCGTAACCAAAGTAAGGCACAACGGCTGTGATACGTGTGGCTGAAGCGCGGCGAAGCGCGTCGGCTAGCACAATCATTTCCATCAGGTTGTCATTGGTGGGTGCGCACGTTGATTGGATAATAAAAACGTCTTTACCACGAACGTTTTCTTGGATCTCTACGCTAACTTCACCATCGCTAAAACGGGCTACGTGAGCTTTACCCATTGGGATGTCGAGTCGTTCTACGACTTTAAGGCCCAGTTCGGGGTTTGCATTCCCGGTGAATACCATCATTTTAGACATGGAGACTACCTTCTTGGACTGTTCGGTATTGGAGTTCATGGTTGGGAGTTCTTAGTTAACATTTGGCAGGGGTTTGGGCCGAATTTACCGTGTAAATTACAATCCACTATCGTATTGCATAGCAACACCCCTATATCCTCAGGTTTTCTCCCTGAAAAATGAGGGCGCTATTCTCTTAAAAAGCGCTGTTTGGGTCAACCTATAATTTAGCAGTCTGGTCGTTTTTTAACCAGATTTTTGCCATGAACGGACAATAATAGTGATTACGAGTTCGCCACGGGTAAATACCACTTTGCCTGGAAGAGTTTGGTTGGCTTGTTCTAGGTAGCGATCGTAAGTGATATCCCAGCCTTGTTGCTGCAATGTGGCGAGTTTATTGTCATCAAAAGTCGCGTCATAGGTGCTTCCTGGAGCAGGAATGCCTTTGATCCAATATTGTGCTTCACGTACTGGCAGAGCCCAGCCCAACCGTAAATCGAGTAACTCTTCTGGGGTTGCGGCCTGTAAAGGCGGCTCGTTGGGAATTTCTAACGTAGCGTAGTACTGATCGCCGCTAATAGCCGCAGCGCCTTGGCCTAATGGACCCTTGAGGCGGATGTCGAATTCCTGGCCATTTTGCGCCCATGTTAGCGTCGCAGAGTTAGAGTCTTCAGCTGATCTGATACCGACTTTTCCGGTTAATAAGTAGTTTTCCAGTGCTAATGCTTGTTCTTGGTATACTTCCCAGCTAACCGCGTTACTCATGTTAGGTTTATTAGGAGCGAGGCTACAGCCTGTTAGAAAAAGAGTGAGAACAATAAGCGATACAACAGGTTTCATCATATACCTTTCAGTGCATTTTGAGCGTCGCTAAGGTGCGGGCTATTAGGAAATTTTTTCTCGAGCTCAGTAAGTAGTGCGCGAGCTTGTTGTGTTTTTTGTTGAGCGGCAAGGACAATAACTAAATGGCTGCCCACTTCGGCATCAGAAAAGGATTGGTAGGCTTTGCTGAGATAGCTTTCGGCTTCATCTAAACGGTTGAGCTTATAAAGAACCCATCCCATGGAGTCGATAACCGCTGGGTCATTGGGCTTTAACTGAATAGCTCGAGATAGTAGCTCATACGCTTCCTGGTAGCGCTGAGTGTAAAGCGACAACGTATAGCCTAACGCATTCAGCGCCATTGCATTGTCAGGGTCTTGTTCCAAAATAATGCGGAAGTCCTGTTCGGCGATTGGGAAATCTTCTTCAGGGAGCATCATGGCGCGCATGTAGCGTAAGTCCAGGTTATCGGGATAGAGCTCAACCCCTTGGTTCAGTTTATCAATTGCTTCGGCATTGAGACCGTGCTTGCGCAGCCAGTCTGCGTGAAGATTGATTAATATAGGAGCAATGGAAGGCTGTTGTTCAATACCTTGCACAATCGCTTCACTCACGCGCTCTTGGTTATCAATATTTTCCATTAAGCCGACGGCGCGGGTGTAAGCTTGGATAACGTTTTTGCCTTCATCTACCCGCAAATAGTTACGGATGGCAGCCTCGTTGCGGTTTTGCTGTTCAGCAATTAAGCCCAGATAAAAGTAGGGGGCCGTATTAGTGCTTTGTTTGATGATCTCACGGAGCATGGTTTCGCTATCATCAAGACGATTAAAGTCTAGAGCAAGCAGTGCTAAATAAAGCTGAAGTTGTTCATCGTCAGGGTGATCAGCCATTAGCGTTTCGCTGAGTGCTAAGGCGTTTGCCGGGCGCTCCGCTTTGTACAAGGTTTGTACTTTTAACAGCTTGATTTGCTTATTATCGGGCTGCTTTTTGAGCAATCCGTTCAAAATAGCTAATGCAGAGGTTGTTTTACCCGTTTCTCTTAGTAAATCCGCTTTTTGAATGCTCGCCTCATAGGCATCAGGATTGATGCTCAGTGCCTGAGTGAAACTCGTTAAAGCATCGCTTATGAGTAGCGCTTGGCGCTGTAAAATACCCAACGTCAGCCATATATCAGCCTGTTGCGCATTGCTGGCCAGTTGCTGTTGTAACGGCTCAATTAATGCTTTGGCTTGGGCTGGCGATAAATTCCGTGCTTGAGCGCTCATCAATAACAGTACTTGGCGGCCGTTATTACTCAATGCATTGTTGATGTAGGGAACGGCTTCTTCGAAGCGGCCTTGGTGCATAAATAGGCCCGCTAATAGCTCGTCGGGTTCCGATGAGTTTGGCTCGTACTTAGCCCAAATCTTTGATGCTTTTTCTAGCCCTTGTGTGTCTTTATTAAATTGAGCGATGCGTGTGGCACGGCGGATGATAGCCGGATCGCCGGTTAACTCAGCCTGCTTAAGATATTTTTGAAAAGATAAGTCATACGCTTGGTCATGGCCCGCCAATTCGGCAACCAGTAAATCAAACAATGTTTCGCCATTCAGTTCGCCACGCTGGTATGTGGATGGCACAGGGGCGTACTCAAGAGAACTCGGTGGGTGGCTAGGTGTTATGCTGCAGCCTGATAAAACGCCGGCAGCAAGAGTAACTAAAATAAAAGCATGTTTAAGCACAGTGAATTGTTGATCCAGAGTAATTAGGTTCGAATCAGGCCACTAACCAGCGCAGCCATGCAGTATGGCACGCTATGGCAATTGTTTTGACTACAGTTTTGACTATAGAGTAATTGAATAGCTCTTGTCACCGGGTGATACATGGTTAATTTGTCACTGCGGCGCAATAAAGGTTCCCTGATCCTTGATATAGACCAATATCATTACGTTTGTCGCGCATTTAATGCGCTTTCAGTACTAAAATAGCAAGGCGTAGTTTTAAGTTTTACCGCAAACAGGTGTATGATGACGCGCTCGTTATCCTAAGCTATGTAGTCCTAATTATTTTACATGTCTCTTCTTGCGCTTGGTATCAATCATAAAACCGCCTCTGTTGATGTCAGGGAGCGTGTAGCGTTCAGCCCTGAGCAGTTAGCTGAGGCGTTGTCGCAGGCGCGTGCCAGCGCACGCGTAAAAGAAGTAGCAATTTTGTCCACGTGTAACCGCACTGAACTTTACTGCTCGACCGATGAAAAAGGCATACAGGCTATACTACAGTGGTTAGGTAATTATCACGGCGTATCGGACAACGATTTGGAACAGTGTGTTTATGCACATTGGGATGACGAAGCCGCTCGACATATGATGCGCGTTGCCAGTGGGTTAGATTCGTTAGTATTGGGCGAGCCTCAGATTTTAGGCCAGCTTAAGTCCGCTTATACGCTATCGCAAGAAAGTGGCTTTTTAGGTTCTGAGCTTGGCCGGCTGTTTCAGCAGACCTTTTCTGTGGCCAAAAAAGTGCGTACCGACACCGCTATTGGCGAAAACCCGGTGTCTGTCGCTTATGCTGCGGTGAGTTTGGCGCAGCATATATTTTCGGATTTAGGTGATAGTCGCGCTCTACTAATTGGTGCCGGTGAGACAATCGAGCTTGTTGCTAGACACCTCCATAATGCGGGTGTTAAAGAAATTACCGTAGCCAACCGAACACTCAACCGAGCGCTCGATTTGGCTAATGAATTTAATGGTAAGGCTATTTTGCTCGGTGATATCCCCGACGCTTTGCCGCAGGCCGATATCGTGATTGCCTCGACCGCCAGTCAGTTGCCGATTTTGGGTAAAGGTGCAGTCGAAAATGCGTTGAAAAAACGCAAGCACCGACCAATATTTATGGTGGATATTGCCGTACCTCGCGATATCGAATCGCAAGTAGCTGATCTTGATGATGTTTACTTGTACACGGTTGATGATTTACGTGAAGTCATTGAAGAAAATCAACGCTCGCGTGAAACCGCTGCTCGTGAAGCGGAAGATATTATCAACCAAGGCGCGCACGAGTTTATGCGCCAATTGCGTTCGTTAGCGGCTGTCGATACCGTAACTGATTTGCGCGGGCGCTACGAAAGCATCCGCGATCAGGAGGTCGCTGCCTCCTTAAAACAGATTGCCAATGGTAAGCCAGCTGAAGAAGTCTTAGCTCAAATGGCACGCCGTTTAACGAACAAAATGCTGCATCATCCGACCATTCAAATGCGCAAGGCAAGTGCCGAAGGGCGCACCGAATTGTTGGATGCAGCACATACGCTATTTAACCTGTCTGAACCGGACGAAAAGTAACTGATGAAAGAGTCTATCCGGGCCAAGTTAGAAAAACTGGCCGACCGTTTTGAAGAGCTCTCAGCCTTGCTGAGTGACGCCGACGTAATTACAGATCAAAATAAATTCCGAGAGTACTCCAAAGAGTACGCGGAGCTTGAGCCGGTTATTCAGTGTTTTCAAGCGTATCAGCAAGCCGAAAGCGACTTTGCTGATGCCGAAGTTATGATGGAAGACAGTGATCCGGACATGCGTGAGATGGCGAAAGAAGAATACGCCAATTCTAAAAAAGCCATCGAAGAGTTGACCGATGAGCTGCAAATTCACTTATTACCAAAAGACCCCAATGATGGCCGTAATGCTTTCTTAGAGATCCGAGCAGGTACAGGCGGTGATGAAGCGGCAATTTTCTCTGGTGACTTGTTCCGTATGTACTCCAAATATGCGGAAACGCAGGGCTGGCGTGTAGAGATCATCAGCGAAAATGAAGGTGAGCACGGTGGTTATAAAGAAATTATTACCCGTGTAGTGGGACAAGATGTATTTTCGCGCTTAAAATTTGAGTCCGGCGCGCACCGAGTGCAGCGCGTTCCCGAAACCGAATCTCAGGGCCGAATTCATACCTCGGCGTGCACGGTTGCCATCATGCCCGAAATGGACGAAGCTGCCGCTATCGAGATCAACAAGGCGGATTTGCGCGTCGACACTTACCGCGCATCCGGTGCGGGTGGTCAGCATATCAACAAAACAGACTCTGCTATCCGTATTACGCACATACCTACGGGTGTTGTCGTGGAATGTCAGGAAGAGCGCTCGCAGCATAAAAACCGTGCCAAAGCTATGGGTCTACTGGCTTCACGTTTGCAAGCAGCCGAACAAGAGCGCAATGCAGCCGCACAAGCATCAACACGTAAAAGCCTTGTTGGTAGTGGTGACCGCTCCGAACGCATACGTACCTACAATTATCCACAGGGCCGTATTACGGACCACCGTATTAACCTCACACTTTACAAGTTAGATGAAGTGATGGAAGGCAAGTTAGACGACGTGATCAATCCGTTGCTGCAAGAATACCAGGCAGAGCAGTTAGGCGAGCTAGCCGAGTAAGCATAGCTCACCGTAAGCGAAGATTGCATGAAAAATGCCCTGAGGCTCCAAACCACAGGGCATTTCTCGTTATCGGCTCTGGGTAGCCGTTATCGTATATCGCTAAAACACGAGGCATTATGAGCATTACCATCAATGAGGCACGAGCGTTACACAAACGCTTAACCAGCGTAAGCGATTCGCCTGAGGTCGATATCGATTATCTGCTGTGCCATGTATTGCAAAAGCCTGCGAGTTATTTGCGTACATGGCCAGATAAAACGCTTAGCCATGAGCAGGAAGCCGCTTTTCGTGCCTTGTTGTTGCGCCGCCAAGCGGGTGAGCCTATTGCCTATATTTTGGGCTACCGAGCCTTTTGGGACTTTGAGCTGGCTGTCTCCAAAGATACCTTGATCCCACGAGCAGATACCGAGGTCTTGGTAGAAACCGCCTTGCGTATGCTGGACCCGCTAACGGCCGTACCACAACGTGTGCTAGATCTAGGCACCGGGACTGGCGCTATTGGATTGGCCTTAGCCAAAGAATGCCCTGCATGGGCGGTGGTGGGTTGTGATCTTATGCCGGGTGCCGTTAAGCTGGCCCAGCATAATCAAGCGCGCCTAGGGGTAACGAATGTCTCGTTTGTTCAAAGCAGTTGGTTTGAAGCTATCGAAGGGCGCTTTGACCTTATCGTAAGCAATCCACCCTATATAGATCCAGACGACACACATTTAAGCCAAGGGGACGTGCGGTTTGAGCCGCTCACTGCGTTAATAGCGGATGATCAAGGTTTAGCGGATATACAACACATTGCCGAGCAAGCAACTCACCGGCTTAACCCCAATGGCTGGCTCATGTTCGAGCACGGTTATGATCAAGGCGACGCCTGTCGACGCCTATTAGTGCGTTTAGGGTATCAGCAGGTCGAAACGGTTAAAGATTACGGCGATAATGACCGCGTAACGCTAGGGCAATGGCTAACATCGGCCTGAAAAATAGGAGAGCGTGTGCTTAGTGACAATCAACTTTTACGCTACAGCCGACAAATTATGCTGGGCGATGTGGATATAGAAGGTCAACAGCGTTGGCTAGATAGCCGTGTCTTAATTTTAGGTGTGGGCGGTTTAGGAAGCCCCGTGGCCATGTATTTAGCCGCGGCTGGAGTTGGGCATCTTGTATTGGTCGATGATGATCAGGTTGAAATGACCAACCTACAACGCCAAATTGCACACAACACCGCCAGTATCGGCCAGAGCAAAGTAGAGTCGGCGGCTGCTACCTTGGCACAGATTAATCCGGATATCGAGGTCACTACTCGTGCCGAGCGGCTAGATGAAGCGGCCTTGATGGAACAGGTGGCTAATGTTGACCTCGTTGTGGATTGCACCGATAACTTCGCCACGCGTTTTATGCTTAATCGCGCCTGCGTTGCGCATAAAAAGCCCTTAGTGTCTGGCGCAGCCATCCGCATGGAAGGGCAAATCTCTGTCTATCATCCCGGTGTTGAGGGTAGCCCGTGTTATCAATGTTTATATAAAGAAGGCGAAGACGAGGCGCTCACTTGCTCTGAGGCAGGCGTGCTGTCGCCATTGGTGGGCATTATTGGCTCCATGCAAGCATTAGAAGCCCTCAAAGTCCTTGCCTCCATAGGGACGCCGCTCATTGGGCGTCTGCTATTATTAGATGCGAAACACATGGAATGGCGATCACTGAAACTTAGCCCCGACCCCGAGTGTCCAACGTGCCAATCTGGGCAATAACACCACACTACAACGAATAAGAGCGATACACTTTTTATGTCAGATTCAGAGACAATCCGTCAGGTACTCGAAAACACAAAAACCATCGCCCTCGTCGGTGCTAGTCCAAAGCCACACCGTGCTAGCTATCAGGTTATGCAGTATTTAATGCATCAAGGCTACGACGTGTATCCCGTTAACCCACTTAAAGCGGGCGATACCATTTTAGGTCGCTCGGTCGTCAGCACCTTAGACGAAGTCCCCGTCGCCATTGACATGGTCGATGTATTTCGGAACTCCGTCGATGCAGGCGATGTTGTTGACGATGCAATCCGAGTTGGAGCCAAGTCAGTGTGGTTACAGCTTGGTGTCATCAACGAACCGGCGGAAGAGCGCGCTATCGAGGCGGGCTTGGCTATCGTGATGGACCACTGCCCAGCCATCGAGATACCTAAGCTGGGTATAGCTCCGGTCGCTTAAACACCGCGTTTTACATCACGATAAAAGTTTTCATGTGATCCAAGCGCCATTAATTCGAGAGTCAGAGTGCCATCATTAAAGCTGTATCCTAATAATGTAAGCTGTTTGCCCATTTTGAATTTGTAGACACGTAGAAAAGCTAGATCTCCTTTTTTTTGCTCACCCAGCTCCGGCTTTTCCACTAGTTCTTTAATAGCACTATCTAGATCTTTTTTTTGGTCAAGCTTAAGTTTTTTTACGGCTTTTTTGAAACTCGGTGTTTGTAAAACACTAGTAGTCTTAGCCAAAATCGTAGCTCTCCAGTTTTCCTGCCTCTTTTTCAGCTTTGGCGATGATAGCTTGCTTTACGAACTCGTATGGCAAATCTGGGTTATCTTCCATTATTTCACCAATTTTAGCCCAGTGCTCAATTTGCTTAGGCGGTGTTCGGTTAAGGGCCCTTGCCATGATAGTGGCTTTTTCAATAAGGTCTTGATCTAGTCGTATGCTAGTAGTTGCCATTGTCATATCCTCTTAGGGGTGAGTACTATTAGGATTGTAGCAATCTGCTACAAATGAGGCAAATTGTAGCGGTGATGTAATGCAGGGCGAAATTCAGCTAAGGGAATAAGATGAGTAATCTTCTTGAGAGCAGCCGAATAGGAGGCGAGAGTTATTAAACGGCTCTTGTAAATTGACGTGTGATCACATCCAATCTCTTTCTGAACGATTCTAAATAGCCCCGTCGGCCTTCTTCCATAAAGTCTAAAAAAGCAAAAAAAAGCCGGTATATGAGCGTACCGGCGAAGGCTTAAAACTGTTTATACCAAAGCTGGCGTGCTATGCGTTGCTGAGCTCGCCACATATTGATTGCGTTAACTGACTTCGGATGGCTTCTTGGCTCATGCCGCTGGATAGTAGGACCGTCAATTTGGTGAACGCGGCTTCGGCGGTCATGTCGGCTCCGGCAATAATCCCCAATGCATTCAGCGTTTCTCCCGTAGCGTAGGCGCCTTGGATAACTTCGCCGGCATGGCAGAGGGTAATGTTCACAATAATAACCCCGCGCGCACTGGCGGTGGCGAGTGATGCCATGAGGTGTTCGTTGCTATCGGGCGGGTTGCCTGCTCCAAAGCTGCTCATCACTACGCCTTTTACCGTTGGATCAAGCAAGGCGGCGTCTATCACGGCATTGCTAATTCCGGGATATAGCACCAGTTGCGATACGCTTGGCGTTAATGTGGGAATGATAAAGTCTTTTGGCTTAGCAGGTAGCGCGGTGATGGCGCGGTATTCTGTATCGATACCGGCATGGCCAATGGGCTTGCAACTTGGGCTATCGAAGGCGCGCAAAGCCGAGGTGTGGACTTTCGTGGCTCGGTTGCCGCGCAGCAGTTGGTTGTCGAATAACACGCACACTTCGTGAATGCGCGGTTCACGTGCAAAAGCGATGGCATTCAGTAAGTTGTTGGTGGCGTCGCTACGGGGCTGGATAAGCGGGATTTGAGATCCGGTTAAGATCACGGGCTTGTCTAAGCCGTTGAGCATAAACGACAAGGCTGAAGCGGTGTAGGCCATGGTGTCTGTGCCGTGCAAGATAACGAAACCAGCGTAGTCGTCGTAGTGGTCCGAAATAAGCTTAGCAAGATCAGTCCAATGGTGGAGTTGGATATTGGCGCTGTCGATTAGCGTGTCTAGTTCGATCATATCGAAGGGTGCTAATGTCTTATATGCCGTGCTGTTTAGCGACGTTTTAACCAGGTCTGCGAAGTGGCTCTGTGGCTTGTAACCTGCATCGGAGGGCGCCATACCGATGGTGCCACCTGTGTAAATAATGAGTATTTTGGATGTCATACTAAGCTGTCCATCGGGTGTAGCATGGCTGAGGGCGAGAGCAAGCGGTTGAGTGTTGCTTCATCCAGCAGGTTTTCTTTGAGTATTAGCTCGCCCACGGTAGAGCGGGTTAGCAATGCGTTACGAGCAATACGTGAAGCATTATCATAACCGATATAAGGCACCAATGCGGTGATCATACCAATACTGTCTTTTACTTGCTGCTGACAGTGCTCTTTGTTAGCGGTAATGCCGCGAATACAGCGATGGTCAAGCATGTAGATAGCGGAGGTGAGCATCTTCATGGAGTTGAGGATGTTGTAAACGATAACCGGCTCCATGGCATTGAGTTGCAGTTGACCTGCTTCGGCGGCCATAGAGACGGTCAGGTCGCTGCCCATAACTTGAAAGGCCGTTTGGTTTACGGCTTCGGGTATAACCGGGTTTACCTTGCCCGGCATGATAGATGAGCCAGGTTGCATAGCCGGTAAGTTAATTTCATTAAAGCCTGCACGGGGACCACTGGATAATAAACGTAAGTCGTTGCAGATTTTAGATAGCTTGATAGCCAAGCGCTTTTGTATGCTCGACATGGACACAAACGCGCCCATATCCGAGGTCGCTTCCACTAAGTTACTGGCGGGTACAACCGGGAGTTCGCTAATGCGCGCTAGGTGCTCAATGGCAATTCGCGAGTAATCTTTATGGGTGTTAAGCCCTGTCCCTATGGCCGTTCCGCCTAAGTTAACTTCACAGAGTAAGTTGCAGACTTCACCAATGCGTTGGATGTCTTCGCCTAATGTGACTGAGAAAGCTTTAAATTCTTGGCCAAGCGTCATGGGGACAGCGTCTTGTAGCTGAGTGCGGCCCATTTTCAGTACGTCTGCAAACTCCTCGGCTTTGGCTTCTAGGCTTTTGTGGATGGAGCGAAGTGAGTGCAGCAAAGCACGAGTGCTCAGTACGATGGATAAACGCGCGGCGGTTGGGTAGGCATCATTGGTTGATTGCGAGCGGTTTACATCGTTGTTTGGGTGTAAATATTGATATTGGCCTTTTTCGTAGCCCATGATCGATAGTGCTAAATTGGCGATCACTTCGTTGGCGTTCATATTGGTTGAGGTGCCTGCACCGCCTTGAATCAAATCGACGACAAATTGGTCATGTAGCTCGCCTTCGCGAATCCGTTGGCAGGCTTGTTTAATCGCCTTGTATTTAGCGGGCGGTAGCTCTCCGAGTTCAAAGTTGGCTTCGGCGGCGGCTTCTTTGACCATTGCTAAGGTGTTGATCAGGTCTGGGAAGTGGTGAATAGGGACGCCGGTAATATTGAAATTACGCAAAGCCCGGAGTGTTTGAATGCCATACCACGCCGAGTTTGGAAGGGATTCGTCGCCTAAAAGATCATGTTCAAGCCGCGTTGTCATACCAGTATTTATACCCATGTCAGTCGGTAAGCCTAAGTGCGTTACTGACTAAAATTTAAACATGACAAGGCAGCATCACTCTATTACGCAGAATGGGAAAATAGTATGCTTTTTGATGCTTTAAGTGCATCATAGTGCATCACTATGGGGTTTGGGTTAACGGTATGTATCAAGATTTATCAAGTAATCTTAAATTGCTGTGTAGCTATTATGATTCGATTGCCCAGGTATGTCGGGAGTTGGATATTAATCGTTCGCAATTTAACCGTTATTTAACAGGACGTTATAAGCCTTCGGCGAGCACGCTGCGTAAATTGTGTGATTTTTTTGGGGTGGAAGAGTACGAGTTGATGCTACCGGCACCTCAGTTTGCTCGTTTGATTCAAGTGCGCCCGCGTCCATCGGCTGAGCCTGTAGCATCACGCATAGAAAATGAGCATTTGGCACTGTTGCACAAAGCGAGCGGTACGCAAATGGATAAATATTTGGGGTTTTACTTTGAGTATTACCTGTCTATGGCTGTACCGGGCAAAATACTCCGTAATTTGATTTGCATCGAGAAGCAGAACGACGGGGTTTTTTATCAACGCACCGAGCGACTGCGAGAGTCGGCGACTGATCCGGCTTATCATAGTAAATATCTTGGGGTTGTTGTCTTTTTAACGGATCGGATTTTTATGGCCGATTACGAGTCGTTAGCCACTAACGAAGTCACTGAAACCATACTGATTCCTAGTTATAAAAACCGCATCAACCGGCTTAATGGTTTGCGCTTAGGTGTCCCTGCCAATGGCGTGCGCACGCCAAGTTGTACACGCGTGGTGATGGAGTATTTGGGCGCTCAGGTGGACGTGCGTAAAGCGCTGGGGTTGTGTGGTTTGTATCATTTAGATGACAAAGCGATTGATGATTCGATCCGCGAAGCCGTCAAAAATGATATGCAGCCGGGCGAATGGCATTTTAGAGCGCGTAGCTCCTAAGGCCCTAACATCATTAGGCGAATTCGACGATCCTCGGCGCAACGCGTTAGATAGACTTTTAACTCTTCATCTAAGGTTGTTGGCCATTCGTCAGGAAGCGGAGCACCCGAGCTCACTAAAAAATGCATGAGTTCGCGGTTGTTGCTCGCCAAGGCGTACTGTAATGCGCTGTTACCTTGGCTATCAACAAGGGTGAGATCCACACCGTATTGTTCTAACCGGTTAAGGTGTAGCATCAGCTCTTTCTCTGGACAATGGTCAAAGCACGCTTTAACTGTGGCTAGCCCTTGAGGTTTGGCGCCGCCTTTCATGAGGAGTGTGATTAGGGCTAGTCGTTGGGCGGGCTGCTGCAGCGCTAGTACGAGTAAGGATTCGTGCTTAAGCCCTGTTTGATTGGGGTCGGCTCCGGCATTGATTAACTGTTCTACTAACGTGGGCTGCTGTGCGGTGATACTGAGTTCTAACAGCGAAGGGGTGTTGGCTCTTGGTTGATTAAGCCAATCGGCATCGAGTTTAGGGAGTAGTTTGAGTAGGGCAGGTAGATCTCCCGCTTCTATGACGCTGATTGTTTTGTCGATGCGTTGTTGTGAAATATGTCGCTTGATCAATGAGAGCATAATGTAAAGTAACTAGCCTTTGTGGAGCTTGGGGTAATCAAACCAAAGAACTGAACCGCTTGCACTGCATACCGATGACCATTGAGATACGGTAAGCGATAGGTGCATGATGCCACAGGTTGGGAATTTAGTAAGTGTCTCGGCTGTGAGTAATTCAATGAGCTGATGCATTCCTGGGTTATGACCAAAGAGCATCAAGTGTTCATGCTGGTTATCTTGTCGTTGTATCACGCGTAAAAGCGCCTCGGGTGTTGCCTCGTACAGGTCATCTTCTAGCACAAGCGAGAGGTCGGGCTGTACTTGGCGTAACTCTCTATGCACGGCTTTGGCTGTGGCTTGTGCGCGGGTTGCTCCACTGGTAATACACAAGCTAGGGCGTAAGTTACGCTGGATAATTCTTTCCGTCATTTCAGGTAAGTTGTTATAACCCCGTGTGTTAAGAGGCCGGTAATAATCTGCCGTATTAGGGTTATCCCAGCTCGATTTGGCGTGACGAATAAGTGTTAAATGAAACGGCGTCGATGCTTTCATAGAGGACCTGATATTAATAGGGTACGCTGTGGTAAGTTTATACGGGCTGCCCGTATGATGAGATGAATAAATAGTAGGTTGCTAGAAGGCCAACATTACTAGCCATGTTATCTTTAAGAAAGGACTAGATACGATGTCTGCCGAAAAAATTTCGACCAGTGCGTTGGCTAAGCGTCGAGGTGTCAGTGTTAAAGCCGTCTTTGCTGAGCTATCCCAAAGAGGATGGATTGTCCGGTTGAACGAGCAATGGGAGCTGACAAATGCTGGACGGCAGCAAGGTGGCGAGGTCGTATCCAGTGAACGTTTTGGTCAGTATATTGTTTGGCCCGATTCGTTGGCGCTTGATGAGCCGGATGGGTTACCGGCGTCTACCGTGCTTCCCGCTCGCTCGCATGTGACAGTTAGCCAGTTAGCTGAGCCGTTGGGGATTTCGCCTGCGCAGCTAAATACGGTGCTGGCCGAGTTACATTGGATAAAAAGAGCAAAGCCCAAAGGGTGGGAACTAACGCACCACGGGACTTTTTATGGTGGTTTAGCGCGCGAAACAAAAGACAACATCCCTTACGTTATTTGGCCTGATAACCTGCTAGAACAACCCGTGTTGAAGCATTCGGTGGGCGTAGTAGCGGGAGAATTGAGCTCCATTTTGCAGTTAGATCGCACTTATCATGCAGATTACCCAGACTTTTTGCGAGCCGAGCAGCAGCAAGCGGCTAATTTTTTATCGCTAGACGGGCATGCCCATCGTTACTTGATGACTCAGCGTGTTGATAATTGGTTGTATTTGGCTGGGATTAATCATGCGATTAATCGTAGTTTGCCGTTTGATATGACGCTGGTATCCGATTTTTATTTGCCTGATGTTGGCGTGTACATTGAGTGTGTGGATCGCTCTCGTGAGGCTGACTACCTTAAGTTTATAGATACTAAGCGTCAGCGTTACAAAAAGGCAGGCCTAACGCTTATTGAGTTATCCGAAGCGGATACGCAGCAGCTTGATGCGGTACTGCCGCGTCTACTCAAGCCCTTGGGTGTTGAGTTTTGTTAGCTTATTTGTCCTAACACATGCTAAATAATACGTGCGGATTCATACGCTTGTATTTCTACCGCTATACTTTTTGAAGTAGGGGTCGCGCTAAAATCTCCCACACTGTCGAGCGGGACCAATGGGTTAGTTTCTGGATAGTAAGCGGCCACATTACCAGCTGGAATATCGTAGGGGACTAATTTAAAACCATCTATCTGGCGAGTTTCGCCATCGTCCCATAATGATCGAATACTGACGCTTTGGCCGTCTGCAAAGCCTAGGCGTTGTATGTCGGCTTCGTTAATAAATATCACTTTGCGTTCGCCTTTTATACCACGGTATCGGTCATTCATGCCGTAAATGGTGGTGTTGTATTGATCATGTGAGCGCAGGGTTTGCAATATGAGTGTGCGTTCTGTGAGTTGAGAAGCTGCTTTATCCGGCAGTATGCTGGCGGGCAGTGCATGGCTGTGGATAACAGCTTTGCCCGTTTGGGTTTTCCACACAAGGTCGCGTGCGCTGTTACCTAAGTAAAACCCGCCCGGTTGGGCGATTTTTTCGTTGAAACCTTCAAATCCGGGGATGACTTGCTCGATCAGATCACGAATACGTCCATAATCTTCGGTTAACGCTGACCAGTTGACGAGCTGGCTTTTGGGGCTGTTTGCGAATGTTGCTGTGGCTAATGCTGCAATGATAGCCGGTTCAGAGCGCATTTGATCTGATAGCGGCTCAATAACACCACCGGAAGCATGCACCATGCTAAACGAATCTTCTACGGTGACCTGTTGTGGGCCACTTGCTTGGTGGTCAATGTCTGTGCGTCCCAAGCAAGGCAATATAATGGCGTTTTTTCCAACCGCTAAATGCGAGCGGTTAAGCTTAGTACTGATCTGCACAGTGAGCTCGCAGTTTTGTAAAGCGGCAAGTGTGACCTGTGTATCCGGTGTCGCGGCAGCAAAGTTGCCGCCCAGCCCAATAAACACCTTACTGCGGCCTGATCGCATAGCGCGGATGGCGTCGATAACGGCGTGGCCTGCTTGGGTGGGGGCTTCAAAACCAAACACTTCACCTAATCGGCTTAAAAAGGCAGTGCTAGGGTTTTCGTTGATACCCATGGTGCGGTCGCCTTGTACATTGCTGTGTCCACGAACGGGGCAGGCACCAGCGCCAGGTTTGCCTAAGTTGCCGCGTAAGGCGAGCAGGTTGATAATTTCGTGAATGGTCGCTACTGAGTGTTTATGCTGTGTGATGCCCATTGCCCATGTACAGATAACGCGCGGTGCTTGGGCGTAGAGGGTAGCGGCGTGTTCTATTTCGGGTTGGCTTAAGCCCGATTGCTCCACAATACTTGTCCACGGAGTTGCATTAACTATAGCTAAATAATCTTCAAGTCCGATGGTGTTTGCTGTTAAGAAAGCGTGATCAAACACTGCTTCTGAGCGCTCTTGCGCTTCGTGTTCCAATGCGAGTAAGGCTTTTACCATGCCGCGGACTGCGGCCATATCACCACCTATTTTAGGGCAAAAGTAGTGTGATGATATCGGCGTTGATCCGTTGGTTAGCATCTGGACGGGACTTTGCGGGTTTTGGAAGCGCTCTAACCCACGCTCGCGTAAAGTATTAAAGCTTACAATGGGCGCGCCGCGCTTGCTGACTTCCCGCAGCGTTTCTAGCATTCGGGGGTGATTGGTTCCAGGGTTTTGACCAAAGACAAAAACGGCGTCGGCCTGCTCAAAATCGTCTATTTCAACGGTGCCTTTGCCGGTACCTATACTGCTGGTTAGGGCATATCCACTGGCCTCGTGACACATGTTAGAGCAATCAGGGAAGTTGTTCGTGCCAAACAACCGGCCAAACAACTGGTATAGAAAAGCGGCTTCATTACTTGCACGGCCTGATGTATATAGCTCGAGTTCATTAGGCGAATCTAAACGGTTAAGGGTATTAGCAATGGTGGTGAATGCGTCTTCCCAGCTGATAGGCTCATAATGATCCGTTTTCGCGTTGTATTGCATTGGGTGAGTTAAACGCCCTTGGTACTCTAGGTAATAATCGCTTTGAGTGCTTAACCAGCTAACGCTGTGCTGTGCGAAAAAGTCGGGTGAAATGGTTTTAGAGGTCGCTTCCCAATTAACAGCTTTAGCACCGTTTTCGCAAAACCGGATTTTGCTGTTATCGTGTTTTTCTCCCCATGCACATCCCGGACAATCAAAACCTTGTGCTTGGTTGGTTTTAAGCAAAGTATGGATATTACGAACGGCGTTTTCGCTTTTAAGCCAGTGCTGAGTGGTGCTTTGTAAGGCTCCCCAACCACCGGCTGGGCCTGTGTAAGGGGTGAAATACGCTGTTTTAAATGAGTGTGTTTGTGTTGCCTTTTGCGTGGACATGGGGTGTTCCTTGTTAGGCCTTAAGACACGATGCTTGGGTGATTGTCAGTGCATTTAGTAGATGTGTACCTATCAGAAAAATAGCGAGGTTTACCATGGCGCGGTATGTGGATGAGGCTGAGTCCGTAGCGTCGCGCTTGCTGAACCGCTAGCGCGCTAGGCGAAGCCAAATGGATTAATGAGTGAATGCCGGCACGAACGGCTTTTTGGATAAGCTCGGTACTGCAGCGGCTGGTCATTAACACGCTAGTGCCGGTGAGCTCTTTTTGGTGCTCAAGCGCCCAGCCTATGATTTTATCAAGGGCATTATGACGGCCTATGTCTTCGCGGCTGGTGAGCACGGTTCCATGCTCATCTATTAAAACGGCGGCGTGTATAGCGCCCACTTGGCGGCCTAAAACCTGGTAAGTCGATACATTATCGCGAAGGTGTATGAGCTGTTCTGCGTTGAGATTCGCAAAAGCGCTGTTATCAGGCAGTGGTTTCAGTGGTGGTAAGGCATCAGCTAATGATGCGGTTCCACATAAGCCGCAGCCTGTAGAGCCTTTACGAGCGGTTTGTTGTTGCTTGTAGGTATGTAATGCGCGAGGGCTAAGTACGATGTCTGCCGTTATACTGTGTATGCCGTCATAAATAATTGGATCTACGCGTAAATCGCGTATGTCCTGCAATGAGCTAATGATCCCTTCGCTATAGGCAAACCCCATTATAAATGATTCGATATCAATGGGCGTTATCATCATAACCGCATGAGCAAGGCCGTTAACGGTAATAACGAGCGGCATTTCTTCGATTAAATCGACGGATAAATCTTCAAAAGAGTCGCTTGGATTGTTAGCGGTGTAGGCTTCCCTGTATAGGGTTGTTTGATACCCATGACGATTACATGGCAACCGTTGAGCTTGGTTGCTCGATGAGGGCTGTTCGTCACAAGGTGTTGAGCAAACAGTTGCCGCTTGGGTTGTTTCTTGATTATTTGCATGGCTTTTCAGGTGTTTAGATTCTGGCCAAGCAAGATACACGGGGCTCATAGTGGTTGATCATTATTTGATGATGTGTCCTTCAGAATAGGCCTGTCGGCTCTCGGCGTCCAATCAAGGTTATAGATCTGCTGATAGATATGGTCTATCAATGGGCGGTTTTCAGCATTTGTAACAAGGCAAGTGCGAGTCCATTAGGAGTGCTTTGGTTACGACAGCTAACAGCAGCAAGCGCAGGTTGTGGTAAAGCGGTTTCCATCGGAGCTATCATTAAATGGTCGAGCATAGGACTGTTAAGCACAGGTAAGGGGACTAGCGTGCAGCAGAGGCCTTCGTTAGCGGCTTCGATTAGGTGTTCGACGGCATCGGATTCGATCAGTGGAGTCAGTGTTACCCCTTTAACACTGGCGGTGCGATCGATACCTTGTCTAAACCGCATGGCCGGACTCAGCAAGCCGAGAGGGATGTTGGCTAGTGCCGACCAGGGTAATCGATGCGGTGCCGGTAAGTTTGAGTCTTGGTCAAAATGAAAGTACTCAGGGTGGTATAACAAGCCGATATCGGGTTGCCCTAAAGGGTGCACGATAAAGCGTTCGGACTCTACTTGAGCTAAGTAAGTCAGCCCGACGTCCAGATGATTACTGGTTAGTTGCTCAATGATCTGCTCGGAGCTTAGGGAGTGTAATTGGAAGCGTAGTTGAGGAGACTGTTCTGATAAGGCTTTGAGAACAGGCATGAGGTGTACATGGCTTAGGGGCACAATACCAATGCGTAAAGTGCCGACTAAAGAGCCTTTTAAACGGGCCGCTTCGGATTTCAGCCCATCAAAAGCACTGATGGTTTGTTTGGCCCACTGCAGTAATCGCTCGCCTTCGGGCGTAAAGCCTTCGAAGCGCTGCTTTCGTTTGATCAGTGTAACGCCAAGCTCTTCCTCTAAATTACGAAGCCGCATGGATAACGTCGGTTGTGTTACACAGCAAGCGTCGGCTGCTTTGCCAAAATGACCAAGGCGTTCTAGGGCGCATAAAAATTGTAGCTGCTTAATATCCATAAATGGGTGTCGCCTTTAGGCTCGCTGTGTTGAGCGTGATTGATACTGTCGATGATAAGAAGAGATGAAGGCATTGCCAACCCTAAGCGCAGCGCTTGGCGATAAAAATTAGGCCTACAGCGTGGATCTAAATTGGGCAAAGGCTATCAGAGTGAGAATAGGATAAAAAATTAAATGAAGAGGTAAGTTAATGAGCTTTTTAGATGAACAAGAGATTGGATGCCCGTATTGTGGAGAGCGTATTACGGTATTGATTGATCCAACAGATTCGGACCAGCAATATATCGAAGATTGTCAGGTGTGTTGTCGCCCAATCGATTTTTTTGTATCCGAAACCGAAGAGGGCGATCTACAGGTGCATGTTCAGTCAGAAAATGAGTGATGCGTTAGCTTTGCATCCACACTTTCTCGACCCAATCCCAGATGTTTTCCCACTCTTGTTCGCCAAACTCTTCGGTTTCGCGTTCCCAAAAACTAATCACACCTTCGCTAGACATCGCGTAGTAGCCATCTGGTGTTTCGCACACAGGGATAACATCGCGTGGTAAACCAATAGACCATGCGGTTGCCGTAACTTCAGGAAGGTGAGTATGCGCGTGCGGGTCGGTAACCGTAACAGGGGTAAGCGTGCCCACCACTACATCGCTTGCTTCTAAGAGGTACTCTTTAAAATCGGGTGGTATGCCAATGAGTAATTCTTCTTCTATTTCGACTAGTTGATCTTCATCTGGTAATTCGATTGAGCCAAATCGATCGAGATTCATAGCGCGAAGTTCATCGATAATATCGTTCATGAGCAGTCACTCGGGCAGAGATTAAAAAAAGAAGTATTAAATGAAGCGAGAATGTACCGCAAGCACTAACACGATGCCAGCGCTTGCGGTGAGTGGTCTAGATAAACAGTGAGGCTTAGCGGAAAATCGAGTTGATTGGATCGGTTTCGTCTTCGTCGGCTTCGGGTTTTTTGTCTTCTTCTAAACTTAAATTGAGGCCTGGCGTTGTGTTTTGACCTTCTTTGCTAAGTTTAATACGAAGGCGCAGGTTATTCGGCGAATCGGCATTTTTGATAGCCTCTTCCTCTGTAACGCGGCCTTCTTTTACTAGCTTGAACAAAGCAGAGTCAAAGGTTTGCATACCCAATGCTTCGGACTTTTCCATTATTTCTTTTATACCGTCAATATCCCCTTTGAGGATCAGCTCTTGAATAGTGGATGTGCCGATAAGTATTTCTATAGCCGCCGCACGCTTGCCATCAATAGTTGGGACTAACCGTTGTGAGACGATTGCACGGACATTTAACGATAAATCCATTAAAAGCTGGTTGCGCTTTTCTTCAGGGAAGAAATTGATAATCCGGTCGAACGCTTGGTTGGCGTTGTTTGCATGCAAAGTGGAAATTGCTAAGTGTCCGGTTTCTGCGAAAGCTAAACAATGTTCCATTGTCTCACGGTCGCGTATTTCGCCAATGAGGATCACATCGGGTGCTTGGCGCAGGGTGTTAATCAAGGCATTGTGAAAACTGCGAGTGTCCACACCGACTTCGCGTTGGTTAACAATCGACTTTTTGTGCGAATGAACAAACTCGATAGGGTCCTCAATGGTGATGATATGACCGCCGCTATTGGTGTTGCGGTGATCAATTAATGCCGCTAACGAGGTCGATTTGCCAGAACCTGTACCGCCCACAAAGAGGATTAGCCCACGCTTAGACATGATGACATCTTTAAGCGTATCCGGTAGCCCTAAATCTTCCATGCGCGGAATATCCATTTTGATATTACGCGCGACGATGGCGACGTCGTTACGTTGCTTGAAGATGTTGAGTCGAAAGCGTCCCGCTTTTTCAACTGTGATTGCGAGGTTCATTTCTAATTCGTGATGAAATGTCTCGCGTTGTTCTTCATCCATGACCGCTAAAGCGATTTTCTCAATATCACCGCGTTGGTAAACATCCCGTGACAGGGGTTTTAGGACGCCTTGAAACTTGCCACAGGGCGGAGCGCCTGTGGACAAATAAAGGTCTGAACCATCATGCGCTGCCAGTTTTTGCAGGCATTCATAAAAATCCATGTGCGCGCTTTCCTTAGCCGTCTTCGTTGATTTGTTTGATCAATGCTTCGAGAGTTGCTTGGGCTTTATCGTTATCAACTTGGCAAGTGCCCGCAGCATGATGACCACCGCCATTATAACGCAGCATAAGTTCGCCTACATTGGTTTGCGAGTTACGATCAAAGATCGATTTGCCCGTCGCGAATACGGTATTTTGTTGCTTTAAGCCCCACAGTACATGGATAGAAATATTACATTGCGGGAATAACGCATAAATTACAAAGCGGTTGCCGGCATAAATCGTATCTTCGTTACGTAAATCTAAGACGACTAAGTTTCCGTGCACAGTGGCGCAGCGTTTAATTTGTTCTTTGCATTTGGCTTCATGTTCAAAATACAGCTCGACGCGCTCTTTTACATCGGGAAGAGTCAGGATTTCATCGATATTGTGGTTCTTGCAGTAGTCGATAAGGTCCATCATTAACTGGTAGTTAGAGATGCGAAATTCGCGGAAGCGCCCTAAGCCGGTGCGCGCGTCCATTAAAAAGTTAAGCAGCTCCCAACCTTTAGGGTTTAGCACTTCTTCTTGGTTGTATTGAGCCGAATCGCCTTTGTCGACGGCTTCCATCATTTCGTCCCATGCTTTAGGGAATGAAGCATGGCCACCATAGTGACGCCATACGACACGTGCTGCTGATGGTGCGTCCGGGTCTATGATGTGGTTATCGGCTTGCTCGTTACGGATGGTTTCGGATAAGTGGTGGTCGAAAGAAATATGTGCACTAGCAACGTAAGGTAGGTTGGTCGTGATATCGTCCCCGGTTATCTCGATTTTCCCGTCTTGCATATCTTTAGGGTGTACAAATTTTATATCGTTTAATAGATCTAGATGCTTCAGTAAAACAGCACACACTAAGCCATCAAAGTCACTACGGGTTACAAGTCGAAACTGGCTATCAGACATACCTTAATCCTTTTCATGTTTGTTACATTGAACATTTATGTATGAAACATTCGTTTTATTAACAGAGTATAGACAAGGTATCGGCAAGTGCTGGCGGATTTTGAAGTTAGTTGGGCAGAAAATAAAAAAGCCACCTGCTAGGCGGCTTTTAGAGGGTTAGAGGGCAAAGGAAGGGGCATTACCCTCCCAAATACGCTTGGCGTACGGCTTCATTGGTGAGTAACGCGTCACCCGTATCGCTGAGCACTACACGGCCGTTTTCGAGCACATAACCCCGATCTGCTATGCGTAATGCTTGGTTCGCGTTTTGTTCGACCAAGAAGATAGTCACTCCTTCGTTGCGTAGCTGTTCGATGATGTCGAAGATTTGCTGGATGATGATAGGCGCTAAGCCTAATGACGGCTCATCTAGTAGGATCATTCGTGGCTTGCTCATCATCGCGCGTCCAATAGCGAGCATTTGTTGTTCGCCGCCAGACATGGTGCCAGCGCGCTGGTTGATTCGTTCGCGTAAGCGGGGAAACAGTTCCAGTACGTGTTCTAACGTTTCTTGATACTCGGCCTGAGAGCGAAAATAAGCGCCCATGTGCAGGTTTTCTTGAACAGTGAGGCGTGAGAACACTCGGCGGCCTTCGGGGACAACGGCTAGCCCTTTGCGCATAATGGCAGGTGTATCCATTTTGCTGATGTCTGTGCCGTCAAACTCGATCGTGCCGGACGTTGCGCGGGGATCGCCGCAAATAGTCATCATCAAAGTGGTTTTGCCGGCGCCATTGGCTCCAATGAGAGTGACTATCTCGCCGGTTTTGACGTCAATAGAGACGTCATGCAGCGCTTGGATTGGCCCATAATGTGTATTGATCTTGTTGATTTTTAACATGTTAGGCTTCTCCTAAGTATGCTTTGATAACATCGGGATTGTTGCGGATGTCATCGGCATTACCATCGGCGAGTGGTGTGCCTTGAGCGATTACGTAAATATGATCCGAAATGCCCATGACTAGCCCCATATCATGCTCGATTAAGAGTACCGAAATGTCGTGTTCGTCACGTAGCTTGATGATGAGTTCATCCAGTTCTTTTGTTTCGTTGGGGTTGAGGCCAGCAGCTGGCTCGTCCAACAGTAACAGCTCGGGTTGAGTCACCATGCAGCGTGCAATCTCTAAACGACGTTGCTGGCCGTAAGAAAGGTTGCCTGATTCACGGTTAGCAAACTGTAATAGATCGACTTCTTCTAGCCAGTGGGCGGCGCGATCCATCGCTTCTTGTTCAAGGCGTTTGTAAGATGCGGTTTTGAATAGGCCCGATAGCAAATTGGTATTGAGATGGCGATGCTGTGCAACCAGCATGTTCTCGATGACTGTCATTTGCTTGAATAGCCGCACATGCTGGAAGGTGCGCACTAAACCTTGGCGAGAGATTTGAAAGTCTTTTTTGCCTGCTATTTCTTTCCCTTTGAACATGACGCTGCCGCCTGTTGGGATGTAGAAACCGGACAGGCAGTTAAACACGGTCGTTTTACCTGCTCCATTGGGGCCGATAACCGACACTATTTGACGTTCTTTTACGTTCAAATTCACTTTGTTGACGGCAACTAGCCCACCAAACTGCATCATTAGCCCGTTAACATCTAATAATAACTGGCTCATGACTTCACCTCCGTATCATTTAAAGCGAGGTGCGGGCGTTTCATTGGAACTAGGCCTTGAGGGCGCCAACGCATCATTACAACCATGAGTAATCCAAATAACAGCATGCGGTATTCTGAAAATTCACGTGCTATCTCAGGCAGTATTGTCATGATAATGGCGGCTAAAATAACGCCCACTTGTGAGCCCATTCCGCCCAGTACCACAATGGCCAAAATGATAGCCGATTCAATGAAGATGAAGGATTCAGGACTAATAAAACCTTGGCGAGCCGCAAAGAAGGAACCAGCAAACCCAGCTGTTGATGCGCCTATAGTAAAGGCTGATAGCTTGATTGCGGTGCGGTTTAGGCCTAATGATCGACATGCGATTTCGTCTTCGCGTAACGCTTCCCATGCGCGACCAATCGGCATGCGAATAAGGCGGTTGATAACGAAGATGACAAAAGCCACTAATACAACAGCAATGAGGTATAGGAAGATAACCTTGTAGCCACTACTGTAATCAATACCAAAGAACTCGTGGAAGGTCTGTCCGTCTTCGGAGGCTCGTCGGCTAAACTCAAGGCCGAATAACGTTGGTTTTTCGATACCGGAGATGCCGTTGGGTCCGCCGGTGATCGATGTCCAGTTATTGAGTAGGATACGAATAATCTCACCGAAGCCAAGGGTTACAATCGCTAGGTAGTCTCCGCGTAAGCGCAACACAGGAAAGCCCAGTAAAAAGCCAAACAATGCTGCAAGCCCAGCGGACAGGGGCAAACAGACCCAAAACGATAACCCTAAATACTCGGAGCATAATGCATAGGTGTAAGCACCAACAGCATAGAAGGCGACGTAACCTAAATCCAACAAGCCTGCGAGCCCGACCACAATGTTTAGGCCTAGACCTAACATGATGTAAATAAGCGTTAAGGTTGCAAGGTCAACAGATCCACGCGAAACCATGAAAGGCCAAATCACCATGCCAATGAAAAGAGCGGCAATCAGCCAAGGCTTTAGCGTATCTACCTTCTGCCCTTTGGGCATTAATGCATGTAGATTAGGCTTAGGCACTTTACCAAACAGGGCATCTACCTGCTCTGAAAAAAGCTGCGAAAGAAAGACCAAACCAATGCCTATGCCTATCAATGTCCAGCGCTCTGCAGAGGCACCTTCAACGGCTAGGAACGTCCCCTCAGATTGAAGTGTGACACCAAGCATTAAACACGCGAGGATAAAGGCAACCCCTGCGGCGAAAATCGCATTATAAAATTTACTAGCCATTAGACTTTTTCCACCTCCGGCTTACCTAATAAACCACTGGGGCGGAATAGAAGAATCAATACTAAGAGGCCAAACGAGACAACATCTTTATATTCGGAAGGGAAGTAGGCTGAGGTTAATGCCTCAGTAACCCCTAAAATTAGTCCCCCCAACATTGCTCCGGGAATAGATCCGATCCCGCCGAGTACGGCAGCGGTAAAGGCTTTTAATCCTGCCATAAAGCCGACAAATGGGTTAACTACGCCGTAATATAAGCCTAGCAATAAACCTGCAATGGCAGCTAATGCGGCACCAATAATAAAGGTCAGCGCGATAATCCGGTTAGTGTCGATGCCTAATAGGTTGGTCATGCCAATGTCTTCGGAACAAGCACGGCACGCGCGACCCATTCGAGAGCGGGATATGAACAAGGTTAAGCCTGTCATGCTAATGACGGTCACAGTCCATATAATCAGCTGCATGTATGAGAACGACACCTCGAATACGGAAGGGTCTCCAAATGTCCAACCGCCCGTGATTTGCGGTGGTAAGGCTACATCACGTGAGCCTTGAGCAAGAACCACGTAGTTTTGAAGAAAAATGGACATGCCAATAGCAGAAATTAGGGGAATAAGCCGATTAGATCCGCGTAAGGGGCGGTAGGCAACACGCTCAACAGTCCAACCATAGGTGCTCGCTATAATAACGGCCACGATTAGTGCAACTAGTAGGATAATCGGTAAGCCAACTAGCCCCATTCCTAATAGTCCTGCGATCACAATAAAACTGATGTAGGAGCCGATCATATAAATTTCGCCATGAGCGAAGTTGATCATGCCAATAATGCCATACACCATGGTGTAGCCAATGGCGATTAATGCGTATGTTGAGCCAATTGTTAGCCCGTTAATTATTTGTTGTAGTAAGTATAAAAACGTTTCAGACATAGGGGAACCGTATAGTGAAACACCCCGATCCCGGTTAGGGGATAAGGGTGTTATCTGTTCCAGCAACGACTAAGGTAAAGTGTTGCCAGCGTTAACTCTTGAGTGCTTACAATGGGTAAGACAGCACAGTAAAAGAGTAGGTGTTTACCCAGCCGGTAAGGCGTAGGTAAACAGCGTGGCCTTATTTGGCCGGTGTTTTAGTACCGTCGGCGTGCCAGTCATAAACAACAAAAGAGAACTCGGTTAGGTCACCTTTTTCGTCAAACGCTAATTTGCCAGTAGTGGTATCAAAGGTGTTGTTATGAATGTACTCAGCGACTTCTTCTGGGTCAGTTGAGTCCGCCCCTTTCATGGCTTCTGTCATGATTTGAACAGCAGAATAAGCAGGGAAGACGAATGCGCCTGATGGGTCTTCGTTTTTCGCTTTAATTGCTTCTACAATCGCTTGGTTAGCGGGGTCTTGATCAAAGCTTTGCGGTAACGTGACTAAAAGGCCTTCAGAAGCTTCGCCGGCAATTTTAGAAATGTCCGGGTTGCCTACACCTTCAGGTCCCATGAATTTAGCATTTAAGCCTTTTTCAGCTGACTGACGTAAGATAAGGCCTAATTCTGGATGGTAGCCACCATAGTAAATAAAATCGACGTTGTTCTTTTTAAGCTTTGCGATGAGTGCTGAAAAGTCTTTGTCGCCAGCGGTCACACCTTCAAACATGACAGGGGTAATGCCATTAGCTTCCACGGCATCTTTAACCGCTGTTGCTAAGCCTTCACCGTATTGTTGCTTATCATGGATGATAGCCATATTTTGGGGTTTAACGTTGTCGATGATGTATTGAGCAGCAAATGGACCTTGTAAACTATCAAGACCGATAGTTCGGAAGATCATACCGTAGCCTTTTTCGGTGATTGATGGCGAGGTTGATGCTGCTGTGATCATCAGAACACCTTCTTCATCATAAATATCAGAAGCCGGTTCTGTTGATGAAGAGCATAGGTGACCTACTACATATTGAACGCCGTCGTTAACGATTTTGTTAGCAACAGCGACCGCTTGTTTAGGGTCGCAAGCGTCATCATAAATAACGCTTTCTAACATGTCGCCATTAACACCACCGGCCTTATTGATCTGTTCGATTGCGGCCAGTACGCCAACTTTTTGCATATCGCCATACTGAGCAACGGGGCCTGTAGCTGGGCCAGCAAGAGCGATTTTGATCGTGTCTGCTTGAGCGGCTGTGCCGTATAAACACAGGGCTGTACCTACGCTCAGTAGGGTGCGAGTAAATGTTTTCATGAGTAGCTTACCTTCTCCGTCGTCGGTTTTTTTATCAGATAACCGTTTGAGGGTGTTGTAGTGTTAAGGATACCTGTAAGAATTAACTACAAAGTCAGGTAAAAATCAATGTTTACTATAGGAAACAAAATCTATTAAAGCGGTCTTTGTCGGCTTGCTTTAGAATACGCTGACCTGTTTTGTTACTCTTTATGGGATTTTCTGTTATTGCAGGTTTTTTATGTACGTAAGATCCTATAACGGTCGAATTTTAACGTCATAACGGCCATTTCTGTTTGCCCAACAACCACTGTGGTTGAAGAGTGAACTACACTTTTGTCAGTTATATCGGGTTCGGCTTAACCAACCCCGGATAAAGATAATAATGAGGGGCTTATGCTCAATCTATGTCGTTTACAACGGCTTTTTATAATGCCAGCTGTTTCTTCGCCTGTTGGTGTATGTATTCGTTGTTTGATGCTTGTCGTGTTCTTTTCATCATCGGCTAATGCTGATCGCTTGGACGCACCAGCATTAAAAACGCCACGTGCCACGTCCGGTTTATTGCTGGATATTGCTAAAGCGGGTGATCGTTTGGTTGCTGTTGGGGACCAAGGCGTGATTCTGCTCTCCGATACGCAAGGTCGTCAGTGGCAACAAGCGGATGTGCCAACCAGCGTTATGCTGACGGCAGTAACCTTTGTGACTGACTCTATTGGCTGGGCCGTAGGGCATGACGGTGTTTTGCTCCGCACCAGTGATGCAGGCCTTAATTGGCGTGTTGTGATGACGGGCAATGAGCTAAACGCGCTTCAAGTTGAGCAGTTCCAGCGTTTAATTGATGCTGGTGGCGATTCTGCAATGCCAGAGTTAGCCGTTGATGAGCTTAGTTATTATCTGGATGACGCCATTGTTGCTCAAGAAGATGGCCCCAGTTTACCTCTATTGAATGTGTTCTTTAGCGACCCTGACCATGGATTTGTCATGGGCGCATATGGCTTGTTGATTGCAACACAAGATGGTGGCGATAGCTGGAAAGTGCTTTCACATCGGGTCCCTAACCCTGACCGTTTTCATTTAAACGCTATGACAGGCGATGCTCATTATCTGTATTTAGCCGGTGAGGCCGGTATCTTGTATCGATCCGGTGACCAAGGGGAGCACTGGGAAGCGCTTGACTCGCCTTACGAAGGATCCTTCTTTGATATCAATGTATACCGCGGTGAAGTGCTTCTTGCGGGCTTGCGGGGCCACTTATTTACTAGCCCGGACCTGGGCATTACATGGGAGCAAGTGGCAATTGATACCCCCAGTACGCTTTCTGCAGTGGCCTCTCGGGATAACCAATCTCTGCTAATTGCTGGGCAAGGTGGCAGTGTTTTGCTGGGAGAGCAAAGCCATCGCTTACAACTATTGAACCAATCTGATCGTCGAGCTTGGAGTGCGGCCGTGCCTGTAAAGAATGGTTGGGTATTGGTAGGAGAAAAGGGCGTCAAATTAATAGATCGTCTGGGTGAGGCGATATCGCTGCATGCTAGCGAGCAGAAGGGGATTGCGATGAGGGCTCAGCCGTGAAAATTGCTTCTTTATTATTGGCTCCTATTAAGCTGTCTGAGCAAATCCTTGAGCGTCTTTTATTTGAGCGCCGTGTACCCGTTTTGTTTGTGTTTGCGGCGGTTACCTTGTGGTTGTTAAGCCAAGCGGTACAGATTCGCCCGGATGCCAGCTTTGTAAAAATGATTCCATCTAGCCATCCCTATGTGGAGAACTACTTAACCTACCGAGATGACCTGTCGGGCCTAGGTAATAGCTTGCGTGTGGTGGTCCAAGCAGAGCAAGGGGATATTTTTACAGCTGAATTTCAAAACACCCTAAAGCAAGTAACGGACGAGGCTTTTTATATTCCTGGGGTAGACCGTTCGGCCGTTAAGTCAATATGGACCCCTAACGTCCGCTGGACCGAAGTAACCGAGCAAGGATTCGTCGGTGGGCCTGTTATCCCGGCTGATTACGATGATAGTGAGCAAGCACTGAATAATGTGCGCACTAATATTTTACGCTCGGGGCAGGTGGGGATCTTGGTGGCTAATGATTTCCGGTCCGCCATGGTGCAAGTCCCGTTGTTGGATAAAGATCCAGAAACCGGTGAAAAGCTTAATTATCAGAGCTTGTCATCCAAAGTAGAGACATTACTGCGTGATAAATATCAAACCGACGCAGTCACGATTCGTATTACTGGATTCGCTAAAATAGTGGGTGATTTGATCGATGGCGCACGCTCTGTCGCTTTATTCTTCGCTATTGCCATTGTTGTCACACTTATCTTGCTGTACCTCTACTCTGGGAGTGTAAGTGGAACATTAATCCCAATAGCGTGCTCGCTGGTGGCTGTTATTTGGCAATTGGGCTTACTGAAAGCGCTTGGGTATGGGCTAGATCCGTATTCGATGTTGGTCCCGTTTTTGGTTTTCGCGATTGGTGTTAGCCATGGGGTGCAGGTAGTTAACACGGTACGTTTAGAGCAATCATTAGGCGCTGAGCCATGGTTAGCGGCTCGTCGCGCGTTTAGAGCCATTTATATACCGGGCCTAACGGCTTTATTGTCTGATGGTCTGGGGTTTGTAACCCTGATGGTTATCGATATTCAGGTCATTAAAGATTTAGCGGTGGCGGCCTCAATGGGCGTTGCGGTTATTGTGTTGACCAATCTTTTTTTATTACCGGTTTTGTTGTCATTTATCGGTGTGGGTAACAAAGCGGTGGCGCGCATGGAGAAGAGTCAAAACTCCGACACTTCGATGTGGCAGCCAATGACTTTTTTCGCAACTAAGCGAGGTGCGAGTATCGCTGTGGTTGTGGCGTTGGTGGCGCTGGGTGTAGGTTTATGGGGTAGTAAAGATCTTAGAATCGGTGATTTAGATGCTGGGGCCCCCGAACTTCGGGCAGACTCTCGCTATAACCTAGATAATGCTTTTATAAGCGAAAATTACAGCACGTCCAGTGACATCTTTGTGGTGATGGCCATCACACCTACGCAGGCGTGTACAAGTTACCAAAGTTTAGCCGGTGTGGAGCGCTTTCAGCAGTTCCTCACTGGTGTTCCGGGTGTGCAGAGCTCGATTTCGCTAGCGGATGTATCAAAGCGGGTAACGGCAGGGTTAAACGAAGGTAATTTAAAATGGCGCACTATTAGCCGTAATCAATACGTGATTAATGCATCGCTTGGATATGTTCCGGCGGGCTTTATGAACTCGGATTGCTCTTTACTGCCCGTTATTATCTTTTTGGATGATCATAAAGCCGAAACGCTATCGCAGTTAACTCACATTATTGACGACTATGCGATGGCGAACAATACTGATCAGTTACGCTTTGAAATGGCGGCAGGCAATAGTGGCTTTGAAGCGGCAACGAATCAGGTCATTGAAACCGCTCAATACGATATGCTGGCTTGGGTATACGGCGTGGTAAGTTTGCTGTGTTTGTTAACCTTCCGCTCTATCAAAACAGTCTTTTGTATTATCGCACCGTTGGCGCTGACCTCTTTGTTATGCCAAGCCTTGATGGCATGGCTGGGTATTGGCGTGAAAGTGGCAACATTACCTGTGATTGCGCTGGGTGTAGGGATTGGTGTGGATTATGGTATTTATATTTATTCCCGACTCAATACCTATCTAGTTGAAGGAATGAGCTTAAAAGATGCGTATTTGGCAACACTTAAAACCACCGGTTCATCGGTTGCCTTTACCGGGTTAACGTTAGCAACAGGTGTTGTGCTGTGGGTGTTGTCGCCGATTAAATTCCAGGCTGATATGGGGATTTTGCTTACCTTTATGTTCCTTTGGAATATGTTGGGCGCATTAGTGTTATTACCTGCATTGGCTTGTTTGTTGAATGCTCGTTCAGCGGTAACATCAGTAATTAAAGATGGTTATCAAGATTCACAAGATAAAGGTGCACTCTGATGCTATTTAACCGAAAGATACTGGTTGCTTTAGAAGGAACGGATTCGGATGAAAAAGCGTTTAAACGAGCCGTACTGATTGCTGATCGTATGAAGTGCGCTATGGACGTTTTGTGGCTGAATGCACCTATGGCTGATCAGCCTATTATGCAGTTAATTACCCGGCTGCAGGTGGATGGTTTAGCGATTAATGTGCTGTATATCGAAAATAAGTCGTTAGTAAAAGAGGTACAGCGCCGCTGGAAAGATGATCACTTTTCATTGCTTATAAAAAGTTGTGATACCGATCACAGCGGTTTTTTGGCTTCGCTAGATTGGCAATTGTTACGCCAAACCCCATGTCCTGTTTTACTGGTTAAACGGGATAGTTTGTGGGAGCACGGCGCAATTTTGGCGGCGGTCGATCCTCGTGGTAAAGAAGCGAAGCGCAATCGCTTAAATCAGATGGTGTTGATGATGGCAGGCTTTATTGCGCGTGAGGCTCAAGCGCCTTTGCAGGTAACAGCCGCTTATCCCCCGCCTATGCTCGGTGCAGAGCTGGAAAACCAATCGGCTGAGTTATTAAAAAATGATGTGGAAGCCGTTGTTCATACATTACTAGCGAGTTCGAAAATGAAGCCTGCTGATGTGTGGATTGGTGAAGGTCCACCGGAGCATTGGGTGAGCCAAACGGCGAAAGAGAATAATGCAGCGGTTGTTGTTATAGGAACGCAAGCGCGATCGGGCTTAACGGGAGCGTTGTTAGGCAATACGGCTGAAAAGATACTCGATCGGTTAAGCTGTGATGTGTTGGTGCTTAGAGAAGGCGTGTCCGAAGGGCTAACAAACCTGCTATCCTAGCCGTTTTAACGGAATAATTAGGACGTAATATATGATAGTTCGGTTGCTTAGCGTTACGGCATATGCGCTTGCATTAGTCGCTTGCTCTCCTATCCCCGATCTTCCTGGGCCACTAGGTATTCCGGGGTTTTGATCTCTTACGATAATTTATTTTTTGCTTCAATCCATTGTGACATGTACTGCGTGCTTTTGTGGTGATGGTGTCTAAGCATTTGGCCAACAAAATTATTTTTCCGGTGTTGAGCTAAATGCTTTTTATCGAGCATTTGGTTAAGCAGATAAAGCAAATTACCTTGGTTTTTAACGGTGTTAAATCGGTGATCTAAAATAGCTTGTATTCGTGATTGAGCTTTCAGCCAAGTGGCTTCATCTTGATATAACTGCACCGCGGCAGCTGCAATGGCTTTTTCTGATCCGCCGATGGCTCCCGGCCATGCTTGCGAGCTGACCATCCCTTCCACTCCTATTGGTGTTGTGACCGAAGGCGTTCCGTTGCGCATGGCATCCAGCAGCTTACCTTTAATTCCGGCACCAAAGCGCAATGGCGCGATAAGTACGCGAGCGTTCTGTATCACTTCGTCAGCCGATTCTGCCCAGCCTTTTACGTAAAAGCCGCTGCTGGGGTGGTTTAAATCCGTAGCTTTGGGCGGCGGATAGGCGCCGTAAATATGAAGCTCCGCTTGAGGCAAAGCTTGTCGTATTTTGGGCCAAATACGTTGTTTTAACCACAAAACAGCGTCCCAGTTAGGGGCATGTCTAAAATTACCAATACTGACAAAGTGCTGACGCTGTTGCCATGACGGGGTAGAAGCTGGCGCTGAACGCTCATGATTTATCATAAATGGGCAGTGCATGAGCTGCTGATAGGGGACGCTGAAATAGTCGGTGAGTAAGCGAAGCTCAACATCCGAGATCATTAAAGTAAGGTCACATCGATAAATTGAGGCAATCTCACGTTGTGCTAAATCAGTAGGGCTCATGTAATCGAAAAGGGTATCCATCTCCAAAAGAGGGGTGAAATCAACCTCATCCTTTGTCAGCTGTAGTTGCTTTTTAAGCATCTGATGCCTTGCATCGCGCAAGCTATGGAGGTCTTCTGTATCCAGCAGTCTGATGGCATCGGGGCAGGCTTTTTCTACTCGCCAACCAAACTGTTCTTCCATCATAAAACGATCAAAAAGCACGACGTTTGGGCGTTGTTCTGCAATCCATGCATCAAAGCTGGCGTCATTTAGGCTGATGGCGACTTCTTGGACATTCCACGGTGATAAGTCGGCCCTGTGGTCGCCTAATGAGGCGGGGCTAGCAAATGTTATCGTCCATCCCTGATTATGAAAGAGTTCTATAAAAGACAGCATATGATAGCCAGCAGCTGAGGAGTTAGGCTCAGGCCAAACGTATCCAATAATGACAATATGCAGTGGCTGAGATGGTGTTGAAGCGGCTGGCATATGCTATTACTTTCTCTATTAAAAAGAACAAGATAATAGCGCAATTAGGGCAAAGGGGGCAGTGCTTATCTTTGCTGGTAGTCGTTTAAAACGTCAGTCGGAATCAGCTTGCGAATCATTTTTAAGCCAAAGGCTACCACGACCACATCGTCAATAAGCCCGAAGACTAGCAGGAGGTCGGGAATCAAGTCTAAGGGGCTTATTGCGTATACCGCTAATAGGATAAATAAGAGCTTGGCAGACCAAGGCGAGCGTTTATCCCAGACCGCTTTACAGGTTGCCCAAGTATCGGATGAAAGCAAGGTAAAACCTTTATAGGCGCTGCTTAGTAGTCCCATGCTGTCCTCTTTTGTTGGCGATTTGATGTGTCATATTACTTTATTTGACAGGTATTTGAGGAGTTAATTCCAATCGCGAGGTTCGTTAGTGTCGCACTTAATGCAATTTAGCTGTGTGCCTAATTGGGAAGCCCTACCTTCGGGTGTGGTGACCCAAACTCGACTAGTCCATGGTGGATTGTGGCGCACGTGCTGGTTATGACCGCAGGCCAGCTCTGCGACCCAGTGATCTTCTTCATCGGTATGATAGCCTACGATGGGTTGCTGCATAATGGGCCCTTAGTTATTGACCAAGTGCTTTTGAGATGGCGGCTTTGGCGTGTATTCCCGCTGCTTTAAAAAGTATCGGTGATAACAACATCAGTGAGTGGCAATTGACCGCCACGAGGATGGGCTTCTTTCGTTGCTTTGCCGATAGCTACAAACATAGAAATAACATGATCTTCAGGCAGATTAATGAGCTTACCTACCGCGTCAAAATCAAACCCATCCATTGGGCAGCTGTCGTAACCCATAGATTTAGCTGTCAGCATGAGCGTTTGTGCTGCCATGCCACAAGAGCGCATCGCTTCGTCACGCTGTGTTTGTTCTTTGCCACGGTAGTAGTTATCAATGGCCGGAAGTAGGATGTCACGTGTGCCTTGGTCTGTATTGGCCCAATAGCGTTCGGGCTCTTTTTCCCAGGCTTTTAAATCGGCGCACATAATGACAAGCAGTGAACTATCGGTGACTTGTGCCTGATCCCACGCAGCGGCGCGGATTTGTTCGCGTAATGCTTTATCTTTAACTACAACAAAACGCCAGTTTTGTATATTGAAAGCTGTTGGAGACAGGACGGCTAACGATAAAAGTTCGCGTTCTTCATCGGCTGTTAGTACGTGTTCGGGGTCAAATTGCTTTACTGCGCGACGGCTGGTGATGGCTTCGAAAGTTTGCATTGGTCACTCCATGATTAAACATATTTACACAGGACTTTAACAGTTTGATATGACAGTCACTAGCTACGCTTCGCAATTCATTATTGCTTGTCTCGAACAGTTTATATTGTTCTGTAACGGGGGATGATAGCCCCTTTTGCTGTAACAGCGGGGCTATCTAATGTGGGTGATCTACATACGCATCAATAACTTGACGGATTCGCGTAACCGTTCAAAGGCTTCTGCTAAGAATTGAATTTCATCGCGGGATTTGATTTCAATTGGGGTATCCACTTCACCCTTACTGAGTTTGTCGGCGGCGAGCGTGAGCTGACGTAAAGGGGCTGTCATTGATGTGGATAAGAGCCGTGCGAAAACAAAACCTATCACAGCCGCAAATAATATGAAGGCGACAAAACCAATGGTAAATGTGTTTAGGAGCTTGAGTGCCACTTTTTTCGGTGTTTCTGCAATCAAATATCCAAGAATATGTTGTTGCTCAGTGTCGGCATAAACGGGCAAGGATGTAATGAGACTCTGCTCGCTTTCTGTACTAGATAGGCTCGTCACTTGGGTGATGGAGTCGGCGAGTTCTGGGTAATCTTCGCTGAAAGAGTGACCATGGCTTAAATCATGAACACTGCCCCATTCTTTGGATTGATCACTGTGACTGATATAAAAGCCTTCTTTGTTGATCAAGCTGAATTGCGTGGCATCATGCTGGTTACTTTGTTTGATGAGATCGATAAAGGCATTAGCGTCAACATTCATGATGAGCACAGCCACCAAGCGTTCGCCTACGGCAAATATGGGGGTGGCAAACCGAATTGTTGGTTGGTGAGGCTGGGCTAATTTACCTTCTTCACGGTTTAAATCGGTGGGGGAGACGTAGTACTCGCCAAAAGTAAGGGATTTTGCCGCTTGAAAGTGTGGACTGGTCGCTTTGTCGTTTAATAACTCTAAAGGGACCACGCGACTGGAGCCGTTTTGTTCGTTGTGCTCAACGCGAATTAGCTCTTTGCCATCGGCACCAATGAGCCTGATCTGGTTATAAATATGGCGGTTTTTTATAATGCTTAGAAAATCCCTTGCTATGTACCGGCCGAGTGTTTCTTTCGTATTTTCATCATTGATTACTAGGGCACGGCCATATTCAAACATGGAATTGGCATCTCTGAGGTAAAACAAATCTCCTGGAACATACTTCAACGTATTTTCAATACCACTCGACAGTAAGCGGGCTTGAGTTTGCGTATTTTGTATGCCCGATTGGGTAAGTGCGTCTTGCGTTGTCAGGTACGCAAAGACTGAGACCAATAATACGGGAATGAGAGCTGCCGTCAGCAGTGCTCGTTCTATTCGGCCTTTAATGGATCGCATTGGAAGACTCCGTTGTGGTGGCAGCGTTGATTAAGTCGGAAGCACCTAATAAAAAGTGAGAGCGCTTCTCTGGATGTTCGATAAAGGATGCTATTCGGCTAGTGAGTAATGGCAGTCGGTAGGTTGATACCTCTCCTTCGTTGGTCCAAATAACATATTCACGTTTAAATAAAATTTGCGCTGCAGGACCCACTTGCTCGGATAAAAGTCGGATGATTTGTTTTAACGTGGGCTTCAGAGCCTCGCTTTCATCCGTACCATGCGTAACATTACTGTCTGTTCGCTCAATGTGTTTTGTCATCGTTACTGATGGCTGCATGGCAGATGCGGGCTTTATGTTGCCGTCATCTGATTGGGCAAAGGCAATTAGGTTTTTTGCCGCAGAGCGAATAGCGGTGCCAATTAATGCTTGATTGATGTTTGGCTCTGTCATTAATACAAATAGGGTGTCTTCATTCAATTGGAAGCCAAGTAAGCGGCTATCATTCATTTCTATTTGTACTTCATTATGGCCCTGCTGTAGTGCTTGAAGAGCGTCCAGCATTTGCTTAAAAATACGTGCCGTATTGAGTAAATTATCGTTAAACATCGCTGGGAAATTTGAGGCGCGCAGCCTGTGTTTATGTATCAGGCAACTGTGGCGTACGCCGCCTAGGATCTGGAAGTCAGATAAAATGTTCATGTTTAGAGGCTTCTTCGAGTCGGCTGTGATTAAGTCCACTGCAGCATGTCTTCTACTTGCTGCTTCAGCATCCGTGCCGATGTTCGTTGATTGGCAATAATGCCAAGTACTTGATCCTCTTCAATAAATACGTTGATTGATGATCCTTTTGGGCTTTTGATTAAAATTGATTTGGCTGGGTCAAACTGAGTTGTTGCGTGGAAGGCAGGGATCATTCCTGCCATGAATCCAATGTATTCTTCGAGTAATGGGTCATCAAGTGACGAGGTCAGCACGTCGCCCATATCGTTGGCGAGCACGGCACCTTCTACGCCTTTAATCGTCATCACATCATCCACGATAGAGTCTTTCATGATGAGCTTATCTCCTAAGTAATCGTTGACCATCAAAAGTGGCGGTTCTTGAGGCGTATCATCGGGTGAAGACGCCAATTTAGACATCTCCTGTGATTGCTCGAGTAAAGGGGTCCAACAATCGCTCGCTATTCGATCGGTTAGTGCGTGTTGCACAAGGCTTAATACTGACTGGCGAGAGCGCGCATCAAAAAAGTGGATATCGGCCTGGATGCCTAGCTCATCAATCCATGTTTGATAGTGTGCTAAAGAGGGTTCGCTTCTGATGTCTGATTGAGTTACACCAATGAGTAAGCCTGTTCGTTGAATCAGTTGGCTAAATTCATCTATGTAAAACGTTAAATCGCGCTGCGGCTGGTTCCGTGTGTTGTCCAAGAGCAAAATACATTTGTTAGCGTCGTGAGCGAGATCCGAAGTTAGAACATCCCACATAAAGTTAAATCGGTACTGACCGGGTGCACCGTAAAAACGAATGTGGTGTTGATCACCTAATGTTAGTTGGCCGTAATCTAGTGCGACGGTTGTGGTTTGCTTTCGGTTGCCCGTGATGTCAGATGCTTTGACATCAGTTGATACCGCATCTGAGCCACTCAATGTGTTAATCGCGGTTGTTTTACCGGCGCCGACAGGCCCGATTAAAACTAATTTGTGGCTAATCATGCTTAATTTGTCCGAATACATTGGGGATTTTGTTGGCCCAAACTGACTAAGGGCGGGATTAGAACACCCAAAGATGACAGTTTTATGACGCGGGTGTGGATGTTATGTTATTTGTCGAGCGGTTGGTTAATAAGTAGGCGAGTGAATGTTTTTGTTAGCCTAAATGCTGCTTTTATGTGCTTTAACAATAGCTATGTCAGGCTTGTGGCACTATTTGTTAGTTATATTGGTTTCTTTTGTTATTGGTGGTTTTCAGATTTTCGTCCATCCTTAATAAACACGATAAAGATAACCACGCATGTATTTTATGTTGATTAGCGCGGTTCAAAAATAAAATGAGGATTGTGCCATGCCAGAATATAAAGCCCCCCTTCGAGATATCCAGTTTGTTCTTAATGATGTGTTGGATGCCGAAGCACATTACGCAAGCTTACCGGGTTGTGAAGAGGCTACACCTGATATGGTCAGTGCTATTTTGGAAGAAGGCGCTAAGTTTGCTGAACGCGTGTTATCACCTCTGAACCAGGTGGGTGACCAGCAAGGTTGTCAGTTTGATAATGGTGATGTGAAAACCCCTGAAGGCTTTAAAGAGGCTTATCAACAATACGTTGAAGGCGGCTGGCCGTCTTTAGCGCATGATGTTGAGTACGGCGGGCAAGGTTTGCCTGAATCATTGGGAACCGTTATCAGTGAAATGGTTGGCTCGGCTAACTGGTCTTGGGGAATGTATCCTGGGTTAAGCCATGGCGCTATGAACACCCTGCATGAGCACGGCACAGATGAGCAAAAATCGACTTATCTTACCAAGCTCGTCAGTGGCGAATGGACGGGCACTATGTGCCTTACTGAGCCGCATTGTGGAACCGACTTGGGCATGCTGCGCACTAAAGCTGAGCCTCAGTCCGACGGTAGTTATGCAATTAGCGGCACTAAGATATTTATTTCCGCTGGCGAGCACGACCTAGCCGATAATATTGTGCACATCGTATTGGCACGCCTGCCGGATGCGCCAGCGGGTACTAAAGGTATATCGTTATTTATTGTCCCTAAATTCATGCCCAATGGTGAAGGCGAGTCAGCCACTGTGGGTGATCGAAATCAGGTCGCTTGTGGATCGCTTGAACATAAAATGGGTATCCACGGTAATGCGACCTGCGTTATGAACTTTGATGGCGCTAAAGGCTATTTGATCGGCCCTCCTAACAAAGGCTTAAACTGCATGTTTACTTTTATGAATACAGCACGTTTAGGGACGGCATTACAGGGCTTGTCACATGCTGAGTGGGGTTTTCAAAACTCGTTAGCTTACGCAAAAGATCGTCTTCAAATGCGTGCGCTTTCAGGTCCTCAAGCTCCTGAAAAAGCAGCAGATCCTATTATTGTGCATCCAGCCGTTCGTAATATGTTGCTCACACAAAAAGCATTTGCAGAAGGTGGGCGAGCGTTAATTTATTACTGTGCTCAACTCGTCGATAAAACACATTTGGCCAGTGAGGAAGAGAAGAAAGAAGCGGATGCATTACTCGCCTTCCTAACACCAATAGCGAAAGCTTTTTTAACAGAAGTCGGTTTCGAGTCGGCTAACCATGGTATGCAGGTGTTTGGTGGTCATGGTTATATTGCTGAATGGGGTATGGAGCAAAATGTGCGTGATGCGCGAATCGCCATGCTTTATGAAGGTACTACTCAAATTCAAGCTCTTGATCTTTTAGGGCGCAAAGTGCTCATGACACAAGGGGAGTCGCTCAAGGGCTTTACCAAGATTGTGCATAAGTTCTGTAAAGCTCAAGCCGATAACGAAACGATGAAACCTTATGTCGATGCCTTGAATACGCTCAATAAAGAGTGGGCTGACATCACCATGAAAATTGGCATGAAGGCTATGAACAATCGTGAAGAGGTTGGTGCGGCGGCCGTCGATTACTTAATGTACTCAGGCTACGTAAGTTTGGCTTATTTCTGGGCACGTATGGCGTTGGCAGCTCAAGAGAAGTTGGATGCTGGGACGGCTGAGCCCGCTTTTTATGAGGCAAAACTGAAAACGGCGACTTTCTACTTTGAACGCATTTTACCGAGAACTCATGGCCATGTTGCCATTATGCAGTCCGGTGCTGATAACTTACTGTCAATGGATGTTGATCAGTTTAGCTTTTAAGGATAGCGCGTGCACTGGATTCTAAGGTTTAGTGCTGGCCGTTGGCTGGCACACCATTTTATTAATTATAAAGCGGCGCGCTATGAGGCTCGCCGACAAGCTAGCCTCACTGGCGATGCTCACAATAACAGCGTACTAAACACAGCTGCAGAACAAGAAGATAACTCTAAGGAGATAGTAATGGCTGATCTGGCAAACGTATTTGATGATATGAAAGGGCGTTTTAATAGCTCTGCGGCGGGTGATCTAGACGCTGTTTTCCAATACCAAATAGAAGATGGCGTACCGTATTATGTCGTGATTAATGACGGAACCTGTGAAACAGCGCAAGGCGAGCATGATGATCCTACGGTCACATTAATGATGGACAGCGAAACTTTGCAAGAAGTCCTCTCTGGCGAGACTGACGGAATGCAGGCTTTTATGGCTGGCCGAATTCGTGCAGATGGTGACATCATGCTAGCCACACGTTTGACCGCTCTGTTTCCGGTGGGTTGATAAAGCGTCTGCTGGCGAACTGTTTGGTTAGCCAGCTAATTTACCAACTTTCCTGCTACACTAAATGCACATGTTAGTCCGATCAAACGGAGCTTTATAGGGCTCTTAGGCTAAATGTTGCATAGCTCGGACTACAGTCCGCCCATGCATAAAAATAAAGATTTTGGGGGCAGTAAATGGACCATGCTCGTGGATCCTGGATTCCGGAAAACCTGAATCCAAAAGGTTATCGGCATATTGTAGATATGTTTACCGATGCCTGTACCCGTTTTGCCGATCGTCCAGCCTTTACTAGTTTTGGACGTACGCTGACCTATCGAGAATTAGACCGTCTGTCGGATTCGTTTGCTGTGTACTTGCAGCGTGATACGGACTTGCAACCGGGGGATCGAATCGCAATTCAGCTACCAAACATGATTCAATACCCTGTGGTGTTAATGGCGGCATTTAAAGTGGGCTTAGTCGTTGTAAATACCAATCCGCTGTATACGCCACGCGAATTGGAGCATCAATTTAAAGACTCTGGTGCTAAGGCTTTGATCATTCATGCGAGTATGGCGCATAACGCTGAGCAAATCATCGCCAATACCCTTATCAAAGATGTGTTCGTTACCCAGATCGGTGACTTGCATGGCTTTGTTAAGCGCACCTTGCTAAATACAGCCATTAAATACGTTAAAAAAATGGAGCCTGACTATAACTTGCCAATGGAGCAACCATTGCGCGGAGCGATGATGGCTTACATGGGTGAAAAGCCCTCGCCTGTGGATATGTCTACGGAAGATGTTGCGGTATTGCAATACACGGGAGGGACTACCGGTGTAGCGAAGGGCGCGATGCTAACGCACGGTAATCTAGTATCGAACATGCTACAGGGCCATGATTTAATTAATCGTGCTGAAAAAAATTGGCAAGACGTCACCATTTCTCCTCTACCGCTTTACCATATCTATGCATTTATGATTGCAATGGTTGTTATGGAAGAGGGTGGGCACAGTGTGCTTATTACCAACCCCCGCGACATTGCTGGGTTTGTTAAAGAGCTCAAGCGCTGGCCAATCTCGACCTTCCTTGGTCTTAACACATTATTTGTCGCGTTATGTAATAACGACGACTTTAAAGCTCTCGATTTTAGCCACCTTAAAGTAACTATTTCAGGCGGCATGGCACTTACACATGCCGCAGCCGACCAATGGAAAGAGATTACAGGCTGCGATGTAATGGAAGGTTATGGCCTGACAGAAACCTCCCCAGCTGTATCAATAAACCCGCCAGGCTTGACGGAAATCGGAACGATAGGCTGGCCACTGAGTGATACTGATGTAGTCATCATAGGCACTGACGGTACGGTTTTGCCAGACGGCGAAATAGGCGAACTGTGTGTTAAAGGGCCGCAGGTCATGAAAGGCTATTGGGAGCGGGAAGCGGAAACACAGGCCAGTTTTACCCATGATGGTTACTTGATTACGGGTGATGTTGCTGTCCGCGAAGCGAATGGCCGATTGCGTATTGTTGACCGTGCAAAAGATCTCATCATTGTCTCTGGCTTTAATGTTTACCCGAACGAAATTGAAGAGGTGGTGAGTTCGCATCCACTGGTGATCGAGTGTGCTGCCGTGGGTATACCGGACCCGCGCTGTGGGGAAATCCCTAAAGTTTTTGTCGTGCGCAAAGATAACGAGCTGTCAGAGCAAGACATGATTAAGTGGTGTAAAGCGAGGCTCACAAACTATAAAGTTCCTAAAAAAGTGTGCTTTGTTGAAGAGCTCCCCAAATCCAATGTTGGCAAAGTATTGCGTCGTATGTTGAAGGATAACGACGATACACCAAAGGATGCCGCGTAAGGAGCACGCTATGCCTATTTCCCGCCCCGTACGTCGCCGTCAAATACATCGGCGTGTGATTAATTGCATCGGTTATGAACGTGATGACGGCTTATGGGATATAGAAGCCGAAATGCGTGACCTGAAAACCGATAATGTGGATAACCCAGAACGAGATGGCTATGTGCCAGCAGGTGAGCCATTCCATCATATGTGGCTGCGCATAACGGTTGATAGAAGTCTGTTGATTCATACGGTAGAAGCATCGATTGATCAATCACCGTTTAAAATTTGCCCTTCGGCGGCGCAGGTCTTTAAGCGCTTAGAAGGGACACGTATTAGTGGTGGCTGGCTACGTAAAACCCGAGAACTCGTTGGTGGAGTGCAAGGCTGCACACATTTAAACGAGTTATTGCCGGTGTTAGCGACAACCACGATACAAACGCTATGGCCGGGTACCGAATCCGAAGTAATGCGTTTAGGCGCTTCTAAAATGCTGAACACTTGCCAATCGTGGGCACAGAACAGTGATGTTATTAAGCGCTATATTCCTGAGTTATACACGCCAGAGCTACCAGAAAATATCCAAAATAGTTTGATTGCTGTCAAAAAGTAATCATCTGAATTTGACCTATAACACTAATAAATCAAAGTTGGAGTGCATCATGAGCTTACCCTCGATTTTTCAAGGCTGCTTAACCCTGCCTGTAATCTCAAGCCCTATGTTTTTAGTCTCGGGCCCTGAGCTTGTAATCGAAGCATGTAAATCGGGTGTGGTAGGGACGTTTCCTGCATTAAATCAGCGCACGAGCGAAGGTTTTGAAGAGTGGCTTATTCAAATTAAAGCGGAGTTAGCAGACTTTGAGGCGCAGACCGGACAAAAACCGGCCCCTTTTGGTGTGAATCTTATAGTGCATAAAACAAACCCGCGTTTAGAAGCCGACGTTGCATTATGCGTTAAGCATAAAGTCCCTCTGATTATTACCTCTTTGGGCGCGGTTTCCCAATTAGTGGATGCGATTCACAGTTACGGAGGGTTAGTTTTTCATGATGTTGCACAAGTACGCCATGCTGAAAAAGCCGCAGAAGCTGGGGTTGACGGACTTATCGCTGTTTGCGCAGGAGCCGGTGGACACGCGGGAGTACTGAGTCCATTTGCATTTGTGAACGAAATTCGCCAATTCTTTAAAGGCACGGTTGTGCTGGCGGGATGTTTATCGACGGGCCGTGATATTGCAACCTCACAGATGATAGGCGCTGACATGGCTTATATGGGCACGCGTTTTATTAACACACAAGAAAGCCGTGCGATGGAAGATTATAAGGAGATGATTAACGCCAGTTCGGCATCTGATATCGTTTATACGCCGGAAATATCGGGCATACCTGCCAATTTCTTGAAACCGAGCTTGGTTGCAGCAGGGCTTGATCCAAATACGGGTAAACGTCCAGAAGCGCCTGTGGACGAAGTGAAAAAACCGGATTTAGGTGAAGAGCTTACTGCACCTAAAGAGGGGGCGTCTGCGTGGAAGTCTATTTGGTCTGCAGGGCAAGGGGTAGGCTCAATAGACAATGTTCCCACGGTTCAAGCGTTGGTTGCTGAGCTGCACCGTGAGTATGTCGATGCCACCGTTGAGTATGCCGGCGCTAGTCGTGAATATGCTTTAAAGCCACAGTTATCACAATCATAAGGGGCGGGTTATGGCGGTTCATCAAGCATTAGACAATCACATACTCACGTTAATGATCGACAGGCCTGCCAAGCGCAATGCTTTAACGATCGACATGTATCAAGCTCTCATTGATGGCCTTGAGTATGCAGAGCAAGACGATGGTATCAGGGCGGTCATTATTACCGGCCAAGTAGATTGTTTTAGCGCCGGCAATGATATTCCGGATTTCATAGCTGCCGCTTCGAACCCAGAGCGAGCGGCCCGTCCGCTGGAATTTTTGCAAACGATCGCCAACTTTACCAAGCCGTTGGTTGCTGCTGTAGCGGGTGATGCAGTAGGGATCGGCACCTCAATGCTGTTGCATTGCGATTTGGTATACGCTAAATCCGACGCGCGCTTTCAGCTCCCCTTTACTAAGCTAGCGCTAGTACCTGAGGGCGGCACTAGTTTGTTAATGCCACGTCAGTTAGGTCATCATTTAACCTACGAGCTGCTCATTTTAGGTGAGCCTTTCAGTGGCGAACGAGCCGCACAGCTAGGCTTGATCAATGGCACTGTTGAAAATCCTTTAGCATTCGCTCAGCAACAAGCCGATAAGCTAGCGAAAATGCCTGCAGAGTCACTCAAGATCAGCAAGCAGATGATTAAAGCGCCTATCCAAGAGTCGTTAAATAAAACCTTAGTGGATGAGGTTGAGCAGTTTAAAAAACGCCTAACCAGCCAGGAAGCTCAGGCTGCGTTCATGGCGTTTATGAGCAAAGGATAGGGTCACGTAACAACTACATTGGTGAGCCTAGGTTTACCCAAGGATCACTAATGTAGGCAGTTTATTCCTCGTATGTGCAATATTCGAAAGAAGGGTCTGCACAGCAACTAGGCCCACAAGCTATTGTTGTCCCATCGTTGATATAGATTAATCCCCCGAAATCGAAGGTGAAGTCTTTTACTAATCCGTTATCGAGTAAAGTTCCTGAAACGGAGCAGCCGGTGGTTGAATAATGATCGTGCAGTTCTGTTTCAGTGACTCTTACACCTGTGTCGATGATATATTCAATATCTGAAATGAGTGGCTGAGCGCATCCATAGTTGTTTATATCGTTTACTACAAGAGAGCTGCGAACTTGAGTGTATTTTGGGTTTTGCACACCGTGTGTTGTGCAAGCCGTTAGCCAAATACAGCAGAGCAGAGGGCCTAATAATCTCATTTTTATCCTCTGTAAATTTCACCTTTCTCATCTATCAAAAAATGAGCGCCTTCTTTCTTATTGTTCCACTCATTAAGAACTGGCTTTCCGCTAGAGCTTCCAGTTCTATGGAACAGCCTAAAGTGGCTGAATCAGAATTGCCCTAAAATCATTGACGTTTGTGAGTGTTGGTCCAGTGATTACCTGCTCGCCAATCTGTTCAAAAAAGGTATGGGCATCGTTGTTAGCTAACGCGGTTAATGGATCATTGCCTGCTACTTCGGCTTTGTGCAAGGTATCAGGGCCTACTAAGGCGCCAGCGACTTCTGCCGCGCCATCAACACCGTCAGTATCGCACGCTATGGCAAAGATTCCGGGGGCGGCATCTAGCGCGATAGCTAAACTTAAACAAAACTCCGCGTTAGGTCCGCCAATACCTTGGCCTTGTCGGGTTACGGTGAGTTCGCCACCTGAAAGTAGTAGGACGGGGTTATCTTCGGGTGCTAGCCCTACTTGTATTGATTGCGCTAAAGCGGCTTGTTCTTTGGCGACCTCACGTGCTTCCCCGTCAATCTCATCACCTAACACTTTCACGGTATAGCCTTGAGATTTAGCCAAATCGGCGGCCGCTTTAATAGAGTGTGAAGGGGCTGCATAAATAATGTTTTCTACACGTTCTAGCCGTTTGTCATCTTTAGGAACAACGCCTGAGCCTTGGAGTAAATGTGTTTTTACCGATGCGGGAATGTCTATTTTATAGCGCTGTAAAATGTTTAACGCATCCGCTGGGGAAGAGTCATCGCCAGAGGTTGGACCTGAGCCTATATATTCGATTTTATCGCCCGAAACATCTGATATGAGCAGTGCACGTAAAGTGGCAGGGTACACCGCTGTGGCGAGTTGCCCGCCTTTGATCTGACTTAGGTGTTTACGAACAATGTTCATTTGATCAATAGGTGCTCCACTGGCGAGCAGTGCCGTATTAATCGCTTGTTTTTCTTCTAGCGAAATCCCATCGGCTGGTGCGATCATTAATGCGGATGCTCCGCCAGAGATCAAAGCTAATACGTAATCGTTCTCTGTTAGCTCTTTAACATGTTCAAGTAACGATTGCGTTGCTTGAAGGCCCGCTTGGTCAGGAACGGGGTGTGCCGCTTCGATCACTTCAATGCCTTGGCAAGGGCGTGCATATCCATAGCGTGTAATCACGAGTCCTTCACATGGCCCCCAGGCTTTTTCTACCGCTTCCGCCATGCGAGCACTGGCTTTACCTGCACCAACAACAAATACTCGGCCCGCTGGTTTGCTGGGTAAATACTCATGGAGTGATTGCATGGGGTCTGCTACTTCGACGGCTTTATCAAATAAGGTCCTAAGCATAGCTTTTTCAGTCATGTATCCCTCTCTATACATCGGCTTGTATGATGGCAAACGCTGCATTGTGATGCTGATATGGGTAAGTGAAGATTTGGAGTACTTGCACTATTTAAGATGACATAATTACGTGGCCTCTTCCAGCTCTGGCTATACTTGGGTATTTAATTTACTTTTTATGGGTAGTGCAGTGATCTCAATTGTGTTTTTAAGGTTACAGAACGAATGCAAAAAATCCTAAACGATATCGCGGCTGCTATGGCGCAAGAAACCGAGCGCGGTAAGGTTGCTGATTATATTCCTCAGTTGGCGCATGTAGATCCTAATCAGTTTGGAATTTCTGTGGTTTTGCCAGACGGGCAGGTATTTAGTGCAGGGGACGCTAAAACGGCTTTTTCCATCCAAAGTATTTCTAAGGTGTTTACGCTGACGATGGCTTTGGGCAAATTGGGCGATGCGGTATGGAATAAGGTGGGGCGCGAGCCTTCCGGTGATCCGTTTAACTCTATTGTTCAGTTAGAACATGAAATGGGAAAACCTCGTAATCCGTTTATCAATGCGGGAGCGATAGCCATAGTAGATGCCATTATGATGGGCCATCAGCCTAAAGAAACATTGGCTGAAATTTTACAGTTTGTGCGTTTTATCGCGGATGACAACAGTATTATTTTTGATCATAAAGTGGCTGAGTCTGAAATGGAACACAAGGACCGTAATGCGTCGTTAGCGCACTTTATGAAATCGTTTGGTCGTATTAAACACCCTGTTGATAACGTGCTGGGTACCTATTTTCATCAGTGCTCAATTGCTATGAATTGTGAGCAGTTGGCGCGAGCGGGGCAGTTTTTAGTATCCGATGGCGTTAATGCGAGCACTAATACGCGTGTTGTGTCCCCGCAACGAGCAAGGCGTATTAACTCGCTGATGATGATGTGCGGTCATTATGATGGTTCGGGGGAGTTTGCTTTTAGGGTGGGTTTGCCCGGTAAGAGTGGCGTGGGCGGCGGTATTTTGGTGATTGCGCCGGGCAAAGCTTCGATAGCCGTTTGGTCGCCAGGCTTGGATACCATTGGCAATAGTCAACTCGGGACGCAAGCGTTAGAAATGCTTGTTCATAAAACGGGCTGGTCTATATTTGGTAAGTAGTGCAATTTATTGATGCTTTGACAGGTGGCTTGATCTTTTTTGCTACTAATTAGCATTTAATAAATCCCTTTATATTCAGTGGCTTGTTTTTATATGAAAGGTTTTGTTATTAACTAAGACAATTTTTGTCATTGTGAGATCTTTATTCCCGCCTATTATAGAGAGTATCTAACGCTTTAGCCGTTGTGATGGCTTGAGTAACTACACTATAAGAAAAGGAAGAGGCAACTGGTATGAAGATCCTTGTCGCCGTTAAGCGCGTGATTGATTACAACGTTAAAGTGCGTGTTAAAGCTGATAAAACGGATGTTGATCTCAGCAATGTCAAAATGGCCATGAATCCGTTCTGTGAAATAGCGGTAGAGGAAGCCGTTCGTTTAAAAGAGAAGGGCATAGCGGATGAAATCGTGGTTGTTTCTATTGGTAGTAAAGCATGCCAAGAACAGATTCGTACGGCATTAGCGCTAGGAGCTGATCGCGGTATTCAGATTGAAACACAAGAGAGCCCTGATTCACTGAGTGTTGCTAAGTTGTTAGCTAAGGTTGTGGAAGAAGAGCAGCCTGGGTTAGTGATTTTAGGTAAGCAAGCGATTGATTCTGATAACAACCAAACCGGCCAGATGTTGGCTGCCTTACTGGATCGTCCACAAGCCACGTTTGCGTCAGAAGTTGTTGTCGATGGCGATAAAGTCAAAGTAACACGCGAAATAGATGGCGGCTTACAGACGATTGAGCTAGATCTTCCGGCTGTCATTACAACCGATCTTCGCTTAAATGAACCTCGTTATGCTTCATTACCCAATATTATGAAAGCCAAGAAGAAGCCGTTGGATGTTAAAACGGCTGAAGAGCTAGGTGTGGTGGTAAAAAGTGGCATCACTTTGTTAGGCGTAGAGCCGCCAGCTGAGCGTCAAGCAGGGATAAAAGTGTCTTCTGTTGCTGAGCTAGTCGATAAATTGAAAAATGAAGCGAAGGTGGTGTCATGAGTATTCTAGTGATTGCAGAGCACGACAATCAGGTGCTCAAACCCGTTACCTTAACAACAGTTGCTGCGGCAACCCAAGTAGGCGGTGATGTTGATGTCTTAGTGATCGGTAGTGGTTGCCAAGGGGTTGCTGAGCAGGCCGCTAATATAGCAGGAGTCTCACGGGTACGTGTCGCTGATCATGCTGATTACACGCATCAACTAGCTGAGAACACCAGTAAATTGGTTGTCTCGGTTGCTCAAGGCTATACCCATATTTTTGCCCCAGCGACAACCACAGGAAAGAACATGCTACCCCGAGTAGCCGCGCTGTTAGATGTTAATCAACTATCTGACATTAGCGCTGTTGTCAGTGCGGATACTTTTAAACGCTCTATTTATGCGGGTAATGCCGTTGCGACTGTGCAGTCTTGTGATGCAGTTAAAGTGGCGACGGTGCGCGGAACGGCGTTTGATGCAGTAGCCGCCGAAGGTGGTAGCGCAACCATTGAAGCAATTGGTGAAGCCATTGCTTCACAGCACTCTCGGTTTGTGGGTGAAGAGTTGGCCGTTTCTGATCGTCCTGAACTCACGGCCGCTTCAATTGTAGTATCCGGTGGTCGTGGCATGGGGAATGGCGATAACTTCAATATTCTTTATGCGCTTGCAGATAAGTTAGGTGCCGCAGTGGGGGCTTCGCGAGCCGCCGTTGATGCTGGCTTTGTACCGAATGATATGCAAGTTGGCCAAACGGGTAAAATGGTGGCTCCCGACTTATACATCGCTGTGGGTATTTCTGGTGCTATCCAGCACTTAGCGGGTATGAAAGACTCAAAAGTCATTGTCGCTATCAACAAAGATGAAGACGCTCCTATTTTCCAAGTAGCGGATTATGGATTGGTCGCTGATCTATTTGATGTAATTCCTGAGTTAGAAGCTGCTTTATAAATACACTTCAAAATGGCCTCGTGCAGTGTAATAAGAATGAGCTATACCTGTGTGTAGCACGCGCGGCAAATTGTCGCATTGTTGATGCTTTTCTTATGTTGCACACTGCGCGGGGCTGAACTATTGCACATAAACCACTTATAGATTGGTTGATCCCCGCAATGTTGAGCTGCTGTAGGCGGCTCTTTTTTAAAGTTTTATATTAGAATTAACTAATTTTAATGAAAGCGTTAAAATCCAGCCTTCATTGGGTATAGTTAAGCTTGCCCTATCGTGGATATCCACGTTTCACAATAAGAAAACTTCCTTCTTTCCATTGCGATCTATTTGTACTTTGGTCGCTGTAAGACGAATTCGGGTACATCATTACCACCGGTAATCTGTACACCAGTAAGCTCACGTCACAGTGGGTTTAGGATTTGGTAACAAAGGACAAGACGATGTTTGATTTGAGTGCAGTCGACCTAGCTCGCGTGCAATTTGCTTTTACAGTTTCGTTTCATATTATTTTTCCTGCCATAACGATTGGTCTGGCCAGCTATTTAGCGGTGCTGGAAGGCCTCTGGTTAACCAAGAAGAACCCTATCTATCGTGATCTTTATCACTTTTGGTCAAAAATATTTGCTGTGAACTTTGCTATGGGCGTCGTCTCTGGACTGGTGATGTCTTATGAGTTTGGTACAAATTGGAGTGCTTTTTCAACGTTTGCTGGTGGCGTGACGGGGCCATTATTGGCTTATGAAGTTCTCACAGCCTTCTTTTTGGAGGCTGGCTTCTTAGGGGTGATGCTATTTGGCTGGAACCGCGTTGGTCCTGGTTTGCACTTCTTTTCTACCATTATGGTCGCTGTGGGCACGCTTATATCCATGACCTGGATCTTAGCGTCAAATAGCTGGATGCAGACGCCACAAGGCTATGAGATTGTGGATGGTCGGGTTGTTCCAGTGGATTGGATCGAAATTATTTTTAATCCATCGTTCCCTTATCGGTTAGTTCACATGGCGTTAGCGGCGTTTTTAGCAACGGCTCTGTTTGTGGCGGCCTCCGGGGCTTGGCATATGCTCAAAGGGTCAGCTAAACCTCATGCCCAAAAAATGTTTTCGATGGCCATGTGGATGCTACTCATAACCGCTCCTTTGCAGATTATTGCGGGCGACTTTCATGGTTTAAATACGCTTGAGCATCAACCGGCTAAAATAGCGGCGATGGAAGGACATTGGGAGAATGAGCCAGGAGAAGAGGGTGTCCCACTTATTCTCTTTGGATGGCCTGACATGGAAGCGGAGGAAACCAAGTATGCCCTTAAAATTCCGCACTTAGGTAGTTTAATTTTAACGCATACGTGGGATGGGCAATTTGAAGGTCTCAAATCCTTTGCGCCAGAAGATCGTCCTTATGCTCCTGTGGTGTTTTGGAGCTTTAGAATCATGGTTGCTCTAGGAATGTTGATGCTATTGCTTGGAGTATGCGGACTCTGGCTTCGCTGGAAAAAGCGCCTTTATGAGTCACCATTGTTCCTTAAGTTTGCTTTGGCAATGGGGCCTGCTGGGCTGATTGCTATATTAGCCGGTTGGTTTACCACCGAGGTTGGTCGTCAGCCTTGGGTTGTCTATGGCGTAATGCGCACGGTTGATGCGGCATCAGATCATTCGGTTGCTGCGCTAACCACTACACTGGTTGCCTTTGTGGTTGTTTACTTTGCGGTGTTTGGGATAGGTGTTAAATACATGCTTTCTCTCATTAAGGAAGGCCCGGAGGAACATCATGACCCGGCCGATGGAGAAGACAGTACGCACCGTCCTGCTCGTCCTTTATCTGCGGTTTCTGATGAGGTGAAGTTATGATGAATATGGATCTTTCGATGGCTTGGGCACTCATTATTGGTTTTGGCTTAATGATGTACGTGCTGCTCGATGGCTTTGATTTGGGGTTAGGGATCTTATTTCCTTTTATTGATCACCCTGATGAGCGGGATGTCATGGTTAATACAGTCGCACCGGTATGGGATGGTAACGAAACCTGGTTGGTGATGGGCGGTGCGGCGTTGATGGCGGCCTTTCCACTGGCATACAGTCTAGTGCTAAGCGCCTTGTACATCCCTTTAGTGTTTATGTTGATTGGCTTGATATTGAGGGGAGTCGCGTTTGAGTTTCGCTTTAAGGCAGATGAACATCACCGCCCATTCTGGGATAAGGCGTTTATTGTCGGTTCTTACTTAGCGACCTTCTGCCAAGGCGCTGCGATGGGAGCGTTTATTGATGGTTTTGCTATCGAGAATGAGCGCTTTGTTGGCGGAGCACTCGACTGGTTAACTCCATTTAGTGTGTTTACTGGGATTAGCCTGCTGGTTGCTTATGCTTTGTTGGGCAGTACCTGGTTGGTGATGAAGACAGAAGGGGGGCTGCAAAAGCGTATGCGAGCGTTGTCGCGCCCAATTACTTTTTTGCTGTTGGCTGTAATAGCGGGTATTAGTATTTGGTCACCTATCGCTCATCCCGAGATAGCTAGCCGGTGGTTTACGATGCCCTACTTACTTTATTTCTCACCTGTGCCTATTTTAGTTGTGCTGGTTGCTTTTGGGATTTTACAAGCATTGAATCGCCGAGCTGAAGCGATGCCTTTTATCATGACGCTTGGCTTATTATTTTTAGGGTACAGTGGCTTGATCATTAGTTTGTGGCCAAACATTATCCCTCCGGATATTACCCTGCAACAAGCTGCTGCACCGGCAGAAAGTCAGCGCTTCACCTTGGTTGGTGCACTCATCATCATTCCATGTATTTTGGCTTATACTTTTTGGTCTTACTACGTGTTTCGCGGCAAAGTAAGAGTGGGGGATGGGTATCACTAATGTCTGAGCGGGCCAAAGAAAATAACCCAGATCAAGCTGAGCGCCCTGTGTGGTTAAAGCGAGTTGGTTGGCTAGTCGTTATTTGGTCCGCTAGCGTAGCGGGCTTAGGTGTAATTGCTTGGTTGCTTAAATTGTTTATGCAAGCGGCGGGATTGTCACCTTAATCGTACAAAAGCTAAAGACTATCGAGCCTGCTTTACTTGGGGCTCGATAGTGGTGAACTTGTATGGATTTATTTCATGGTTGATTGAATAAAGGCTGTGAATTCGTCAACAGGAATGGGCTTCTGAAAGAAGTAGCCTTGAAAATGGCTACATTTCTCGTGGATTAAGCAATCTAACTGCTGCTGGTTTTCGACGCCTTCGGCAATAACATTGAGGCCTAAGCTTTCTGTCATAGCAATAATCGTGCGGACGATGGCTACGTCTCGATCTCCACCTGGGATATCACGCACAAAGGACTGATCTATTTTAAGTTGATAGAGCGGTAACTTTTTGAGGTATTGCAATGATGAATAACCGGTCCCAAAATCATCGAGTGATACTTGTATGCCTAAGCTACCTAATTGACTAATCCTCGTGGCCGCCTTTTCAATATCATCTAAAAGGAGCCCTTCTGTTAGTTCAAATTTAAGTCGTTCTATTGGAAAGCGATAACGGCCAATTGTTGATTTTACTTGCTCAATGAAATCATCAAGGTGGAATTGCTTAGCGCTTACGTTAATCGAAATCGATAAATGCTGGGTTGCGGGGTTGTCTTGCCATTGATCGAGTTGCTCGCAAGCAGACTCCAGAACCCACTGCCCTATAGGTAAAATAAGTCCGGTTTCTTCGGCTAAAGGAATAAACTCTACCGGGGGAATTAAGCCACGTTGAGGGTGAATCCAACGAATGAGAGCCTCCGCGCCGATTGGCTTTAAAGCATCATTCACTTGTACTTGGTAATACAATTGGAACTCTTTTTGTGCGATAGCAACTTCTAACTCGCGCTCACGCTCGACTCGAATGTTAATAGCATCTTGCATGTCGTTATCAAAAAATCGAAGCTGGTTACGGCCTGATTTTTTCGCTTGATACATGGCTATATCGGCTTGTTTTAATAGCTCTTCAACCTCGCTGACGTCGCCATGAAATAATGCAGCACCTGCGCTTGTCGAGAGCGTGTAATCTTCTTGCTCGAGTTTGTAGGGGGTGCTTAGTTTGTCGAGTATCTTGTGGGTGATAATCTCAGTTTGTGTACCCGCGTGTAATTCATTGCTATTTAGATTTTCTAGAATAATAACAAATTCATCTCCTCCTAAACGGGCAACGGTATCGTGACTTCTCACACAAACAGAAAGGCGTTTGGCTACTTCGTTTAATAGAGTGTCGCCAACACTATGGCCTAATGTATCGTTTAGCGTCTTAAATTGATCCAAATCTAGGAAGAGTAAAGCGCCAGTCGTTCCATTTCTCTTGCTAGTAATCACGGCCTGACGTAGACGTTCTAGTAACAGGCGCCGGTTAGGCAACTGTGTAAGGGGATCGTAGAAGGCCAGTCTTTCGATTTCTTCTGCGGCTTCTTTGCGCAAAGTGATATCTGTAATGGTGGCAACGTAGTTTGTTATCTTCCCGTTTGCATCTTTGACGGCTCGGATAGATAAGTGTTCTGGATATTCGTGGCCATGCTTATGGCGACCCCAAAGTTCACCTTCCCAAAAGCCAGTCTCGTTAATATTCTGCCACAAGGTTGATCGTAGGGTGGTATCGTTTAGTTGTGAATTGAGTATATCCGGAGATTGGCCTATGGCTTCTTCTGCGCTATAGCCTGTGATGCGCGTGAATGCTTGGTTGACCTTGATAATGATGTGGTCGGCATTAGTCACTAGCATTCCTTCGTTTGATTCGAAGGCGGTTGCGGCTATGCGAATTTCTTTTTCAATACGGTGGGTGGTAATAACGATATCAGCTAGGCTTGCATAGCTCTATATTAATTGTATTTCTTGTTTTGAAGGCAGCATCGGCGTTCGGTGATAAATAGCAAAAGTGCCTAATACAATCCCGTCGCTATCGATGATTGGTTGAGACCAGCATGAGGCTAAGTTGGCTTTTTTAGTCAGCGCTTTAAATTCTTGCCAATAAGGGTGAGTTTGTAAATTTTCGGCGATGACTCGCTCTCCGCGAAAAGCAGCGGTGCCGCAAGAGCCAATACCATCACCAATTAACAACCCTTCAACGGCCGTGTTATAAAAGTCCGGCAGGCTGGGGGCTGCCCCGTAGGTAAGCTGTTTTGTCTCTGGATTGAGTATCAGAATACTGCAAAGCATCTCGGGGTTTGCATGCTCTACGTTGCGGACAATCTGCATTAAGATATCTGGTAAAGGGGTCGCTTTTGATAGGCTTTCAAGTACTTGGCTGCTCCCTTGTTTCTGCATTTCTGCCGATTATCTAATACGAATTTCTCGTCGTAATCCCTAACCCAATAACCGGTTAATAACAGTAACGATGATGCAATCATCATATCTTTAATGACGGTATCAGTGTCTTCTAAGCTATCAGGACTCATGGATTGAATATCTTGAGTGCGGTGTAGGTCGATATCTCCGCTTTGTTTAAGTGTCTCGCTTGTTTCGACAAATTCAGGGGTTTTTGACGCTTGCGCCGCTAAAGGCGGTAGCCATAAAAACTAAGCCGTAAAGAACTACCAATGAGATAGCAGTGAATGCTGTAGGTAGGTGTGATGTGCATATAATGCTGAATAATCTATGCATGTGTTCCGAATTAGGAGATGTGGAGGCGAACAGCTCACATCTATTATTATTATGCGTTCTACTGAGTATAGACTAATTCCTAACAGATACTTATGGAAAAAAAGAGGGCATTGAGCAGAAATCAATGGGTTATTTTGTGAATGCTTTCTTTAGATAAAAAGCCACTAAGCCAAGTACGATGCCCCAAAAAGCACTACCAATACCCATGATGCTCAAGCCAGAAAGCGTGACTAAAAAAGTAATGAGTGCAGCTTCCCTTTCTATTTCATTATGCAAGGCGGCGCTTAGGGAGTTCCCAATTGTACTGAGTAGAGCGAGCCCTGCTATCGACATGACAAGCACCTGGGGAAAGGCTGTAAACAGGCTTGCCACGGTAGCGCCAAAGATACCTGTGAAAAGATAGAACAGGCCGGCCCAAATTGAAGCAATGTATCGCTTACTACTGTCTGAGTCTGCCTCTTTACCCATGCAAATGGCAGCCGTAATTGCGGCAAGGTTATAGGAGAAGCCACCAAACGGGGCAAATATCACACCAGTGATCCCTGTCCATGTCATTAAAGGAGAGGCTGGGGTGTGGTAGTTGTTTGCACGCATCACGGCAATGCCAGGCATCATTTGAGAAGTCATCGTTACAATAAAAAACGGGATGCCTACGCCAATTAAACTGGCCGTGTTAAACGTTGGGGTGACCCACACAGGAGAAGTTATTGTGAAATGTAGGGTTTCTAAGTGAAGTAGATCTTGGGTATAGGCCAGGAGTACGCCAGCCATCAATGTTATCGGTATAACATAGCGTGGTTGCAGAGGTTTAACGACTAAGTACGTGGCTAGCATGCCAACCGCTAACATCCATTGAGTCTCGATCGATGTAAATATATTCACACCGAAGGGGAGTAGCACACCCGCAAGCATAGCACCGGCGAGTGATTGGGGTACCCAGCGCATGAGCATATCGAACCAGCCTGTGAGGCCGCAAAGCATTATCAGTGCAGAGCTAAATATGAAGACGCCAATCGCATCGCTCATGGATACACCTGACAAACTTGTTACTAGCAAAGCGGCACCGGGTGTTGACCATGCGGTTAGCACCGGAGATTTGAAGGCAAGCGATAACCCGATACTGGTTAGTCCCATGCCGATACCGAGAGCCCACAGCCATGAGCTTGTTTGGGCTTCGCTGGCGCCTAAGGTCTCTGCTGCCTGAAAAATGATAACAGCAGAGCTTGTGTAGCCTACGAGCACTGCTACAAAGCCTGCGGTGAAACGAGAAAAGTTAAATAACCCTAAAACAGTTGATATGAGGTAGGCCACTGTAAATTCCTGAGTGCTTGTGCGTTATAGCGTACGTGATGGCAATCTTAGCACTGGTGCGTTATAACGCACAATAGAAACACCGTTTGTTCAAAGCGAGTTACTGTCGGTGTGATTACTCAGTAGGGGACTTATGCAGCCGGTTAATCAATTTATTGCTTTGTCGCTTAAGCAGATGAGGGCAAATAAAGGATGGAGTCTAGATAAGACATCTCAAAAAACAGGTGTGAGCAAAGCCATGCTTGGACAAATAGAGCGAGGGGAGTCCAGCCCAACGATTGCTACTTTATGGAAGATAGCGACTGGTTTTGAGGTATCGCTAACAGCACTTATAGAGCCCCCTAAAACTGATGACACCTCCGTTACACGGGGCGTGCCCTTTCGCTCGGCTCATAATGTTCGGAATCAGCCAGCCCAGAATAGCATGTTTGTTGCGCCGTTATTTCCTTATGATGACCAATTAAACTTCGAATGGATGGAGCTGACGTTTGTCGCAGGCTATGAACAGTACTCAGAGGCTCATTCTCCTGGCGTAATTGAGCATGTCGTTGTTATCAGCGGAAGCGTTGAACTATATATTGACGAGCATTGGCATACCTTTAAAGCAGGGGATGCAGTGCGCTTTAACGCTGATAAGCCTCATGGTTACCGGAATCAATCCCGAGTTGATTCCGTGGTTCATAACCTGATTTATTATCCAGAAAAAACTGAAGCGGAGCGTTAGGTTTTTATGTTTTTCAATGCAGAAGGTATCTGATGAAAATTAATTGCGATATGGGTGAAAGTTTTGGCCCTTGGGTAAAAGGCAATGACGTTGAGGTCATGCCGTACATTGATCAAGCAAACATTGCCTGTGGCTTCCACGCCTCTGATCCATTAACGATGTTATCAACGGTTAACCTCGCAGTAAATGGAGGCGTGGAGATTGGGGCGCATCCAGGATATCCGGATTTGCTGGGTTTTGGTCGCCGTGATTATCATTGCTCACGTGAAGAGCTAATAGCAACATTGCTTTATCAAATAGGCGCATTAGACGCTATTTGTAAAAGCAAAAGTTCTCGTATCCAGTATGTCAAACCCCATGGCGCACTGTATAACAAAATGATGGTAAGTGATGACAGCTTGCGAGCAGTGATGACAGCAGTGGCTTCCTATGAAGTGGGTTTGCCATTAGTAGTTATGTCCACTAACCGAAATGACGAAGTGCAAGCGCTAGCTGATCAGTATGACCTCCCGCTAATATTCGAAGCTTTCGTTGATAGGGCTTACGATGATGACGGCTTGTTGGTAAATCGCCGGCATGAAGGTGCTGTTCATGACAATCTGGGGCGCATAGAGCTACAGGTGGCTGAGATTGTAAATGATCAAGCAGTAACAACGTTGAGCGGCAAGAAAATACCCTTACGTGCCGATACATTATGTATACATGGCGACAACCCGCATTCAGTTGAAATCGCACGTTACATTTACGAGTTGTTAGCTAGTTATCGATAGTTTTATGAATTAAAGCTGAATAGTTCAATTAAATCAAACACTTGTTTGTGTCAGAAAATTTTACAAACAAGTGTTTCCTATTTGAGTCTATATTGCATTTAATCCTTTTTTATCAAATATTTATTGTCATTGGTCTGAAATTTGCTTTTATGAGTTTTCATATCAATTTAACAAGGATGGTTTGATGAAACTTGGTATAAAAAATGTGCTAGCGGTTGCTGTGTTAGCTGGCGCCTCTCTATCCGCACAAGCTGCTGTTTGGAGTAGCGATCTTAATGGGGAGTATGAGCCGGCCACTCCTTATGACCCTTATGCTCCTTACGTTCCAGGAACAACGGTAGATCTCGGGTTTAATGTAAATTTTTATGGTACCTCATATGATTGGATCAATGTAATAAATAATGGAGGGGCGAGGTTTACTCAAACTGGCATAGGCCCTTGCGCAGATATGCAAGGTTCGCATTTAGTAAATAATGGGTTCAGTGTTTTCGTAACATCTGATTGCGCCCCAGGGATGCATACTGAAGGTCTTTACGATACTTATATTACAACATCCCCTGATAGTCTGAAGGTTACTTGGAATAGTGAACTGCCGGATAATAACGGTGGAGAAAACCTAGTTAATAATTTTCAACTATTATTAACTGATAGGTCAGATGTAACAGGTACTGATGGCGATTTTGATGTGCAGTACCAGTTCAATCAGATTGAGTGGGTCGCAACAGCGGGTAATTTTTTCAGTTTAGCATTCCCTGCAATCTCTAATATTTCTTTTTATGACGATGTAACTGGGGATTCTGATCTCGTTCACACTATGCAGACATTGCCGTGGTTTGTGTCTAAGAATAGCGATGTCTCCGAGTTTGATGAACTCTTTCAAATTACTGAAAATTCTTATAATTCTAACATCGATGGAGTGTACAAAGTACAATTCAGGAATGGGATGCCAGTTCTCAGTGTAACAGCGCAAGAGTTTGGGGCATTAGCCGTTTCAAGTGAATTAGAAGCTTTTATCGACAGTGCCAATGATTTAGATGATGGTGAATATACTTTTTCTACAGGCGACGGTACTGAAATAGCTCCCTATTTACCACTAGGGTTGTTGGACGATGAAGGGGAAATAATTGAAGGCTCAATTTCTGAAGGCTTTGATTTTATCTTCGAAGTTCTCGACGGAGAAGTTGTCTACATCGATCCTGAAGTAGCCATTGGTTACGATTATGTTGTTACAGACAGCAGCAGTCCGCTTGTGGCTTCTGTTATCTTACCTACCGGTTTTGGTGATGATGAATACGCAATTTATGTGTGGGACGGTTCCGAGTATGTCTTCGTAAGCGAGCTGACGGCTGGTGATGAGTACTTCTTTGCCGATGCGGTTGATAATTTCCGAGTGATGGGAATTGAGACAGATGCAAATGTTGATCCTGCTGACCCATTAGCTTTTATAACGGGCTTAACGTTCAACTCAAGCGGTACGGTTTATATGTCGCAGACGCCGGTTGTGTTTAATACCGATGCCAGTGCCGTTCCTCTTCCGGGTACATTAGTGTTGATGGGCCTAGGATTATTTGCAATGGGCGCTTACCGACGTCGTGCTGCGTAGCTATAACTATTTGTACTTTTTAAACGCCCCTATTAAGGGGCGTTTTTGTATCTGTCTGAAAATTTCAGGTGTCAGGTTCGATCATGGAGAATCGGTTGATGCTTTTCTGACCGATATCTTCAAAGCGTCATGTAAGTGTGCTTAGGGGTGCTTACCCCAAACTTATACAAGTACTTATCCACAGATAATGTGTATAAAGCGCTAGCTATGATGGGATGCCGCAGGGAGCATTCGGGTATATTCAGTTATGGTCGTACATCTTGCTTTGGCGGGGTGCCAAAGTAGCTTTTATAATCACGGCTAAATTGGTTGATGCTTTTGTAGCCTACGGCCAGAGCGGTTTGTCCCACATTAAGATCGTCATGCGATAGCAACAAGCGAGCTTTAATCAGGCGTAGGCGTTTCAGGTACTGCAAAGGTGAGCATCTAGTTACTTCTTTAAAATGCTTATGGAAGTTTGAAACACTCATATTTGCTTGATCTGCAAGCGATTCTACCGTCACACCTTGGTCAAATGATTTGTGCAATTGGCTTAGTATACGGATCACGCGTGAGTAGTTACCTTGGTTTAAAATCAAGGCACTTAAAGCAGAGCCTTGTTCGCCTTTGAGTGCTTCATATATCACCTCGCGAACACGTGCCGTTCCCATTACCCGTGCATCAATAGGATCGTGTAGTGCTCGCACTAACCGGCTCACGGCTTCTTGCATACCGGGTGTCATTGCAACAGAGTCCATAGGCTTGGGGCTTAGATCATGGTCTGTGGGTAAACCGTTAACGGGTAACGAGCTGTGGACAAGTTCCGCTAGGATAACAAGGTCAATACTCACCGATATGCCAAGTAGTGGCTTACCTTCTTCTGCATAGGTTTCGCATTCAAAAGGTAACGGTAGTGTTTGTACTAAATAATGACCTGGGTTGTACTCGATAACACGATCACCAAGGTAGCCAATTTTTTTACCCTGCGCGATGAAAATCAAACTGGGCTCATAGATGAGCGGACTACGGCCGTGAGATTCGTGGCAAGTTAAAACAGATACGCCTTCAATATCGGAGGGGTGCATGCCTTCTTCACGCTGTAAAGGCTCAAGTAGGCTGACAAGATCAGACAGTGACATAGCAATTACCTCTTATAAATACCTTATTGTTCAACATCCCTGGGTCTGCCAATGACTTCGTTTATAATAGTAGGATTATGCCTAAATGACGGCTTAATAATCCAAGTAAACTGCTGTCTTTAAGAGAAATAGGCAAAAACCTAACAGGAATGAGGCTCACGTTGTTACGGGTAACGCTGGATAATGGATCAGGTAAAGTGAAATTATCTGGAGATTATTCATGTCAAATACCAAAGCATATGCAGCACAGACCGCCACATCTAAAATGGCCCCGCTGAACATACAACGTCGTGATTTGCGCCCCGATGATGTATCAATTGAAATACTATATTGCGGTGTTTGTCACTCAGATATCCATCAAGCCGAAAATGATTGGGGCAACTCTATGTACCCAGTGGTACCGGGGCATGAAATTATTGGCCGCGTTACAGCCATTGGTCCACAAGTGACAAAATATAAAGAAGGCGACTACGTAGGAGTTGGCTGCATGGTTGATTCGTGCTGCAGTTGCTCTTCATGTAAAACAGGTCTAGAGCAATACTGTGATAACGGTATGGTTGGTACCTACAATGGTAAGGATTTGCATGATGGGACGCTCACATTTGGCGGTTACTCTGAGCGAATAGTTGTCCGTGAAGACTTTGTGCTTTCAATCCCGGAGGCGCTCGATATTAAATCAGCGGCTCCATTGTTGTGTGCGGGTATTACTACTTATTCACCCTTAAAACACTATGGTGTCAAAGCGGGAGACAAAGTAGGTGTATTAGGGATGGGAGGGTTAGGTCACATGGGCGTAAAATACGCTAAAGCGCTAGGTGCCGAAGTAACCGTATTTACCCGCTCTGCCAATAAAGTTAATGAAGCGAAACAGCAAGGTGCGGATCATGTGATTATCTCAACAGATGACGATCAAATGGCAGCCGCAAGCTTACAGTTTGATTTTTTGTTGGACACTATCCCGGTTGCACACGACTTTAACCCATACTTAAATTGCCTCAAGGTAGATGGAGTGCATATTGTGGTAGGGCTAATCACGGGTATTGAGCCGCCGTTATGGGGGGTAAATTTGATCTCGAAGCGTCGCGTGTTAGCGGGTTCCATGATTGGCGGTATTGCTGAAACACAGGAAATGTTAGATTTTTCAGCTGAGCATGGTATTAGCTGTGAAGTAGAAATGCTCGATATTCAACATATTAACGAAGCGTATGAGCGCATGAAAAAAGGCGATGTGAAGTACCGTTTTGTAATTGATATGGAGTCACTTAAAAAAGCGTAACCTTAAAGAGATGGATTAAGTTCTTGCCTTGCAAACCCAGCCTCGCTGGGTTTTTTTATGGCCAAAATTCCCTAAGCAGTATATGAGTTATGGCTATAGGCTGTGTGTAAGGGATCAAAACTAGGGTTATAGATTCACCGCATTGGTGCCTAATTGATCGAAACCCTGTGCTAGGCGTCTTAGCTAGCTTAGCCAAGGTTACACAAAGGTTTTCAGACAGGTTATCCACAGAAAGCGTGGAAAACTATTGTCGCTACTATTATGTGAGTAACTTTTTTGACTCCATTGTAGTGAAGCAATTTGTTACTGATAATAAAGACTTAGTTTGCAGATAAACGCCCTGTAAACTAGCAATGACGGCATTCGTTAGTGAGCCTGACGCAAACTGTCATTGTATGATAGCGCATAGCGGCTAGACTAAATCCAAAGCTTGATTTCTGAAATAACAATAACGACGTTAACCTGACGTACGGAGTCATTCCCATGGTAATGGAAGGTCAAACAATCCGCGTACAGGCTGCTGAAGCGGGTATTTATGAGGTGGTTTTCGATAACACCACAGATGCCGTCAACACGCTCAGTCAGCAAGCAATGAAGGAACTCGCGGACGCAGTCAGCATATTGCAATCCACCGCCGACCTCAAAGGTGTTCTTTTTAGCAGTAACAAGCCTACGTTTATTGTAGGTGCTGATATCACCGAATTTGGTCAAATGTTCACTCACGATGAAGACACCATTGTCGAAAACATCACACAATTGCAGGGTATTTTAAACGCTATCGAGGATCTGCAATGTCCGACAGTGACTGCTATCAACGGTTTAGCATTAGGTGGTGGGTTTGAGCTCGCGCTGTCAACCGATTACCGAGTGATGGCAGACTCTGCGAAAGTCGGCCTTCCAGAAGTTAAGCTTGGCATCTACCCAGGCTGGGGCGGTACTGTCCGTTTACCACGTCTGATCGGTATTGATAATGCTAACGAGTGGATCTGTGCAGGCGGCGAAAAGCGTGCAGATGCTGCATTGAAAGACGGCGCAGTAGACGCAGTCGTTGCTGAAGCTAGCGTACGCGAAGCAGGCCTTGCGCTGTTAAAAGAGTGTATCGCAGGCAAGTTTGATTACGCGGCACGCCGTACAGAAAAACAAAGCGCGGTTAAACTCAATACCATCGAACAGATGATGGCGTTTGAAACTGCTAAAGGCGTGATTGGTGCTAAAGCGGGTAAACATTACCCAGCGCCAATGATGGCGATTAAATCGATCCAAAAAGCAGCAAACATGGGGCGCGATGCCGCCTTATTAGTCGAAGCTAAAGGCTTTGCTAAGCTCGCTAAAAATGACGTAACCCGCGCACTGGTCGGCTTATTCCTGAAAGACCAGTACGTTAAAAAGGTTAGCAAGCGATACGAATCACAAGGTACACCGGTTAAACACGCCGCGGTATTAGGTGCAGGTATCATGGGTGGCGGTGTTGCTTACCAATCTGCCTCTAAAGGCACGCCTATCTTGATGAAAGATATACGAGAGGACGCGTTGCAACTTGGCTTGGACGAAGCAAATAAATTGTTAGGTGGACAACTAAAGCGTGGTCGTATTGATGCGGCTAAAATGGCTAAAACACTCAACAGTATTACGCCAACACTGAGCTACGGTGATTTTGGACGTGTCGATTTAGTCGTGGAAGCGGTTGTTGAAAACGTCAATGTGAAAAAGTCAGTTTTGGCTGAAGTGGAAGAGCACTTAGGCGAAGATGCTGTATTAACGTCTAATACTTCTACTATCTCGATTAACGAGTTGGCAAAAGCGGTAAAGCGCCCAGAAAACTTCTGTGGCATGCACTTCTTTAACCCTGTGCATCGCATGCCGTTGGTTGAAGTGATTCGTGGTGAAAAAACCAGTGAAGCAGCTATTGCTCGTACGGTGTCGTATGCTAAAGCGATGGGCAAAACTCCGATTGTGGTTAATGACTGCCCGGGATTCTTAGTTAATCGTATTTTGTTCCCTTACTTTGCTGGTTTTTCGCAACTGCTTAAAGACGGCGCGGATTTCCGCCAAGTGGATAAAGTGATGGAAGGCTTTGGCTGGCCAATGGGACCTGCCTACTTACTTGACGTTGTCGGCTTGGATACGGCTTATCATGCCGATGAAGTCATGGCGCAAGGCTTCCCTGATCGTATGGGGCATACAGGCACATCAGCTATCGATAAAATGTATGAGTTAGGTCGTTTTGGACAAAAGAACGACAAAGGCTTCTACGAATATAAATTAGACCGTAAAGGTAAGCAGCAAAAAGTCGTTGATGAGTCGGTACTTCAATTGCTTGGCGATGCTGTTGGTGAGGCAAGCCCGTTCACTGAAGAAGAAATCATCGCCCGCATGATGATCCCTCTGTGCATAGAAACAGCACGTTGTTTAGAAGAAGGTATTGTCGCTTCTCCGGCTGAAGCGGATATGGGTTTGATATACGGTATTGGCTTCCCTCCATTCCGTGGTGGTGCACTTCATTACTTGGATAGCATGGGGCTTGATGCATTCTGCGAAATGGCTAAGCCTTACGAAGCACTAGGGCCACTTTATCAACCAACGGAACGCATGAAAGCTATGGCTGCCGCTGGTGAAACTTATTTTGATGCAGCGCGTAGCTGAGCAGAGGAGAAAAATAATGAGTCTGCAACCCAATGACGTTGTCATCGTAGATGCGGTACGTACCCCAATGGGACGTTCAAAAGGTGGTGTTTTCCGTAATGTTCGCGCTGAATCTTTATCAGCATCTGTCATGAAAGCGCTACTCGCACGCAACCCCGCAGTCGATCCTAATCAGGTTGAGGATGTAATCTGGGGTTGTGTAAACCAAACACTAGAACAAGGTTTCAATATTGCCCGTAATGCCGCTTTATTAGCCGGGTTACCTCACTCAGTTGGCGGCCTAACCGTTAACCGCTTGTGTGGTTCATCCATGTCTGCGCTGCATACAGCTGCACAAGCCATCCAAACGGGTAATGGTGATCTATTCATCATCGGCGGTGTTGAGCATATGGGTCATATCGACATGGCGCATGGCGTTGATATCAACCCTGAAATGTCTAAATATTCAGCCAAAGCTGCCATGATGATGGGTTTAACGGCTGAAATGCTCGGTAAAATGAATGGAGTAACGCGTGAGATGCAAGACGCCTTTGGGGCTCGCTCTCATCGCTTAGCACACGAGGCGTCGGTATCCGGACGTTTTGATAACGAAGTGATCCCTATCGAAGGCCATGATGCTAATGGCTTTAAAGTATTGGTAGAGCGGGATGAAGTTATTCGCCCAGAAACAACGGTAGATACGCTAGCGGGATTAAAGCCAGTCTTCATCCCTAAAGTAGGCACGGTAACGGCAGGCACATCATCGGCTATTTCCGATGGTGCATCCGGTATGTTGGTGATGTCAGCGCAAAAAGCTGAAGAGCTTGGGCTAAAACCCCGCGCTGTTATTCGTGGCATGGCCATCGCTGGTTGCGACCCATCCATTATGGGTTATGGCCCGGTACCGGCTACTAAAAAAGCTTTAAAGCGTGCCGGCCTTTCCATCGATGATATTGATTACTTCGAGCTGAACGAAGCCTTCGCGGCGCAAGCACTGGCGGTCATGCAAGGTTTGAAAATAACAGACCGTATGGATACACGTATCAACTTAAACGGCGGTGCTATCGCACTTGGCCATCCACTAGGATGCTCAGGATCGCGTATCACCACAACGTTGTTAAACGTGCTAGAAGATAAACAAGGTACGCTCGGTGTTGCTACCATGTGTATCGGTATGGGCCAAGGTATAGCGACGGTTATCGAACGTCTGTAATACCTGTATCCATGATTTTAAAAGGGGCCTAGTGCCCCTTTTTTGTGCCTGAAATTTGGGGATTACAGCAGATAATAGCGGCTGATCCGTATCTAGAGTAGAGAGCAAAAGCCTGTGGATATTTGTTAAGGATTTCTCGCAGGATATACAGTATATTTTGGATAAGTTTTAAAAATGGCACGGTTTGCAAAACGAGCATGCTCGTTTACACAATGAATAACTTACACAACGTCATTAAAAACAATAAGATATGAAAATGCTAAGGGAAGATAGCGTGCCACACAAGGAATGTTAACGCGCATGCGCGTTTTTGTTTTGTGCCTTTTCTCCTACCTTCCTTAAAGTTAATCAATTTCAATGAGTTGTGCGCCTTCCTGGCTAAACGGTTAGGAATGATAATGCGCATGCTCATGAATAAAACTGTTAAGCGGAATTATGACTGAGCAAGAATTTATAGAATCAATTGATTTCAGCTTTCCCTATGAAGACAAAGAGAAGGCTGTTGAACTAATTGAAAAAGGGAGAGCATTATCAGTAAATGCTTCGTTTATGGTTCTTCATGAGATAGTTCGTGCACCAAGTGAAGTGGCGCTGGAAACAAAGGAGAGCCTATATGATTATTGGTGCAACGGTTTCTCCCATAAACTTTTCGAACCCGTAAAAGAGGCTGCTTCCGCTCTGCTGGAAGGTAAAGTCATCCCAGTTTCTCGTGCTATCGAACTAATGCGGGAAATTGAAAAAGACAAAGATCAGTACTGCGCCCTAAGTATTGTCTATTTCTCATGTGATGATACTGAGGGGAAAGCGGATCGAAAATATAATCAGGTAATTGAGCAATGGCAAAGCGCTTAACAAGGCCAAGCACAATCGTGCAATGCAAAAAACGCATTGCACTGGACCTCGCTTCGCTCGGCCTGTGTTGGCAGCGTTATGCATCTAAGAAGGAGGAAAATCTATGTTAGAACTTCGACCTAACTGTGAATGCTGTGACAAGGACTTGCCTCCGGAATCCACAGAGGCAGTAATCTGCACTTTTGAATGCACATTCTGCGTTGAGTGCGCAGAGAGTGTTCTTAATCATATCTGTCCTAATTGCTCTGGGAACTTAGTGCAACGGCCAATACGCCCTGTAGCTGCACTTAAAAATAACCCGGCATCTACCACTCGCGTACTAAAAGAGGGTGGGTGCGTAGTCAATGCATAACAAGCGCATTAAAAATCGCCCTACGGGCTGGACGTCGCTGGCGCTCCGCCTTTTATGCGGGCGTTACCTGCCACGGAGAATTAGGCTCTAAATGAAAAAGTGGGCGTTCTATAAAGAAGGCGAAGAATGGCGAAAAATTGGTTTGTATGCTGCTTTATCTAAGGAGAAAGAAGAGCCAGGCCAATGGAGAAGGCGAACATATTACAGCACTCATTCTCCTGCAAGTGTGCGTCTCCGGATGCATATTCGTGAAAGCTCTAAAGGGACTTTTTCCTTTGCTTATAATCGAGGTCAGGAAGCTGAAATAGAAAGACTTGGTGGAGGAGAATCTCTTGTTCACTACCTTTACAAAATTGCTATAAGCGAATTAAGTCATACCACTCTGAAACTAAGCAATTTGAACGAAGATGTGACTGTTCAGTTTATTAATTCTCAGACTGAGAGACGCGTACATATTGACGATAGGTACTATGACCTAGATGTGTTCGTAAAATTCACCTCACAATCAAAATACCAACTTAAGTGGAATGGAGAGCTTGCTATAGAGGTTCATAACACGAATCCTGTTATTGGCCAAAAACTAAAGGATCTAAAAGCGCTTCGAATTCCAGTTATTGAAGTTAGCGTAAATAAAAAGTTTGCGTACAAAACACCTGAAGAGTACAGCACGCCAAAACTAGAGCGAGAGTATATTAATTTTCTCAAAGGTCGTCTTTCAGAATATTTATGGAGTAAAGTCTTGTCTGATCCAAAGTCGATAGATTACTTAGAAAATGAAAATTTTGAATTGATTAAAAATATTAAGAAGTTGAGAGAGCAATTAGATCATTCGAAAGCGCTCCTTGAAAAAGAGAGGGAGAACGTTTTGGATAGCAAAAGCAGGCTCAAACGTGTTAATTCAGAATTAATCGAAAAAGATAAGTTAGTGTCAAAGCTTAGGACGCAAGTGGAAGGTCTGAAAACCATGGGGGTTTTCAGGTTCTTGTGGTTTAAACTAGCAGGCAGGTAACAAGCGCATGTTGTCGGACTGGTTTTCCGCTGTGCTCCAAACCAGCCGCAAATGCGGGCGTTAGCCTTCTTAAAGTAGCACGGAGAGGTTTAGTGAGTTCAGTTTTTAAGTACGCCGAATATAGACCAGAGTTTTTTGATAATTTCTTTTTGAAAGTTTCTAGATTCGGTGAATTTAATGACCCTTTTGAGATGGTTATGGGGAATTACTTAAGCTCTGTAGATGAAGAAGAGCATGATCTCATTATGTCCCTTTCAAGAACGCTCTCTGATGGTGCTGCATATTATGATTATGCTTGGGATACTCAATGTGGTGTCCGAGCTTCTGTTGGTGTTTTATGTTTTACCTCTAAGGAAGATAACCTTCTTATGTGGGCTCACTATGCCAAAAATCATGAAGGTATATGCATCGAGTTTGATGGAAATGCAGAGTTTTTCCACGGAAAATATAAGGATGCGGGCAAGCTTTTTGATAAACCAGTAAAAGATCACTATCGTAATATCGGTGAACTTCGCAAGGTTGACTATAAGCTAGAGCGACCTATGTATCTAGAACCAAGTGAACTTGAATCTGATACTGAATCTTGGTTTGTAAAATCACCAGATTGGAAATACGAAGAAGAGTTACGAATTTTGTTACCTTTAGATCTAGCACAAGAAGTTCCTGACTTGGATATGCCTTTCTATGCTGTTAGTCCTGATATGATTAAGTCAATAATACTTGGCTGTCAGATGTCATCTACGTCTAAACGAGAAATTGTAGAACATTGTAAAAGACATGGAATAAAAGTACGCGAAGCATTTATCCACTCACACCAATTTAAATTGGACATCTTTGACTATGATGAGTCCAATCAATCGAAATACCAGAATATGTATAACTTAAACCGGATTACACGTTGGCGATAGCAAAGGCTAACAAGTTGCTTAAACGGACGTGATAACAGTTGGCTCATGCTCGTTACTCGCAAGTTTAGCCAACTATTCCACCCCGCTTAGCAAGGCGTTAGCAATCATCAACCACCAAGGAATTGGACTGTGAAGGAAACAAAGATATACAACCCTTATCTTTCTGAATCGATGTTCTTCAAACCAGAGCAAATGTATGGGGAAAGTCGAGAGGTGTTTAAGGAGATTCCATATATCGAGAAGGGCAATATATATTTCATTGCGGAAAGAGTGCGAGTTAGGGTAATTCCAACATCCGTTAAGCTATCGGAAGATGCAATTATACGCTTTGTGGTTCAGGCAGATGGACATCAGGAAAGGCAAGTTGAGATAGAAGCGGCCCCACTCTTCATTGATTTAGGGAATATGTTTAGAAAAGTCTTTGGTGATAGCGAGACGCTTCAAAGAAATATGATAGGCGTTAGTGATCACCAAGAATACTTGGAGAAACTTAGAGCTTCTAATGATTCGATCCCAATCATTGGGGTTTCATATATGGAAGGCCTACAAAATAAAAAGAACATCCCATTAAGAATACATACCCCAGATGGAAATTATGGAGATCTTCCATTTACCATTCATTCAATCTTAAGTGAGTATGGAATAGAAATTGGTGATTTCCCTAAAATTCTATACATTGGGAAGTCGGGTAAGTTAAACGAGCGAATATATAGGCACGAAAAGATACAGGAAGCACTAGCGGTAATTGATGATGAGAATGATATTTTCCTGTATTCCTTTCAGTTCGAAGACTCAAGGTTAAGAATCTCAGAAGTGCCCCCTAATACAGTAGTCCATAAAAAAGAAGAAGTAGACGACATAATCGAGGATGACAGGATTGCTTTGGTTGAAATGGCCTTGATTAATTATTTCAAGCCGAAAATGAACACTGACTATGTCAACTCGGATCTCAATGATAGTGAAATATTTAAACGTGCCTTATACGGAAAATACAATCAGTTATCCCAAGAAGTAGATCATGATGGAGGTTTCTGGAACTTTGGTTCAGATAAAGTGTTGCCTGCCCTAAGGCATGAAATTCATTACTCCGTCCATTGCTAACAAAGCGCTGCACACGGACAAATTTTCCGCTACGCTCCAAATTTTCCGGTGAGCACGGCGTTATATTTCAAAAGGTAGTCATGGATAATCGAGCAATACTAAAATCATTATTGGTATCTGCCATTGTAACAACTGTAGTTCTGGCTTTTGCTGGAGGCTACTCGTCCACTACAACGCCAGACGGCGTAACAACTCATCACTATACATTTGGTTGGTTCGGTTTTTGGCTTGTATTACTTGGCGTGTTTGTAGTTCCATCTACCTTCGTTGTTGGGTACCCGCTATCACAATTGTTGTTCAAGCTGCGTATTTTTAATATCTATGTTGTAGCGTTGTCCGGAACAATTGGCGCTATCTGTGTGGTAGCGGTCTTATTCTCTAAGTATCCTCCTGCACCAATGCAAATTCTTTATTATGGCTTAGGTGGTTTTGTGGCATCAGTTACAGCGTTCGTTAGCTACAAAAATATAACAAGGCGGTCAAATTGACAGCTATTCCGTCGCTTGTTTATGTGGTGGTAGCTACGCTGCCACCACACAATCAACTACATAGCTGCAATTTACCGCGGCTTTATGTTCTAGGAGAGCCATGAAGTACGTTGTATTTATCCTGGTTTTTATAGGAAGCATTTTTGCAACCTACAAAATTACATTTTCAATGACACAAGAGATCATGGGTGCTCTCAATATCCGCACTCACATTGCTAATCATAAAGTGATGCTGAAGTTATCCGAAGTAACGAAGGAAGGAGATATTGAGAAAATTGAAGAGTTCGTGGAAAATCTAGAGCAATTTGAAATTGGTACTATTGAACAGTTAACTGAGCTTCTGGAATCAGGAAGCTATACGTTTGCCACCCAAGACGAAATAAACGTTGGTAAAGAATATCTTGAGCAACTGGAAAAATAAACATAACAAGGCTGTCAACCATCGCCCACTGCGTGGGCTGGACCTCCAAACCGCTGCGCGGTTTTCCGGCCGGTTACAGCGGCGTTATACGTAATTAGGGATCGAGATCGTGCAATCAAGTTCAATGGAAAGGTTCAAGCTAAAATGGAGGTGGACAGATAAAAATTACTGCCTCCTTACGGAAGACGAACTCTCTAGAATACATCCATTAGATGCCGCGTCAGCAAAGAAGGTCTGGGATCGTTCCTTAATCTTTATAGACAAAGAGTCAGAATTTTCCCCTAACCCTGAATTGTTCGACTCAATCGAAACAATCGACACAGCAGAATCAGATGCAGTTGTAGCTTGGCTAAAGAGTAAAATGCCTTCTGGTAATATCATTGTTTCTTGGCAGCCGGACACAGCAGTGAAGACAACCGCCGATTTATTCATAACTTACTGGGATGATTTCTGTTACCCATCGAGTGATGACGTTTCAATCTGGCCAGAATCAGAAAGTTGGGTAATTAATTTTTGGCACTACGAGAAAGCGTGTTATGGCAAAGCAAAAAACGTATAACAAGTTTGTCCAGCCGACATTTTGGTCTTCGCTCCTTTTTGTGCATGGCCTTCGGCCACTTTTGCACAAAAATCCACTACAACCAAAATGCGTCTGACAAAGGCGTTACCCATAATGGCTGCTAGCATGCACAAATGGTCACCGGGTGGGTTGATCCATTGGCGGGTTTTTAATTCATTAATCAGTGTAGTGAGTTTTACTTTTGCGTGGCTACTACTACGCTACAGTAGGCGATTATTATGGATATAAACTCAGTAGCGGGTGTGGTGTTTATTGGATGTGGTGTGAAGTTAGCGCTAATGACATTAGCTAATACAGCCCGCCAGCAGGATAATCTACACGAAAGGAGTCTGTTTCTATGCACGCAGTCCTCAATACGATCATGATTTACGCAAAGGATATGAAACGAACGGCGGCTTTTTATAAAGAGTATTTCGGGTTTAATACATCTGGAGAAGTAGTGGAAGGCTTGATAGAGCTGACCTCGCAGCCAAGTAGTACAACCTTGCTGATACACCAAGCGGCTAAAAGCGTTAAGTTGGGTCAAGCCTCGGTGAAGTTGGTTTTTAGCGTGCAGGATGTAGAAGGTTTTAAAATACAAAGTGCTGAACGAGGCTTGGTATTTGGGAGTACCCACCAAGCCAACGGCTATGAATTTGCTAATGCCAAAGACCCAGACAAGAATACAGTCTCCATATCCAGTAGGGCGTTTCGGTAAAGCGCTTATTCACGTTTTTAAGGCGTATGTTTAACCGTCTTGTTGTGTGTCTGGTCGTTTTGAGTGGACACTACATCGGCGGCGGGTACTGGAATACTATCGTTAGCTGTGTTGGTAGTGTCCGCGGTATTGCTGGAGGTGTTATCCTCAACAGGCGGCGCCATTTTGGCGTTAAAAGCGTTTAGTCGTTCGGTTTGCGCTTGTTGACGTTTGACTCGTGCGGCTTCTATTTCAGCTATTTTTTGTTGTGCCACCCAGACTTTATTTGCGTCTTTATCCATTTGCTCAATGCAGCTAACACACTGCACGGTATAAACCGCCGCATTATGCTGGTAATAGCCTTGTCCGGCTTTATCCACTCGCCAACTGACAAGTTCAGTACCGTTTAGCATCATAGTACCTGCTGCATAGCAGTTAGAGGCTTGATGGTTGATTGAATAAGTGTACGCTTGTTGCGCACTCGTTGGCTTAAGAGAGGATGTTTCGGTTGTAGGTGTCTCGGCATTAACTGTTTGGTTAGAGGATGTTGCAGTGACAATCATAGCCGGCGTGCTAGCACGCTTGGCTGGTCGGTTAAAAAAGTGCTCGATATCTACAGAAGACACTAAAAAATCAGGACACTGCTCGGGCGTTTCAGTGGTAGTAAGTAACCCTGAATACGCACCGTTTAAGCTGATGCTGACCGCCGAAATAGTGGGTTGAGTCACGGCTGGCGAGCTTGGCGTAGCTTGTTGATTAGATGGCTTAACTTGGCATCCGCTGATTAAAAAACTGCTGCTAATTGCAGTACAAATAAGTAACTGAGAAGCTTTAATAGAGGGTGCTTTCCCTAACCGTGCGTAACGCATTTAAATACCTTGTCACTTCCTGTGACGGCTGTGTGTAAATCGAGAGCAAAAGGTAGCGAATAACGCTACTGAAATCAATTAAAGAACACGAGTGTCGCTTAAAAGATTCGGTTTTATTCTATTTATGGATCCACTCTCGTCGAATCTTCATTTAAACAGTGACTCTATTACAGAACGCGTACTTTCTTCTTTACAGTGCTGAGCATTTTCACCACTCCAAAGCGGTGAAAAGTCGCCTGAACCTTGTTTTTCGGCCGCTGTTCGTAAAGGGGCAAGAGCAGGCGTTGCGCTAGGAAAAGCCGGTGCGTTTTCGTTGAAAGGCCCCAATTCTTTGATGATTCGATTGACGATACCACGCGCTGGTCGACCAGAGAATAGGTTGGTCAATTGCGTGTGTTGGGCCTGCTTACTCATTAACGTGCGTCTATGGATTGCGCTGGTGGTTGCCTCATGTGATGTCAAAAAGCGAGTGCCTATCTGTACGCCGCTCGCACCTAATTGTAGAGCGGCTTGCACACCGCGTTTATCCGCAATTCCGCCAGCGGCGATTACGGGAATATCAACCGCATCGACAATTTGCGGTAGTAAAGCAAACAAGCCCATTTGGTCATCGAGAGAGTCATTAAGAAAATGCCCGCGATGACCGCCAGCTTCTAGACCTTGAGCAATAATAACATCAGCTCCATTAGCGGCTAACCATGTCGCTTCGGCAACCGTCGTAGCCGAAGACAAAATCATACTCCCCCAGCTTTTTATGCGTTTAACGAGCGCTTGGTCGGGTAAGCCAAAGTGAAAGCTCAGCACTGGCGGTCGGTATGGCTCAATCGCATCGGCCATGGTGTTACTAAAAGGTGTACGTCCGCCGCCCTGAGGTGGCTCAGCGCTGAGGCCAAACTCTTCATAATAAGGTTTTAAGCACGCTAGCCATCGCACTTGTGCTGCTTCATTGGGGGCCGGTGGTGTATGGCAAAAAAAGTTGAGGTTATAGGGCTGCTCTGTTTTGGATTGGATGTTTTCAATCGCCTGCACCACTTGTTCAACCGATAACATGGCGCAGGGTAGCGAGCCTAAAGCGCCTGCTTTGCATGCAGCTATTGTTAACTGTTCATTTTGTACGCCTGCCATTGGCGCCTGAATGAGTGGATATTTTAAGGCGAGTAGGGTGTCAATGCGAGCAGCCATGAGTGTTAGCCTTTTGAGCAAGTCTGTTTAATAGTTTAGAAGCTATCCTAACCTTCACACGGGGTTTGGCTATGGTGCTTTGGACTAAGATTTTTCCGATCTTGCTGGAGGACGAATAGTTTCGATGAGTAGTATTTAATGCTAGATAATAAAATAACGATTTTTTATTGGAAAATTTATCCATGATTATAGCGAGTTAGGCGAATTTTTTAGTTAAAAATTATTAAGTAAAAAGTTGATTGATATGTTTTTGTGCAATATTTTCTATTTTTTTTTACTATGGGCTTAGTGGTTTTTATAAATATGTCAATATACTTTGGTTCGGAGATTTTAGTGCGAAAATAGTAAAGGTTCTAACTGTTTTATATGTTTAAGTTTGTTGTTGGATTTTTATAACCTATAAAAAAATAAGGAAAATTAAACATGGAATTTAATATGACAATGTTGCCATTAGCATCTTCGATATGCTTGATTATTGCTCTTGTTGAAGCATGGTTTATGACAATGGTTAGGTACCTCAAATGGAACTCAATTAAACGATTGTTCCCTGGGTATCGTTATCTAGTTTTATCTCACATTGATTATTTGATGATGGCGTCTTTGGTTTACTCTGTTTACTTAGTGTTAATTGAGTTTAATATTGCCCTTCACCAAGGCGTTGTTTGGCTGATTTTTATTGGTGCATTGTACAATCCATTTGGTTTTCTTTTGCAAGCTATTAAGCCTGATATTGCTGATGGTGAAAGTGCATTAAGTAAAATTGGTGTTGTCATTGGTTTTTTACCTTTGACGGTTGGCTTAGGGTGGACAGCCATTTCTCTATTAATAACAATTTTAAATTTGTAGTGTTATAAAACCCAAAAAATTACCCGCTACCTAATCAGATAGCGGGTATCGCGTATACGCAAAATCACAATTCACGAGTTTTCACTCGTCCTCGTCCTTAAGACTTCATCAAACTTCGCAGCACGTAGTGCAGGATGCCGTCGTGGCGGAAGTAATCCAGCTCGTTCGCCGTGTCGATCCGCGATTTTGCTGAAACTTGTGCAACGGCACCATCGGGATATGTAATTGAGACATCTAACATGCCGCCGGGTTTCATGTTGGCAACACCGGTGATGCTTATTTTTTCTTCGCCGGTTAAGTTGAGGGTGTTTCTATCTTCTCCTTCAACAAACTGCAGCGGTAATACCCCCATGCCGATAAGGTTTGAACGGTGGATACGCTCGAATGACTCAGCAATAACAGCTTTGACCCCCAGTAACCGAGTACCTTTAGCTGCCCAATCTCGTGATGAGCCTGTACCGTATTCCTTACCAGCCACTACAACGAGTGGCGTGTTGGTTTCAGCGTACTTCATGGCCGCATCGTAAATTGCCATTTGTTCGCCACTTGGAATGTAACGGGTGTAACCACCTTCTACGTTTTCTAGCATTTCGTTACGAATGCGCACGTTAGCAAAGGTGCCGCGCATCATCACTTCGTGGTTACCACGGCGTGAGCCGTAGGAGTTGAAGTCTTCAGGTTTTATGCCTTTAGCTTGCAGGTATTTACCGGCTGGGCTGTCGGCTTTTATGTTCCCCGCCGGCGATATGTGGTCGGTGGTCACTGAGTCGCTAAACTTAGCGAGCATGTGAGCGTCCTTAATATCTTGTAAGGGAGCGGGTTCGCTTTCCATACCTTCGAAAAAAGGTGGGTGCTGGATATAGGTGGAATCTTTCGACCAGGCGTAAGTGTTACTTTGTGGTACTTGGATAGACTGCCAATGCGCATCGCCATCAAAAACTTCGGCGTATTCTTTACGGTACATTTCCGTTTTGACTTGCTCGACTGCATCGGCAATTTCTTTTTGGCTCGGCCAAATATCCTTTAAGAATACGGGATTACCTGCTTTATCGGTCCCGAGTGAATCGGTGGTGATATCGGTTAGTAGGGAGCCTGCTAGGGCATAGGCGACAACTAAGGGCGGTGAAGCTAACCAGTTAGTTTTGATAAGCGGATGGATACGGCCTTCAAAGTTACGGTTACCCGATAGTACGGCACCTACCGTTAGATCATTATTGCGAATTGCTGTATTGATTGGATCAGGTAAGGGGCCTGAGTTACCGATACAGGTAGTACAACCGTAGCCAACCAAGTTAAAGCCTAATTCGTTGAGGTAATTCTGTGTGCCGCTAGCATCGAGGTAGTCGGTGACGACTTTAGAGCCAGGAGCGAGTGATGTTTTAACCCATGGCTTAGACATTAAGCCTTTTTCGCGGGCTTTCTTCGCTAATAAACCCGCGGCTAGCATCACACTTGGGTTAGATGTGTTAGTGCATGAGGTGATAGCGGCGATAACGACCGCACCATGGTTGAGTGGAAAACGTTCACCTTTGTAATCAACATCGAGTGTTTGAGTACTGTCGTGATGGCTATTTTCTGCTCCCACGGCTGTATCACCACCCTCGGATAACCATTTGCCTTCTTCGACTAAGCTAATGTTCGGTAGACTATCACTTAGTAGCTTTTCAAAATTGGTCTTCATGTCGCGCAATGCTACGCGGTCTTGAGGGCGCTTGGGGCCTGCAAGGCTGGATTCAACTTCGCTCATATCTAAGTGCAGCGAGTCGGTGAAAATAGGCTCGTGTCCCGGTTCGCGCCATAGCCCTTGTGCTTTGCTATAGGCTTCAACCAGTGCCACTTGGTCATCATCGCGGCCTGTTAAGCGAAGGTAATTTAGCGTCTCTTCATCGACGGGGAAGAATCCGCAGGTTGCTCCATACTCAGGAGCCATGTTGGCGATAGTTGCTCGGTCAGCTAAAGGCAGATCTTTTAAGCCGTCACCGTAAAATTCGACAAACTTACCTACCACACCTAACTTACGTAGCATTTGTACTACGGTAAGAACCAGGTCGGTAGCGGTAATCCCTTCTTTTAGTTTTCCCGTTAATTTAAAGCCAACAACTTCAGGGATTAGCATGGATACAGGCTGACCAAGCATGGCTGCTTCCGCTTCGATACCGCCAACCCCCCAGCCTAACACGCCTAGTCCGTTGATCATGGTTGTGTGTGAGTCAGTGCCCACTAATGTATCTGGAAAGGCGTAAGTCTGGCCATCGGATACTTGTGTAAAGACGGTTTTGCCTAAGTACTCAAGGTTTACTTGGTGGCATATGCCGGTGCCGGGTGGGACCACGCGGAAGTTATTGAAGGCTTTCTGAGTCCAGCGTAAAAACTCGTAGCGTTCTTGGTTGCGCTCCATCTCTATCGCGACATTATCTTTAAAGGCGCTGTCGTCACCAAAATGATCGACCATTACTGAGTGGTCGATCACCAAATCTACCGGCGATAGCGGGTTTATCTTGTTCGGGTCACCACCCAATTTGGCAATGGCATCGCGCATTGATGCCAAGTCAACGGCACCGGGAACGCCAGTAAAATCTTGCATTAATACACGAGCTGGCCGATAGCCGATCTCTCGATCGGAGCGAGCGTCTTGTTGCCAATCGACAAGGGCTTGAATATCCGCGTCAGTGGTGGTCTCTCCATCTTGAAAACGCAGTTGGTTCTCTAAAAGAATTTTAAGTGTGTTTGGTAGCTTGTCGATGTTACCGAATTGCTCTGCGGCTTTGCTGAGGCTGTAGTAATGAAAGGTCTGCCCATTGACCGCTAATGTGGATTGTAGCGCGTCGTTTTTGTTGAAAATCACGGTGCTTCTCCTTTGCTCGCGGAAGTTTGTGTGAGCGAGGAGGTGTCAATTTGCGGGAAAGACTCCTGCTCCACAAACATGTTGTAGTAAAGGTATAGACATAAACTGAAATGATAATTCCATAATCTTTGATGAAATTTAATCAACTAAGTGTTGCTTAGGCTAAGTATCGGAAGGGCCTGTGATTCATTGCAATAACTAGATTGAGTAAAAATGCGCCTAAAATAGAAGCCAGCAATATAGGGATTGAAACAATAAAGAAAGAGGCAATGATGATGCTGCAATCTACACACATTTGAAAAGTACCAGCGCGAATGCCTTTGTGCTCTTGTAGGAAAAGCGCCAATATATTGAGCCCTCCTAAGCTTGCCTTATGTCTAAACAGCACCAGCATTCCTAAGCCCATGAGTAAGCCACCAATGATTGTGGCGTAGAAAGGGTTTAAGAGTTCTAGGTGCACGAAGTAAGGATGTATCTCTGTAAATATAGAGACAAGTACCACTGCTAGAAACGTTTTAAGTGTAAAGGCCCAGCCCATCTGTTTGATCGACAGGTAATAAAAGGGGAGGTTAAGTGTAAAAAACCATACGCCGAAGGGAATGTCCGTTAAGTAAAACAGCAGAAAACCAACCCCCGCCGTTCCACCTGTAATCGCGCCTGCATGCTTGAGCAGCATGAGCCCAAAGGACACTACTAAAGTGCCCGTTACAATGGCGAGTAAATCTTCGGCCCATGAGTGGGGTGCCTTGTTTTTCTCTTCTGACTCGGCAGGGCTTTGATCGCCTGACATCTAACTTTCCTTTACGTGTATGGCAGTGTGATTAACATAGCATTGATTATGTAATTTTGGTTACAGAAAATCATCGAACTATTTACCTTGGATTAAATTGCTAGAATTAATGATTTTAAAATTCTATTATAAATTAAATAGAATATTCATTCTTTTTAGAGGCGTTCGATATGATTAAGGTTGGGCTGGTTGGTTATGGCGTGGGTGGACGGAATTTTCATGCACCTCTTATTGCTTCCTCCGCTCTTTGTGAGCTGGTGGGTGTTGTCACACGGTCACGTGATCGTATTAATGAGTTAGGGCAAGACTTCCCAGGTACGCCGGTATATGAATCATTAGATGCGTTGTTACAGTCCGGCGTTGATGTTGTTGTCATCTCTACGCCACCACATACCCGCTATAATCTGATCATGCAGGCGGTCAAATACGGAACGCCAACGGTCAGTGATAAGCCGTTTGCCTTGGATGCTAAAAGCGCTCATGAGCTCGTTGATGCTGCTCAGCAGGCGAATGTTCCGTTAACCGTGTATATGAACCGACGGTGGGATTCTGATCATCTAACCGCGAAAAAGCTGATTGCTGCAAACGCATTAGGATATTTGCGTCGTTACTATAATGGTATTGAAGCGCTCGCTCCGGAAAATGAGGGTAATGAATCAGGTGGCGGCCTGCTACGCGATTTAGGAAGTCATCTTGTTGATCAGGCGCGGGAGCTATTCGGCCCGGTGACTCATGTCTATGCCGAAATAACGGAAATGCCTGATAATCCTGAGTTGAATGATGCTTTCTATCTTTTCCTAACGCATAAAAATGGTATGAAAAGCCACATTAATGGCAACATGATGCAGCACACAACGGGGCCTCGTTTTAAAATCGAAGGTGACGAGGGTTGCTTTAGTATTGAAGGTTTAGACATCCAAACGGGGCAGGCCTTTAGCCGTAAAACACCTGCGACGGAGGGGAATGCTTGGGGCCGAGAGCCAGAAAGCCGCTGGGGACGTATTCAACGTGCGGATAAGGTTGAGGTCTATCCCAGCGAGCGAGGTAGCTGGCCTGCTTTTTATGAAATGCTTGCGCACGCGCTACAAGGGCAAGGGGAGCTTCCTGTTAACCCCTGCGATGCCTTGGCAGTCACTGAGATTCTAGATGCGGCTTTAATAAGTTCTCGTGAAAATCGGGTGGTTGAGGTAGCACCGCCTTCCACCGGTTAAAGGAGCTTTAATGCAGCAAAGGCGAGCATGCCGATGATAATGGTCGTGAGTAAGTCTTTACGAATTACGGCGGTGGCTGCGGCAATTAAGCCTGCTATTAGCCAAGGGTTGTGCCAGTTTATCCACATATCACCTTGAGGCATAACTACCGCCGGGACGATGATAGCTGTTAGCACCACCGGCGGGACATAACCTAAGGCTTGGCTTAACCAAGGTGGGAATTGTATGCGACCTGCCATCGCGAACAAAACGAAGCGGGTGCTGAATGTGGCCACAAACATACCGCCGATTAAAAGAACTTCATTCATGACTATCGAGTTCCTTAGTCCTAAGGGCATCATGGTTGAGTAGCAATTGCACTGATATACCGACGGACACCCCTGCAAAGGCTGCAATCATCAAGCCGATTTTATGCGGCAGGCTGTAGGTTGCGATGGCGAGTAAGCCTGAGACGATGACGGCGGCCCACATTGGTCGAGTTTTTAGGTAGGGCATAACCATGCCAATAAACGTAACTGACATCGCAAAATCTAAACCCCATTCCGTCATGTTAGGGAATAACTCACCTAAAGTGATCCCGATACCTGTGCAAAGAACCCAGTTACTGTACATAGCGAGAAAAGAGCCAAGATAATACCAGTGTGCATACTCGGCATTGGTGCTGTTTAGGTAGCGATTACTAACAGCCGCAAAAGTCTCATCGGTTAAACCAAAGGCCATGACAGTTCGCCAACGTAACGATAAGTGGCGTACTTTAGGCACCATGTTAGCGGCATAAAGCATGTGTCGTAAGTTGACGATAAAGGTCGTGACAATAATGACAGGGATAGCAGCCCCAGCAGATAACATGCCTAGCGCAATGAACTGGCTTGCACCAGCATAGACGATGAACGACATAGCTAAGGCACCCAATGCAGAAAGGCCACTAGGTTCGGCTAAAGTCCCAAAGATAATACCAAAAGGAATGGCACCGATAATTAAGGGGATGGTTGCTTTGGCTCCAGAAAGGCATTCTCTGGACGGTGTTGTGGTAACCGATTGTTGAGTGTTCATGTGGATTAGTCGAGGACCTCAACTGTCATCCCTACTTCGATAATTCCGGTTCCTTCAGCGATTAAGTTATGGCCAAACAGTGGTGCTCGCTTTTCGCTGCTGTGGTGCTTGATTAACGTGCGTAGGGGCTCTAGGCCCTTATCAAATGTGAGCGAGCGAGGAGGCAAGGTGATAAGTTTGCAACGCTCGCAAGGGGAGTGAACAGTAAAGATAAGCTCGCCTACACGAATCCTAGACCAACCATCTTCGGCAAAAGCATCACTTCCTGAAATAACGATGTTCGGGCGAAACTGCGCCATGTGAATCTCATTATCACAATGCGTTTGTATAGCGTCCAAAGAGCTAGCACTGGTAAGCAGTAGTGGATATCCGTCGGCGAAGCTGACCTGCTTGTCATCACGTTTTTTGATAGGACGAGAGCTTTGCTCACCAAAAAAAAGTAACTGGCATGGTGTTCCTAAAAACTCGCTTATCCACGCATCGGCGTCGCTACCACAGCGTTGCGCTGATACATTTTGTTTCCATACGGTGGCAGATGTGTAGCCGTCAGAAAACTCTTTTTCTTGAAGCACAAGCTCAGCGGGTGTGCCGTCTAGCGAGGCTAAAACTAAGCCGCCGTTGAAGGTAGTGGCCAGCAACGTAGTCAGTTTTGGAAATTTGCGGGCGGTCATGAAATTGCCGTCCATATCGGCGACAAGGTAGCGCCTATCACCAGCGAGTCCGAGGGAGTCAATCCAGGCTCGGCTTAAATTTACCGCCGCACAAGATTTTACTGGGTAGTGGTGTAAGCTAGTGATATGGATGGTCACAAAAGATCCCTCAGTCGGCGTTGTCCAAATGAGGGAGCATTGTAAAGATATTTAGCTATGGCTGCCAAGCATTCACGGTGCCGTCCATCATCATGGGTGCATATAATATATTCCCTACAGAGCCAATATCGGCAAGGCCTTGGCCGAGGTGCTGTTTATTAGACCCATCTGATTTCATTAGGTCACCGGCTAACCAGTCACTTATCCAAATAGTGTCGTTGATACGGGTAATGCCATCGATATTGCCAAGTGGCGTGCCATCATGAAAAGGAGTTAGCGTTTCATTGGCTAAATTTAAGCGGTATAAAGTCCCCAAGGAATGGGTGCTAAAGTCGTCATTCAGACCTTGCCCCCAGTTACCTATAATTAGTTGATTATCTTCCCAAAAAACTCCGTTGGGGTGCTCTATCTCCGCATAAGACTTCCATAGCGAAAACTCCCCATCCACTAATCGGTATAGTCCACCCGCTAACAGATCGGATACATAGACGATACCCTCGGGTGACACCGTAACATCGTTGAGCATTTGGGCTGCAGGGGCGTGCCACTGCGCCACTGTTTTCCCGTTACGTAAATCAATTTTATGCAGGCGAGAGAGGTCAGCAACGTACAAATAGCCTTCATGGATGGCCATGCCTTTTGGAGCATCCATGCCTTCAGCCCAGCGTTGCTTAATCCATTGACCGCTGGAGGTGATTTTACTGATATAGCCTTCTCCGTTGGCCTCCATTGGTGTGCCATTGATATTGCTCACGTATAAAAATTGCTCATCTCCTACGACAGACTCTGGTTGGTCAAAGCCTTTGAGTGTCCAGGTAGGAGTATTCGGTTGTGCTGTACCTAGTGTGCTGTAAACGATGGCCGTTAGTAACGATAGGGTGCGTAGTGTGTGTACGATGCGCATGATAAAACGTTCCTTTAGTAAGATATTAGTTCGACGTGTCTGATTATTAGTGTCATATTTGTATCTTTCTTGGAATTAATGAATGTTATGGTATTAAATAATGATCCTTTTTGAGTGGGTTTGGATCATTTTTAATTAAAGCGTTGGAGCGAAGTAATGCATCATCAGCAAGGCGGAGTGTTTCAAACACTCAAAGATGTCATGAGAGCAAAAGGAATGACTTATAAGGCATTGGCTGTTCTTATGGATGTATCGGAGCCCACCGTGAAGCGGATTTTTCAGGATCAAGACTGCAAATTAAGTCGGCTACTCACTATCTGCCAGTTACTTGATATCGATGTAGAAACGCTGTTAGAAATGAGCGAAAGGCAGTTACCTGCAATTGAGCCCATATCCGAAAAAGCGGAAAAGGCGTTGGCCAATGACCGAACATTGATGTACTTATTTATGCTTCTGGTAAGCGACGTACCTTTGTCCGAAGTGCAGCGTACCAGTGGCTTTTCGGATGCTGAGGTTTATCAGTACTTACGTCAGCTAGAACAAATAGGCTTGCTGCGAGTAGGAGTTGAAAACCGCATAACTTTTTTAGTTGAGAAGCCCATAAAGTGGCGCTTAGATGGGCCATTACATCCTATTTTGGTCGCGGTGAATCAAGCGTTTGTTGAGAAAGCGGTCGAGAACCACAACAAAGATCACACACCGTTTTACTCTGCTAGCCGAATGATGAGTGAACAAAGCCGTGAAGAATTAGATCACGCGTTTAAGGAGCTGTATGCGTTATTTCATAAGCTCGCATCATTGGATAAAGTTATGTTACCTAAGGAGCAGTTAAAGCCTTATAAGCTACTAGCTACCCTCGCACCTTTTGATGCATTGCACTATTTTCGTCATTCTTCTAAGTAACTATCAAAATTAGCAACAGTCCTTTGTTTAAGACAAAGTCTGAAAATGATGTACGCTATCATTTTGTGTGGTAGCCTCTGTTTCATAGCGTCTGAACCGTTTATTTGATCGGTTTTTTGAACTGACTCGCTCAACTGGTTCTACTCAGTGGCTCATTCTAATCAGTGCTCTACTCAATGAGACGTCCTTTAAATCACGCTAACAAAACAGAAAACCGTACAGCATAGGGAGCTACGCTATGGCAGATCAAGCCGCGCTATTTCACCAAATTTTTCTTGTTACAGGCCCTGTTTTCGGTTTGGTTTTGCTCGGTGTATTTTTGAAGCGTATCCGTTTAATCGATGATGCGTTTGTTATGACGGCTTCCAATTTAACCTTTAGAGCAACGATGCCGACGTTGCTGTTTTTGAGTATCTTGCAGTCTGATTTGAAAACGGCCTTTCAGCCTAAACTCGTCTTCTTCTTTGTCGCTGCTACCTTCCTTCATTTTGGGTTTGTTTGGTTATGGTCTTTACGCAGCGTACCCAAAGAGGATAGAGGGGTTTATATACAGGGCGCATTTCGCGGTAACTGCGGCATTATGAGCTTGGCGCTTGCCGCTAACCAGTATGGTGATTATGGCTTGTCTGTTGGCGGAGTTTTATCTGGTATTATCGTTATTGTATTTAATATTTTATCTGCATTTATTTTATCGATTTATAGCCCAACATTTGATGCTAACTTTAAATCGATCATGCGTGAGATTGTTCGTAATCCTCTGATTATTTCCGTGGTCGCTGCTTTGGTTGGCTCTAGTATCGGCCTTACATTACCCGAGTGGGTGGTAAGGTCCGGCAATTATTTTGCTGCTATGTCGCTTCCTACCGCACTGATTTGTATTGGTGGCACTTTGTCATTAGCGGCTTTTAAATCGTCGGGACGGGTAACGCTGAGCTCCAGTTTATTCAAAGTCTTTTGGATGCCTTTATTTTTTGTGCCGTTAGCATGGTTGCTTGGCTTTGAAGGCCGAGAGTTAGGTATTCTGTTTTTATTCTTAGCTACGCCCACAGCGGCGGCTAGTTATGTCATGGTTCGAGCTGCCGGTAGCAGTGCAAGTTTGGCGGCGAACATCATAGCCCTTACTACAGTTATTTCTGTTGTGAGCTTTATGGCTGGATTATATGTATTAAATTATTTGCAGCTTATCTAACTCAAGGGCTACTAAGGAAAAATAAAAACTATGAGTAGAGGCGAAAACAGCGAAATGGCATGGGGTAATGTTACCTTAGCAGATGTTGCTCGCACGGCGGGTGTGTCACCCATTACTGTGTCTCGTGTATTGAATGATCCTGATAAAGTGAAAGCTAAAACTCAGGAGAAAGTAAAAGCAGCCATACGCGAAATTGGTTATGTGCCGAATATGCTAGCCGGTGGCTTAGTGTCGTCTAAGAGCAAGTTAGTGATTGTGTTAGTACCGAGTATTGCTCATCGAGTGTTTGTAAATACGATTCAGAATTTAACCGAGCAAATGAGCTCGGCAGGTTACCAAGTGTTGCTAAGCCAAACTTTCTTTGAAAATCAAAGCGAGCTTGAGCAGATAGAGACAATATTGTCACGCCGCCCCGACGCAATCGTATTAACTACGCCTCTCTTTTCGGTTGATGCGCGAGCGCTGCTGCGAGTGCGAAACACGCCTGTAGTGGAAGTGTGGGATTATTACGATGACCCTATAGATGCTGTGGTTGGTTTTTCACATACCGAGCTTGGAGTCGCTATGGCTCAAGCGATGATCGATAAAGGGCATCGTCGTGTGGGTTTAATTTGGGTCGATGACCAGCGAGGTAGTCTTCGTTTGGCGGCTTGCGAGCAGCATTTGCTTGAGAGGGGTGTTGAAGTGACAAGTGTGCAGCGTATCAACCCCCCGGTGTCGGTTGGTGAAGGCCGCAAGGCAATGCAGCACTTAATTGATGAGGATAATATACCGACGGGCGTTATTTGTAGTAATGACTTAATAACACTGGGAGCCGTATCAGCACTGAAGGCTTCGGGGATAGCAGTGCCTACCCGTGTGGCTTTAATTGGCTTTGGTGATATAGATTTTGCCGCCCATGTTTCGCCCAGTTTATCGACTTTTCAAGTACAAAGTACTGATATAGGGAAAATTGCAGCACAGATGTTATTAGCCCGTTTGGAGAAAGGTGCACAACGAGGCACCTTAAAGCAGAACTTAGGTTTCCAATTTGAAGATCGTGAAACAAGCTAGTTAGTATCTGTCAGGGTGTCCATGTCGGCTTGTAATTTGCGAAAGCGCTCTCGGCTATTGGCTAAGTGGACTCGCATAGCGGCTCTGGCCGCTTCTGCATCGGCGCGAGCAATAGCGGCAAATATATCTTCGTGCTCGTGATTAACTCGATCGGTTTCGATCCGCGTTTTAGGTATGAGATTGGTTCCTAAGTGGTTCAATATATCGGTGTAGTGTTTGTTTCCAGTGGCTTGAGCAATTAGATAATGAAATTGGAAGTCTGCGCTCGTCGAGTCTGTTTTTAATTTTTCACACTCTCGTAGTTTTGTGAGAGTAGCTTCTAGCTCTTTGATCTGGTTGTAGTTTCTACGTTGAGCCGCTAATCCCGCTGCTTCTACTTCTACTCCAATTCGTAACTCCATCAATGCAATAACGTCTTGCAAGGTGTCGATACTAGTAAGGCCAATGAGCGTTTGGCTTTCATTTGGCTTACAGAGAACAAAGGTGCCTATTCCATGGCGGGTCTCGACAAGCCCAGCCGCTTGCAAACGTGATAAGGCTTCCCTGACTACCGTTCGGCTAACACCGGTTTCTTCCATGATAGCTGATTCAGTAGGCAGCTTGTCACCCGGCGATAATTTCCCGTCACGAATACGTTGAGTAAACTGGGATACAACGGCCTCAGCAAGGCTTTTCCCTCGTTTAGCGGGTCGTGGAGTTAGTGTAGAAGTGGGGGCGGTTGTTGCTTTTGACACGGTATTTGGACTCATGTGAAGTTTGCCGCATCATACCATCTCATACGATGACTTTCATGACGCGGCACGCGACTAGGTGAAATCGTAAAGTTGGTGAGGGTTTGTGACGAAAATCTTTTCTATAACTTCATCGTTAGGTATCCAGCTACAAACGGTATCTAGTAATAGCGCGTCGTTTGGAGCGTCTTCAATAGTTTGGCTGACATGAGGCCAATTACTAGCCCATAAAATACGTTCCGGAGCGTGCTTGATTAAGGCTTTAGAGAGAGCCGCGACATCTGTATATTCTTCACCGCCAGTGTAGGAAGACTCGTAAACAGCACCAATTTTCACATAGCAGTTTCCTTTGTCGATAAGTTTGAGCAGTGCCTTGAATGAGGAGGAGTTGGGTGTTGTAGGGCCTAAAAATTTGCCGCCATGGTCAATGATATAGGTATCGTTTATTTGGTTTAGTAGCGGCGTGTGCTCAATCATATCGCGTCCATCAAACTGAACAATGCAGTGCCAACCCAGCGCGCGAATTTTAGCGTTAACTTCGGTGAGGTGCTTCAAGCCTACAGCTCCGCCGGGCAGCTCCATAATGCGTGCACCTCTAGCCCCGCGTTTATGCATGGATAATAACTCTTCTTCGCTAGTTTCTGGTGTTACAACCACAATACCGCGAGCGTTGTTGCCTAACTGATCTAACGCTTCTAGCATGCATCGGTTATCGGTTTGATAAGCATTGGGTTGTACGATGACTACTTTCTCCAAACCTAACCAGCGTTGCAAGCTTAGGTAATCATCTAGGTTTGCAAAATCTAATGGTGGTTTAGGGCCGTTAGGGTGCCCCAAATGTTGTGGAGCATATACGTGCATATGTGTATCGACACTCCCCGCAGGGAGTTGAGTGAGTGGAGGTATTCCTGTGATGATGCGTTTCATAAAAACCTCTGGGTTTAGACAACAAGGGTAATATAGTGATGTCGATAGTGTTTTGAGTAGTTAACTCGGTATCTTTGTAAAGCTAGCGAGCGCCTCGCGGTCTATGTCAACTCCAAGGCCAGGACCTTGCGGGATCTCCACTATGCCATCTTTATGGTCAATTGACGTAGTTAAAATACTTGAGCGAAAGGGGTTGGGTGTTTGATCAAACTCTAACAGAGCAGTGCTTGAGCCGCACGAAGGCGGAGAGGGGGGCAGAATGGCATGTAACTGTAACGCAGCGGCTAAAGCAATACCTGTACCCCATACATGCGGGACGCAGCGGACGTCGTAAATGTCGCATAACGTCAGTATTTTTCGGACTTCGCTTAAGCCTCCTACACCGCAAATATCAGGTTGTATTATGTCAACACAGCCTTGTTGCAAAGCTGTAGCAATCCCCCAGCGTGTGTGCCATGTTTCCCCTCCTGCAATAGGGATAGGCTGTGAGGTTCGTAACGCGCTATAGCTATTAAGTGCTTCAGGTACAACAGGTTCCTCAAACCAATCAATGCTAAACTGGGATGCTTCTCGCCCTAACTTCGCGGCGGCTAATGCGTCGTAACCGTGGTTTGCATCAATCATAAGGGAGATGTCAGGGCCAATAATATCGCGTACGGCAGCTATGTCGCGTAAATCATCTTCTAATCCAAAACCGATTTTTATCTTTATCGCTTTAAAACCCGCCTCAATAAAGCCATGAACTTCTTCACCTAGGCTTGTTGAGCGTTCTTTGCCTAAAACCCTAAAACCTCCAGTTGCATAGGCCGTTACGTGCGAACGATACGCCCCACCCATGAGCTGACTAATCGGTTGTTGGTAAAAATGTCCTGCGATATCCCAGAGTGCAATGTCTAACCCACTGATGGCATTGATGATAGCGCCGCGTTGCCCTTGATCCCTGAATTGGTTGTACAGCATGAGCCAGTGCCGCTCTATATCTAGCGGGTTTTTTCCCACTAATGAGGGTGCCATCGCTTTAACAATGGTCTGATTTATGTCGGCATGGCCTAAGCACTCACCCCAGCCAATTAGTCCATTGTCGCATCGAATCTCAACAATTAAGTGTTGCCGAGTCGTAAAGCTCATGGTTGCGGATTCAAATGGCTGATCCAGTGGCTGAGAAAGGAGATGAGTATGGATACTGGCTATCTGCATAAGTGACCTGTGCGGGTTGATATGATTGTTATGGTATGACTAATGGTTTTTTTCTTTTAAAGATAGTATGACTGTGGTTTCCTAGTCAATAGTTAATTGATTGACCGAGTGTGGTGATTGGCGACGAGTAAAGCTTTAGGTCGTCAGGAAAAGAAGTTTTTAATAAAAGTAAAATTATAAGTCTATAAGATACTGATAATTAATAGGTTTGTTTTCATTTCATACTTTTTTAGTTTTTTAAAAGCCGACAAAAACACATTGTGTGGGCAGCGGTCAGGATAAAGGTAATTAAAAAAATGATGAATGACATAGTACAACTTGTTGTTTTTTGGTTTTGTGTCATGTTACAAATATAGAGGTGTACTCGGGCAGCCCTTGCACTCATAAAAATAAAACGAGCTAATTAGGAGAATAATAATGATAAGAAAGACCTCATCCGCCTTGTTCATGACCACTATGTTGGTGGGAGCACTCAGTAGCGTTGGTGCGCAAGCAGACTGGAAAGGCTGGAACATCCATACAGAAGATTACCCTGTTTCGCATGCAATGGAGTTTTTTATAACGGAAGCTGACAAGCGTACTGAGGGACGCATCAGCGGGCGTGTTTATAACAATGCGGTGCTAGGCAGCCAAGAAGATGCCATCTCGCAAATGCAAATAGGGGGGATTGATTTTGCGGGGTTTAATCTAGGGCCATTAGGGGCGTCGGTTCCGGAGGTAAATGTGGTTTCGTTACCGTTTATTTTTAAAGACGTTGAGCATATGCATCGTGTTATGGATGGACCCGTTGGGCAATCGTTAAGCGATGCAATGGCCAAAACAGGCGTTATTTCCTTAGCGTGGTATGACTCGGGAGCACGCTCATTCTATAACACGTCTAAAGCAATACATTCGCCAGCGGATATTCAGGGGATGAAGTTCCGTGTTATGAATAATGATCTTTATGTAGGCATGGTGGAGGCTTTGGGTGGGAACGCAACGCCTATGGCTTATTCGGAAGTCTATCAATCGTTGAAAACAGGGGTGGTTGATGGTGCCGAGAATAACTGGCCATCTTATGAGTCGAGTAACCATTACGAGGTATCACCGTATTATTCAGCCACGCAGCACCTTATTTTGCCTGAGTGCCTGTGTGTGAGTACTACCGCGTGGAAAAAATTATCAGTTGAGGATCAAGAGACGCTAAAAAAAGTCGCACGTGAAAGCGCAACGCTTCAACGTGATCTTTGGGCCAAACGTGACCTAAAGAGCAAACAGGCAGTGCTTGATGCGGGAGTGAACTATAACGAAATAGACGATAAATCCGCTTTTCAATCGGCGATGAAACCGGTTTATGAGATGGCGATTAAAAAGAATCCTGCACTGGCACCTATCGTTAAAGAAATCCAAGCGACTCCATAAAAGTGGCCTTGTTAAGGGGCGTAGTGTTTACCGATAGCTAACGCTTCTTAAAATTTTAGCGGGCCTTGCCAGTTAGCGAGGCCGCCTAGTTTCGTTTGTCTTGAGAAAACTATGATCAATAAAATACCTGAATCAACGCCGCTTAAGCGGGTGTTGGATACGATAGCATGGCTGTGTTTAGCCGTATCTGGTGTATGCATGGTGATACTGGTGTCTTCGTTTGGTTGGCTGGTTTACGGGCGATATGTGCTGAACGATACCCCTACGTGGGTAGAGCAGGTTGCTCTGTTGATGGTGGTCACTACCACTTTTTTAGGGGCAGCAGTGGGGGTGCACCAAAGGACACATTTAAATGTCGATTTGTTTTCAGTGTTATTACCGCCGAGAGGAAAAATTGCGCTGTCAGTTTTAATTGACCTATTGATGGGATTTTTTGGCGGCTTAATGGCTTGGCAGGCTTATGGTTTAGTCATGTTTGCATGGACTAAATCGATCCCATTACTCGGTATACCAGACGGATTGCGTTATATCCCCATGATGCTTTCTGGTGCACTTATTTTGATTTTCTCGTTGTGTCGCATTCCTGCGGCCTTTCACGGTCAGCATCAATTTGCCTCTGTCGTTAAGGAGTCTTCTTAATGGGTCTTGCTATTTTATTAGGGCTGTTTGCTCTTTTTACCTTGTCAGGGGTGCCTGTTGCCTTTGCCCTAGGCATTTCGGCAATCGCTTCCTTTATGTATGAAGGCCTGCCTTTGATGATCGGCTTTCAGCGTTACGTCTCGGGGATGTCTGCTTTTTCGTTATTAGCGATCCCGTTCTTTATTTTTGCTGGCGAGCTTATGCTTCACGGTGGCATTGCTGCACGTTTAGTGAGCTTAGCTTCGGCAGCTGTAGGCTGGATGCGTGGTGGGTTAGGCCAAGTGAACGTGTTCTCAAGTATGTTGTTTGGCGGGATCTCGGGCTCGGCCGTAGCGGATGTGTCTGCGTTGGGGTCGTTGTTGATTCCGGTTATGAAAAAGAAAGGATACAGTGCTGACTATGCAGTCAATGTCACGGTTACTTCGTCGATCGCCGGGATAATGATCCCTCCGAGCCATAATATGATTTTATATGTGGTAGCTGCCGGCGGAGGCATTTCTGTTGCTAATCTTTTTATCGCTGGGGTCGTTCCTGGTTTATTGATGTGCGTTTTACTCGCGGTTGCCGCGCGTTATGTGGCTGTCAAAAATGCTTATCCCACGGAAGAGTTCCCAGGTTGGAAAGTTATTTTGCTTTCTTTTCTCGGCGCGGTTCCGGGGTTAATAACGGCGGTTATTGTTGTTGGCGGTGCTCTTTCGGGTATTTTCACGGTAACCGAGTCGGGGGCAATCGGCGCCATTTATGCGGTTCTCATTACCGGCTTAGTGTATCGCAGTTTGAGCTTATCAGCGTTTTGGGTAGCAGTTATTCGTTCGGTTAAAACGACAGCAATGGTCATGATTCTTGTAGGGTGCGCGTCAGCATTTGGTTATATGTTAGCGATGTATGAAGTACCTAAAGTGCTTGCCTCTTCACTAACCTCTATTTCAGATAATCCAATAGTTATCTTGCTGATGATGAATGTCATGTTATTGGTGTTGGGCATGATCATGGATATGGCTGCATTGATTTTGATTTGTACGCCTATCTTTTTGCCGGTGGCGGTAAGCCTAGGTATGGATCCTATTCATTTTGGCGTGATGTTAATGATGAACTTAGGCTTGGGGTTATGTACGCCACCTGTGGGTGGTTGTTTATTTGTGGGGTGTGCGATTGGGGAAGTGCCAATACAAAAAGCGCTCAGAACTATTTGGCCCTTTTATTTGGCAATATTAGGTGCACTAATGTTAGTTACGTTTGTTCCGTCTGTGTCTATGTTACTGCCGCAGTGGATTGGTCTTTAAATGCTAGGTTGAAAAATAAGAGGAATTGACATGAAAAAGGTATTGTTAACCGGCGCAGGTGGCAACCTAGGTAAGGCGTTGCGTAAAACGCTGGAGGGTTGGGCGGAGAGTATTCGTTTGACTGATATAGTGCCGATTACTGATGTTGCCGCGCATGAAGAGTTTATTCAATGCGATTTAGGTGACTACGACGCCGTTTATTCGCTGTTAACAGGGTGTGACGCGATAATCCATTTGGGCGGGGTTTCCACTGAAAATACGTTTGAAAACATTCTAAATGGCAATATTCGGGGTGCTTACAATTTATATGAAGCTAACCGCAAGCAAAACAAAGTACGCATTTTATTCGCAAGTTCAAATCATGTGGTTGGTTTTCATGAACGCGAAACCCTTCTCGATGCTGATTGCACAATGCGACCGGACAGTATGTACGGTGTATCGAAAGGTTTTGGTGAGTTGTTGGCGCGTTATTATTACGATAAGTACGGTATTGAGTCTGCGTTGGTACGTATAGGGTCATGTTTTGAGAAACCCCTTAATAAGCGCATGTTAGCTACTTGGATGAGCGAAGCGGATTTTACACGTATGATTCATAAGATTTTTGCGGCGGACCGCTTAGGGTGTCCCGTGATTTATGGGGTATCAGATAATCCAGCTGTTTGGTGGGATAATCGTAAAGCCTCTTACATTGGTTGGAGTCCAGAGGATAGCTCTGTAGTTTTTGAGCAAGAAGATTATATCGTTAACGAGAAAGTAGACCCTAATGATCCTGCCGTGCGATATCAGGGTGGTGGATTTGCTGCCGCAGGACATTTTGAAGATGAATAAACAGAGCAATCGTTGAAGCCGTCTCTTGGCTCTAGCCCCGCTAATTTAGCGGGGCTTTTTTGTGAGCCTAGACGCAAAGAGTGATTACGCTTTAGTTGCTTTATCCACTGCGGTATCCGTTACCGTTTTTGTTTCTGGAGCCTTGGCCGTGCTAGATGCCGCTTTTTTGGCCGCGCTAGGTTGTGCGGGTTTGGTTGCCGTTGCTTTAGCAGGCGTCGTACGTTTGGCCGTTGTCTTCCGAGCAGTAGTTTCTGTTTTCGATGTAGTCGCTTTGGCTGACGTCGCTCTTTTAGCGCGAGTGGTCGTCTTAGGAGCAGCCGGCTTGCTGGATTCTGGTTTTTCCGAAGGAGTATCAGCAGTGACGCTCGCCGTTTTGGCTGGGGTAGGCTGAGCTTTTTCCTCTACTTTTGCCGGTGCTGCATCAGCATGCTTTTTAATAAAGTCTTTGATTACCGGAGATACTTCTTGGCGAAAGCGGCGGCCGTTAAAAATGCCATAGTGTCCAACATTAGGCTGTTCATAATGCATTTTTAAGCTGTCAGGTATGCTGCTAAGCACATCGTGCGCGGCTTTGGTTTGGCCGTTACCAGTGATATCGTCGTTTTCACCTTCAATGGTAAGGAGTGCGACATTTTTAACGGCTTTGGTGTCGATTTGTTGGTCTTCAAACATCATTGTGCCGGTTGCCAAACGGTGTTCAAGGAACACTTTTCGAATGGTATCTAAGTAAAAATCAGCCGGTAAATCCATGACGGCAAGGTATTCATTGTAGAAAGTACGATGAGCCTCGGCGCTATCTCCATCACCTTTGATAAGATCCCCAAAGAACTTAAAGTGCTTGTTGATGTGGTTATCCATATTCATGCTCATGAAGCCTGAAAGTTGGATAAACCCGGGATATACACGTTGACCCGCACCCGGGAATTCACCAGGGACGGTACAGATGACTTTGGTTTCGAACCATTCTAAATCTTTGCCGGAGGCGTAATCATTGACCCCTGTCGGGTTTAAGCGAGTGTCAATGGGGCCACCCATAAGCGTGAGAGTATTAGGTAGGTTGGGGTTATTGCGTTCTGACATAATGGTAACAGCTACAACAGCTGGTACACTCGGCTGGCAGACGGCAATAACATTTGTTTCAGGGCCTAAGAACTCCATAAACTCGATAAGATAACGTACATAGTCATCAAAGCTGAAGCTGCCTTCGCGTGTGGGTACGTCGCGCGCATTTTGCCAATCAGTAATATAAACCTCGTGATCTGGCAAAAAGTTTTCTACGGTACCGCGTAGCAATGTGGAGTAGTGGCCTGAAAGTGGCGCTACTAGCAAGACTTTGGGGTGGTTGTATGAACCGGCGCGACGAAAGTGCAGCAGGTCGCAAAACGGTAAAGAGTATGCTACTTCCTCACGTACACGGACTTCTTCACCGTTAATTTCGGTGTTGTATAAGCCAAATTCAGGCTTTTCATAATTGTCAGTGCAACGTTCAATCAACTCTAGGCTAGCTAATGCTGTGTTAGTAAATGCATTAAATCGAAACGGCAGCATCCATGGCTGTTTCAGTTGCTTACTGCAAGCTTGTGCCCATAAATGGATAGGTTGTACCGATTGATTAATTGTATGGTGTAGGTGATACAACATTGTAAAACCCTCGCGTGCCTCTGATTAAGTGGGGTGCAATGTATTTATATTGCACTGCAACATTTCTTCCAGTGTATAAGGTTGTCTTAACATTTGGAAGCAATGAGTTGTTCAATTTTAGTCCACTCGTTGACTATTATGAGATCGACCTACTTTAGAATGAGTTCGCAGGTAAATGGCATTGGTTTGTCAGGTATGTAGTTGCAGCACGTAATTTCGCATGTAAACCTAATTTTAGTAGCCAACTTTTTAGGAGATAAAATGTGCAGGCATATCGTATAACAGCCGCTGACGGTATTGATGCTATCGAGCAAGTAGTCATGGATATTCCTACTCCAGCTTCGGATGAAATTCTCGTAAAGATGAAGGCATGTTCACTCAACTATAGGGACATGCTAATTACCATGGGTGGCTATGTTAGAAATGACATTCGCCCTATTGTTCCCCTATCAGACGGAGCGGGTGAGGTTGTCAGTGTCGGTAGTGAAGTGACTAACTTTACATTGGGTGATCGAGTTATTGGTAACTTTTTCCAAGCATGGACAAAGGGAAAAATTGATGACGAGGGGCTTAATTCTGCTATGGGAGGAAGTATCGATGGTGTTCTTGCCGAATACTTTATTCTCAAAGCTGACTGCAGCGTAAAAATTCCTGATTACCTTTCTTATGCAGAAGCGGCAACGCTTCCTTGTGCAGCGACTACAGCATGGCATGCCCTTGTTTCTGTCGGTGAGTTAAAGTCAAATGACACTGTTCTGCTGTTGGGTACGGGTGGCGTATCTATCTTCGGATTGCAAATAGCGAAAGCGTTAGGTGCTAAAACGATTATCACATCATCTAGTGATGAAAAGTTGGCGCGTGCAAAAGAATTAGGTGCCGACTTTACAGTGAACTACTCAACTCATCCTAATTGGGAGGAGGAAGTTCTAAAAATTACTCATGGTGAGGGTGTGGATAATGTACTTGAAGTAGGTGGTGCTGGTACGTTCGAGAAATCGTCCGCTTGTGTAAAGCCTAATGGTACCCTATCACTGATCGGTATTCTTACCGGTTTAGAGAGCCCCCCAATTAGCCTGATGACTATTTTTAATTTATTAAGGATTCAAGGCATCTATGTTGGTAGTACAGCTATGCTCGAACAACTGGTCTCAACGATGGAAGCACATCAGATTCATCCTGAAATCGATGAATCTTTTCCTTTTTCTAAAGCGATAGATGCTTATCACTGGATGGCTCAGTCTAAACATTTCGGTAAAATCGTTATTGAGAGTGGAGGGTAAGGACCTACTTTATAACAGGAGAACAAAGGCGCTGCTGTTCTCCTGTTATTCTCTGGTAATAATCAGCTGTGTTGCAAGGTACTGTAAATCAAATTGCTCAGCGTATTGGCTAGTATAGCGATGGTTTGACTAAGCAAGCATCACAAAAATAGCGCCGATAACAATTAATGCTAACCCTATTTTATCTTTTGGTTTTAGCTTTTCGCGAAACCAAATAACAGAAATCATTAGGGTGAATAACACTTCTATTTGCCCTAATGTTTTTACCATGGCGGCTGTTTGTAAGCTCATGGCGGTAAACCACCCCAATGAGCCTAAACAGCTAAATAGGCTAATGGTCAGAGTAAGCTTTGGTCTTTTCCAAAGAGCGACAAGTGTTTGCTTATCCCTCAACAAGAGCCAACTAATGAGAATTATGGTTTGTGTGGTTATAACCGCCACGAGTACCCAAGCGGCGCTGTAGGGGAAGGGTAGTTCTAAAAGTAAGCTGGCTTCGCGCACCCATAAAACGGTTAAAGCAAAACATAATCCACTGCCTAGCCCTGTGACGACGGTTGATAGGGAAATATCCCTAAATGATCCGGGATTGCTCATTAACCAAATGGCTAAGCCTCCAATAAATACACCTATCCAGGCCAAGGCACTGAGCGGAGCACCAAAGAATAGGGCGCCCAAAATAGCGGCCATTACGGCTTCACTTTTTGCTAATCCCACGCCTATCGCATAGTTACGCAAGCGAAACAGCATAACCATTAAGCTAGTGGCAAATATTTGCGCGACGGACGCTAATACGACATACACCCAAAATAGACCGCTTAAATGCGGCATGGCGACAGGTTGCCACGCATACAATGCAAGTACATATAAAGCGGCCAATGGGCCTGCATAGATAAAGCGAGCCAGTGTTACACCGGTAGTGTTCACATCTTGACTGAGTTGTTTTTGAAAAGCGTTGCGCCAAGACTGCATAAAAGCAGCGAAAATTGTAAAGGGTATCCAAAGCCACATGGCTGCTATTCCTGATTACTGATCAAAAAGAGAGCGTCGACCGGCATGGCGACGAGGCGAAGTGTTTTTGTCGTTACCCTCTTGCGTAACTGACTCGTTAGGCACTTTTTGGGACGTTGTAGCCTTGGTTCGGTTAGATTTTAAGTGGTTGGCTTTTCCAGACTTATTTTTGCGCCGTTTAGGGGGCGGATTATGCGCTGACTTTTTGGCATCAATCAGTTTGCCGTTCTCAATTGTGGGGACGGCTTGTAAAGGGATTTGCTTGCTTATGAGCTGGCAGATATCAGCGAGGTAGTTTTTCTCATCAGGTGCGACCAAAGAAATAGCTGTGCCTTCTTTTCCCGCTCGTCCTGTGCGGCCAATTCTGTGTACGTAAGCTTCAGGCAGGTTGGGCAAATCATAGTTAATCACTTGTGGTAAGGATTCAATATCTAAGCCTCGGGCCGCTACATCGGTTGCTACCATGACACGCACTTCGCCATTTACAAATGCACTGAGTGCGGCATTTCGCTCGCGCTGGAGTTTGTCGCCATGCATGGCGACAGCCGAAATACCTTCGGCATTTAAATAGTCGCATACCATATCAGCTCGCCGTTTTGTGCGAGTAAATACGAGTGTTTGTGACCATTGGCAACCGTCAATTAAAAAACTCAAAATGTCGGATTTATCACTGTTATCGACTTTATACGCTTTTTGCTGCACCAATTTAGCGGTAGCGTTGCGAGTAGATGTGCTGACTTTAACCGGTGACTTTAATAACGTATCGGCTAGCGACTCTATAGCAGGGTTGAAGGTCGCCGAAAATAAGAGTGTCTGGCGTTGTGCAGGGATAAAAGACATGATTTTTTTAATATCGTGGATAAAGCCCAGATCCAGCATGCGGTCAGCTTCGTCTAGTACGAGTATCTCCACCTGTGCTAAAGAAATCTTTTTCTGGCTTACCATTTCCAATAAGCGGCCGGGTGTTGCAACTAATATGTCGGCTCCGCGTTTCATTTTACGGATTTGGTTATCAAACCGAGCTCCCCCGTACAGCGATATAACTCGCATACCTAGGTGTTTACCATAGGCGAGTGTGTGGTCACCAACCTGGACCGCTAGCTCGCGTGTGGGGGTAAGTACCAGACCGCGAATATGATGATAATCTGGGTCGGCTGGGGTTTTGCTAAGCCTTTCTATCATTGGAAGCGCGAACCCGGCTGTTTTGCCAGTGCCGGTTTGAGCTTCTGCTAACAAATCTTTGCCTTCTAGAATTAGCGGGATAGCCTTTTCTTGGATAGGCGTAGGCTTGTCGTAGCCTAATGATTGCAGTGTAAATTGCAGTTCAGGGCATAAATGTAGGTCAGAAAACGCAGTCATAGCAGATCATCATAGCTTGTTGAAAGTGAAACGGTGCCGGGAAGTAAAGGTCGTAAATGAGATCGGGGCCTGAGGGGCAAAAATATGCATTAAGGCGCCTTTCGTAAGTACGCTATAGTAACGCAGACTAGTGACTCATGGATAGCGGCGTTTAGGTTGACAGCAGGGCTGTGTAGCCGTTATAACTGTTATAAGCTTTGGTGATTTAGTTATAACATGCCTTTCAGATGCATGATCCTTTTTGCTCTGGTTAAGGCCGTGTAGTCAAGCTAAGTCTCATACACTACAAATTTTAGGAAGTCAGAATGACATTTTATGTCTCACATACGATTATTCGAAATAACGCAGCGGTTAAGCCGTTTATGCGTATTTCGTGTTTTCGCGTGTTCTGATTTTTATTTGGCCGCGAAACTCTTCGCGGTCCAAGGTGCTCTACTCCCTACCTAAGTCCTGCGAAGATCTTCTCGGCATTACTCTCATAATGTCTAAAGGAGATAGAAAATGACATTTTTAGGATTAATTAAAGCGGGCTTCGATGCACTCCAACAGCGTGCGGCTGCAGCATATACTTATCAATCAATGGAACATCTTGATGATCGCCTACTCAGAGATGTGGGGCTTGTTCGACAGGGTAACCGGGTTGTATCGATTAATGCTGATCTGTTAAACGGTGCGCAAAAAACGAGCCCTTCCATAGTAATGGATAGTCAGGAACTGAAGACCACCTCGGTAATCTGTTCGCGCTTAGGCACTAATGATGCAGCCGTTCTACTTACACCGGAAAAACCTACTCCACCTATGGGAGCCGGCGGTTAGTTCGCAGCCTTACTAAATAAGGTAGCCGGTGTAGAGATCTCTACATCCATTTTTTAGTAAGGCGATTTTTTCTCGTAAGTATGTGATTTTAGAAAAATAGCACAATTAAATATGGTTTGATAAGCAACGCAGAATTTAATCAGTTGCTTAGGCTGCAAAAGCGATAGACAATCCCTGCATCAGTTAACGGATAGGGATGTACCTATGGATATTGTTTTGCAACCATGGCATTGGCTTGTGTTGGGCATGGTATTAATGGCCGCTGAGATATTTATACCCAGCTTTACCATTTTTTGGTTTGGGCTAGGTGGCTTTGTAGTCTCCTTCTTGCTTTGGCTCTCACCTGATTTAGCAATTAATTGGCAACTCTTCATTTGGGCCGTGTCTTCGGCTATCTTCACCGCGCTTTGGTTTATTATTTTATCGCCGCGTTTCAAAGACCATACAAAAGCTGGGATGGCAAAAGAGGCTATTTCAGGCGAAACAGGGCAGGTCATCAAGCGACCCACAGAACAAAGCCGTGGTGTAGCACGATTTACTACCCCTTTGCTGGGTGATGATGAGTGGGAATTTATATGTTCAGAGCCAGTTGAACTGGGCGATCGTATAATTGTTAGTGAATTATCTGGTAATACCTTACTAGTGGAAAAACGCTAAAATTAGTGAGTATTTTAATGTCTATAAAAGGGAGTTTCGTGTGGAAAGTTTAATAGTTGCCGGTATATTTTTGTTGGTAGTTATAGTCACTATTTTTTCGAGTGTAAAAATAGTGCCTCAAGGTAGTAAGTTTGTAATACAACGTTTAGGTAAGTTTTCTAGAACATTAGGCCCCGGCCTTAAAATAATTATTCCGTATATTGATCAAGTGGCTTATACCGTCACGACTAAAGATATTGTGATGGATATACCGTCGCAAGAAGTTATCACCAAAGATAATGCGGTTATTATTGCGAATGCCGTTGCTTACATTAATATTGTTTCACCTGAAAAAGCGGTATATGGCGTCGAAGATTATATTTTAGCGATACAAAATCTAGTGCAAACATCGTTACGTTCAATCGTCGGCGAAATGGGGCTGGATGATGCCTTATCATCACGAGACCAAATCAAAGCTAAGCTTAAGTCTGCTATTTCGGATGATATTTCGGATTGGGGTATCACGCTGAAAACAGTTGAAATTCAAGATATTACACCATCAGGAACGATGCAGGCAGCCATGGAGGAACAGGCGGCAGCAGAGCGTCAAAGACGGGCTCGCGTAACACGTGCTGATGGTGAAAAGTCTGCCGCTATCCTCGAAGCAGAAGGCCGTCTTGAGGCGTCCAAACGTGATGCGGAAGCGCAAATTGTCTTAGCTGAGGCAAGCCAAGTATCGATTGGTAAAGTTACAGGCGCTATTCAAGGTAACGAGTTACCTGTGATGTATATATTAGGTGAAAAATATGTTGATGCATTACAAGCTATGTCGCAGTCAGATAATGCGAAAACGGTGATTTTACCAGCCGATTTACCAGCTGCGCTTAAAGGAATGCTAGGTCGTTAAAGCTGATTCACGAATTGTTCATCTGAAAATACGACAATGGTTGAAAATAACTAAGAGGAAACTACTGTGAGCTTTATAAAGGAATTTAAGGAATTTGCAGTTAAAGGCAACGTCATGGATATGGCGGTGGGTATTATCATTGGGGCAGCCTTTGGTAAAATCGTATCATCATTTGTGGGTGATATTGTTATGCCGCCAATCGGTATGTTAATGGGTGGGGTCGACTTTTCTGACTTGGCCTATATTTTGAAGCCTGCTGAAGGTGAAATAGCGGCTGTTTCGATTAACTACGGTAAATTTATCCAAACAGTACTGGATTTCTTGATTGTAGCGATGGCTGTTTTCATGGCGATTAAGTCAATCAACTCTATGAAGCGCAAGGAAGAAGAAGCGCCGCAAGAGCCAGAAGCAGCTCCTGAGCCAACGAAAGAAGAAGTTTTATTAAGCGAAATACGCGATATCCTTCGTACTAAGTAAAAACGAAGTAGGGCTAAAGTTAATACTTTTGCCCTGCAGCTGAAAAAGGTGTGCAAAAGCGCGCCTTTTTTGTATCCTCTGTTCATGATTGACTCTCCCTGTGTGCGCCGTTGTTGCCTCGACGATAAAGATATTTGTATCGGTTGCTTACGCTCGCTAAGCGAGATACGCAGCTGGTCTCAAGCTGATGAGCCCTCCAAAAAACGCATTTTAGCCAACGTAGAGCGGCGTAAAGCGATTACTTCTTTGAAGCTAACTCCTTAATGTTTTAGTTTCTTGATTCTAATTGATGCCGCTCATCACTTTCTTTCTGTTTTTATTGTTAAAATCGATACTTAAGTTCTATAGTTATATTCATACTAAATGCACGGTTAATTGTATGCCTGTACGCCTGCATAGTTATGCCGTAATTTTAATGTAGGGTGGTAGATATCGATAGGGTGTCGCCCTGCTAAACAATCGAAGAGTTGGTGGTCGTCAGGCACGGAACGTCTGTACTGCTACTAGTAGCTGTATTCGGAGTCTTTAACACCAAATTAATAAGTGAGCTCAGGGAATATGAGTTTTACTAAGCAATTTATTCACTTTTTAGTTAAGCTCCCAGCGCTGACAGGAGGTGTTATCTTCCTCTTGTTGCTGGTTTTAGCTTACTTTTTCATTAAAAGTGAATCTGATCAAATTATTGCAGAGCAGAAAATATCTTCGCTTGGCCAAGTCGGTGTGTTCCGTGCTCAAATAGAGCGGGATATCAACTCGGTTTTGGCTGTACTTAAAGCGCTAAAAGCCGAAGTTGCCGTTGATATGGATTTATCTGAAGAACATTTTCCGACTATTGCGCGTGAACTTTTATCGGAAAATAAATTGCTCACACACCTCAATATCGCTCCAGACTTAACCATTAAGTACATTTTTCCGTTGGAAGGTAAAGAGCATTTAATTGGCACTAGCTACAATGTTTATATGCGACAAATGCCACTTATTGAAGAGGCTATAAAGCATCGTGACTTAGCGGTTTCACCCCCTCAAGTATTGAGCGATGATTCAACAGCGATTGTTGCGCGTTATCCGATATTCATTGAAACTGATGAAGAGCCTTTTTTTTGGGGGATCGTGTCAGCGTTAATTGATCAAAATGATTTATTTACTGCGCTTCTAAATGAAAGTGATCTAGGGGGTTATCGAGTTGCCGTCGGGGAGCTAGGTGACGAAGGGGATATGAAAACTGTGTTTGTTGGTGATTCCTCCGTCTTGAAACAAGAACCTGTTATCGATGTAATTCAGTTACCTATCAAGCGTTGGTTTTTAGCCGCTACTCCAGTTGGGGGGTGGTCTGTTCCTAGTTCTAGATTATGGATGATGTGGGGACTGTCTGCTGTTGTTTCTGGCTTCATTGCTTGTGGTGTATTTTTGTTAGGCCTGGTTTATAACGACAAAACACGTGCGGTCAATACAGCGAATTACCGTGCTAATTACGACGTGCTAACGGGCTTGCCAAACCGGTATCATTTTAGCCAACGCCTTAATGCATTAATCCGCGAAGTAAAGCGCGAAGAGCAAGGCTTCGCCGTTTTCTTTATAGATATTGATTACTTTAAACAAATAAATGACAGTGCAGGCCATGCCATAGGAGATCAGTTACTGATCGAGTTCTCTGATCGGCTTAAACAATCGGCGCGTGATAGCGATATTGTAGCTCGTTTGGCTGGCGACGAGTTTGTGGTTGTATTACGGAATATCGAAGACGTAATTCAAGCGGATTTACTGGCCGAGAAAATGCAGAAAAAGATAACTCAGCCCTTTAATATGAATAACCGCCAATACAGCATTTCTGCCAGTATGGGGATTGCCATGTATCCGCTGGATGGAGATGATGTTTCAAGCTTATTACTACACTCTGATCAGGCGATGTATGCTGCCAAGCGTGCAGGTCGCAATGGGTATTTCTTTTTCAATGAGGGTATGCAAGATGAAGCCGAGCATTTTCTGGACGTGCATAATAACATTTTAAAAGGTATTCAAGAGAATCAATTCGTTCTGCATTACCAGCCTATCATGAGCTTAAATAGTGGTCGTATTGTTAAATGTGAGGCGTTGATCCGCTGGAAGCATCCTGACAAAGGGCTGATGCAACCCGATGAGTTTATACCAATCGCAGAGCGCACCGGTGCCATTCGGGAGCTCGGTAACTGGGTCCTTAAGCAGGCGTGTAAAGATCAGCGCAAGTTTATGGAAAATGATATTGATATTCAGATTGCTATCAACCGTTCGGTGAATGAGTTTTATTCGACTCGCGCTTACGAGAAGTGGAAAGCGATCATTCGAGAAAACGGTATCGATTGCCGTAAACTAGTATTCGAAATTACCGAATCTTTATTTATGGATAAGCATGTCAATCGAATCAATGTTGTGTCCGCGCTTCGAAAAATGGGGATTGAGTTTGCGGTAGACGATTTTGGAACAGGCTACTCGGCCATTAATTACTTACGCAGTTACCCCGTTAACTACTTAAAAATAGATAAAAGCTTCATTCAGGATTTACTGCATGATGAGCAAGATCGAACGCTGGTCGAGGTCATCGTTAAAATGGGGACGGCGCTCAATATAGGGGTGATAGCAGAGGGGGTCGAAAACGATGGGCAAGTTGATGTGCTTCGTTCTTTTGGGTGTGAATACATTCAAGGTTATTGGCTAGCTCCTGCATTACCAATAGAGCAAGCTATTGCCTTCTGCCAAGACGCTCAGGATAGCCTGCTAAGTAGCGTGAGAGGAACTGATAAGCTCAATGATGATTGATTGCGTTGGGTATTTAGTTGTTGTCGGTGGTTCAGAGCTCCACAGCTTACGTCGGCTAAGCATGTGGAGTGATCCCTGTAATCGTAATTTTCTATCGCTTTTTGAAAGGGGAAAAACCATCATCAATCGGTGCCGACGGAGATGAAGGCCGCTTCCCAGCTCTTTTCTTAGGCGCTGCTTTTGCCTTACTTAGTTTTTTATCCGCTGTCTTTTTCTTTTTTGGCCCTGCGGCTTTGCCAGAGGCTTTCAGCTTTTTCGGCCCCAAATAACTACCTTCAAGGCCTTTAATGGTACGTTTCTCGAAGTGAGTCTTGAGATAACGCTCAATGCTTGACATGAGGTTCCATTCGTTAGGGCTGATGAGTGAAATCGCCAAGCCTTGCCGCCCTGCGCGACCCGTCCTTCCGACGCGGTGAGTGTGTTCGTCACCTTTACGTGCCATTTCATAGTTGATAACTAGGTCGATACCGTCCACATCTAGACCACGCGCGGCTACATCGGTGGCAACCAAGATGTCAATTTTTCCGATTTTTAGCAGGTTCATTGCATGCTTACGCTGTTCCTGGGTGAGATCCCCATGAATAACACCCGCTTTTAACTTGTTGTAGCGTAAGTAGCCCGATAGACGGTCGGCTTGTACTTTTGTGTTGACAAAGACAATCGCTTTCTCATAAGTCTCATGTGTAAGTAGCCAGACTAATTGCTTGTCTTTCAAACTGTTATCAATAGCCGGGATTATTTGCTGTGCAATGTTAATGTGCGCAGCTCGGCGGCTGGTGAGCATTAAGTTTTCGGGATCTTTTAGTGAGGAAGAAACAACAGAGGACATGCTTTTATGGCCCAGTGTTGCAGAGAACAACAGCGATTGTCGCTCATTAGGGCAGGCTGAAATAATGCGATTCATGTCTTCTTCGAACCCCATCTCAAGCATACGATCTGCTTCATCTAAGATGAGAACCTCGATGTCTTCAAGGGAAATACTCTGCCTATCTAAGTGCTCAACTAACCGGCCTGGCGTTGCTATTAATATTTCAGGATTTTTACGTAAACGCGCTGCTTGGGGCTTGAACGGCTCTCCGCCGCAAACCGTGTCTGCATTGATAAAAGTGAATTTGGCAAATTTAGCGATCTCTTCCTGAATTTGTATCGCCAGCTCCCGGGTAGGGGCAAGTATGAGCGCGCGAGCACCTAAATTGGGCTGTTTATTAGTCTGCAAGCGCTGCAACAAAGGTAACCCGAACGCTAAGGTTTTTCCGCTGCCTGTTTCTGCTGTTACTAGTAAATCTTTACCCGCTAGCGCCAGAGGAATAGTTTCTCGCTGTACGTCTGTTGGCTTAGTAAAAGAGAGTGAATCCAGCGCTTTTAATAAACGCTCGTCGAGGTTGAATTCAGTGAACACAGGCAGTTAATCTCAATAGTCAATAAAGAGAACATGCTACCAGATTTGTCAGCAGTAGGGCAGGACAGAAACGGCAAGTACGGGTGACTTGCCGTTAAATGATGAGATATTAATAGTGGATAGCGCGCGGTAGCTCTTTAGCTTGAGTTACCCAGCCTTCAACTTGGTTACTAGAAGGCATTTGAACAACGATGGATTGCTCAGTATTAATTTCTACCATTTTGGCGTGCAAGTTAGCACCATTACGTTGCGCAAGTTCCGGTACGGTGTCTACACCTGCTAACTCAAGTAAATCGGCATAAGCTGTGCTTACCCCTTTGATGCGTGCCAAGTCAGCACGGTTTAGCCACGCTAAAATATCTTTTTCGTCTAAGCCAGAAGCGCTTGCTACCTCTTTACGGCCCTTTTTATCACCACAAACCTCCAGGAATTTTTCCTGAGTTGTCGCGCCTGCTTCTTTTAATTTTGTTGCGCTTGCTTCTGTAATGCCTTTAATGTCGGTCAGCTTAGCCATGCCTTATTTCCTCAGATGTTAGAAGATATCGGATGTATGTGATTGTAAGTAACGCACCTGAACAACAACGAAACAAAAGTTGTCTCATTTTATTCAATAACTTTCACATAGTATGTCGAGTGAAATAATTCTTCCACCCATCTACAGCGGCGGATCAACTTTATGTTCGGTTGAGCTGTTAATTCGAAACCATCCCGCGATGCTGTATCGATCTTTTTTCGTTTTTATTACTTCATGAGGGAACTCATCGCTCAAAAAGATAACAAAGCATCCGGCCTTGGGTTCCACACACATAATCTGATCGCCGCTGAGGTTGTATATGATGAGTTCACCGCCGTCATTTTCTGACCACTGGTTATTTAAATACAACACGGTTGTTAGTATCCGGTTTGATTGTCCGGTAAAAGCATCTTGGTGTTTTTTATAGAACCCGTTGGGCGGGTAATGCGCAAAGTGGGATTCGTAATCAAATAAACCTAGGAATAGACGCTTGTTAATGGCTAAGCGAAGGGCTTCCATAGCGGATAAATACAGTGCATCAATAGTGTGTTTTGGATCAAGCCAATGAATGGTATCCGTTCGAATCGTCTGATTAATATGATGATCATCAAGTCGTCCAATACCTGCCGGTTCTAGAATCGCGTCTGGGTGAGTTATGCGTCTCGTTAGACTCTCGATGAGGGTTAACGGTAAAAGGTCGTTAACGACACAATAACCTTGCCGGTATAGTTGTTCGGCCAAATGGTTTAACACAAGGTCAGACATTTGGTTATACTGAACGTTATTATTCAATCTATAGATCTCTGAAATTAAAGAATAGTATTATACTTCCCATATTAAGCGGTTAAGGTAGTGTTATTACACAGGCTGCCGCTGTAAATACAAAGGCACAGTGCCCTCTTTATAGGTAGTCGTTTAATGAAGTTTGTTCGATATAGTGTGTGTTGTGCGTTAGTTATTGCGCTAACTGGGTGTTCTGTTCCTAAGCGTCCTGCAACGGTAGTAGAATCTTATGCTATTGGTGAAGTTGAGGCCGTAGCACCTAAAAAGCAAGGCTTTTTTAGTAAATTGTTTGCGCACTATGCCGATTGGCAAGGCACTCCGTATAAATACGGTGGAACCACAAAACAAGGAGTGGATTGCTCCGCCTTTGTAGCGCTCACGTATGCTGAGCTGTTCGATGTGCATTTACCGCGAACGACTAAAGCGCAAGCGAAGATTGGAGATGAAATAAATCGCTGGGAAATGGAGCCTGGTGACTTAGTCTTATTTAAAACCACTCCGCGACAGCGACATGTAGGCATTTATATTGGCGAAGATCAGTTCATGCATGCATCATCACGAAAAGGCGTGACAATTTCTAAAATGGATAATCCTTATTGGTCTAAACGATTTTGGAAAGCCGTGCGAACGCAGTTAGATGTATCAGGTTAATTAAGCATCAATATAACACTTTTCAGTAATAGCGCAGGCTGCACGATAGAGTCTGCGACTTATCCACATGTTATCCGCTTTTCTATCCCCGTTTTTTGTTAACAAAACTCGCTTTTTTTAGATAAAAGTAAATTTATTTAAAAATAGTATTGATAATAATTCTCATTTCTACTAATCTTAAATGGCTCGCAAGTCATACCGCTTAACACCTCGTTATCGGTATGCTTCACCCAATTATCTGATAGTTTTCTTATCAGGTGATTACACGGTTCTTGTCATTCTGCGGGGCTATATTAGCCCCGTCTTTTTTCTTAATATCAATTCGATAGCGGCTTATGAACTCGATTTTTTAGTCGAAGATTCTACTTTCTTAGTTGTGTTTTTGGTCGACGCCGCTTTCTTGGTGTCTGTCGCTTTTTGTTTAGCGCTACTTGTCGTTTTATTGGTTAAATTTTTAGTTTCTTTTTTGGCTGCCGTTTTTGTGCTCGATGATTTCTTGTCGGCTGCTTTAGAAATAGATGATTTAGCTTTGGTTCGGCAGTGGGCTTTAACGGAGGCCCCATCAGCTCGTTTGTAGCCTGATACCCAATAGCATGAGTTTGAATTGTCGCAAGCACTTTGTGAGATGCCTTTACAGGCTGAAGCGGCGGACGCAGGCAGTGTGGTAAGGGATGAAAGAATGACAATTGAAGATAGAACTGTTTTGAGCGAAGGGATCTGCATTAAAAATTCTCCAGTTTGTTAGTGAGTTCGGAATTCCTTTCCGGCCTCGTATTTAATACACAACAAGATTAACCTTAGTTTAATCCCTTATTTTACAAGTGATTGGCTCTTATTAACCGTGTATTAAGTAACACGGATTACTGATTCGATCTTAGCAATTAGCATTTAATAATTTTTTGAAAATTATTCAGTTTTAAGCCTGTAGGCCGACACGTTTTAACTACACTTCTATACATTGTTTTGTGACGCATCACGTTGAACCTAATTGCCAGGTAGTATTGATTATGAAAAAGACCGACTTGCTTTCTTTAGAGTCCCGCTTACTTTTAGATGCAGCGGCTGCAGTGACATTAACTGACAATACGAATGTGGATGTTAATAGTGATGGGTCTGTAGCAACCGCTTCTGGTCAGGAAGACACCGCTGTCGCACTCGCGGGTGTTGCTATTAGTGATGAGAATGGCTCGGATAATTATTCGCTGCGTTTAACCCTAAATACAGATGCCATTTCAGCGGGTAGCCTTTTCTTGCAAGGTGGAAGTGATGCAGGTACTCAATTAACTCTAACAGGCACCGCATCGGAAATTAATACAGCGCTTGCAGGGGTTCAGGTTCAGCCGGGTAGTAACTATACGGGTGACTTGTCTGTGGCTATGGTTTTAAAGGAAGGTGCTACGGACCGAGACCAAGCGACCTACAATATTGCGTTAACCCCTGTGAATGATGATCCAATACTTTCTAATCCTGCTATTGAGGTCCAAGAAAGTTCAACAGTCACGTTTTCAATTGAAGCATTAGGGTTAAGTGATCCTGATATTGAGTCGGGTGAGCAAGGTTATGACCAACTGATCATAGAGATAGGCTCGTTACCGACTAATGGACGGTTATATTTTAGCGGGTCTCCTGTTGCGCTGGGTTCTACATTAGACGCGTCGCAATTAACAAGTTTGACCTATGTGCATGATGGTAGTGATGTGGCCTCTGGCGATAGTGACTCGTTTGATATCAGAGTGCTTGATGGTGCTGGTGGGGAGGCTACAGCCAGTTTGTCGGTTAACTTGCTGCCGCTCAATACCGCCCCAGAAATAACGGGGGAGCCAGAGCAGTTTGAAGGAGAAACAACTTCTTTAGGTTTAAGTTACAGCGATTTTGAAGCAGGACATGCTGACGCGTCCAGTAACGCTCAAGTGGCAATAACGGATATATCTGGGCTGACCGATCGCGGTGTTTTATTTTTAGACAGCGACAATGATGGCATTGTTGATGCAGGCGAAGAAATAAGCTCCATTAGCGATGCTGCTGCGCAATTTTCAGCTGATAAATTAGCATTGCTTTCATTTGCTCACGATGGCGATGAGCCCAATGTTGTGGCGCCTGTTTTTACCATTCAAGTAACCGATAACGGTGGTGGTGAGGGCGACGGAGCTAAGATTACAACGTCGCGTGATGTCACCATTGCCATTACTGAGAATAATGATGACCCCATAGCGGTAGTAACAGGTGATCCAATTAACGCCGTTGATACGGGTAACACTGGTGTCACGCTAACACTGGATGATTTAACCGCTACTGATCCAGACAGCACGAATGAGCAGCTCGTCTTTAGTGTTGCCTCTGAACCTGACTTCGGTCAAATCCAGCTAAATCAAGGAACAGTGGCTGTCCCGGATTGGGTAGCACTGCCGGTTGGTGGCGTTTTTAGCGTGGCAGATATTGCCGATGGTAAAGTACGTTATGTGCAAACGTCGACTGATGGCAGCTCAACTGATACGGGTTTAAGTTTTACGTTGTCAGATTCAGAATACCGCGCGTTTGACAATGCGGGGGAGGCTGGTGCCTGGAGAGACAGTGAAGGCAACCTACAAACGGGGTCGTTAACCTTTATTATTGGGTCAACCACAGGAGACCCAGCCGGTTATGCTACACCAGCCATCAGCGATACTATTGTAAACCAGGGTAGGGCTAACTTTGATGAAGCAGCCACTATAACCATCACCAGTGCCGATCTTTCCTATACGCTCACCGCGAACACTTATACCTTTCCCGCCACACAGGTTGTATACAGTGTCAGTAGCCTACCCAGTAACGGTACGTTGTACTTGGACGGCAATGCAATTGAAGCTTATGGCTCGTTTACTCAAGACGACATAGATAACAATCGAATTACTTTCGAGCATAATGGTAGTGAAGATCATCACGGTAGTTTCTCGTTCATTGTCACTAATGGTGGTAATTATGAAGGAACTGGAAGCTTTACCTTAAACGCATATCCCATTAACGACACTCCGGATGTTGGCGAAACTACAGTAGAGCTGACCGAAGCGACCGCTACAAACGACGGAATAGTGCGAATAGGCTTATCAGATATAGAAATGTCTGACGAAGATGGTTCGCTAAGTACCTTAGACGCGGGTGAAGACCCAAATAGCGAAGGCGGTACTGACGTTCTTTGGTTTCAAATTACAGCCTTACCCGAAGATGGTGTCTTGGAGCGTTGGAACACGTCAAGCTCTGCATGGGAGACTATCACACTAGACGGGGCGTGGTATGAACAGAGCATCCTGTCCAGCTCTGTTGATGGGGGATCCAGTGGTATCCGATATCAACATAGTGGCGGGGATACATCTGCAAACCTTATTGATAGTTTTACCTATGTTGTACGTGATGATTTAACTGCGGCGGCTGATCCATTAGAGCCCGATACGAGCTCACCCGACCCAGCGGCAAACAATCAATCAGACACGGGCACAGTTACCTTAGAAATTTCACCGTTTAATGATGCGCCAATCATTGCAGCATCATCAACTGACCCGGATCAGTCTATTACTAACAGTGATGGAAATACCGAAACTACCGCCAATGAAATTCTAGTGGTTGGTGAGGGCGATGAGCAAGTGATCACCTCATCCCATCTAACAGCGATAGACTCAGATAACAGCACTCGCCAATCCACTTTCAAGATAATTAATCTTACGGAAAACGGACGCATTTTATTCAATGGGAAAACACTCATTGTTGGCAGTACGTTTACTCAGGATGATATCGATAATGGTTCCATTAGCTATGAGCATGATGGCTCAGAAACGCGCTCCGACCAGTTTACTTTTGAAGTGAGTGATGGGCCATTAACAACCGCTGTTGGTACTTTTGATATTCAAGTCCAAGCACGTAACGATGCTGCCGAAGTTACGGCTAACCAACCTAACGATTCGTTTGTAACCAGTAATGTGCTGGATCTGGGAGGCGCATTTACCCTATCAGATGTAGATATTAGTGATGCCGATTCAGGCTTAGGTGTGGGCGCAGGTGAAACGGATGAGTTAACCGTTACCTTGACGCTGAATGACGGTGCTGATGCTCAAATTTCTAATGCCGATGCATCAATTACACTCAATGATGTTACAGGCTTAACCGTGACGGGGACGCCAGGTACTGATACACAAATCACGTTAACAGGGTCATTGGCCGATTTGCAGGCAGCGTTAACAGGGCTAGGTGTCTCGGCAAGCAATGATTTGGATTCAGCGTTGGTGCTAGTGTTGGACGCTGATGACCGTTTACAAGCAAACAGCTCAGCGGCGAATGGCGGCACAGTCAATGATGATGGCAGTGCCGTTTCGCAAAGCAACAATGTTTCGAGTGCCTCGGTAAATCTCGTTACTTCTACAGTGAACGATGCGCCGGTTGTAACCCTTGCTGCGCAAACGGTGAATGAAGACACCCCAACACTGTTAACGGGGCTTTCTATTTCTGATGTGGACAGTTTTGATGAACAAGTCACTGCTACTGTAGCTGTCACTGCCGGTAGCTTATCTACAACGAACTCAGGCGTGGCTGTCACAGGTAACGGAACGACAGACATCACATTGACCGGGACTGTTGATCAAGTTAATGCGGCTTTGGCTCAAGTACTGTATACGCCAGATGATCAAGATAACGGGACAGAAACTCTGACACTCACAGTAACGGATAGCGACGTTCACGGAGCGAGTTCTTCGTTAAGTGATTCAGAGTCTACTTCTCTCACTATTACCGCTATTAATGACGCGCCACAGTTAAACATAACCGATGATCACTTTACCCTGAATACAGGTACGAACATTGATATTACCGGTGTGAGCATTGCCGATATTAATGATGAAGGTCAAAGCACCTATAACGCAAACCAAGAAGTAGTTTTGAGCGTTTCACAAAATGCTGGGGACGCTGATGGGCTTATTTCGGTTACAGGAGAAGCAGCCGCAAGCACGCTGACATTGACGGGCACCTTAGCGGATATTAACGCGAAATTAGCAACATTGAATTTTGCACCGACTGACCCTGATGCTGACGATACCGCGGTGATTAATATCGTCTATTCAGATTTGGCAAACGGAGATCAAACAACAGATCAGTCGAATGCGCTCACAGAATCCGGCGCTATCACAATTGATATTAGTAATACCAATGATGCTCCAGTTGTGAATGGTGATGCAGCGTTTGCGATGAATGAGGATCAAAGTTTCTCGTTATCAGGTTATACCATCAGTGATGCTGACCATTTTGATACGAGTAGTATGACGATCAGCATTACCGTCACAGAGGGGACGCTAGCAGATAGCAGCGGTAACGGAACCCTAAGCGGTGATTCGCGGGCGTTAACGCTGAATGCTGCCTCGCTTGCTGAGCTAAACGCCTTACTAGCAGCGACGAGTTACTCACCTGACGCTGATTACTTCGGAAGCGATACGTTAACCATTACCGTCACTGATGGCGGTAACACCGGTGATGGCGGCACTTTAAACGATACACTTCCTGTGGCAGTTACCGTTAATAACGTAAATGACCGACCTGATAACACAGGAGTAGATGTTACTCTGGCAGATGAGAACGAAGGGATAGCAGCCCCTGCTGGCGAGACTTTTACTTCTCTCTTGGCCGGTAACTACTCGGATGCCACCGATGATCAAACGGCTAACAATGGAGGGTCAAGCGGCTCTCAAGCTACTGCGCTTTCGTTTATAGCAATAACAGGTAATGCCGCCACCGCCGAACAAGGGGAGTGGCAGGTATTTGTGGGCGGTAGTTGGACGTCAATCAGTACCAGCGCTTCTGATAGCGCCGCGGTTATTGTTACGGCTGATACCTTAGTGCGCTTCTTACCGGCCGACGATTTTAATGGCGAGCCCGGAGAGTTGACGACCCGTTTGGGGGATAACAGCCAGCCAACGATAAGCACAAGCAGCGGCGGGACTGATACTTATAATTTAAGTACAACAGGGGATCTTGGTGCTGATGAAAGTGTTTGGTCGGACGCGACATCTAATGTCGGTATCCATGTCAATGCGGTGAATGACCCACCAACCATTACAGTTAGCTCGGCAGACCTAGCTGACATTGCCGAAGACTCCACGCCTAGTGGCACATCAGTTTTGGCACTTTATGGTCCTGGCTATGATGACGGAACAGACGAGCAATCTGATACGGCCGTTAATAACGGGAGTGATGCATCGAGCCTCGGCGGTATAGCTCTAATAGACAATAGCACCCCTGCTTCTCAGGGCGAGTGGCAGTATAGCACCGGCGGGGGCTGGGTAGCTGTCGGCTCTGCTGTAACAACGACCAGCGCGTTGGTGTTAGCGCCTGATGCTGAAATACGCTTTGTGCCCGCAGCAGACTTTCATGGTGTTGTATCTGGCTTGTCGTATGTGGTGGCGGATAGTGATCAAACCGCTCAGAACGGTCAGTTGGTAGATGTTTCCTATTCTGCCACGGGCACCTGGTCCGATTCGGCAAGCCCTGGTGTTACGAAAATCACGGTTAATCCGGTTAATGATGCGCCAGTGGTGGCGGGAGATACCGGAGGCTCCACAACGCCAATAGTATCAATAGAAAATACAGGACAAGGTACAGGATCTGCTGAGGAAAACTTATTCAGTAATGTTACCTTATCAGATATTGATGCAGTACTGGGTAGCGATGATTTTGGCGGTGGCTCAATAACAGTCAATATTGCGGATGCAAGTGCGGCGGATCAGCTGCTGGTAGATAGTGGGTTAACGGGCGTGCAATCCACCTCCGCTCCGACGACAGGGCAGTTAGTCATCCAGTTAGCTAGTGGTACGACAGCTGAACAAGTTGTCACTATTGTAGAAGCTATTCGTTTCTCAAATACATCGGATGCACCCAATACCGATGTGCGTGGTTATAATCTTGTCGTCAATGACGGAAACAATAACAACACTTCGGGCGGCCCAAGCTCTGCAAATTCTAATACGCTAAGCGGCTTCTTACAGGTTCAAAATACTAATGACACGCCGACGCCTCAGGCTGATACAAATACGGTTAATGAAGACACAAATGCGTCTGGCAATGTGCTCACAAACGATACGGATCCTGATGTAGAGTCCTTAACTGTCAATGCTGTAAACGGCAATGCAGGCCTAGTCAGTGAAAATGTCGCTGGAGATAACGGCGGTGTCTTTGTTATCGAATCCAATGGTGATTATACATTCTCACCCGGCTCAGATTTCCAATATTTAAAAGTAGGAGAGCAAATTGATACGCAGGTTACGTATCAAGTCACGGATGCGGATGGTGTAACGGCTACAACTACATTAACGGTAACAGTTACAGGGACGGATGATGTTCCCGTATTAACCCCTGATACTGGAGATGTTGTTGAAGATGATGCCGCAACACTGACGACGTCTGGCACTCTTGCCGCTGGAACTAATGGTGATGCCGGTGAAGATAAATTTGTAGCGGAAACCTTAACCGGAACGTATGGGCAATTGGCGGTGGATGAAAACGGTGCTTGGAACTACAGCGCTGATAACAGCCAAACGAGTATTCAAACCATCGCTCAAGGGGATACACGCACGGATACTTTTACTGTAACCAGTGCGGATAACACCACAACAACTACGGTTACTATTACGTTGACGGGCGTTAATGATACACCGGTAGCCAATAATGACAGTGGGGCAACTTCTGAAAATGCAACGCTAACCGTACCGGTCAATGTAGGTCTATTAAGTAACGATACTGATGTCGATAGTGGCGACACGTTATCGGTTGTCGAGGTTGATAATGATACAAATAACCTGAACTCACCGGTATCTGGAAGTACAGGCGGTACTTTTACGGTGGCGGGCGATGGCAGCTACAGCTTTAATCCAGGCACTGACTTTGATTATTTGGCTGCCGGCGAAACGGCAACCACTACCTTGGCTGTATTAATCAGCGACTCTCAGGGCGCGACTTCATCGTCTTTACTGAGTGTTGTGGTAACAGGGACTAATGATGCGCCTGTGGCAACAACACCTGCTGCGCAAACAGACTCTGATGGAGCGTCTGTTTCATACGATATCAGCACCTATTTCCTTGATCCTGATACCTCTGACACGCTCTCCTATAGTGCGGATGTCCTGCCTGCGGGGTTATCGCTCAACACAGCAACGGGTGTGATCTCTGGTGATATCGCGTCAAATGCGTCACAAGGTGGAAATACGGCAACACCAGGTCAGTATCAAATCACACTGACGGCTACAGATAATAACTCAGCGACAGAGCAAGCTGTGTTTACATGGACAGTCAGTAATGTTGATCCAACGGCGAATGATGATACGGCTAGTGTCAATGAAGGAGCAGAGCCAACCGATAGCACGACGGTTGCTGGGAATGTCATCATCACCTCACCAACAAGTGCAGAGAACGACCAAGATGGCGGCGCCGACGCTGATACGTTAAGTTCAGATGCGTGGGTGGCTGGGGAAGCGACACCATTAGCGATATCGGGTGATACAGATATTGTAGGTACTTACGGTACGTTAAGTGTCTCGCTTGATGGTAGTTATAGTTATGCGGTCAATAATGCATTAGCTAGTATTCAGGCGTTAAATACGTCCCAATCTTTGAACGATGTATTTACTTACCAAGTCAGCGATGGCCAAGGCGGAACAGACGAAGCAACATTAACCATCACCATTAACGGCACTAATGATGCGCCTGTGACGGTCGGCAGCTTGTCCAACCAGACAGCCAATGATGGCGAAATAATTAGTGATATTGATATCTCCGGGCTATTCGATGATGTTGATAACGGTGCAGTGCTAACCTATAGCGCTGCTGATTTACCAGCAGGCTTAACGCTTAATAGCGCAACCGGTGTTATCAGTGGCCAAGTGGATGGCGATGCCTCCATTAATGGAGCGGCTAGTAACGGTGTTTATAATGTCGTTATTACGGCAACTGATGAAAACTCAACACAGACACAATCGAGCTTCGAATGGGTTGTGACTAATGTTGCTCCTATAGCACAGGACGATGCAGCTAGTGTAAATGAGGGTGAAGCATCTACAGATGTTACCGCTGTCACTGGTAATGTGATCACGGCGGTACAGCCGGGCGATGTAAGCGATGGTGAGCAAAACGGAGATGATGATACCCTCAATGTGACGGGTATTGGTTTCGGCACTCATGTAGCGACAACAACAGCCGTGGATACGGGCCTTTCGGGTAATTATGGCGTTGTGAGCGTAGGTGCAGATGGTGCCTATACCTATCAAGTGGATAATACGCTTGCTGCTGTACAGGCCCTAGCTGATGGTGAGTCCTTCACAGAGGTATTCACCTATAGCATCACGGATGGTCAAGGTGGTAACGATAGTGCATTACTCACCATTACCATCAATGGTACCAACGATGCACCTGAGATCACGGTAAATGCCGGTGATACAGCTGTAAGCAGCCTCACCGAAACCGATGCAGGGCTAACTGACAGCGGCCAATTAAGCCTGACAGACCTCGATACCTCCGATACCGTTACGGCCAGCGTGGACAGCTTAACGACCACGGGTGAGCTGGACACACTCAGCAATGCCGATCTATTGAGCATGTTGACCGTCACCAGCGGCGTAATCGACGGTACGACCCAAAATGGCATAATTGAATGGGACTTTGACAGTGCCGGCACCACCTTCGATTATCTCGCCGAAGGCGAACAACTGGTACTGACCTACAACGTGCTGGTTGAAGACAGCGAAGGCGCGCAAGACACCCAAACGGTCACGCTCACGATTAACGGCACTAACGATGCACCTGAGATCGCGGTAAATGCCGGTGATACAGCTGCAAGTAGCCTCACCGAAACGGATGCGGGGTTAACTGACAGTGGTCAATTGAGCCTGACAGACCTCGATACCACCGACACTGTTGCGGCCAGTGTGGACAGTTTAACCACCACGGGTGAGCTAGACACACTCAGCAATGCCGATCTATTGAACATGTTGACCGTCACCAGCGACGTAATCGACGGTACGACCCAAAACGGCATAATTGAATGGGACTTTGACAGTGCCGGCACCACCTTCGATTACCTCGCCGAAGGCGAACAATTGGTGCTGACCTACAACGTGCTGGTTGAAGACAGCGAAGGCGCGCAAGACACCCAAACGGTCACACTCACGATTAACGGCACTAACGATGCACCTGAGATAACCGTAAATGCGGGCGATAAAGTTAATAGCAACTTGACCGAAACCAATAGTGGATTGGTAGACAACGGCCAAATCAGCGTAGGGGATCTGGATACAAGCGAAGCGGTTGCCGCTGAGGTGGATAGTGTATCAACCTCTGGTGATACAGGCCCTTACAGCCCTGCTCAGTTGTTAGATATGTTGGCCGTGACCGATGTTGTCATTGGCTCTGGCAGCCAAGCAGGGGTGGTGGAGTGGAACTTTGATAGTCAAGGAGCCACCTTCGACCATCTGGCTGATGGCGAGACGCTTGTCTTGACCTATACAGTCAGTGTGACTGATGCACAAGGCGAGACTAGTCAACAGCTTGTTACCTTGACTATTGAAGGCTCTAATGATGCGCCGGAAATCACCTTAACCCCTACTGATAGTGCGACTGCGGAGCTAACAGAAACCGATGATGGTCTACAAAGCGAAGGGACGCTATCGGTCACTGACCTTGATACGACAGACGAAGTGATCGCTCGTGTCAGTCACCTTGAAACGACTGGCGATACGCACACATACTCGCCAGATGATTTACTGGCTATGTTAGATGTGACAGCAACCGTTATCGAAAACGGTTCGCAAAATGAGGTTTTAGAGTGGAATTTTGATAGCCAAGATATTGCGTTTGATCACTTAGCTGTAGGGGAGCAGTTAGTGCTTAGTTATACAGTGACAGTTGAAGACGTCCACGGTGCAACAAGTGAGCAGCGGGTTACTATTACTATTAATGGTGCTAAAGATGCGCCAAGCATTACCGTAGAGAACGGCGACACTGCAGAAGTGGAGCTAACAGAAACCAATGAGCATTTATCAACCGAAGGACAGTTGAGTATTTTTGATAAGGATACGAGCGACTCCATTGTGGCAGCCGTTGAGAATGTCGCGGTAGTTGGTGATACGCATGGACTGAGCCATGCTGAACTGCAAGCGATGTTGAGTGTAACGGACTTGGTAATCGACAGTGACACGCAAGCGGGAACGCTGGGGTGGAGTTTTGATAGCGCTGAACAAACTTTTGATTACTTAGCCGCTGGCGAAAAGCTCGTTCTTACTTATACCGTCAGTGTTACAGACAGTCAGGGTAACTCCAATACGCACCCTATTGTAGTAACACTGGTTGGCACTAATGACCTTCCAGAAGCAAGCACGGACCTTGATGATACTGCCGTACTTACTCAGCAGTTGAATGATTCTGAGGTAGTAAATGGCATCGATATTTCAGGGGCTTTCAACGATAAAGATAATGCGGCGGTCTTTAGCTACCAGGCTATTGGTTTGCCGTCTGGGCTGGTTATTGATCCCGAAACCGGTGTTATTAGCGGCCAATTGCGCGCTGATGCTTCCACGGGTGGAAATGCGACAGAGGCAGGTGAGTATTCCGTAACCATTTTCGTTACTGATGAGCAAGGTGGTACTTTTGAATCTACCTTGCTGATTCAAGTGGCTAACCTAGAACCCATTACCACGGATGTAACGGCCACATTAATTGAGGATAGAGTAAGAGAAGCTGAAGGTAATGTGCTATTTGATGATCAAGGCAATGTAATTCAGGTTGACCTAGACGGTGATGATTTGCGCATCAGCCAGATTGACTCCCTAACGATACCTGTTGGGGAAACGTTGGAAGTTGTAGGCACTTATGGGGTGTTGAGCATTTCGTCTGATGGCACATGGCATTATGAGCAAACCCGCACATCGGTAGCATTACAGTCGCTTAATTTTGGCGAAACAGGCATTGATCAGTTTGCGTTTACGGTTAACGACTCACAAGGTGGAGCTGTTATTAGCCAGTTGATCATCACTATTGAAGGTGATGCTGAGCCGCACGTTGCGTCGGAGCCGGCTGAACAAGCGCCTTTATCTTCTGACTCGCAAGCTAACGTATCTACTGGTGATAGTTCATCTGGTACAGGAGGTTTTGGGGGCGGAAGCGCTAGCGACAATAATTTAGGAGCGGCGGCCTCGGTCATTGAGTCCTATACGGATAAGGTCATTCAAAATATCCGCATTGAGCCTGTGCAACTATCAGTGGCTTTGCGGGATATCGTCGTTAATGAATCGTTATATAAGTTTTCATTACCGCCTGGTGCATTCGAAAGTACAAATAATGAGGATATATCGATAGAGGCGACGTTGCCTGACGGTAGTCCTCTTCCTGACTATATTAATTTCGATGAAGAATCTGGCACATTCATAATATCGCGCGACATAGCGTTGGCGCAGGGCATTGAAAAAATCGAAGTTAAAGTCACAGGTGAGGATGAATCCGGTAATGAAGCGAGCACCAGTTTTATTATTTACCTCGTCAATGAAGATCAAGCTAATGGAGGCCCTTCTTCAGCCTCTGCCGAATTATTTGCAAATAATTCAACTGTTGTCGGTCAAGTTTCTGAACCACTAGTCGCTATTACCCAAAGTACTGGGCGAGACACAACAGTTAAAGTGGCATCAAAAGAAATGCCTGGGTCGGTAGAGTCATTATCCATTCAACTAGCATCAGCGGGGCAAGGAGCTTTTGAACAAGAGTTTACGCACTCTTTGGATATGTTGATGGAATTGTTACAGGAAGAGGGATAGTTCCTCAAAGCAGGCTACGGAAGAAAATGTTAACTATGTTATTTAGGCCAAATATGAAAGTTATTCAGGGTTCGATTAATAAAGTTTCGATGAAAGTTGTAGGTAAAGTCGCAGTGCTAGGCACGAGCATTTTAATCATTGCCGGGTGTAGTACTGTCCAACGTGATCCAATGGCTTTGAATGAAATAGAGTCAGCGATAGAGGCTGATAAAGCATTGTTTTTGGAGGCGTCACCTCCCTTGTCGAAACCGTTGACTCTAGCTGAAGCCATGGCGCATGCGCTCAAGTATAACGTGAACAACCGAGTTCGTTTGATGGAGCAAGCATTGGCCGATCAAAGTTTCCGCTTAGCAAAAATGGATATGTTGCCGCTATTGGCAGCAAATGCTGGTTTAACAAGCCGCAGCAATGTTGATGCCTCAAGCAGTGAATCAGTTGAGACAGGTATCGAGAGTCTAGAGCCATCAACGTCGACTGATCAGTCGCGCCGTAATGCAGATCTACGCTTGTCATGGAATGCATTGGACTTTGGCGTTAGTTACCTCAAAGCAAAGCAAGAAGCAGATCGTTTTGAAATTGCCCGTTATGAACGTCGCGATATTATGTCTAAGCTACTGCAAGAAACGCGCGCGGCGTATTGGAAGGCCGCTGTAACTCAAGAGCTTAGGCCAAAAATTGAAGAGTTGTTACAGCGAACAGATAAAGCGTTGCAAAACTTAGAGAAAATACAAAAAGAAAAACTTCGTGCACCGGTTGTTGTTTTACAAGAGCGCCGCAAACTACTCTCCATTACACGCAACTTAAAAAGTCTTCAGCAGTCAGTTGATGCCGCTCAAATTGAACTTGCTAATATTATTAATCAGCCACCTAGTACAGTGGTTGCTTTAAGTGTTCCTAAAAAGCGTCCTGAGTTAACACGCTTTGATCAGGTAGATATTGAGCAGCTCGAAAGAACAGCGCTTAGCAATAACGTTGATTACATTGGTGAGTTATACAATGCGAGAATAGCGCAGCGCGAAGCCAAGAAATCTATGCTACGAATGTTCCCAGGGCTAGAGTTCTCTTACGCTGGTAACTATGACAGTAACAGCTACTTATACAACAGTACTTGGGGGCAGGCTGGTATTCGCATTAGTTGGAATATTATGCGTTTGTTCTCAATGGGGATCATTAAAGACCAAAATGAAGCTCGTGAATACATGGTTGAAGCTCGTCGTATGGCCGCAAGCATGGGGGTTATCGCGCAGGTGAATTTGGGTTGGCAGCAGTACCGCAATGCAATTGATGCTTTAGACTTGTCTCAACAGTTCGAGGAGCTTGATAACCAAATAGCGGGTTTTAACTCTCAGGCACGAGCTAGCAGCGCTATATCCGGCACTGAGTCATTACTGTCTGAGGCTCGCGCGGTTAATTCGCAGCTTACCAATTTGCTGTCATATGCTGAAGCCCAAGAAGCATACGGAAACTTTATGCTGAGTGTCGGTTTTAACCCCGTTCCTAGTGACTACCAACATTACAGCATAGAAGAACTGGCTTCTGTTATTACTCAAGGCTTTGATCTGTGGACATCAGGAGTACCCAGTGAACAGCAATTGCGTCAATTTAGCAGCCAAACGCATGATATAGCGATAACTAAGGCTGAGGGGTAAGCTAATGCGAAAGCAACATTCTTTAGTCGCCGTCCTCTTAAGCTGTTTAGCGTCGCTTAGCTATGCTCAAGAATCCCAGGTAAGAGGGCAATTGACTGCATTGAACATGACTCAATTAGCCGCTCCCATAGCAGGTAGAGTGATAGAGCTTAAGAAGCGTGCAGGCGAAGAAGTTAAAGCAGGCGATCTGCTTGCCTCTTTTGATTGTCGTTCAATTAAAGCAGAAGAGAATGTTGCCTCCGCTCGGTTATCAGCTGCGAATACTAAGTATAAAGTGAATAAGCGACTCGCTAAGTACGATAATGTGAGTAGTTTGGATGTTGAGCTATCTCGAGCTGATGTTGTAGAAGCCAATGCCGCACTAAAACTTGTACGCGTTCGCTTAGACGACTGCAACGTTAACGCGCCTTTTGATGCTGAAGTGATCAGCCGCGATGTTAATTTACATCAACACGTATCCGTAGGTGATCCTTTATTTGGTTTGGTGAGTAAAGCGGATATGGAAATTGAAGCGGTCATCCCTGCCAAGTGGCTAAGTTATGTGAAAGCAGGTACATCCGTAACTTTCACCTCGGATACCACAGGAGAGCAAGTTCAAGGAGAAATAGCCCGTATCATTGATAATGTTGATCCTGTAAGCCAAACCTTAAAAGTAATCGCCACACCCACGCTTCCTGATGAGCATGCCTTTAAACCGGGTATGAGTGGCGTAGTTAACTTTGCGAATGACAATTTGGCGGTGGCTGCGGGGGCAGAATGAGCGCTGCTATTGATGTTAAACGTGAGGCGCCAGTTACAACCGATCGTTTGGCGGCTGTGCTGACGTTACAAAAAAGGCTGTTAGCTGCTAAAAATCGTCGCGAAGCTGAATATATCTTAGTGAATGATACGGCTTATTTGGTGAAAGCTCGTCAAATGTTGTTTGTATACAATCAGCAGCTCAGCAGTCATTCATCAGTACCCGATATTTCGGCCCAAACGCCTTATTTGTTGTGGGCCAAAAAAGTTGTTCAGTCTCTATCCGGTTTGTTTATAGAGCAAACTTCGCCACAAGTTGTATCAAAAGAGCAGGTCAACCCAGAATCCTTTCGTCAAGAGTGGCCAAGCTATTGGCCTGAGCATGGGCTTTGGGTGCCTATGGTGTGGAGAGGGCAGACACTGGGCGCTCTATTGATATTGAGAGAAGGCTTGTGGAAAGAGGCCGAAAAACAACTGTTACAACATTGGGTGGCTAGTGCTGCTCCGGTAATTTCCCAAGCCGAAAGCAAAGGGCCGTCAGCCTCTAAAAAGCGGGTGTATGGCGTTGTACTTGCCGCTTTGATCCTTATTGGCTTGTGTTGGCCTGTGCATTTAACGGTGTTATCTGATGCAGAGGTTGTCCCTAAAGCCACCCAGCTAGTACGTGCTCCGTTAGATGGGATAATCAAAACTGTTCATGTAGAGCCGAATCAGCGTGTCGAAAAAGGGCAAATTTTACTGACCTTAGATGATTCAGCGCTTTATGGTCAGCTTGAAAAATCACGTCAAGCACTTGCTGTTATTGATGCTGAGTATCGGCGTAGCTTGCAGCAGGCGATGAGTAACCCAGCGAGCAATGCGGAAGTGCCTTTGTTAGCAGCGCGAGTGAAACAAGCGCAAAGCGAAGTTGATTTTTTACAAGGTGAGCTAAAGCGTGTCAGTGTCATCGCCCCGCAAACGGGTGTAGCCATGATCAGTTCAGTTAATGACTGGTTAGGTAAGCCAGTTGCTTTGGGTGAAAAGATAATGGCCGTAGCAGGTAGTCACGGTGAAGATGTAGAGCTGTGGATACCCAGTGCGGATAACATTCCTCTTCCTGATGGTGCTCCCATTAAGCTGTATTGGAATGTTGACCCATCCACAGTCATGCATGCTCAGCTGCTACATGTGAACTATCGCGCAGAAATGTCTCCCAGCGGTGTTGTGGCATACCGAGGTCGAGCTAAGCTGTTAGAAAGCAATAACCCCCCTATTGCGGGTTGGCGAGGTATCGCTAGAATCGAAGGAGAAAAAGTCAGTCTGTTCTTTTACTTCTTTAGGCGTCCCCTAGCGAGTTTACGGAGCTGGTTGGGAGTCTAGTATGGACAATAATCCCCAGTTGCCTGTTTTACGCCAAGACCTTCACCTTACTGCATTGACGAATGAGCCTGATGGGCAGCGGCGCTGGTTACTTCAAGACCCTGTTACCCAGAGTTTCCATCGTATCGGTGAGGCTGTTGTCGACTTATTGCCTTTTTTTCGAGGGCAGTTATTGTCTGAAGCTTTAGAGGCCGCAGGGCAGGCATTAAAGCGAACGGTCGATACACAAGAAATGCTCGATATTGCTTCTTTTTTACGTCAACACCATTTGGTATGGGGAGACGACCAACAAAAGTCCTACTTTGAGAAACAAAAGAAGGCAAAGCCGGCGGGGATTCGTTGGTTATTACAGCATTATTTATTTATTAAGTTGCCGCTTTCGAACCCCGATCGTTGGTTGTCTAATCATGTGATTCAAGTCGCATGGATGGGGCATTATGCTGTTCGCATAGTGATTTGTGCGCTGTTGGTTTGGGGTGTGTGGCTAACTGTTCATCAGTGGGATAGCTTTATAGCAAGTTTTGCGGCCTTGAAAGAAGCTGCTGGATGGTGGTCTCTCTTTTTTGCTTTAGTGTTTGTGAAAATACTGCATGAGTTAGGTCATGCGTTTACGGCTAAATATTTAGGCTGCAAAGTGCCTGTAATCGGCTTATCGTTTATTGTAGGTTGGCCGATTCTATATACAGATACGACCGATGTTTGGCGTATACAAAATGCGAGGTCTCGACTCAGGGTTGGGCTAGCAGGAATATGGGTTGAACTCTATGTAGCCGTCCTAGCGCTTATCGCTTGGCATATTTTACCAGCCGGATGGCTACGAGATATATGTTTTTGGTTGGCAACAACCACTTGGATAATGTCGGTACTTGTTAACTTTAATCCCCTGATGCGCTTTGATGGTTATTACATTCTAACCGATGCTTTTCAATTTCCTAATTTAGAGTCGCGTTCACAAGCGCTCGCACGCTGGCAATTGCGCGAATGGTTGTTTGGGGATAACCGCACGCCACCAGAGCGACCCAATAAAGCTGTTATTTGGTTTGCTTTTTTTGTATGGGTTTATCGCTTCTTTCTCTTTTTAGGGATAGCCGTTGCCGTTTACCTTTTCTTTTTTAAGTTGCTTGGCCTAGCTCTTTTTTGTGTTGAAATTTGGTATTTCATTGCTCGTCCAGTCATGCGGGAGATGGGGCGATGGAAACAGGAAAAGCATTTGATGAAATGGAACAGAGCAAAACTACGAACACTCTTTATCCTAATTTTACTGGTGGCCGCTTTTTGCATTCCTTGGAAAACTGGGGTGCGCTCACCTGCTTTATTGGCTTATGAATCACAACGGGTGACGGCTCCAATTGGTGGACAGCTTCTAGCACTGCCTTCGTTGGGCGATATCGTTAGTGCGGGAGACACCTTCGCGTTTATTGAAAATGCCGATCTTCGTTTCCGTCTTGAAAACAGTGTCGATTATCAAGAGCAGCTTAATTGGCAATTAGAATCCCAAGGTTTAGATGCTCGTTTTTTGGATAATAGCCCCTTAGTTCGGGCCGAGCTATCCACACAGAACGAGCGAGTCAAAAACCTACAGAGCCAACTGGATGTAGGTCAGATTCGAGCAGACATAAATGCCACGGTTGCTGATATCAATGATGATATTCAGATGCACGATTGGGTGAGCAAAGGTGAGCACTTGCTTACGCTGGTTGACCCTAGTTCGGTGACCATCATAGCTTGGGTGGATGAATCGAGTTTGTTGCTGTTATCAAAAGGGACCCACGCGAGTTTTTATCAAGATGATCACCCCGCCAGTCCTATACCGTTAATGATAAACAGTATCGCAATGCATCCCATATCTCAGTTGGATCGCCCTGAAATGGCGAAGCGTTTTGGTGGGCGTATCGATGTACTGGAAAATGAAAAAGGGGAGTTAAAACCATTAGCTAGCCTGTACGAAGTTTCATTAGCACCCGCCGATCAGAGAGATATTTCAGGTGTTGTGCAACAAGGTATGGTGACGTTTGATGTACAACCGGAAAGCGCCCTCACTCGTGTTTATAAAAAAGTGCTAGGCATTTGGTATAGAGAAAGTGTGTTTTGATCAGAAACTAGCACACTCATCTCGATTAAAACGGTGTAGTGGGTGCCTGTTTAGGTTAATCTCTCGCGAACAGAAGTAGAGTTTATATAGTCGATGAGAACACAACTGATCACCCGTGAAGGGTATAACGCCCTTAAAAAAGAGCTGGATTATTTATGGCGCCAGGAGCGTCCTGAGGTAACGAAAAAGGTAACTTGGGCCGCAAGCCTCGGCGATCGAAGTGAGAATGCCGATTACCAATACAATAAAAAGCGCTTACGAGAAATCGACCGGCGTGTTCGTTACCTAAGTAAATGTATCGAAAACCTAAAAATTGTTGATTACTCGCCAGAACAAGAAGGCCGTGTTTTCTTTGGTGCTTGGGTTAGTATCGAAAGTGAGAGCGGTGAGCAAAAACGGTTTCGTATCGCTGGCTATGATGAAATTTTTGGTCGTCAAGACTATATATCGATCGATTCCCCCATGGCGCGTGCATTGCTTAAAAAGTCAGTGGGTGATGAAGCTGCCGTCATTACACCTGCAGGCGAGGCCTACTGGTATATTAATCAAATAGAATATAATGTCGGCGAATCATAATAGCGTTCTTCTTTAAGATTTCTGACGATGTGCCGATATAAACACCTATCGCGTTAAGGTGTTTATTATGCAATTAGAAACCATACAAAATCGTATCGAGACAACGACGGCATCGCTTCCTCAAGCGGTCCAGTCGTCGCATGGTGCTGATTTTGCTATGTTGATTAGTTTGCTAGACACTTATCAAAAAAATACGTCTTACCACACTATACAGCAGACTAATACTACCGACGCTACTGGCAGTGATTTCTCATTACCGACTCCTCGATATTTAACCCTTGATGAAACACAGCCGCCAGCTGTGATAGAGCGTTTGAATCAAGCGGTTAATCAACATCGCTCAGGTGATTTTGCGTATTTAAAAAGCATGATTGCAACACGAGCAGAAAATGCAACCAATACAGCTCCTCCATCCGATGACTTTGCAAAAATGGCGTTGATAGCATCGGGAAGCTTAATGCTCGATCAAATACAAACAGCGCAACGCACTGTTCTTTAATGATTTTCCCCGTGACAGCCTAGTTGTTGGCGAATAGACTGACGTTTTTCTAAGGGAAGGCGTATGGATACGGCAGCAGCATTGACTAAAAACCAACCCAAAGCGATGCTTCTCGGAGCACTCGCTGTACTGTGCTGGTCTACGGTTGCAACGGCCTTTAAATTATCATTGGCGCATCTAGCACCTGTACAGCTATTGAGCATCGCCACGGCGACTTCGCTATTTATTTTGTTGGCGGTTGTTGCTAAACGTTATTCTATGCGCTTTGTCTGCGAAGCTTGGAAAGCCGCTCCTGTTCAATATGCTTTGTTAGGGGCTATCAACCCCTTTTTATATTACGTTATTCTGTTCAATGCTTATGACTTGCTACCAGCCCAGCAAGCCCAGCCACTGAATTATAGTTGGGCATTAGTATTGTCCTTGTTAGCCGTGCCATTGTTAGGTCAGGCTTTAAAACGAGCCGATATTATTGCGTTGTTGGTAGGTTTCTTTGGCGTTATCGTGATAGCAACTCGGGGCGATGTTTTAGCGCTGCAATTTGATAGCGGTAAAGGTGTGTTGTTGGCGCTAAGTAGCACCGTATTGTGGGCGGTCTATTGGTTGTATAACGCACGCTTAAAGGCACCGCCAGAGGTGTCTTTATTGTTATGTTTCATACACGGAAGCCCGTTGGTGTGGGGGATGATGATGTTCACAACAGGCTTGCCCAATGATTGGCAAGGAGTGACTAGCGCTATTTATGTGGGTGTCTTTGAAATGGGTATCACGTTTTTACTGTGGTTAGGTGCTATGCAGTTAGCGACGCATGCTAGCCGAGTGAGTAACTTAATTTTTCTCTCGCCATTTTTATCTTTATTGCTTATTCATTGGATACTGGGTGAAGATATCGTTCCTGCCACTTACATTGGGCTCAGTTTAATTATTGTTGCCGTGATCTATCAACAAGTGGCTGCACACCGCAGCGCACAGTAACAGCGGGAAACTAGGTTTAATTTGTTAGCCACTTGATTAGCTCTTCTTCCCCTTTTTCGAGCTTCCACCACTCATCTGGATCATCGCCTTCACTCCAACCACCGGCAATACAGCGGATTTGAGTGTTCAAAGCCGCTGTTGCTTGTCGTGCGCATTCTAAATCGTTCATCCAGGGTGTTTTATCAGACTTGAACCACACGCTTGTCCACGCTTTACCAGCAACTTTCTCATGGATTAAAACGGTAATGTCGACTTGGTTGGTCGTAAGCTTATATTCATGAGCAGCCCCTTGAGAGAGGATGGGTTGTAAAGATGAGCCGCAGCTTTCAAGCCATTGCTCAAGTTGATTGACTGAGCAAGATTTTACATAGATCTCGATATCGGGTGGGCGCTGCTCGCTCATGATAAAACCTGTGCTTATATGATAAAAACGAAGAGTATGAGCATTAGTTCACAGATGTTCAATAGTCATTATCGGGGAATGCTAGTTAAGCTTTGGTGACTTCGTGTATGCTTCCTTTTTGTGTTTTATATAATTGTTTTTTATAGGGATAGATTATGAATAAAGGGCTGATGATTGGCGCCTTAGTTGTGTTGGGTTCGGGGGCATATTTAGGGGGCGTTGCATATACTGGGCAGCAGGCTGATAGCTTCGTGCAACAACAGTTAGACGTTGTAAAACAGCAATTAGGTGATCAGGGTGATATCGCAGTAACAGCGACGGAAGGTTTTTTTGAGTCGCAGTATCGTATTGAATATACATTGAGCGATTATCCTGAACCGATTTTTCCTGCGTTGGAAACCAACAAGATACCAATGGACTTAACGGTGAAGCACGGCTTCCTTTCTGCTAATTCAACCGTGGTGTTGGCAGAAGGTGAGTTGCTAGATGTATTAAAACGCTATTTGGATGATAGTGATCAAGCCCCGTTCATTTTAGAGTCTACACAAAGTTTTAATCCTATATCACAAACAAGCCGTGTTAATGCGCGAGCTGAAACGGCCCGCATGTCTGGTAATTTAGAAGATGGAGCAACGTTTGTAGTAGGGGCTGCACAGGTAGAGTTTAACCAGTCGGGTCGAGACTTTGCCGCAACGCTTACCATGGATGACTCCTATATCACCGCTGAAGATGGTGAGTTGCGTATTGAAGGGGTCTCCGGAGAAGAAACGGGAGTTTTGGACTCTGATTTTTTACAAGATGCTGTTATGGCAGAAGAGTTCAATGCCGTTGTTCGTGCCGAACAGATTGTATTCCGTGATGCTCAACAGCAGGCGACGTTGGATAGTTTAGCTATCACAGTCGATCAGATTTTAGATGGCGGCAGAGTTTTATTATCTGTTGGCTACGGGGCTGAAAAGGCGACGCTTGAGCAAGGAGATGTACTTTCTGTGGTGGAAGTGCCTAACTTAAGCATGACATTTGATTTTGATTACCAGGCCGTTCGGGATTTAGCCGAAGTAACACAATCTATGCAACCTGATGCTGACGATCCAGAAGCTGCATTTGAGCAAATGCAACTAATAGTTGAAACATTAGATCGTGTTACGCAAGAAGGCGTTGGGATCGATTTGAATGATCTATCATTCGAAATGGAAGGCGAAAAAGCGCAAGCCAAAGCTGACTTAAACCTAGTGCCATTTACGGCATCTGATTTAATGATGAGCCCGTTGATGCTGTTACAGTATATGGAACTTCAAGCCGATGTATCTGTGCCTGTTGCGATGAGTGATAAGCTTGGGGATGAAGAGCGTATGCAGTTACAGATGCTAGTAGAGCAGGGCTTTTTCATATTGAACGATACAGATTACACCGCAAATTTATCAGTTGAAGAGGGAAAAATTTTGCTAAACGGAAGTGAGTTCCCGCTGTTCTAACTAACCTTTACGGTAAAAAGAAACATAAAAAAACCCGCTAAAGCGGGTTTTTTTGTTTATCAGGTTCAGCAATTAAGCAGTGACTGCTTGCTGAATACCTTTAATCCACTGTAGATCTTGACCAGCAGTCTGATCGGCAGCCAATTCAGCACCTGTTACAGGAGCCAGTTGGTTGTAATCAGAACCAGACTGTACTTTTTTGATCCACTTTAGATCTTGGCCAGCAGATTGGTTAGATGCTAAGTCAGAACCTGTGAATGGAGCCAGTTGGTTGTGATCAGATCCGGACTGTACTTTTTTGATCCACTTTAGATCTTGGCCAGCAGATTGGTTAGAGGCTAAGTCAGAATCTGTGAATGGAGCCAGTTGGTTGTGATCAGAACCGGACTGTACTTTTTTGATCCACTTTAGATCTTGGCCAGCAGATTGGTTAGAGGCTAAGTCAGAACCTGTGAATGGAGCCAGTTGGTTGTGATCAGAACCGGACTGCACTTTTTTGATCCACTTTAGATCTTGGCCAGCAGATTGGTTAGAAGCGAAATCAGCACCTGCCGTTGGCAATACAGTATCCTGAGCGTTGTGTGTTGCAGCTGATTGAACTTTCTTAATCCATTTAAGATCTGATGCTGACCCTTGATCAGCAGCAAAAGTTGGTAATGCAGCTGTTAGTGTTAGGGCGCCAGCTAAAGCAGTAAGAGTAAGTTGAGTGTTAGTTTTCATGATATTTACCTCTTTTCTAATTAAGGGCTTGTTAGTTGAAACCCTTAATCTGGTACTACATTAATAAATGACCGAAGTTGGTTTATTGGTGAATATTTGCAACAAACTTGCTTATTGGTCCATTTTTTCTCTGTGTAGTTCAATTAATGCTTAAATCTTTTTTAAAGCACCGCTACAGGATTGAGTCCATTATATATGGTTAAATGCAATGTGAAATAGCTAAATTTAGTTTGTTTATATCTAATTTGTAGATGTTTCTTCCTTGTTTTCATTATAACCTGTTATTTTTAATAACTTTTAGTTTTGTTTTCGAATGATTCAGTTCGTTTTCTAAATCTTATTGTTCCATTTAAAAAACAATAATGGCTTTTTGGTGGTGTGTAAAAAACACACTAGGTCGATAGTTTCTTTGTGAAATGCTTTGAAGGACGGTTGATGTGGTTTGACCCTGCCGAGTTAATTGTTTGAGCTATCTTTGAAGAGTGTGTCTTGGACGAAATAGCTTTGTTTGAGAGTGAAAGTAGAGCTTGAAATAGGTCGTGAGTACTAATAAAGAGGCTGAGTGGGCTAGAGTGAAATAGGGTGGGGGACAAGAATCCGGGCTTTTTAAGGTGAGTCTTTTTTAGAGGGAGGAGGTTGGGGGGTAGATGTTGGCTTGCTCTTGTTTGGCTTGTACAAAATATACCGCACTAAGCTCAAGACGCTTAGGCAGAAATACCCTATTGCGGCGGCCGTTAAGCCGATAACAATCAATGCAACGCCAATGAGTGCAAGAATCTCTTGCCTGATGGATTGGCCAAAAAAGAACTCAGCAAGAATCACCAACAACAAACCGAGTAACGTAACGCTAAAGCCACTAATGAGGATAACTAGGTTACGTTGGGTATGTTGTGAAAAGTTGAGTAGCCAGTGGTAGGCTTTTTGTAGCCCTTTTATGAAGAAAAAGCCCTCAGGTTTTACTTTTTTCATCAATCAGTACGAGGCATAAAAGTGCCAATATGCACATCAAAGGTAAAAGTTATAGGACCCGCTTTTAAAAGACGCTCTCTGCTATCGTCGTTAATACGCTGGCTGTGCGGTGTCATTCCTATCAATGCGTCTAGTGTTTCTCGGTTATCTAACGTAAAGGTGAAGCTTAATTGCTCAACCTTCTCAAGTGTAAAGTGTGTCTCAAGTTCGTTAACAGGGTCAAAGGTTGACGGTCGTATGTCCTGATAAATTTGTTGCCGTAACTCAATTAGATGGTTCTCGGCCGGCCAAACTAAAATGAGTTTTCCTGTTTGCTTGAGAATATGGGCAAAGTGCACTGGCATTAATCGGCTAAACATAACGATGAGTAAATCTTGGCTGTGAGCAGCAAGCGGTATTTGAGCACCGGTTGCGACTAACCAATGAATGTTGTTCAGTGGTTTCGATCGTTTAGTGGCTGCACGTATTGCATGTTTTGATATATCTAAGCCGTAAACATGGGTGTTAGGCAACGCCTGTGCTAGTTGAGCAGTATAAAATCCTTCACCACAACCAAGATCTAGTATAGAACCCTTAGGTGTTTTGGCCGTGTACTCTGAAGCAAGCTTGCACATGTGATCCGCCAGTGGCTGATAAAAACCTTGGTCTAAGAAAGCAGTTCTTGCGCGGACCATGTCGGGGTTGTCACCTGGATCTTTAGATCGTTTGCGTTGAACGAGTAAAAGGTTCCAGTAGCCCTGTTTTGCTCTGTCGAAGCTATGTCCCTGAGCACAGCGCAATGTATTATCAGTCAGTATGAGGCCGAGTTGGCATACGGGGCAAATAAATGCCGGAGTGCTGACGGGTGCATGAGTGGCTTGCGTAGGCACAGTGAATAGCTCCGTGATTGGGAGGTGATCTCGTCTTTTACGGCGGGGTTGCCGCCGTTACACTCTCGTTAAACAGTTTTAGGCAGCAGTCGTGCCAGCACGTTTTCGTATATATCGCTCAATAAGTCTAGGTCGTTTGCTTTTACGCATTCATTCACTTTGTGAATAGTAGCGTTAACCGGGCCAAGCTCTACGACTTGGGCGCCAGTAGGAGCAATAAAACGGCCATCCGAAGTGCCGCCAGATGTGGATAATTCGGTTTCGCGGCCTGTTATGTCCAAAATTGACGCTTGCACCGCATTAACAAGACTGCCTTCGGCTGTAATAAATGGATTGCCTGATAAAATCCAATCAATGTTCCATTCGGTTGTGTGCTGATCCAATATCTTGGTGACGCGTTCTTTGAGTTGGTCGGCGGTGACTTCTGTTGAGAAACGAAAGTTAAAATCAACTACGATGTCGCCGGGCACTACGTTGGTCGCCCCAGTGCCTGAATGGATGTTTGATATCTGGAAACTAGTCGGAGGGAAAAATTCATTCCCTTTATCCCATTCGGTTGAAGCAAGCGTGGCTAGAGCAGGCGCTACTTCGTGAATAGGGTTACGAACAAGGTGCGGATAGGCCACGTGTCCTTGGATGCCGGTTACTTTTAGTTTTCCACTCAAAGACCCACGGCGGCCGTTTTTAATGATGTCACCCACTAAGTTAGTGCTAGATGGCTCGCCCACAATGCACCAGTCAATTTTTTCGTTACGCGCTTCTAGGTGATCGATAACTCGGGTCGTCCCATTAATAAAAGGGCCTTCCTCATCGCTGGTGATTAATAGCGCGATAGAGCCAGAATGATCTGGGTGGTGGTCAATAAAACGCTCTAGCGCTGTCATGAATGCGGCAATGCTGCCTTTCATGTCAGCGGCACCACGGCCGTATAGATAGCCTTGGCTAAGTGTGGGTTCGAAGGGGGGGAATGTCCACTGCTCAGCTGGGCCTGTCGGAACAACATCGGTGTGCCCCGCAAAGCAAAATAATGGGGCTTGTGTGCCGCGGCGCGCCCATAAGTTGGTGGTATCTTCAAATACTAAACGTTCAATCGTAAAGCCTAATGCTTCCAATTTACTGATCATCAGCTCTTGGCAGCCTGCATCTTCAGGCGTTACCGATTGGCGAGAGATCAGTTCTTTAGTCAGTTCGACGGTAGGGGATTGGATCGACATGTTAGGCTCCAAAATAGTAGCGATCAGTAAATGGGCGAAGCCGGGATATCCCGGCTTCTATAGAGTAATAAGAGGTGTAACAAGCATATAAGGGTGCTGAGCGCGCACTTAGTTATGCTTGTGAAGCTCTTCGTTCAGCTCAATAGCTGATTTGTTGGTCTTTACTTCGATACGGCCATTTTGTGAGTTTCGACGGAAGAGTAAGTCAGATGTGCCAGCCAACTGAGAAGCTTTAACTGTTTCTACTTCGTTGTTTTTGTCATCCAGTACAACTACTTTTGAACCACCAGTGACATATAATCCCGCTTCGATAGTGCAACGATCGCCTAATGGAATACCTAAACCAGCATTAGCACCGAGTAAGCAGTTTTCGCCAACAGAAATTACTACGTTATTACCACCAGAAAGTGTTCCCATGGTAGAGCAGCCGCCGCCTAAATCAGAACCGTTGCCAACGACAACACCTGCTGAAATACGCCCTTCAACCATGCTTACACCCAAAGTACCGGCGTTAAAGTTGATAAAGCCTTCGTGCATTACGGTAGTGCCTTCACCTACATGAGCCCCAAGGCGGATACGTGATGCATCGCCTACACGGATGCCTGCAGGAACAACGTAATTGGTCATTTTCGGGAATTTATCAACCGATTGTACGTCGAGCACTTTACCTTGAGCGCGAGCAGCCAGTTGGCGCTTTGGTAAATCTTCTAGCGACACTGCACCTTCGTTAGTCCAAGCAACATTGGGTAACAAACCAAACATACCGGCTAAGTTAATACCGTGTGGCTTAACCATACGCTGCGATAACAGGGTGAGTTTTAAGTAAACTTCAGCGGTTGTAGCGGGTTCAGAGTCTGTTTCTAGAATAGTGACAACTAATGGTTGCTTTGTGCCTTTTAAAATCTCTACTACTTCGGCTTGGTCTTCAGCGCCTACACTAAGAAACGCGGCTTCTAAGTCGGATAATTGTTCGGCGCAGATTTCGATAGCGGCATCGCCACCTTCGTAACCTAGTGTTGCTGCAACGGCTGAAACCAGCGCTTCAGATGGATTGATGACCGGCTTATTGTAGTAAATTTCTAGCCATTCATCGTTTGAAGATTGAGTGCCGATACCTAAACCAAATGCAAAATAACTCATAATATGCTCCGCCTAAGATGTCTTACGACACCTGATGTGAAAATAAAGAGGTGTAGTCGGCTTCTTTAAAGCCGATCTTTCGTTCAGAACCGGTGTCCAGCACAGGGCGCTTAATCATTGCTGGGCTTTCAAGCATCAAACGTTTAGCTGACGTTTCGTCTACCGAATTCTTTGTGTCGTCTGGGAGTTGGCGCCACGTTGTACCGCGTTTATTAAGGACTAACTCCCAGCCTAATTCTTGGCACCACTGATCCAGTAAATCAGGTTCTAGGCCATCTACTCTAAAATCGTGGAAACGGTATTCGATCGCGTGCGCTTCCAACCATTTGCGCGCTTTTTTAATCGTGTCGCAATTTTTAATGCCGTATAAAGTAACCGCCATTATTTCGCCTTTTACTTAATAGTGTTTAGGTTAAGCTTTCAACGAAAGTTCGGATGCGTTTAGCACCTTCTATACATTCGTCCAGTGTGGCAACCAGTGCCATACGAACATAGCCTGCACCAGGAACAATGCCATCGACTTCTCGTGATACGTAGCTGCCTGGCAGTACGGTCATATGCTGTTCGGCAAATAGACGTTGTGCAAATTCATCGTCAGCAATTGGGGTCTTGGCCCATAAGTAGAAACTCGCATCGGGTTGTTTCACTTCCATGACAGGCGATAAAATATTAACAACTTCACGGAATTTTTCGCGATACTTATTCCGGTTGTCGAGCACGTGGGCTTCATCATCCCATGCGGCGATAGAGGCTATTTGATGCTGAGCTTGCATGGCGCAACCATGATAGGTGCGATACTTTAGGAAAGGCTCCAGTAACTTGGCGTCACCAGCAATGAAGCCTGAGCGCATGCCCGGTAAATTAGAACGCTTTGATAAGCTGTGCATTACCACGCATTTATCAAAGTCGTGACGGCCTAGTTTTTCACAGGCTTCTAATAAACCAATAGGTGGGTTGGCTTCATCAAAATATATTTCTGAATAACACTCATCAGAGGCAATGATAAAGTCATGCTTATCAGCCAGCGCGATTAATTTTTTGAGGGTATCAAACTGAGTAACGGCGCCTGTCGGGTTGCCGGGTGAGCAGATAAATAGAATTTGGCAGTTATCCCAAACATCATCCGCAACGGCGTCGTAATCGGGGATGAAGTTGTTGTCTGCAAGGCAGTTTAAATAATGTGGTGTGGCTCCCGCTAGATACGCCGCACCTTCATAAATCTGATAAAACGGATTAGGTGATACAACTAACGCACCAGGTACACGGTCAACAGCGGCTTGAGTGAAAGCAAAAATAGCTTCGCGGGTGCCAGTGACTGGTAATACATTGTCTTCAGGGCTCAGCACACCTTCGCTGATATGAAAACGGCGAGTACACCAGTTAGCAATGGAAGTACGTAACTCCAGTGAGCCCTTGGTTGTAGGGTAGACAGACAGCCCATTGAGGTTGTCGGCTAGCGCCTTTACAACAAAGTCTGGTGAAGCATGTTTGGGCTCGCCTATTGAAAAGGCAATATGTGACATATCTGTCGGTGGAGTCACTGCCGCTTTTAGCTTAGCTAGCTTCTCAAATGGATAAGGTTGTAGGTGCGCTAAATCCCGATTCATAGAAATGATTCCTGCTCAGCCGTTCGGCTCCTCAAAAATAGGCAGAAAAGTATACCGGAAGGAGTGCTCAGGATTAAGCGTTAACTGGATTTAGATAAAAAAATCCCCGGGGCTTCGGGCGGCTCACCGGGGCAAGGTTACGAGAGAAAAGAGCGGTGCAACAAGATAGTTGCGGTTTAAAAGACCTGCGACGGTCGTTCGTAACGGTTATGTAGTTATAACCGTACTTGATAAGCACTCATTGGCGGATGTGTGCTTAGCCAAGGCTTAGGGCATCAAACTCTTTTTGAGTGAGCATGCCGTCTTTGTTGGTATCTAATTCATTGAATTGGGCCATTAAAGGTTCTAGATAAATGGCTTCATCTGGGGTGATAACTTCGTTGTTGTCAGCGTCGAGAGTGGAGAACAGATCCGTGCCACCTTCGACTTGCTCATCTGATACTGCAGCGGTGGACAGGGTAGCGAAAGTTGTAGTCGCTGCTACGGTAGCTAATACAAGTGATGCTTTTTTGATGGATGCTAATACAGATAACTGTTTCATGGTGTGATCTCCTTATTCGTGATCATTTATTACTGCATCTTAAATAAATCAAGTTCCGCTTTACTAAGCTGCCCGTCCGTATCAAGGTCGAGCGTTTCGAATTGCTCTAGGAGTTCTTCGTGGCCTTTAGCTTCTAGTGGGGATATGTGTTGATCCCCGTTTGTGTCTAAGGACATGAATAAATCCATGGAGTGTTCATGGTGTTCGGCCATGACTGGGTTTGATAGCGCAACCAACGTAGCTAAGGTCGTTAATGTTTTCATGGCTTAACCCTCATTTCGATTTAGAACACCTAATACCATGCTTAGTTTGTGCCAAGTTTTTTAAATGTATTTAAAATCAATGGTTTACTTGTAATTGTTCTGAGTTTTCGGGTTTTTTGTAAGCTTTTGATAACCAAAGCTCGTTATTTTTTAAAATACTGTTACTGAACGGAGACTGTTGATCTGTTTGTTGTGCGTTGCTTATTAAAATCAATAACTTATAGTGTATCTTAATGGATACAAAAACATTGCCATGAACAGGATTGAATTTATTTTCAATAAAATCAATGGGTTACTTGTTTCTGTTATGATGCCGAAATTTCACCACTTTTTTGAGGCCCTTTGCATTTTTGAGATCCAGAAGTTTCGGTGCGCTCAATTTCACATTTGAGTTTGGCGTGTTAAGTTAATTCTGTGATGTATGCACACTTTGGCTACTACGCTTGACCAAAGAGTTGTTGATTGTGTAGCTATGAGTTATCCCCAGCACTAACGAAATTTAAAGGAGCAGTCGATGCGAACGGATTATGTCTTAGGGCTTAGTACGGCGGGTTATCATAAGATGGCGTATCGAGAGTGGGGCCATCCTGATAATGAGCGGGTATTAGTCTGTGTGCACGGCTTGGCGCGTAATGGTCGAGATTTTGATGATATCGCTAAGGCCTTATCCAGAGACTATCGAGTGATTTGCCCTGACATTGTCGGTCGTGGAGAGAGTGATTGGCTAAAGGACCCAACGGGCTACACATTTGCGCAGTACTTGTCGGATATCATGTCTCTATTAGCGCGGCTCAATGTCAAAGAAGTTGATTGGTTAGGTACGTCAATGGGAGGGCTCTTGGGCATAATGTTGGCGGCTTATCCAAATTCGCCTATCAAGCGGCTGATATTGAATGATGTGGGGCCCTTTGTATCTAAAGAAGCGCTCAAACGAATAGGTGAGTACCTAAAACCGAGCTGGTATGAGAGTGTTACAGACGCTAAAGCGGCGATGCAAGCTAATTATCCGGCGCTGCGTTACATTCGAGAAGAACAATGGCAGCACCTTGTGCGTTATGGCTATCGGTTGGATTCAAAAGGTTGGACGCAGCATTATGATCCCGCTATCGGCGATATGGCGCGTGCTAATTCATCTGAAGATGTAGATTTGTGGCCGTTTTGGCAAGGAATTCAGTGCCCGCAATTATTGATTTGGGGGGAAGCATCGGATGTACTAACGCGCGACACGGTAGAACAGATGCAACAGCTTAACCCCGCGTTATCTTTGTATGCTTTGCCGGACATCGAACATGTCCCTTCGCTCATGGAAGAAGAGCATATTGAAACGATCACAACATGGCTTCGTAATAATTAAACGTAACTAATAGAGGATAGCGGTTGATGAGAGTGATCTCCCAGTGGCCAAAAGAGCAGTTGTGCTTATCGGCTGAACGGCGCAGCGAGGCCGTTAAAGTCGTCGAAAAAGCGTTTGCATCGGCGTTGGCGTCGTTAAAGGTCGATATTGGGTTGGTCGAAATGTTTGAATCAATCTATGTGCCTTTAGGCACCTGGTTATATTGTCGTAAGCAGCAACAAGTGGGGCCACTGGTTATTGGGATTAATGGTGCTCAGGGGGCAGGAAAGTCCACGTTGTTTAATTTGATTGAGGTTATTTTAAGCGAAGCCTTTGATTTAAAAGTGGTCGGATTTTCATTGGATGATTTGTACAAAACTCGTGAAGAGCGTGAGCGCTTAGCTCAGGAAATCCATCCATTGCTATTAACACGAGGTGTACCTGGTACACATGATGTTCAGTTGGGCATCGATATTATTCGCTCACTCAAGAACGGTGATCCCAAACAACCCACTAAAATTCCGGTATTCGATAAGTCGATAGATGATCGATGTCCGTCAGCGGTGTGGCAAGAGTGGTTGGGGCCTGCGGATATTATAGTGTTTGAAGGTTGGTGTGTTGGAGCACTACCTCAAGATGAAGCGGCGTTGGTAGTCCCTATTAATGCATTAGAATCTAATGAGGACCCTCATGGTGATTGGCGTCGGTATGTAAATGATCAGCTTGCTGGGCCTTATCAAGCGCTCTTTGATTTAATCGATACGCTAGTCATGCTCAAAGTACCGAGCATGGAAGCGGTATTTGAGTGGCGCTCACTGCAAGAAAAAAAGTTGGCTGAACGTGTGAAGTATATTTTTGATACCCAGCAACCTACGGATCATCTACGTATTATGGATGAACAGGAAATACAGCGTTTTATTCAGCACTATGAGCGCTTAACACGACAAATGCTGATAGAAATGCCAGAACGTGCTGATGTTACTTTGAAGCTAAACGAGAACCATAAAATTAGCGAAATAGAAATTAACCGTCCATTGGAGAGAACAGAGCCGGTCTTGTTGGACACAGCGGCTGACACGTCAATGGATGAAGCAATTAATCGTATTGAGACGGTGTAGGAGAGGTAGATGACTAAGCGGATCTTGGTTGTGATAACCGCATTGATAGCCTTGAGTGGTTGTCAGAGTGCTTATTATGCGGCGATGGAAAAGGTCGGTGTGCATAAACGGGATATCTTGGTAGATCGTGTAGAAGAGGCACGCGATGCGCAGGACGATGCTCAAGAGCAGTTTGCTGATGCATTAGCGCAATACCAAGCGGTTATACAGTTTGACGGCGCTGAACTAGAGACTCTCTACAATCGTTTTAAGGATGAATATGACGATAGCGCGGCCGCTGCGCAAGAAGTCACTGATCGTATTAATCAAGTGGAGCAAGTGGCAGAGGCGCTGTTTGATGAGTGGACGGATGAGCTGTCCCAATATCAAAATGCAGCTTTACGTGCTCAAAGCGCCCAGCAGCTTAAGAGTACGCAACGTCGCTATAATGCGTTGTTACGGACGATGAGACAGGCAGAAAAGCGGATGGCTCCAGTGCTGAGCGCATTGAACGATAATGTTTTGTATTTAAAGCATAACTTAAATGCTCGGGCCATAGGCGCGCTCAAAGGAGAGTTTGCTGGTTTGCAGCAAAACATAGATCGCTTAATTAGCGATATGGAGCGAGCGATACAAGAGTCCGATGCGTTTATTCGTGATATGGAAACAGGCCAATAATATCGGCTAATGTCACTTAGCTTAGACATTAGTTAGATAGGTAAAAAAGTAGTAGACGCTACGCCGTGCACTACTTTATTGATGGTGCGGTTGTTTTGGTCGGCCGCTATCATCGCCATCATATCTTGTAGAGCAATCATCTTGCTAAATAGCCGTTCGGTACTGAGGTTAACCTCGTTTAGTTGAGGCGAAATGCTGTTGCTAATAAGCAGCAGCTCGTTGTTTTTGTCTTTCTTGTGGTTTATTTGCCAAGCAACGGATTCTAAGTTACGCGCACTATTGTAAAGTTTTTGATGGTCTATTGAGTCGAGCATGAAAAACTCATTTTGAAAGTTGTAGCTAGTATGGATCATGCCTGTTACCCCGACCATCAGCGCAAAAACACGATCTCCGTTAAAGCCTGGATCAAAGGCCCGTGTGATCGCCGTGGTTGAATAGTAATCGCCAAGTTCGCTAAATCGTACTGTGCGCGGATAACTAAATAGTTGGTTAATCCGCTTTTTTACTGTCATGCCTGGTGGCGCTTTCTTTAGCTCTCGTGGGTTGAGCTTATAAAGCTTGACGAGTAAGTTCCGCGATAGTTTATTCACGGTTTGAAGGTTGAGGTCGGTCACCATGTCTATTTCAGACTTGGCAAGTTGTTTAAGGGCGAAGGGCTTACGGTTGTCGTTCAATGTTTGACAACCCGTGAGGCTCGTAACAACCGCAATGGCTAAACCTGCCGTGATAAGGGTCAGGCGCTTGCGACTATTACGAGCGAGTGTATGTCGTAAAGGCTGAAACATGGTTGGGCTTCTTAGTCATCTTTTAATGTAAAGATAGCACCTGATGCGGCTTTTGGACTGTCAGTTGGCGAGGTAAAACTTAAACCGCCGCCAATAATTGTTTCCAAGCTCTCCGCTTTCACTTTCAAACCACCAAACAATGATAAGTCCATTCGGACCCCGCTGATATTTTCAAATTCGCTATCGGCTCGCACGTACGATGCATATTCAGGGTTAATATTGACGAACACATTGACGTGCTGTCCCACGGAGGGCAGGTCAAAGTTAGTGACACGACCTACAGGAACCTGGCGGAAGAACACTGGGCTGCCTTTCATTAGTGAGCCCAACTCAGGTACTTGCACAATTAAGTTTAAGCCTGCGTAGTTACGAAAAGCAGGAGGTTTGGTTAGCCCTTTAAACTGAAACTGTGCTTTACCGTTTCCTTCGGAGGCTTCTACGTAATTACCTAATATCAGCCCTTCGGGGTTTTCAATAGCGCTAAGGCGTATTTGTGAGGAAACTACCCAAAAACGGCTGCCTTCTTGTGCTAAAAAGTGACCATCACGATATAAGTCAATAAAGGCTTTAATCCGCTTTCCTTGCTCGATTACCTTGACGTTCCGTACTTTACCAACGGTTTGCCCTTTATATCGAATATCGGCGAGGGGTTGCAGATCCTTTCCGGCAGGGAACGTCACAATAATACCCAGAGGTTGTAGTTCGCTGAGCGACTCGTTGGGGTATAAAGTGAATAGGTGGTTTGTTTTAATGGCTGCGCCTTCTTCAAAGTTCGCGAAGGCTATACCACCGCTAATTAGAGCCTCTAAGGATTCCATTTTTAAGTCTAGCTGGCGTAGGGATACATCGGCGGAAATACCGCTGGCATTCCAAAAGCGAGTACCTTCGTGAACTAAATGCTTATAAGGCTTTTCGATGAGGGCGTAGAGGGTGACCGCATTACCGTCTTTATTGAGCGTTACATCAGTGATCTCACCAACACGGATCTGCTTATACAGTACGGGATCTCCTGCTTTGAGTGAGCCTGTTTCTTCAGCATGCAATCGGATTTTTAGAGCACCAGCAAAGCGTTGATCAGACAGTTTTCCGTTGTCGCTGGCGGATTGATAATCATCATAAAGAGTGTAGCTGGATTTAGGCGCTGATTTTTTACCATCACCGGGGTTAAAGAACGAAATCCCCCCCAATAATAAGCTGGTGGCCGACTCTGTAGAGACAGATACTCCGCGTAGGCTTGCATTAACCTTGATGCCACTAGCATTCCAAAAACGTGTATTGCCGCTTAATAAGTGACTGTACTGTTGCTCTATAGCCGCATGGATAATGATGTGAGAGCCATCACTACCAAGCTCATAACTTAATACTTCACCCACAGGCATTTGGCGATAAAGAATAGGGGAGCCTTTGGTAATTGATCCGAGTGTATCGGTCTTGAGTTCAAAGCTTTTACCCATCGCTAGTTGGCGTTTGGCCGGTGCTAAGTTGAGTGCAGTAAAAGAGAGTTTCTCAGCCCCTTGGCCTGGATCTAATTCTATAAAGCTGCCACGTAATAGATCGCCAATATTGGATAGATTTGTGATGGATAGCTGCGGCTTTTGTAACCAAAAACGGGAGCTTTCGCGGAGCAAATCTTTTGCGCGAGGGTCAAGAAACAGCACGGTATCCAAGTATTTGAAGTCATCGGTGACGGTTGCCTCTTTGACACGACCAATTTGTACACCGCGGCTCATGACAACCGTGCCTTCGCTGATTTCAGTTGCACTAGGGAAGCGAAGTTTTACATTAATCCCGTCTTGAGCGGCTTCGTAATCGTCGAATAAGCTAAAGCGCGTGCCGTTAGTCGCTGGTTTTGCGTCTTCATCGGGTGGCGAAAAATGAATGCCACCAGCGATAATGGAAGCTAAAGAATCAACTTGTATGTCGATTTTTGGCAAATCCGCTTTAATACGAATACCGCTTGCATTCCAAAAGCGAGTATTTTCTTTAATTAGCCCTGTATAACGGGGTTCTATGTATGTTTCGATCAGCACACGCTGGCCATTGGGGCTGAGCGTGTGGCTTAGCACTTCGCCAACTTCAATATCGCGGTAGTATACTTTAGCGCCTTGGTACACCGAACGAGCGTTGTCGGCTGTTAGTGTCAGGTAGAGTCCGTCTGAATCTTTGAGCGGTGGAGGCGGTTGATCATTAGCAATAAAGGTATCTGTCGTTTTACCTGACATGCCTGGTTGGAAACCAATGTAATGGCCCGAGAGCAGTGTTTCTAAACCGCGCACTCCTGATAAAGAAACTTGAGGTTTAACTAACCAAAACTGCGCCTCATCGGTCAAGGTATCGGCCGTTTCCGGAACCATTTCGATGACCGCCCGCACACGGCGCAGGTCTTCATCAATTTTTAGGCTTTTGACCACGCCTGTGGGCAAACCACGGTAAAGAACCTTGGTTTTGTTAGCCTCTAGCCCTGTTGCAGAATCGAACATTACTTCAATCAGCACACCTTGATCCCTATAGTTCTGATACACCAGCCAGCCGGCAATGATGGCAGCTAAAATGGGTAAGAACCAAACGGCCGAGGGGGTGCGCCGGCGTTTAATGACAGGGGTGTTGTCGCTCATGGAAAAACCTCTAATTGTTCCAAATGCTTATCCCATATAAGCCGAGTATCAAAGCTATGGGCTGCTAACATAGTGAGTATAACGGAGACACCAAAGGCAGTTGCACCGGAGTTGCCTGTTACACTGGCTAAACTACCGAGCTGCACAATGGCGGCTAAAATGGCTACTACAAAAATATCTAACATGGACCAACGGCCAATCCATTCTACAAAACGGTACATCCACATTTTTTGGCGCATATTAGTTGTCCAGCCTAGTTGGACGGCAAGTAGCAGGATAATAAGGCCAATAATTTTCATGACTGGGATGATGATTGATGCCGTCAAAACTACTAACGCAATGCCCATCATGCCGTGATCCATCAGTTGCAATACGCCGCCCAGAATTGTTGAAGGCCCCCCTTGCCCTAAAGAGGTTAACGTCATAATTGGGAGCATATTGGCAGGCAATAACATAAAAGCAGAGGCGATGAGTAAAGCCCATGTGTAAGCAATGGAATGCTGTTTGCGTTTATGAAGGCTAGCTCCGCAGCGTGTGCATGAGTGATGGTCCATCGTTTCTGGAAAGGGCTTGCGACAATCGTGGCATAAAATAATACCAAAATTTATAGCGGACTTACGTAAGTCTTCAGGGATCATAGGCGGCGTTCCAATTGTTCTATGCGTCGCCAAAAGCGGTAGCTATCTAACTGTGTTGAGGTGAGCAAAGTCACAATAATTAAAGCGGCTAAGCTGTATAAACCAATCCCCGGCGTCACCGCAGCAACATCAATGAGTTTAATGATCGAAACGAGTACGCCTAACATGTAAATCTCGAGCATGCCCCAACTATCGAGTTGTTGATAGCCTCGCATGGCCCAAGCGAGAAAAGGGGCCGGGTAGTGAAATAACAAGCAGGTGCTCAAATAGGCCATTAAAACGAGTTTTATGAAAGGAATAATGATTGCTGAGAAGAGCACTAAACCCGCAACCACATAAAGACCGTTGCTATACATAGCCGCGACGGACTCAAATATAGTCTCAGATTGCACAAGACCTAAAGCTTTAAGGGATAAAATAGGAAACAAATTTGCAGGAAAAAACAGAATAAGGCCCGCAATAGCTAAAGCTAGCGTCCATTCAAATGTATGGTGACGGCTGGATATCAATACCGTTTGGCAACGAGGGCATTCAGCCTCGTGACGGTTAGGAACCGCGCGGTTTTCCATAAGTAGGTCGCAGGCTGGGCATACGAGTACCTTGTTGTGATCAATCGTGGACATTTCCGTATCTGACATGCCTTACATTTAACCTAAATTTACAAAGCTCAGTATGCCAGATAACTCATGGAGGGTGCTAACCTTGAATCAGCTAAGCGTGCTGGGTGTACGAATTTCCCTTTGACCTTGGTTAGCAAGATTGCAGGTAACTGACTTTACGCAGTAAATCAGAAACTACGAGGGCGTTTTGTAAGTATACGCACTGATTTAATGAGATGATTTCGTTATAGTTAGCGCCATTAAGAGGAGAGGTTTCCATGGCAGAAGAGCAAGGTGATTTGACGGCGCTGCGCCGCGAGTACGTAGCGACAGGTATTACAAAATCAATGATGAAAGGCGACCCTATTGCCCAATTCGCCGACTGGTTTGCCGTCGCGCGTCAAGTGCGTCCTGATGATGTGAGTTCGATGACGTTAGCCACGGCAGATAAGCAAGGACGACCTTCGGCTCGCATTGTTTTGCTAAAGCACTTCGATGAGTCGGGCTTTGCATGGTATACCGACTACGAAAGTCAAAAAGGCCAGGCATTAGCTGATAACCCTTATGCTGAGATCTTATTTTATTGGTATGGGCTGGAACGACAAATACGGATTCAAGGACGGGTAGAAAAGCTGCTGCCTGAACAAGCGGATCATTATTTTAATTCGCGTCCACTAGGGAGCCGCCTGAGCGCTCATGTGTCGCATCAGAGTCATCCTGTTGCGTCCCGAGAAGTTCTTGAGGCTAAGGTAGAAGATCTGGCCGAGCATACGGTTGATGATTGTGTAGCAAGGCCTGCTCGCTGGGGTGGTTATCGTCTTATTCCAGAAAAGTTCGAATTTTGGCAAGGCCGAGAAAGTCGTTTGCATGATCGGTTAATTTACACACCTAATGCTAATAATGGGTGGGATTTACAAAGGATTCAGCCATGAGTGACGTTATTACGGTAGAAACAGCAGCTCAACCCGATGCTGCAATTATATGGATGCATGGTTTAGGGGCTGATGGGGCCGACTTTCCGCCCACATTACCTTATCTGTTATTGCCTGAATCATTGAAGATTCGCTTCTTATTTCCGAATGCTCCGGTACGGCCTGTGACGGTTAATGGTGGATTTGAGATGCGCTCGTGGTACGACATTATCAGCATGGATAATGGCCGCGAAATAAATAGCCACCAGTTAGATGAGTCGATTATACGCATTAACAAAATGGTGGATGATCAAATCGAACAAGGCATTGATGCTCAACGTATTTTGCTGGTGGGGTTTTCTCAAGGCGGTGCCGTCGCCTATGAAACAGGGCTGCAAGGTTCCTCTTCGATAGGAGGAATAGCAGCGATGTCGACCTACTTGCCAAGGCCGTTGTCTAGCCTCGCGGTGACGGCTGCTACATCGTTACCTGTGCTCATTCTGCACGGAACCTATGATGATGTGGTGCCGTTGACGATGGCTGAAGAGGCTAAACAGCAACTTAAGCAAACGGGCTTTGATCCTGAGTTTTACGAATATGCAATGGCTCACGAAGTCTCAGTGGAGTCATTACAAACATTGGGTAGCTGGATTTCACAGCGCCTATCTAAGTGAGGTATTTCATGCAAGTAGCTGATAATTCAGTTGTTTTTTTTCACTATGAATTAAAAAACGATCAAAACGAAGTCGTTGATACGACCGAAGGTGAAGAGCCTATTCCGTATATTCATGGGAAACAACAAATTGTACCGGGCCTTGAAGAGGCCATGTTAGGTCATAAAGCGGGCGATAAATTTGATGTATGTGTGCCGCCCGAGAAAGGTTATGGGCTGCATGATGAAGATAAATTATTTGATGTAGATAGAGCCCTATTTGCAGGGATGGCTGATTTGGCAGTGGGCTCAATGTGCGAAATGACCAATGAACAAGGTCAGCCCGAAGTAGTAACCGTTGCCGAAATAGGTGACGAGGTGGTGACGGTAGACGCCAACCACCCGTTTGCAGGTCAAGTATTAACGTTTGCTATAGAGATTACGTCAGTCCGAGAAGCTACTGAGACTGAGCTCGAAAACGGCATCGGTTAGTCGATGCAGTAATCATCTCATTGGTATGAAGCGTTACTTAAAGCGCTTTATACCTTTTCTTGCCATTCCATATCTCCAATATGCACATTTAGCCACTCAAAACCTATGCGTTTTGCCACGGCTGCTGCCCCATCTAAGCTTTTAAACTCCCTTTCTTTTTTACTGCGCTGAAGGTCGAGCGTAATCACGTTTTCATCTTTCGCAATAAATTTTAACGTCCAGCCGCGTGACATGGCGATGGGCGTTGCATGGCAAGATTCAAAAACACCCGCATTAAAAAGCAACTTTATTTCTCGTTCCTGCATAGTCTTATACCATTATTGATTAATCTTAAATACTTATTGATAAGTATATATCTAATTATGATTATTGGCAAGATTTTCACAAACTTTTTAATTGTTTAAGTTGTTGAAAATAAACGGATTTTTATGGTTTTCTTGTCTTTTTTTATAAGCTTTTTCATGCTTTGTAACTGTTTGTTTTTACTGGGTTTTTTGTGGTGCTCTCGCTATTAGTTATTTTTATGGCTATATGATTATTAATAGTTTTAGTTGTTGATAAATGGTTTGAAATCTATTTTTGATAAATTGAAATCCAGTATTTAATTTTCGTTAGTCAAATTTGTGATTTTCAGGTTGATGCCAGGTTTGGGGAGGGCTATATATGGGTTTTAGGAGGGAGAAAATAGGGTAATTAGCTAGGCTTAAGCGATAATGAAAGCGGTTTGATATAGATCAAGTAATAGGCATATGGTGTGGGTGGAGTTTTTTCTTTTTTATCAATTAAATCAATGGTTTATTTTTATTTTTGGATGACGATATTGCACGGCAGCTAAATGTTGAGTTAGGTCAATTCTTTATTCAAATAAGGTCTCTAATCTGTACTTAAATCGTAAAGAAAAGAGGCACGTATTATGTTTGGTATTGATCCTTATGCATTTGAAACACTGTGGCCTAGCTTGTTAGGTGTCGCTGCAATGGCTAGTGTTATGGTGTGGGGCTTTATAAAAATTCGGCATTTGATGAACGATGACATTAAGAAAAAGTAAGGCACTTTTTTACGTCTGTATTTTGCACTTTCCTGACAATGGGCTATACCTATAATGAGTCGCTTGAAGATAAGTACCTGTAAAGTGCTTTCTTAAAAGCAACGATAGATTTTGGCAAACATTATGGTTTACCTTGATCAGGAGATCAGAGGCATAGCTTAGGAAGGAGTCCTCTGCTATGTTTTCTAATTAAAGGGCCGCTTGCGGTAAAAAGCGTGCCCAGTCACTAGCAAGTACTAAGGATAGTATCCATTTTGGATAACTCTTCTAGCCCTAACAACATCCGTTTTCAACCGTTACCACCTGCTCAGTGGCGTTTGCTACACCCTTTTTATAAGCGTAATAATTACGAAGGCTTTCCGCGAAACGGCGAAACAGTTACCGTATTAATTGACGCATCCAATTTGATTATCGCGGTTGCCCGCATCACTTTACAAGCTGGTGAGCGTATTATTAGGGGCGTGTGGGTCGAAGGTGAATTTCGGCGTCAAGGTTACGGTATCTGGTTGTTAGATTGCATAGAAAAGGAAGGTTGGTTAACGCATAGCTATTGTTTTGCGCAACCGCATCTGCACGATTTTTATGAGGCGGCGGGGTTTATTTCTGTGGACGATAAAGAGTTGCCCAATAATCTTCGTAATCTTCTAAGGCGTTATCAAGAGGTAGATAACTCATTGCGCGCTTTTTACCATCCAATGTAACCTTTCTGAGGCTAAACAGGCTTCACATAGACTAGTCACAAGTTTAATAGTATGCGTCTAGTGGAATGGTTTCTTAATAACTATGCATGATTGTTCTTTTTAGCTCTGGTATACACTGCTCTCTGTTCTTAATGGCAGCGGTCAGGAGATGGTATGCGTTTACCCACCTATTTTTTATCACATGGCGGTGGCCCATGGCCGTGGATGAAAAAAGAGCAAGGCACTTTATTTGCTCAATTAGAAGCTTCATTGCGTGCAATCCCTCACACTTTGCCTCAAGCGCCAGAGGCTGTATTGGTTATTAGTGGGCATTGGGAAACACAAGGTTTTAGTATTTCAGCCGCCAGCCAACCGGGGATGGTCTTCGACTATTATGGCTTTCCTGAGCACACCTATCATATTAGCTATCCTGCGCCTGGGTCTCCCCAGTTAGCTGATCAGGTCCATGCTTTATTAGCGGCAGCGGGTTTGGATGTGAAGCTTGATAACACGCGAGGTTTAGATCATGGGACGTTTACTATGTTAAAGCCCATGTACCCTGATGCAGATGTACCGGTTGTGCAGTTATCATTAAACGCTTCATTAGATCCGGCGCAGCATATCAATGTGGGGCGTTTGCTGGCGCCGTTGCGAGATCAAGGCGTACTTATCATTGGAAGCGGGCTAAGCTACCATAACTTACGTCGTATGGATCCCGGCGCGCAACAACCTTCAAAGCAGTTTGATGACTGGTTACAGCACAGTTTATCGTTTACCGGAGAAGATCGTACTGTCCGTTTGTGTCAATGGGCATCGGCCCCTATGGCTCGTTTTGCACACCCACGTGAAGATCATCTTATCCCATTAATGGTTGCTGTTGGTGCGGCCGAAAACGACACGTTTGAATGTATATATCATCAAGAAGATCTGTTTGGCAGTATCACGGCGTCTAGCTTTCGTTTTGGTTAGCTCATTATTTTGTATGTTAACTCATTGCATAGATGAGCTACTTAGGTCGTTGAAGCACCTTCTTTAGTACTGACTTCGTTGAAAAATCAATATCTTGTCCTAGATTGAACTCTGACTTCTTCTACCGTGGTACATATGATGTTAGGCAATCTTCGCTTAGGTTGGAAAATAGGGCTAGGTTTTGGTGTTGTTATGATTCTCATGGCCATAGCCTCTTTTTTTGGGATTGGTTCGCTCAATAAAGCGGAGAAAGGTGTAGAGACATACAGCCGTATGACAAATATCACTGTGCTTGCCGGTGATATTCAAGCAACGATGCTGCGTGCGCGATCTGACTTTCAAGCGTATCTTATAACGCATAGCGAACACGAGCTTGATCAGTACACTCAGACAACGGCACAACTGGTATCTCTACTCGATAATGCTCAGAAAATAACCCAAAATCCAGACCGACAAATACTCATTCAGCAAGCTTTAGCTGCCATGCAAACCTATCAAGACGTAGTTCAGCGCTTAATTGATCGTATTATTGCAAGTGATGAGTTGGTCTCTTCCAAGCTACTGGTGCGTGGAGAAGAAATGAGTCTTAGTATGAGTGAAATCATTGAGCGAGCCAGAGATGATAATAGCTCTATGGTGATGTTTGATGCGGCACAAGTTCAGCAGGCCCTAATGGCAACCCGTTTATATACTAGCCAGTATTTAAACAGCGGTTTAGCGGGAGATTATAATCGAGCGCTAATGTCGATAGAAAATGATGTAGACGAACTAGCCATAGAGTTGGGCAGCAATATATCAACTGCCGACATCCGTGTTAAATACAGTAACTATCAATCTGAAAGCAAAGCTTATATCGAGCATTTAAACAGCCTATTTCAAATGACCGAAGCATTGGCGTCAGATAATGCGGCGCTAGAAGCTGCCGAGCAGCAAATGATTGGTCACCTTTTGGGGATAAAACAATCGGTTTTAGCTGATCAAACACACTTAGGTGCGGGGCTAAAAGCTGAAGTAGAACAAAAAATCGGAGTGATGTTATGGGTAACTGTAACGGCTTTAATTTTAGGAAGTATGTTTGCCGTCGCTATGTCGAGAGCGATTAGTAAGCCTATAGGAGCGGCTGTCATTATAGCGAATAACCTTGCAGCCGGGAATTTAGCAATACCGAAAACACAACAGCGTAAAGATGAAGTCGGTATCTTGCTAACGGCCCTGCAAAATACGGCACATAGTTTAAAAACCATGATCAGCCAAATATCACTCGCTAGCTCTGAAATGAGTCAAGCCACAACACGAATGGCAAATGCCACTTACCAGTCTCAGCAGGGCGTGGTTAGCCAGCAAAGTGAAACTGATCAAGTGATGGTAGCAATGGAGCAAATGGCGGTGTCGGTAAGAGATGTATCGGATAGTGCACAACAAGCCGCTCAGGCAGCCGCAACCGCCAATAATGATGCGATGACCGGGCGTAATATTGTAGAAGATACACAAGCGAGCATTAGAGCGCTTGCTTCGAGTGTTACGCAAACCCAGGAACGTATCAGCGACTTAGAAAAGCAAAGTGTCAATATTGGCGGGATCTTGGATGTTATTCGCAGCATTGCAGAGCAAACTAATTTACTGGCACTGAATGCGGCCATAGAGGCTGCAAGGGCAGGGGAGCAGGGGCGTGGTTTTGCTGTTGTAGCTGATGAAGTTAGAGTGTTAGCACAAAGAACTCAACAATCGACCGAGCAAATTCAGAACTTGATCGAAGGCTTACAAAAAGGAACAAACAGTGCAGCGATCGCCATGCGGCAAGGCAAGGAACAAGCAGAGCAAAGTGTTGATAAAGCCGCTAATGCACGGGATGCTCTTGATGCAATTACGCTTGCTGTGCAAACCATTAATGAGATGAATACGCAAATAGCCTCAGCGGTATCCGAGCAAAGTCGAGTGGCTATTAGTGTTAGCCGAAACGTCAGTAATGTAAGTGACGTTACAGAAAAGGGGATTCAATTTACAAATGACACAGTGGTAGCCAGTGATGAGATTCGTTTAATTGCCCAACGTTTGCAAAGTATGGTTGCTAAGTTTTCATTATAGCTAACGCGAAATATGTCCTCAGCTATTCTGGCGTCGAATGGCTGAGGGTACTTATAGGAAAGATAACGATGAAGCGTTTGCTCAGCTTATTTAAGGTAGCGCTCGGCAACGGCATGAGCCGTTAAGCCCGGATCGAAATAATAACCTTGCTGGCGGGTCACATTTAAGCTTTGGCATAATGTCTTATGTTGTGCGGTCTCCACACCTTCTGCGACGATATCCAGCTCCAAAATTTTTAACATTTGCACTAATCCCGTTACCAGTGCATCGGTTTTATTTCTTTTCTCATTCAACGGCATTAACGATTTATCTAATTTAACCGTCGTAAGCGGTATACTGTTTAAATGAGATATTGACGAATAGCCAGTACCAAAGTCATCCAAAGCGAGGGTGCATCCCAATTCAACTAACTGGTCTAGCACGGCAAGTGTAGAGGAGTTGCTTTCTAGGATAGCGGTTTCCGTTAATTCAAACTCTACTAAGCTGGGAGCCAGTTGATGAGCATTGCAAATGCGCTTAATAATAGCCGGGAATTCCAGATCATTTAGTTGTGTCGGCGATAAATTAATCGCTATGCTGAGTTGGTTGTTGTGTGAACGTAGTTTATTCCAAGCGCTTAATTGTCGTATGGCTTGCTCGGCTACCCAGCGACCAATCTCAATAATTTGGAAAGATTGCTCAGCAATAGGAATGAATTCGTCTGGCGGAATTAGCCCCGCTTTAGACTGCCAGCGAATGAGTGCTTCAAAGCCACATAGTAGGGAATTATCGACTGAAAAAACCGGTTGATAGACTAAGAAGAACTCGTTTTCTTTTAAGGCTTTTGGGATACCGTTCTCGAGAGCGAGCCTGCGTTGCGTCTCGTGTTGCATGGTTTCTTCAAAAAAACTAATTTGCCCTCGGCCGCTTTGCTTTGACCGGTACATCGCTATGTCGGCGTATTTCAATAACTCTTCCGAGGAGTGGTTAGTCTGACCGTCATCGATAGATATACCGATACTAATTGAGATATTAAATTCTTTTCCATCTATCTCAAAGGGTGCTTGCATGGCAGTTTGCATCCGTTGCGCGATTCGAGCTACATCATAGGGTGAATGTAAGTTGGTGAGTAAAATAATAAACTCGTCTCCACCCAAGCGGGCAAAAAGCTCGCTTCCACGTAAAACCGCCGAGATACGTTTACAGACTTTTATAAGTAAACCGTCGCCTGCGCCGTGGCCAAAGCTATCATTAATTAACTTAAAGTTGTCGAGGTCAAATAAAATCAGGGCTAAATAAGCTTGCTGACGTTGGTTGTTGGTTACCGCTACCTTGAATGTTTCGTCAAATAGATGTCGGTTAGCAAGGTTAGTAAGCGCATCGCGTTCGGCTAAGCGTTTTACACGATCAAAACTATCTTTGAGCTCGCGTTCAAGTTCGAAACGTTTCTGGGCTTGAATGATAGTGCGGCGCAGCTTGGTGGCGGTAATTTCGTTTTTAAGTAAAAAATCTTGAGCGCCTGCCTGAATGCATTGAAGGGCGACCGCTTCATCTTCGGAGTTGCTCATCATTACAATGGTTTCGTAACGTTTCTTGGGCGCCTGCCTTAGTTCTAGCAGTAACTCGATACCATTGCGTTGTGGCAATTGGTAATCCAACAAAATAATATCGTACGTATTCTCTTCGCACTCTGCTAGAGCAAGGTCTACGCTTACAGCCTCGGAAATTGTACAATCAAATGATGATTTAAACAGTGAGCGTTTAATGCTCTCTCTATCTACAGTATCATCATCAACAATTAAAACGCGCATTAAGCTGCCTCTGCCTTACAACGTTACTTACGTCGGTAAAAAAGAAATTTTCCAGTAACCGTCAAGAAGAGCAGAAACATCCATGCTGCCTTCACCTGATTCATCTTTTAAGAAGTATCCTGCAATTAAATTTTGATAGGCTTTTGTTCTTTCTTCTTCTGATTTAGAGGTCGTCAATATAAAAATGACACTGTCCCTAAAGCGAGATGATGCTCGCACGGCTTCTAAAAACTCTAGGCCGTTCATCCTAGGCATTTGTAAATCGAGTAAAATGACAAACGGCTTAGAGACTTTTCCACTCTCCAGCATGCCAAGTGCCTCAACGCCGTCCCGAGCTCTGACGATTGGGTTGCTGATGCGTAGCTTTTTAAATGCACGCTCTACGGTTTGGGCGTCCACATCATCATCTTCAATAAGAAAGAGCGTTGCTTCTTTTTTCATGTCGTCCATACATGACTCCGTGCCATCTAATCAGTCATATTTTGCATAATGGGTAAAAAGATGACTATTGTTGCCCCTAGGTTATCGGCAGACAGTTGATTAGGTTTATCAAGTAATTCTGGATTTGTGGACTCAATATGTAAAGTGCCACCATTATATTCCACGATCTTATTACACAAAGCTAAGCCTAAGCCGCTTCCCTCTACCTCGTCGCGAGGTCTAAGGGTTTGAAACATTTCCAATGCTTTGCCATGCAGGTTTGGGGGAATCCCGATACCATCATCAGCCACTTTTAAGGTAAAACCATTGACTGTTTTTTCCGCCAAAACAGCAATGTTACCTGCATCATTGGGGTGGTGTTTAACCGCATTGCCTATCAAGTTTCGTATGACTTGTTCAAAAGGCGTTTTGGCGACGTTGAGCGTTATGTCAGTCACTGTCACATTAAAGGTACTTGGTATATCCATCAGCCCAACGATGTCGAGTACTAACGGGCGTAAATCAACGCTTTCTACTTGATAGTTTACACGGCCCACGCGCGAAAAGAGTAAGAGGTCGTCAAGGAGTTTCCCCATGCGCTTGCTACGGTTTTTGAGCAGCTCAAAGTGCTGCTGAGCACTTTCGGGTAAAAGACCTTCACAGTCTTCTTCTATCCAACCGGCCAACTTATTGATAGCGTTGAGTGGTGCTTTCAAGTCATGAGAAGCGACATAAGCAAATTGATCTAGCTCTGCGTTACTCCTGACCAGCTCTGCATTACGTGTTTCCAGCTGCAGGGACAGCCGTTTAGCTCGATCAATATCAAGAACTTGGGCAAAGATTGAGGTTACTTGGCCTGCTGAGTTGCGTATAGACGATGATGATAAAAGCCCCCACACGAGCGAGCCATCGACTCTTTTGTATTGTTTCTCTCGACGTATAGATTCAATGTCGCCCTTGATTAGCATATCTAGGCCGCGCCGAGTTTCTATCTTTTCGTGATCGGCGATAATAGTGTCGACGGGTTGGCCTATTAGCTCCTCCTTACTGTAACCAAGCCATTCAGCCAGACCTGCGTTTATTTCTGTAAATTTGCATGCTGTGTCACATAGGGCAAAGCCGGATAACGAGGAATGTATCGCCGTCGTTAGCAATGCTTCCTGTTCGGCTAATCGTTGTTCGTCTTGATGCTTGTCTGTGAGGTCATGAATAATACCTATAAAAATAGGTTGGTTATTTTCCAGATCTTCGCTGATTTGTATGTGGATGGGCAGCTGAGAATTATTCTTCCTTTTACCCATAATCTGTTGTTCACCGACTGTCAGCAGCGGATTCCCGTTTTCAGATTCACCGCTTGAGGAGGTCGGTAATAAACATTGTATGTTTTGTCCAACGAGCTCATCTCTGTGGTAGTGGAATAGCATAAGAGTGGCATTGTTGACCTCTAAAATAATGCCTGTGTTGGAGACAATAACTAAGCCATCTAGCATCGTATCAAATGCTCTACTCATGCGGGTATACGCGCCAGTTAACTCTTCTTGCTTGTGGAGGAGGTCTCTAGAGGCAGCTTTAGCATAGGATACAGCACGATGATTGGCATTAACTAAAATGAGAAATAAAGAGAACAGCATAATCTCTATGACAATGCCTGCTATTAAAATAAAAATAGGCTGATTATTGTTGTGCTGCGAACGAAAAATGAGCGACGTTTGTATTGTGAAATCCCATGTTCTTCCATACAGGTTGATTTGGTGATTTTCAGAAAAAATAGGGTCAGGATCAAAGTCTGAGGAGTCAGCCGACAGCTCATTATAGAGTATGTTATCGCCATCACTGATTGAAAAATTGAGTAGCCTGTTCTCGTTTTCTAATGTGCCATCCATTAAATTTTTCATTATGAAAGGGGCATATACATTACCAATGAAGCTTTCTCTGCGCTCCTCTAGAGTGCTTGGTACAGCACCGCCTTTGTAGAAAGGGGCGAAGAAGAGGAACCCAGGTGTCTTTTGGGAGTCCTGAACAAGTACTATAGGCGCGGTGATTTGAGCTAGGCCGCTGTCCCTTGCACGTTTAGCAGCGGTTAAACGATTATTCTCATGGGCCATGTCTAAACCAAGTGCTTTGCGGTTTGAGGCAAGTGGTTCTATGAATGTGATAGGCCAAAACTCTTCTCTTGTGTGCGCAGGATGTATCTGAAAATCGGGTTGATCATTCTGATGCTTTGTTAAAAAGGTATCTAAAGAGTCGGGTTTAACAAAGTAGATTACACCTATGCCGTTAATGCCAGGGTATTTAGAGGCAAGAGACAATTGTTCGCTGTAGGATCTCCATTGTTTGGCGTTGATCTCGCCATCGGAAAACTCTAGTGCCGCTACACCTCCCCAGAGTGCATCCTCATAGCGACTCATACGCTCTTCTACTAATTCAATTAAATGCATGGCATGAAAATTATACTGTTGCTCCATTTTTAAATGGTTTTGTTGCGAACTAACAAACCAAGCCGCGAGTGTCAGTAAAAATGATGCGGCTAGAACTAACCAATGATACCAATGGAATTTATCCGTGACTGTTGTAAGTCTTTGTGGGGAGGATTGAGTTAGCTCTGGTTTATGCATAAGTAGCTACAGGCTCCATCGTTATAGAAAATTGAACATAGGTATGCTTAAACATTAGTATAAAAAACGCCTTTGCACATACTTTGTTTTCTCTACAGCTCATTAATTTTTTCTAAGCAAGCTTCGATTGGAAGGGGTATAGCCAAAAGGTAACCTTGCCCGTAGTCGCAACCGTTTTCTTTGAGGAATACATGTTGCTCCTCGGTTTCTATGCCTTCGGCCACCACTAGCAGGTTTAGTGCTTTCGCCATGGCAATAGAGGCTTTTATGATTTCTTCAGATGACTTGCTGCTACCTATGTCAGCAATGAAGCCTTTATCGACTTTTAAGGAGTTAAAAGGCATCTTGCGTAGGTAGAGCAAGTTCGAATAACCCGTGCCAAAATCATCGATTACTAGCTTAACGCCAAGGCGGTCGAAGCGCTTATATTTGTACTGGAAGTCATCGTTTTCAGGGACGATCAAGCCTTCGGTTAGCTCAAATTTTAAGCGTTCTACTGGAAAGTTATAGTTGTTCACAATGCCCGCAAACCAACGATAAAACCCTTCGTTTTCAAAATCTTTTGCCGATAAATTGATCGACACCGTGCCTTTGTATCGATCACCTATTTCTAATAAGTCTTTGATTACTGTGTGTATAACGTATTCTGAAATAGAGATAATTAAATCGGACTGCTCGGCTATCGGAATAAACTTGCTGGGCATTATTTGTCCCATTTCAGGCTGATTCCAGCGAATGAGAGCCTCTAAAGAGTCAACCTCTCCCGTTTGTAGGTCGATAATAGGTTGGTAGAAGACTTCAAACTCGTTGTCTTTAAGTGCCTTGCGAATTGAGTTTTCAAGTGTGGCGCGCTCTAAGGCTGAGCTCGAAATATCTTGTGAGCTAAAGCAAAATCTACTCCCGCCTTTTTCTTTTGCGTCGTACATCGCGATGTCAGCTTGACGCAGTAAGTCATCACTGGTCATGCCGTCGTTAGGGTAAATGCTAATACCAACACTACCGCCTAACTTAAAGCTCTGCGAGCCTACCTCGACAGGTTGCGATAATTGTTGGATGAGGCCTTGGGCAATTTTGCCTGCGCTTAATGGGCTATCAATACCTTCCAGTAGTGCGACAAACTCGTCTCCACCAATTCGTGCGATGGTATCTTGTTTGCGTAAGGCATTGGTTAAACGCTTAGCAATAACTTTGAGTACATTATCTCCGATTTGGTGACCAGAGCTATCATTGATAATTTTAAAACGATCCAAATCAATAAATAAAATGGCAAGAATCTGGCCATTGCGTTTTGAATTGGCAATCGCATGATTTAAGCGATCGGTTAATAAAGAGCGGTTAGGTAGGGAAGTGAGAACATCATGATTTGCTAGATAAGTGATTTCTTCTTGGCTATTTTTAAGCGCACTAATGTCGGTCATTGTGACAACATAACGCATCACTTCATCACGGCTGTTTTTAACAGCGTTGATATTCATATAAACAGGGAACAGCTCATCACATTGATGTTTGCTAACCACTTCCCCTGACCATTGACCTCGACTGGGTAGCTTATTTGAAATTTCTTCAAGGAGGCGCTCATTAATATCTTTGGAAAACAGCAAACTAATCCCTTTTCCTATTACGTCATCCTTTTTGTAGCCTGTCATTATTTCAAACGCGCTGTTTAATTTAATGATATTTAGATCAAGGTCGGTGATTAAAATCGCTTCTTGTGTGCTATCTAGCACTACTTTCGCTTGTTCAAGCTCGCTAATATAGCGCTTTGATTGGTCAATATTTTGGATAACGGAAATAAAGAATAGCGGTTTGTTTTCATCATCTCTGACTAGGGCAACTGATAAATGAATCCATATAATGTGGCCGTCTTTTTTTAAGTAACGCTTTTCCATTGAGTAATGGGTGATATCGCCGGCTAGCAGCTGGTTTAATAATTCTAAATCGGCTTCTAAATCTTCCGCGTGAGTAATCTCTTGAAAGGTAAGAGTCATAAACTCGTCGAGTGAATACCCCAGCATTTCGCATAATTTACTGTTAACGCTTAGCCATTCACCTTGTAAGCCCACGTGAGCAATACCTATGTTAGCTTGCTCAAACGTCGTTTGGTATTTTTGGTTACTTAATTGCAGCTCGGCGAGTACTTTGCAAGATTCGGTGACATCTTGAGCAAAGCTCCATATCTTCATATCACTTTCTTGGCCCGTAGAGAGATAATCGGTGATCCTGAGAATCTTCTTCTCGTTATTATTTACATGAATAACTGCTTGGTAAGGACCATATTTTTTATTAGCCAGTAGCTGGTCAAAGTGGTTCTCATTTTTTTCTGGTGGGAGCTTGCAGATGATATCGCGCCAGTTTTGTTTGATCAGGGTGGTTTGTGGGAGTTGAGCGATCGCTACCATACTGGCATTGGTTTTTAATATGTTGCCGTCCATGTCAGTGAGAACGATGGCATCATTAACGTTATCCAGCAGGGACTCGTAACGTTGATTCAAATGATTTAATTGCTGCTCCATTTTGGCTTTAGTATCGAACATGTCTTTAAGTTCAGAATAGGCAGCCTGAAGTTCTTCGTTTGTGGCTTGTAGTTCTTCATTACTCGTTTCCATCTCCTCGTTGGTCGATTGGAGTTCTTCATTAGAGCTTTGAAGTTCTTCATTGAGTGATTGTAACTCTTCATTGCTTGTTTCTAGTTCTTCAACTAGCGTTTGTAGATGCTCTCGTGTATGGGTGAGTTCCAGCTGAAGTAAGCTATCTGGTGTTGCGGTGGAGTCTAGTTTTTCTAAGTCAATATAGGGGAACTCGCTTAAGTAGACTTGTTGAAAGTAGATAACAAACATAGGCTGAGAGTGTTGTAAATAAGGTACAACGTGAGCTTTTAGGAAGCGAGGCTCATGTGTAGAGCCTGTAAATGAAAAATATCGACTGCTACTAACTTGTTCCGTTTTAAGAGCTTGGTGAACGGTTTTACGAACCTCGATAGCGATGCTTGGGGATGTCATTTTATATAAGTTATAGGAGACGTAGCCTTCCGGAAGCGTTAAAAAGTCAATATCACCTTTTTTGAAAATGACATCCATATTTTCATTGGTTACAACCACATGCGGGATTAATAGCTTAGCAGCTTCGCTTATGATGATATCTTGCAGAGAACTCAACGCGTTTTTTGTTTTAGCATTCTCCTGTTTAGGTTTTGAAAGGCTATTCCTGGTTGGTTTTAGATTAGTGAGCTCATAAGCTGATTTGGCTGTGGTGGCTTTCTTGAAAATTTTGCTTGATTTGTCGATAGTCGAAAATAGCTCTACACCGGCTGGAATGTTCTCCGAATTACCTAGGAATAATAACCCTCCTGGTTTTAACGCATAATGCAAAACCGGAAAGACATATTCTTGAGCTTCGTTAGTAAAATAAATGAGTAAATTACGACAAATGACTAAATCTGAATTGCGAAATGGGGGATCTGATAATAAGTTATGAAATGAAAAAACAATGCTTTCTCGCAACACCTTACGTGCTTCAAACTGGTTGTCAGAAAATTTAAAGTATTTATTTACAATCGTTTTATGAACGCCTTCTAGAGAAATACTGCTGTAAATTCCTCGACGCGCTTTTGATAGCGCATCATCATCAATATCGGTCGCGAAAATTTGAATATCGATCCACTGTTCGCGCTCTTCTAACAGTTCTTTTAATAAAATAAGTATAGAGTAAGTTTCCTCTCCGGTTGAGCAGCCAGGAATCCAAATCCGCACTTCTTTTAAGTCTGGGTTACGGTCTAAATAGTTTGCGAATGCTCTTTTCAAGCCAGTGAATGATTCTGTATCGCGAAAAAAGCGGGTGACTCCAATAAGGATGTCCTTATATAACGCAGACACTTCTTCGGCATTGTGTTCGAGTAGCGCTAAGTATTCGGTGAGGGAAGCAGACTTAGTCGCTAATATTCGCCGTTCAATTCGACGATTTATTGTATTTCTTTTGTAAGAAGCAAAGTCAACGCGCCGGTGTTGGTAAAGTAATTCAAAAATCCTATCTAGCTCACTTGGTTGGTTTTCTGCTGAGTAACGGAGCAAAACCTTGTCGCGTGGCATATTTTGTAAGGCAAGGAGCTCTTTACCAATTTCGTCGGGTTTTAAAACCATATCTACATTACAGCTATCAATAGCGGCTTTGGGCATTCCGTCATATTTAGCATCTAGGGGATCTTGCACCATAGTAATGCCCCCTGCCGCGTTAATCACTCTTATGCCTTGTGCCCCATCGGTACCTGTGCCGGATAAAATAATGCCAATGGCATGTTCTTTTTTAAACTCGGCGATTGAGCTAAATAGATGATTGATTGAAGGCTTGGGGCCAAACGTGGTTAGGTCTCGATCTGTTAAGATAATCTCAAAATTAGCGTTAATTTCGATATTTCTGTTTGGTGGCGTTACGTAGATAGTATCTGCTTGTATCGCGAGCCCATGGACCGCGTCGGTTACGGTAAGCTCTGTCTCCCGAGTGAGCAACTCTACCAGCATTGTTTTATGGGCAGGGCTGAGATGTTGAGCAATTAAAAAGCCCATTTTTAAACCATGCGGCAGGCATCGGATAAACCGTGTTAATGCTTCTAAACCACCCGCGCTTGCTCCAATCCCGACTAAGGTAATTTCTTCATCTTTTGACCCATTAATCCCGATGGCCATTCGTAGTACTCCGTTACGTAACCTAATAACTATAATTTTTTTTATAATATGCTGAAAATACACAGTCGTTTAATTAAACGTAAAGATCAGCTTTTTGAGTTGTCCTATCTGCTCGTATACTTTTGTATAAGTAGACTAGATCTTTATGTATAGAGCTAAAGGGTTAAGCGCCATATATAGTGTAACTATAGCTAAGCCCTATAAAAGAACAAGAATTGAATCATCTCAGAGGATGGGGGGGGCTTAGGAAGTGAGGAAATACACTTATTTTAGAATTCAACAAAAGGAGAGTCCGTGGTTACCGGTGGTAACCACGGAAGTGGTTCGCGTGATGTTCTTAGAAATACGTCAGGCCTTACGATTTAGCAGCTGTCGAACTTGTGCGTGGTTTCCTGAAGCGACGCTTCCTATCGCCTTGCGCCGGTTTGTTTGAGTTGCCGTTTTGGGCCTGTGCTCGGTTCCCTTGATTGGGAGACGATGTGTTTTTTGATGGATCTTTAGGCTTCTTAGGTTTTTTGGCACCTGCCGGCGGGCGCAGACGAGATTCAGGCAATCTTTCATCAGGCTCAAACCCTTTAATAATCTCACGCGGGATAATCTTTTGTGTCAGCCGTTCAATATCAGAAAGTAACTTAAACTCTTCGGCAGAGACTAACGATACGGCTTTACCAACAGCACCAGCGCGGCCTGTGCGACCAATGCGGTGTACGTAGTCTTCGGATACATTGGGCAAATCAAAGTTGACTACTTGCGGCAATTGGTCGATGTCTATTCCGCGAGCGGCGATATCGGTGGCGACCAGTACTTGAACTCGGCCATCTTTGAAATCTGATAATGCACGTGTTCGGGCGCCTTGGCTTTTGTTGCCATGAATCGCTGCAGAAGGGATGCTTTTCTTAATAAGAAAACGTGCTAATCGATCTGCACCATGTTTGGTTCGGCTAAAAACGAGTACCTGAGACCACTGATTTTGCTTAATTAAGTGGGCAAGTAATTGAGATTTTTCGGGTTTGTCGACTGGATGTATGCACTGCTCGACAGAAGCCGCCGTTGCATTACGTGGTGTGACGGATATTTCAATAGGGTCGTTGATAATGCCTTTAGCCAACGCGCGAATATCTTCAGAAAATGTGGCTGAAAATAGTAGGTTTTGACGCTGTTTGGGTAATAAGGTCATGATACGGCGTATGTCATGAATAAAACCCATGTCTAGCATGCGGTCGGCCTCATCCAGTACCAATATTTCCAGCTGGTTGAATTTAACCGCTTTTTGATTGTACAAGTCGATTAGGCGACCAGGCGTTGCGATTAAAATATCGCAGCCTTTACGCAATTGCATCATTTGAGGATTGATGCCAACACCGCCGAAGACGATTTGAGACCTCAGCGGTAGGTGTTTTCCGTATTGTGCAACGTTTTCACCGACTTGAGCGGCTAGTTCGCGGGTCGGTGTGAGTACTAAGGCGCGGATATGGTTGGGTGCCGCTTTGGTGCCGCGGCTTAATAGCTCTAGTACTGGCAGGGTGAAGCCTGCCGTTTTGCCTGTCCCTGTTTGCGCTGCAGCCATCACGTCTTTACCGTTTAGAACGGCTGGTATCGCTTGTGCTTGGATCGGTGATGGCGTGTTATATCCTTGTTCTGCAACGGCTTGTAATATAGGTGCAGAAAGTCCAAGGGAATCAAAACTCATAGTTGTGTGTTCTCACAGTGTTGTCATGGAGGGCATAGCCGCCCATTACCGCAGTAGGAACTGGGAGAGCAGCAAAATAAATCGATCGCCAGGCTAAGGTTTTAAGCCTAGGGGTATAAGATGGCGAGCAGAAAGTGTGGCCATTCTATAGGAGAGCAGGGAGGAATACAAAGCGGCATTCATAGCCGCTTTGTCGCTAAGGGAATTATTCTACATAGGTGTCGGGAAGTTGATCAAACACATGCTTGAATGCTGAATAGGCTTTGTTTTGCCAAACACGTACACGCTGGCGTTCCATCATACCGAGGTGTCCCTCACCCTCTTTTACGTGGGCTGCGGCCCAAAAACTAAAACTCTGTTTGTCTATTTTACGCATGGTAGGCGAGTGCAGTGCTGGCAAGTCGATCATCATTACGTTGTCGTAACTAGCCCCTGCTAATTGGTCGAGGTGGCTGAAGTCTGAACCTCTACCTTGGTTTTTAACCACAATACATGTCATGCGATTTTGGTATTTAGTTAGGAACTGGTCTAAAAGCAACGTTGAATCACGCCCATCATCAACAACGTACCAGAAAACGAGGGTTACGCCCGTTTCGTCGCACATTTCTAGTACGCCATTTTCTTCCATCCAGCGCTCAAGGAAGCGTTCGCTTTGAGCGGGTAGGTCGATCAAAACTTGTTGGTCGTTTTCGATAGCTTTTTCCATGATCTGATCAGCACTTTCGAACTGATCAAGATTTACCGCATTTGTGTAGTCACTGTAAGAGCGCGTAAGCGTGCTGTGAGACTGATCAGCATCTAATGCCGTAAAAGGGAGTGATTGATCTAAAAAATATTGTGACAACAAGCGTGAAACGACCGATTTACCCACGCCGCCTTTTTCGCCACCCACTAAATGAATAATGCTCATCTGACTATAAATCCTTTCTGTGGATTGCACGCAATCCGTTGTTGTTCCAAAAGTATGCCTACAGATTATGACAGTAAACTGACCACATTGGGATTTCAAATAAAAGCTATCTGTGTTTTAGGGTAAAAGATGTTTTTACCGGCGGGATGATTAAGTGAATAGGCTGTCTCAAGGATAAGGTTTCGTAAAGGCATAATTTTTTCATAGGTGCGGTCATTGTGACAGTCAGTATTATTATCGTGGGACTCTTTGTTGTATTGGCGGGTATCTGTGCCATGTTTTTTAACACAAGCTACTATTTAGCGCGGTTTGTAGGATGGCGTTTATTGAATAAAGGGAACCGTCGTCAGGGGTATGTCTATCATCAGGGAGCTCAAATCCATTACACGATTTTTGGTGAAAGTGATGAGGTTGTACTCTTGCTGCATGGGGGGTTGAGTCATCATGGCAGTTGGTTTTGCCAAGTACCCGACTTAGTGGAAGCTGGTAAGCAGTTAGTGTTGGTTGATACGCGAGGTCATGGTAATTCAACGGAAGGAAACTTACCTTTAAGCTATCAACTTTATGCTGAAGATGCTCTGGCGGTAATGGATCAGTTAGCTATCGCGACTGTTGATGTGGTGGGTTGGAGTGATGGAGGCAATACCGCGCTTGTTCTAAGCCTTGCTCATCCTACGCGTGTAAAGCGGATTATTACGCTCAGTGCGAACTACCAGCCCGATGGGCTCACCTTGGAAGCGCAACAACAAAACGCACAGCGGGATGGGTTACTGGCTGCGTGGGCTAAGCGAGTGTGGACTCGAAGTGGTGTGCGTTATCCTGTATTGGAAAACCGTTTAAAACAATTATGGTCTAAAGCCCCGCTTCTAAGTCACGAGCAACTTAGCTTGATTATCAGTCCTACCTTAGTTATCGCCGGTGAAAAAGATATCATCCGGTTAACGCATAGTGAGTCATTGGCACGTTGTTTACAGACAGGTTATCTAGTAATTGTTCCTAATGCAGGGCATCATGCACAAATGACACATCCTCATGCTATTAATTCCAAAATCTTGAATTTTCTATCACACGAGATGCAGTAATGCGTTTATCCACTACTCTTGTTCCACTGGCTGTACGACGTTTTTTTAAAGCTTACGGGCCGAATTTTCTTGTACTAGCACTATTTTTGTTAGGGTTACATGTACTGCAGCGCATTCTGCATGAAGTAAATATTCATGATGTATATCTACAATTTAAAGCGATTCCTGTTCAGAGAATAGCCTTGGCATGCTTGTTGTCGGCTGCCGCCTACTTAGTATTGGTTGGCTATGATTGGACGGCCTTTCGTTATATAAAAAAGAAAATTCCCCTACCGCTCATAGCTTTCACATCAATCACGAGTTTTTCGTTGAGTAATACTATCGGCGCTAGCTGGCTTTCGGGTGGGGCGGTTCGCTATCGTATGTACTCAGGGGTTGGAGTAGACGCATCTGATATCGCCATGATTATCGCTTTTTATGCGGTTGGCTTTGCAACGGCTGAGGTGCTTATAGGCGGTGGGGCGTTACTGTTACATCCTGAAGTTTTGCAGGATTATCTCCCGGTGTCGACGTCATTCGTTAGGGTTTGTGCGGCACTGGCGTTGAGCTTTTTGGTAGGGTTATTGATTGTCAGAAGTATGCATAAGGGTGAAATACGCATAGGTAAGCGGCATTTTCAGTTACCTCGTATTGGTCTGTTATTAGGGCAGGTTAGTTTCTCTTTGTTGGATATCGCATTGTCGGGTGCTGTTCTTTTTGTGTTGTTGCCTGACCATAGTGTGCCATTTTTGGCTTATATTGTTGCCTTTGCCTTGGCGTTAATAGTAGGAGCGTTGAGTCATGTACCGGGTGGGATCGGTGTGTTTGAAGCGGTCATGGCGATGATGTTGGGCCACTACGTATCGTTGGATATTTTAACCGCTGCGTTGATTGGGCATCGAGTGATCTATTATTTGCTGCCTTTTGTGTTTGGGGTGACAATGTTGGCGGGGAGTGAAGCGTTTCGGCTCATGAAACGTCGCGCAGCTAATAAGTCTGAGTCGACGACGACATTGAAGACGACTGTAAATCCCGTGTTAACTCACGAAGCAGCCGGAAAAGCAAAGCTAGGTGATGATAGTTTTTCGTACCAAACTGTTATTGCTACCGTTGCCCGCTTTGCATTGCCTCCCGCATTATCAGGTTTGGCATTGTTAATGGGGGTGGCTCTTTTGTACGGGAGCTCGGTTCCGCTGAGAACACATACGTTACAGCTCTTCCATAAAGTAATGCCTTTAGAGCTACTAGAATTTTCCCATCTATTAGGCGGTGTAGCCGGTACCTTGCTTATTATCCTCTCGTTTGCGTTATGGCAGCGGGTACGAGCCGCACTTTGGTTAACATCGGGTTTGGTTTTGCTGGGCGCTGTACTGTCATTTATTCAAACACTGGACTACGACCGGACCTTGGTCATGTTGTTAGTGGTTGTCTTGTTATATACCTGTCAGTCGCTATTTTACCGTCGTGCCCGCTTATTTAGCGGGAGTGTTGAACCCGTTTGGTTTTTACTCACATTAGCGGCTTTAGCAGGTTTTATTTGGTTGCTCTTTTTCTCGTTTAAGTCAGTGCCTTATCGGACTGATTTATGGTGGCAATTTGCCATCGATGCGCAAGCCCCCCGAGGACTGCGCACTGCGGTCATGGCAATAGCGACCTTTATTATTGTGTACGTTATTACAGCACTTAAGCCGCCAAGGCGGGCTATTGTGAATCCGTCAATAGAGGAGCTAGCACAGGTAAAGCCTGTTGTGGCTCAGCAAGATAATATCGATGGCAACTTTGTGTTTAGTGGTGATAAGCAATTGCTCCTGTCTGATAATCGACAAAGTTTTTTAATGTTTGCAATACGTAATCGCAGTTGGGTGGCATTAGGCGATCCTATCAGCCGTGATGATACTGAGAGTGTCGAGCTTATCTGGGAGTTTAAACGGCTGGCGGCGAAAGAACGTGGTAACGCTGTGTTTTATCAAGTCGGTAAAGAAAACCTAGCTTGGTATGTTGATGCGGGTTTCCAGTTATATAAATTAGGAGAAGAAGCGCGTGTTAATTTAAGCCGTTTCTCGATGGAAGGGCCTGCTCGCAGCAAGTTACGACAAGCGCGGAGTAAAGCGACCCGAGAAGGGTTAACCTTTGAGGTCGCATATCCACCGCACAGTGCTGAGCGACTCGCCGAATTACGCACTATTTCAGATTCGTGGCTAGGACTAAAAAGTGCTCGCGAGAAAAGCTTCTCATTGGGGCGCTTTGATGAGGATTATTTGCAACATTTTCCGTTAGCTTTGATTCATGAACACGGTGAATTAACCGCGTTCGCGAATGTGTTTGTTACAGACACCAAGCAAGAAGCTACGATCGACTTGATGCGTCACCGACCTCACGCTGAAAAAAACACCATGGACTTTTTGTTTGTTGAGTTGATCTTGTATCTGCAAGCCGAAGGTTATCTTACGTTCAGCTTAGGAATGGCGCCTTTGTCTGGGTTTGTAAATGACCAGACGGCGAGATTATGGGACCGGTTTGGCATGTTAGTGTATAAAAAAGGCGGGCGCTTTTATAACTTTGAGGGTCTGCGCCATTTTAAAGCAAAATTTGATCCGGATTGGGAGCCACGTTATTTGGCAACGACTCAAAAAGGGGTTACGCCTTTGCTTACCTTAGTTGATATTGCTGGCATTATTAGCGGTGGCGTACGTGGTGTGTTTGGAAAGTGATCGGGGGGCTTAAAGCCACCCGCGTTTTCTAAAGAAGAACAATAAGGTGGTTGGGATTGCTATAAAGGCAATCCACATCATCGGATAAGACCAATGCCAGTGCAGTTCTGGCATCCATTCGAAATTCATCCCGTATATACCAGTCAAGAAGGTGAGCGGAATAAAGATAGTTGAAAAAATGGTCAGTACTTTCATGACCTCATTCATGCGATTACTTAAGCGGGATATATGTATGTCCATTAAGCCTGACAGAATATCCCGATAAGATTCGATAGACTCCATGACATGTATGGCATGATCCATAACATCACGCAGGTAAATTCGCGTGCGTTCATGGATTAGTGGCGATTCACTTCGAAGCAACCCGGAAAGCAGCTCTCTTAACGGAGAAACACAGCGTCGGATAGTGATCATTTCTCGTTTGATGTGCTGAATATTTTGTAAGATATTGTCGGCAGGTTCACCCGTAATTTCCTCTTCTAACAAGCTTACTTCATCATCTAGCGCGTCGATTAAATTAAAGTATTGATCAACAATAAGATCTAAAATTGAATAGGTTAAATAATCTCCAGCAGAAGTCCGTAAGCGCCCTTGAGCGTTTTGTAGTTGCTGCTGAATTGGCTTTAGTAGATCGTCTTGCTTTTCTTTAAAAACAATCACAGTCGAGTTGAGGACTAATAAACTTATTTGTTCGTATTCTAGTGTTAAGCGGCCTTGGCATGGCAAAACACTTTTAAGCACGATATATAAGTAACCATCGTACTCTTCAAACTTGGGCCTTTGATGTGTATTCAGAATATCTTCTAGCACTAAGGGATGGATAGAAAAAATTTTACCGATATCTCCAACTAATTGGGTATCGCAGAGTCCTTCTACGGTGATCCAGGTAAGGTCGGGAGTGTCTTTGTAAGAAGCAAGTGTGGTTGTGTCGTCTAGCAGGACGTGAGTTAGTTGTAGTGCGTTATACTGTGTCACAGTTAAGCAAGTCTGTGAGTTGTGTATGTTGCCAACATGCACTAGTGCTCCTGGTGGTAACCCTACTTTCCCGGACATGTTACTAATCGACCCCGTCATCACTCTTATCCTTGTATTCTTAAATATTTGGCTATTCAGGATGTTACCAAGACAAAATTGTACATCGCAGTCTACACTGACGGTAGAGTGAAAACTCTAGCTTCACGATAACGATGGTAGAGAATCCATAAGCCGATGAAAAAATGGTGTCAATTGATTACCACCCTCTGGTTGCTCATTAGCACCAGTTTGCCAGCGCTGGCAGAGGTACGATTGGATGAAGGCTTCACACACCGTCATTTAGGAGAGGGGGTGCTTTTTTTAGAAGACACGACAGGTAAGCGTACCCTCCATGACATACAGTCTGAAAAAAATTGGCAGGTTTCAACGCAGCAGACATTTAGTTTTGGCTTTACTGAGTCTGTTTTTTGGATCAAAACAACAGTGGTAAACCCGATGGCTCGGCAGCGGTCGTTGCTCGCGCAGGTCGATTATCCATTTTTGGATGAAATACGGTTATTTATTGTAAAACAAGAAGGTATTGAGTCTTACCTAACCGGCGACTCCGTGCCTTCCAGTGTAAGACCGATGCGCCATGTGCAACATTTAATACCGTTTGATTTGGAAGGAGTTCAAAGTGTTGATCTGTATTTTCGAGTTCGATCGCAAGGCACCGTACAGATTCCGTTGGATATTTGGACGCAGACCGCATTTATAGAAATGGACCACTTGCGGTCAATTTTGTATGGCGTTTTCTTTGGATTATTACTCTCTATTAGTCTTTACCACTTCTTCCTGTTTTTATCGATTCGTGAAAAAGCCTATTTGAATTACTCTATGTTCTATGTGAGCTTGCTTGGGGCATATGTCAGTCTGAATGGTTTGCCTAGTATTTTCTTCTGGCCTAATACTACCAATATCTCTGATAGGTTTTTGATTGTTTGTGTTGGTTTCGCTATCTACTTTCCCTGCATGTTTGCCTACGAAGTATTAGCCGTAAAAGCGAGCAGGCCTGCGCTAGGCATTGTCATGAAAGGTAATGGGCTACTGGGTTTAGCTATGGTGGCGTTAGCATTTTTCTTGCCTTATATACTGTCGCTTAAAATTGTACTGGCTTTAGCGATTTCATCGATTACGATAAATTTCATTGTCTATGTGGTACGTTTTCTGGATCGTTACCCACCTGCTAAATATATGCTTCTATCGGGTTTTTTTGCATCCGTTGGCTTGTTTATTACAATTTTTGTCAAACTGGGAGTAATTGGTAGCTCATTCCTAACGGAAAACGCATCTTATATTGGCGTAAGCATGATGGCTTTATTGCATGCGTTCGCTTTGTCGCAACGAATCAATATGGATAAAGACCAATTAGCCAGCACGCAGCAAGAGCTTTTAAATGCCAAGCAAAAAACGAATGAAGATTTAGATCACTTAGTGAGAGCTCGTACTTTTGAGCTTGAGCAGGCAAATGAAAAGCTACAACGATTAAGCACAACTGATGCGCTGACTAAATTGGGTAATCGTCGTTATTTTGATGATCTTTATTTACAGGCTTTTCACCAGGGCTACCGAGACCAATCGTCCGTTTCATTGTTATTACTAGATATTGATCACTTCAAGCATATCAACGATACCTATGGCCATCAGTTTGGAGATGCCTGTTTGATTGAGGCTGCTAAACATATTTTAAGTTGTGTCCGGCGACCACAAGATACAGTTGCACGATATGGCGGAGAGGAGTTTGTGGTTTTGTTACCTAATACGACATTGGATGGGGCCGTATGTATCGCTGAGCTGATTGTGGGACGTTTTCGCGAAGCTAAGGTTTTTTATACGGGCGCTGAAATCATGATGACAGTGAGTATTGGGGTTGTAAGTGTAATTCCCTATGCAGGTTTGAATGAGGATCACTTACTTAGCAAGGCGGATAAACTGCTGTACCGCGCTAAGCAAAATGGCCGAAACCGGGTTGAGTGGGAACCACCACCCAGCCAACCCGAAGAGAGCTTTATACTTGATTTGAATTAGACACTCTTAATCAAGCCGCCATCTACACGCATCATGCTGCCCGTAATATAGCCGGCTCGGTCACTGGCAAGGAATACGGCGGCAGCAGCAAATTCATCAGGCTTGCCGTAGCGGCCTGCAGGAATGGTTTTAAGTGATGCCTGCGTTACTGCCTCCACAGAGGCTCCTGTGCGGGCCGCTTTGTTAGCGTCTAATACTTTGAGCCGGTCAGTATCAATACGCCCAGGCAGAATAGAATTGACGGTTATACCGTTGGCTGCTTCTTCATTGGATAGTGTTTTCGCCCAACCAATTACGCTTGCGCGTAATGTATTAGAAATACTTAAGTTGGGTATAGGTTGGATCACACCGTTCGATACCACGTTGATAATACGACCCCACTGATTTTTACGCATATGAGGTAATACCGCTTGGGTAATTTCAAAGGTCGACAATAGCATGGTATTGAAAGAGGAGATCCATTGCTCAGTGGTTGTTTCGCTGGTGGTTGAAGGCGGAGGTCCTCCACCGTTGTTGATGAGAATATCATACCCATCTTGAGCGCTTTTTAAGTTAGCTACTAGCTGTTCTCTATCTTCTTTAGAGGATAAATCGACTACTAAATAGTTAGCACTACAACCTAATTCACTTAAGGATTCAGCTAATGACGCAAGTTTGTCTTCGCTGCGGCTGCATAGAGTAACCTGTGCACCTTCCATCGCAAGCTCAATGGCTATGGCGCGGCCTAAGCCAGTGCTGGCGCCAAAAATAAGTGCTTTTTTACCGGTTAAACCTAAGTCCATAAAAACCTCTGCTCTGTATTTATTCATGTATTCTGGTATACGAGTCAGTTTGATTCAATCATAAAGCTAATCGAATTTTTGCGTTGCGCACGCAATTTGTTAGCCTAGCTGGGTGACAAGGCATAATGTATTGCTCTGGTTCATAGTGACTTCATTTAATAAGCTGTACTATGGCCCTAACTCCCCATAACCAAAATAAGCCATCATGGATGTCAACATGTTGATATGGAAATTACGTAATTATATTGCCGATAAATTAAATATTACGGCATTGGCGGGCCGCCATTCAGAACTGCAGTTCTCTGATGATAAGCTAGTTTTTTTACCTGGATGCACGCTGAAAGGTATCCCCCCTGAAAAACGTGAAAACCCCTCTATATTTCTTCATATTCCTAAAACAGCAGGCAGCACTGTCATCGCTATACTGGAAGCCGAGATGATAGAAGCAAAGTCGGCGTATTCGCGAGCGGTAATTCAAGGTTATCGCCCGCCAATTGCTATTATTCCAGGTTGGCAAGGTGCGTGGAGTAATGTCCAAGATCGTCCTGATCGTTATTTTGTAGATGCCGACCTTATTAGTGGGCATTTTCCGTTTGGTGTGCACTCTATTTTGGGCGGCCAATACAATTATTTCACCGTTGTGCGTGAGCCCATTGCTAGAGAGTTATCCACATTTAATTACCTTTACCAAACCGGTGCTATTGAGAAAGATGATGATTTTACCGAGTTTGCTTTACGTATGGTGGATAACCCTCAAGTAAGAATGATTGCTGGAGCTTCATCGATGTCGGGGCCATGTGATGAAGCGATGTATCAGCAAGCAATCCAGAATTTAGAATCGCACTTCAATCTGTATGGGCCATCTGAAAAAACAGACGAAGTCCTCAATGTACTAGTAAGCCTTTATGGCTGGCCGCCCGTGGCATATACCAGCTTCAATATAACGAAGAAGAAAATTGTTGATGTGATAGATGATAAGTTACGTCAGCAGCTTGCTGAAAAGCATCATTTTGATACGCGTTTGCATCATTACGTTTCAGCGCATTGGGAGCAGTTTAAAGCTGAGCATGTTGAAGCAGAGCATAGCCTTAAAGCCGGTGACACGATTATGTTGCTTGATAAGGATTTTCAAAAGACCAAAGGCTATCAAATGGTCGATTATGGCAAAATCAAAGCTTAGTGCTTTGAGCCATTATAGGTATAAAAAATATAGGTATAAAAAAACCGGCAGTTGCCGGTTTTTTTAGGGAGCGTTAACGGGTAGCTTTAGAGCGCTTCAATTTTGCTGTATTGCTCGGTTAATTTGTCGAGTGCTGATTTAGCATCCGCAATTTTCTCCTGCTCTTTCGCAACAACCGCTTCGGGCGCATTTGCCATAAATTTGGCATTGTTTAGCTTACCTTCCACCCGGGCAACATCTTTTCCGAGCTTTTCCATCTCTTTCTTAAGGCGGGCAAGTTCTGCGTCTTTGTCGATTAATCCGGCCATTGGGACTAGCACTTCCATTTCGCCGACTAACTGAGTTGCTGACATAGGCGCTTCGTCACCGGCATTTAACCAAGTGATAGAGCTTAATTTCGCCAGTTTTGTTAAAAACGTACGATTCTCTTCTAGGCGGCGTTGGTCTTCAACGCTGCCATTACTGATGAGGATATCAAGGTTTTTAGCCGGTGAAATATTCATTTCGCCACGGATATTACGGATACCCACGATGACGCCTTTTAACCAGTCAATATCAGACTCAGCTTGTTCATCCCGCTTGCTTAGGTCGGCTACTGGATAAGGCTGAAGCATAATGGTGTCGCCTTCCTTACCCGTTAGCCCCTTCACTTGCTGCCAAATCTCTTCGGTAATGTAAGGCATGATGGGGTGAGCCAAACGCAAAACGACTTCAAGAACACGTACCAAGGTACGACGTGTGCCCCGTTTTGCTTCAATGTTGGCGTTTTCATCCCATAAAACTGGCTTGGATAGCTCGAGGTACCAGTCGCAGTATTCGTTCCAAATAAAGTCATAAAGTGCGGATGATGCTAGATCAAAACGGTACTCATCAAAATAGCGAGTGACATCAGCTTCTAGCACTTGTAGACGGCTTGCAATCCAGCGGTCAGCCAATGACAGCTCGACGGCCTCACCATTGACACCACAATCCTCACCTTGCGTGTTCATCAATACGTAACGGGCGGCATTCCAAATCTTATTACAGAAGTTACGGTAGCCCTCTAAACGTTTCATATCCCAGTTGATATCACGCCCAGTGGTTGCCATTGCTGACAAGGTAAAGCGCAGTGCGTCTGTACCATGCGCAGAGATACCTTCCGGGAATTCTTTTTCGGTACGCTTACCAATTTTCTCAGCCAATTGTGGCTGCATCATATTGCCCGTTCGTTTTTCTAATAATGTAGGCAGGTCGATACCGTCGATCATGTCTAAAGGATCAAGTACGTTACCTTTAGACTTGGACATTTTATCGCCCTGATCATCACGGATAAGGCCGGTAACATAGACCGTCTTGAACGGCACTTGTGGTTTGCCATCTTCGTCTTTCATAAAGTGCATGGTCATCATGATCATGCGAGCAACCCAGAAGAAGATAATATCGAAGCCAGTGACTAAGGTATCGGTTGGATGGAATGTTTTTAAACGCTCGGTGTTTTCTGGCCAACCTAGCGTACCAAATGTCCACAACGCAGAGCTAAACCAGGTATCTAGTACATCGTTGTCTTGGCTTAACTCGGTATCAGCAGGTAAGTTGTATTTTTCACGGGCCGCTTCGGCGCTGTTCGCAACGTATACATTACCTTGGTTATCGTAAAAGGCAGGAATACGGTGCCCCCACCATAATTGACGAGAGATGCACCAATCTTGGATGTCGCGCATCCAAGCGAAATACATATTTTCGTACTGCTTAGGTACAAACTGAATATCACCGTTCTCAACCGCTTCGACAGCTGGCTTGGCTAATGTTTTGGCATCGGCAAACCATTGATCGGTTAGCATCGGTTCAATAACAACGCCACCACGGTCACCATAAGGTACAGTCATGTCATTTTCATCGATTTTGACTAACAAACCAGCTGCTTCAAAATCAGCAACAATGGCTTTACGTGCTGCAAAGCGCTCCATGCCACGGTACTTTTCGGGAATGGTGCCGTCAATGGCATCAGTTACTCGGCCATCAAAGCTAAAGGTTTGGCCTTCATCTCTTATATCAGCGCTAAGAGTCAGTACATTGATCATTGGAAGTTGGTTGCGTTTACCAACCTCGTAGTCATTAAAATCGTGAGCCGGAGTGATTTTTACACAACCTGTGCCTTTTTCCATGTTTGCGTATTCGTCGGCAATAATTGGAATACGGCGCCCAACGAGTGGTAGTTCGACAAATTTGCCAACTAAGTTTGTGTAACGCTCGTCATTTGGGTTAACAGCAACGGCTGTGTCACCCAGCATTGTTTCTGGGCGGGTTGTACCAACCACAATGTAGTTGTCGCCAGCGGCTGTTGTTTCGCCATCCGCGAGAGGGTAACGCAGATACCACATCTTACCTTTGACTTCTTTGTTCTCTACTTCGAGATCAGAAATAGCAGTGTGTAGCTTTGGATCCCAATTAACGAGGCGTTTGCCACGGTAAATTAACCCTTCATCGAACAGTTGAATGAAGACTTCTTGCACTGCATTGTAAAAGCCAGTGTCCATAGTGAAGCGTTCGTTGGCCCAGTCTACTGAGTTGCCTAAGCGACGCATTTGGCTGGTAATTGTGCCACCCGATTCTTCTTTCCATTCCCAAATTTTTTCGATGAAGTTCTCACGGCCTAAATCGTGACGTGTTTCTCCAGTGGTGCCTGCTAGTTTTCGCTCTACCACCATTTGTGTGGCGATACCCGCGTGGTCTGTACCTACTTGCCACAGTGTGTTCTTACCTTTCATACGCTGGTAGCGCACTAAAGAGTCCATAATGGTGTGCTGGAATGCATGACCCATATGAAGGCTGCCCGTAACATTAGGCGGCGGGATCATGACGCAGTAACTATCGCCTTTACCACTGGGTGTAAAGTAGTTGCTGTCTTCCCAGATTTTGTACCAGGATTTCTCGATCTCGTGCGGCTGGTAAGTCTTTTCCATGGTGGCTGTAATCTCTTAGCGAGCGGGTCGCATCAATATCTATAAGCGCAGTTAAGCAGTTGATAAAAACGTGCAACAACGGTAAATAAAGCCCGTTAGTCTGTCTGCTTGTGCATGTTTGTTAAATTAGACCGCAGATTATACCTGCACAGGCCTGTTCACAGAAGGGATGGCGCCAGATTGGTGAGGATAAAGTTTGGAAACTCAGGGGATAACAAAAGAGGGAGCGGTTTAGCTCCCTCTGAGGTGTGGGAATCGGCTTATTGGCCTTCTACGTTGTGGTAAACGTTCTGAACATCATCCAGCTCGTTTAACATGCCCATAAACTTTTCGAACATCGCGATATCGTCTTCGTTATCCAAGGTGGTGGACACTTTGGGAATGAATTGAATTTCGGCTACATCGAAATCAATATCGGGGAAGGCTTCTTCTAACGCTGTTTTTGTAGCGAAAAACTCTGTGTTAGGAGTGAAAACGCTTACTTTGCCGTCTTCAACTTCAACATCAGTAACATCGACATCCGCTTCCATCAGGGCTTCTAGCACGACTTCATCGTCGTCACCATTGAACACGAAAATAGCGTCGTGGTCGAACATGTGTGCGACTGACCCTTGGGTACCAATTTTGGCTTTGCTTTTCGTAAAGCAGTTACGAACGTCTCCAAAGGTGCGGTTTGGGTTATCGGTTAAGCAATCGATAATCACCATGCAGTTACCGGGGCCATAACCCTCGTAGCGCGCTGGAGAGAAATCTTCTCCTGCACCGCCCTGGGCTTTAGCGAGCGCCTTGTCGATAACGTGGCTTGGCACTTGGTCTTTTTTAGCACGTTCAATGAGTGATCGAAGCGATAAGTTTCCGGTAGGGTCTGAACCGCCAGTTTTGGCCGACATATAGATCTCACGACCGTAACGGCTATAAATCTTCGCTTTCATGTCTGATGTTTTTGCCATCGACTCTTTGCGGTTCTGATAGGCCCTGCCCATAGGTGTGCTCCGATAAATAGTGTGTAAACTCTTATAAACTGACAATCTTATAAGACAGTAAGGGCGAAATTTTACCCATGCAAGTTAGAGCTGGGAAGTTATAAAGATGTAAAATTGATGAGTTATGATCGTTTTTCTTAATTTTTTTAAGGTTTCGCGCTAAATGGATATACAGGTGGAGCAAAAACAGGCCATCGAAGCCGCTATTCAACGAGGTGTTGATAGCTATTTTGCACAATGCCATGCTCGGATTCCGTCTTTTATTCGTCAGCATTTTGGGTGGCCGGGTGCGATTGCAACGAATAAGGTGGCGTGGGGTTGGGATTTGTTGCGGGCTCCACTTAATTTATTTTGGGCACCTATCTATGCTTTAGTGTGCTTAATTCGTTTTTTACTGAAGAGTGCGTTTCCTAACCAGCGTGTTGCCGTTTGGTGTGTTAAACAGTTGGCTCGCACGCCTAGCGGGTTGACGACTCAGGTGCAGATCCATATAGCGAACTTGATTAAGCAGGACTTGTTAGGCGGTGATGGGCGGTCAAGGCAATTAGATGATCATATTTTGGCACAGCTACGCGACGTATATCACGAGCAATCCTCACGGGCTGTTAGTGATCAGCAGTTAAATAGCACATTGGAACCACTCATTAGTGAGGCGTTGGATCAATACCAAGTAACACGAACCGCCTCCGCCGATATTACCAATAGTTTGTCTTGTACTTTGTTGGGGGCGTTTACATTTCAGAAATTTACGCCTGGAGGAATGGGGATTGCCTTTATCGTGGCTTCATTAGTCAGTAAGGCCGTTGCTGCTCGTGATTTCATTTTTGGCGAGACACTGGGCACTGTCTATTTTTCAATTTTTCCACCAGAACCTTCACTGGCACTCACAGCCGCAGTGATGGCCATAGTGATGGCAATTTTAGCGGCGTTTGCTGCGCTATCGGGTGTGATTATTGATCCGGTACAGGCCGTTACCGGTTTGCACCAACGCCGTTTGGTAAAGATGCTGGATGATTTGAAACACGATTTGCTGAACGAGACTCAGGGGAGCTTTAGACCTAAAGATCAGTTTGTTGCTCGCTTAATGGACAGCTTTGACATGATTAAGTCGAGCCTGCTGTAGGCGTGTAAATACGGCGGCGATGTCTGGTTAAGATCGGTTTCTCATGTCATGCATATTGGGTTTGGTACCATCTTGTTGGTAACTTTTATAGCGCTGGCGGGTTTGTTCTAATATATCGTCTTGCTGAATAACAATCTCAGTGACACGTTTAAATTGAGCGGTTTCGGCGGGGTAGTGAGAGGATAGGTTCACCAATACATCGGGCTGTTTCGGTAAGTGACTGGTTTCCCAGCCTAACTGGATGGGAGCATGACTCTCAGTCGTATCATTCGACACATGGCTGGGGAGGAAAGTTTCCGGTCCAGCATGCCATAAGCGTTCGCTAATGGTCTCGGCTTGCTGCCGGGAGTCCGTTAAAACATACAGTTGGTGCCCTGCGCCAATAGCGCGAGTCGCGAGTTTACCTAAAAAACGATAGCGGCTCTCTTCATCAGCAGCTGGTAAAATATAAAAGTCAGCTTGCGCCATTGTTGTCTCTGTAAAATCGGTTTTACTGGAAATAGTAACGGTTCCTGACGCTTTAGACGCGGTAGGAACCGTTAAAATTAATGATGATTAGTGCGCGTGATCGTGCTCATCATCGTCGGCTACTTCTTCAGCCGCTTGGTTAAGCAGGTATTGGCTTAGCAAAGGAACGCAACGGCCGGTCGCGCCTTTATCTTTGCCGCCACTGTTCCAAGCGATGCCCGCTATATCCAAATGTGCCCAACGATAGGCTTTAGTGAAGCGCGACAAGAAGCAGGCTGCCGTAATCGTACCTGCACCGCCAGTACCTATGTTGGCGATGTCTGCAAAATTGCTATCCAGTTGTTCTTGGTAGTCATCCCACAAAGGTAAGCGCCATGTACGATCGTCTGCATAATCGCCCGCTAAGGTTAGCTCGGCAGCGAGTTCGTCATCATTGGTTAATAGCCCTGAAGCAACATTACCTAAGGCCACGATGCAAGCGCCGGTGAGTGTAGCGATATCAACCACGGTTTTAGGGTTGAAACGCTCGACATAGCTCAGTGCATCACATAAAACTAATCGACCTTCGGCATCAGTATTGAGGATCTCAATAGTCTGGCCTGACATTGAGGTGACAATGTCGCCTGGTTTGGTCGCATTACTGCTTGGCATGTTTTCAGCCGATGCGATGACACCAATAATGTTAATGGGTAGTTCCATCTCAGCCACAGCATTCATCGTACCCATTACGGATGCAGCGCCGCACATGTCGTACTTCATCTCATCCATTTTAGCGCCAGGTTTGAGCGAAATACCGCCCGTGTCGAAGGTGATACCTTTACCGACTAAAACGTGAGGTTGCATGTCTGCATCGCCACCGTTGTACTTTACAACTATCAAGCGAGATGGCTCATCACTGCCACGGCCTACCGATAGCAATGATCCCATACCGAGCTGTTCCATCGCGTCTTCGTCTAGAATTTCGCAGGTAACAGAGTCGTATTGGTTAGCGAGCTCAATGGCCTGTTGTGCTAAGTATGAAGGCGTACATACATTACCCGGTAAGTTGCCTAAGTCGCGGGCAACATTCATCCCGTTTGCGATAGCAGTGGCGTCAACTAATGCACCTTCGCCTTCTTCAGTAACATCGTCTGCTAAGTGAATTTCAAAACGTGCAATGACATAAGGGTCGGCTTTTTTGCTTTTGGTTTGGTCGTATTGGTATAGCTCAGCGGTAGCAACTTGAGCAATTTGGCGCACCTGACGGTAGGTGTCATCTTGCTCTGAAATGAGCCCGTCTAGCGCTACTGTAATGCCTGTTAAGCTAAGGCTTTTCACCGTGGCTAAAATGGCTTTGATGATTTTCTTTTGGTTGCGGTCGTGACGCTCGTCCGCTTTACCTAAACCTACTAGTAAGACGCGCTTAGCCGTTACACCATCAATTTTTTGCAGTAACAATGTTTCTGCTGTTTTTCCTTTAATGTCGCCTGCCGCTGTGAGTGCGCTAATAAAGCCATGAGAGGCTTGATCGGCTGCCGCTGCTGAAGGAGATAGCTGTGCATCCGCTTCGATACCAATAACTAAACATTCGGTTTCTAGTGAGACTACTGAACCGTTAACAATTTCAAAATCCATGATCGCTCCAAACAAGACTTTACACCGGCTTTGAGTGATAATGCCGTCCTAAGTTTCAGGCAAAATCGGTTGCTTGGCACTATAAACTATTTCGCGTTTTGTTTCACAAACCCTTTACCTGACTGGCATTTTGTTTTGATTATTTTTCGTTATCTATCTCGTCAGATTTTAATGAGCACCTTAGCGGTTACCGCCGTGCTTACGTTGGTCATTGTCAGTGGCCGTTTAATTAAGTTTTTAACCTATGCCGCAGCTGGAGAATTGTCGCCTGAGTTTGTGTTGCAGTCGGTCGCTTATCGAGTACCGGGCATGCTCATGCTTATCTTGCCATTGGGCTTATTTTTGGGGGTGTTGCTTGCTTATGGGCGTATGTACCTCGAAAGTGAGATGGTCGTTTTACAGGCAGGAGGGGTTAGCCCTAAACGTTTGACTGGTTATGCATTAGGGGCCGCATTCGGGGTTGCTGTGCTGGTAGCCTTTTTGGGGATGTATGGTTCACCTTATGCATGGAAACAAATGGACATTCTTTATCAAAAGCAGAGTGAGGCCAGTGAGCTAGATATGCTCAGCGCAGGGCGCTTTCAGAACTTTTCCGGTAGCCATCGAACGATTTATACCAGTGGAGCGGAAAGTAGTGACGCACTGGGTTTGATTTTTGTGTCTGAAAGCGATGAGAAAACAGGGCAAATTAGTGTGGTGATGGCTGATTCCGGTCGTAAAGTGGATGAGCAAAATAGCGATTTGCGCTATATAGTGTTAGAGGATGGTGTTCGTTATGAGGGGGTGCCAGGACAAGCGAACTATCAAGCTGTTAGCTTTGATGAGTATGGTTTCCAATTACCTCCGTCTAATTTGCGTCGACGCAGTGCCGATGTTAATGCGCTGACCATAACCGAGTTGTTGGCCGTTGATTCTGTTAAACATAAAGCCGAAATTCAATGGCTCCTGTCACTGCCGTTTTTGGTGCTTATCATAACTATGATCGCAGTCCCAATGGCTAAAACAAACCCTAGGCAGGGTCGTTACGCGAAACTCGTGCCTTCTATCTTGCTATATATGTTGTATCTCACGTTACTCACGTCGGCGAAAGGTAAAATGGAGGACGGGGACTTGCCGTTATTTACCCTGTGGCTTATTCATGCCGCATTTTTATCACTGGCGTTATCGATGTTGTTTGCAGGTCATTTTTGGGAGAGTTTGATGAACCGTTTGCCCTCGATGCCTTCTTTTAAGCGGAGTAAGTCTTAATGTTTACACGCTTAGATCGTTATGTCGCTGCGCAAGTGCTCTCTGCTGTCTTCGTCATTTTATTAGTGGTGGTTGGTTTAGATATTATTTTTGAGTTTGTTGATCAGACTGAGGACTTAAACGATACCTATCAAATCGGTGATTTACTCTATTATTTGGGCTTGCGAATCCCGAGCCAGCTTTATGAATTTATGCCCTTAGCTAGTTTGATTGGGGCCTTGGTTGGTTTAGGCATGTTAGCTAGCCATAGCGAGTTAACGGTCATGAGGGCCGCGGGTATATCAATTAGTCGGATTGTTATTTCCGTCTTAAAGCCTGCTTTATTACTGGCAGTGGCTGCGTTGCTTTTGGGAGAGTTTGTTGTACCTAAAACCGAGCAAATAGCAGAAAGCTCCCGAGCTTTAGCGCAATCAGGTGGTAAGGCGTTGCAGTCAAAACACGGTATTTGGCATCGTCAAGATAATCAGTTTATCCATATCAATGCGGTTGATTTAGAAGGGACGATTTTTGGTATTACTCGGTTTGATTTTGATGAGAGTAATCGACTGATTAGTACCAGCTTTGCTGAACAAGGTCGCTTTACAGGTGATGGGTGGGATCTTAAAAATATTCAGCGTACGCGGTTATTTGAGGATCATACAGAGGTTGACGAGCAGTTAACCGAACATTGGGTATCAGGACTTACGCCCACATTGTTGTCGGTAATCGTCGTCGAGCCTGTGGATTTATCCATCAGTGGATTATGGGCGTATACCCGTTATTTGGGTGAGCAAGGTCTAAATGCGACACAGTATAAACTGGCCTTGTGGAGTAAAGTGCTCCAGCCTGCAGGAATTTTAGCGCTTGTATTGGTTGCGATCTCGTTTGTTTTTGGCCCTTTACGCAGTGTAACTGTTGGGCAAAGGGTGATTGCCGGCGTGGTGGTCGGGTTAATCTTTAAGTTTTCGCAAGACCTGTTATCTCCGGCAAGCGCAATCTTAGGGTTTACACCACTGCTTGCTTCGTTAATCCCCATTTTAATTTGCTTTGCGGTGGGGCTGCTATTGCTGCGCAGGGCTAGCTAGCGCAGGAGCTAGCATGCTTGTTTATTTAGGTTGTTTTTTAGTATCGCGCTTGGGTAAAACAACAACGCGGGTATCTGAAAAACGATCATGCCAGGTAAGGCGTTCGTCATTGAGTAGCATCGTCCAATAGCCTGCGCCAAAACACGCAATAGAGAATAATGAGCTAAAGAAGCGAATTAATGATTGCGTCCAATTTAGGGTGTAGCCATCAACCGTTTGAACGCGTAATCGCCATGCCATCATACCGATGGTTTGCCCGGAGCGCGTCCAAAAATATGCGTTAAATAAGAAGATGGTTAAAAACAAAGATGTATTGTAAAACGGGCCAGAAACGGCTTCTCCGTTGTTAAACACAATCCACAAAGCGCTTACGCAGAAGAGTAAGCCTATCAGAACTAACAAATCGTAAATCAGAGCAGCAAATCGTTTAGCTAGTGAGGCTTGTTGAGTGCCTGTTTGGTCTAATTGGCGCGGCATGACTTTATCCGTTACATCAAAACGGCGATCTATTACATCGCCGTTTGTGGGAGACTGCCAATCATTAGGAGGCTCCGTGTTTATTTTTTACAGCTAGATATCCCAAAAGGAATATATAGCGGACACCAGCCCAGTATAGCGGTAACTATAGGAACAACTCCAATAACACCGAACCACGAGTTGAAATAAACACCGGCGGCAATAATGCATAAGCCAATGATAATCCGGGCGATCTTGTCTGCTTTACCAACATTACATTTCATTGCGATTTCCTCTGCAAATGATGTGTTAAAGAAACAAAAACTCGTGGCGGTGGTACCGGGTTACTTGAACGGTTTAACGTAGTCTTCTGCGTATTCACTGGCCAACGAGTTAGCTTCAGCCATTTGCGAGTCTTTAAGCTTCATTAATAAGCGGCTCTCAATAGCTTTGGCTGTGCGGTTGCCAAGCTCTGATGCATTATGCATCCAGGCGTAGGCAATAATATCTTGTTCGTGGCTAGTGTCTGAACCATAGCCATTTGAATATAGAGTACCTAGGTAGAACATAGAATCAGTATGGCCTTGGCGTGCGGCAATACGATACCAGCGTTCGGCTTCCTCAAAGTTTTGTTCTACGCCTGTACCAAAGTTATAACTGCGGCCTAAGTTGTGTTGCGCAACAATTAGGCCTTGCTCAGCGGCTTTTTTATACAATTCAAATGCTTTTACGCCATCGCGTTTAGCGCCATATCCAAATTCATACATCTCACCGGCTCTGTTTTGAGCTGACGGATTTCCCGCTTCCAGTTGCGGCGCTAAGCCTGCTAATTCGATGCGGTAGGCTTTGTTTTTGAGTGCGCGCAAACTATTAACACTACCAATATGACCCACACGAGCACCGCGGTCGTATAGCTTTTCGGCTAAAGCGATATCTTGATCTACACCCCAGCCGTTTTCGTAAAGCTGGCCCATCAGGTTAAGTGCATCGGTGTTGCCTTCTTTAACAAGTGGCTGTAACTCGCTAATGGCGGTTGCGTAATCACGCGATTCGATGGCTTTTTCCGCCGTAGAAATATCGGCAGCCATACTTGAAATGGACTGTAATCCCATCACTAGGCCTAAAATGCCTAATAACACCTTTCTGTTCATGTCAGGTTCTACCTTACAATTTGTCTGGGTATAAAGAGCGTCAGTATACATAAGCTACTTTATGGTAGAAATGACACCTTAGTGAGTGGCTACCAAGGTGTCATTAATTAGATCGTGCTAATATATCGAAATGGTTCTAAAAAGCCATCTCGTTTTTGTATTACTAGCCGGAATATTGATGTCGATTAATCTTTTCTTAATCTTTTCGCTGCGGGCTTAGTAGCTCAATCATGTATCCGTCAGGGTCTTTAACGAATGCGAGGATTGTACCTGAGCTGCTATTTTTCATTGGACCGGCTTCTCGGACCACATCACCACCGCGGGCCTTTATGGCATCGCATGCTTGGTAAACATCATCCACTTCAATAGCGATGTGCCCGTAAGCGTTACCAAGGTCGTAGTTGTCGGTATCCCAGTTGTGAGTGAGCTCTAAGGCAGCTTCTTGTGATTCGGGACCAAAGCTAACAAAGGCCAGAGTAAAGCGCCCTTCTGGGTAATCGTTTTTTCGTAGCAGTGTCATGCCCAGCACTTCTGTGTAGAAAGCGATGGATTTCTCCAGATCAGTCACGCGAAGCATGGTGTGAAGTATGCGCATTATTGGTTCCTGTCAATAAATTGTTATAAAGGGCTATACATGTTTGCTGAAAACTCAATAGCGTGCTTAAGTATAACCAAGTACACGTTAAAGATGTGCACAAGAGGGAGTAACAACACTATGTTTCAGGATATGAGTAAAAAAATGACCGAATCAATGGGGCCGTTCAAAGCATTAATCGATGTGCAAACCAAGATGTTAGAAGAGCTAACGCGACATCAAATGGATTGTACGAACTCATGTATAGAAGCGACCATTCAGCAAACCAAAGAGCTAACTAAGTGCCAAACGCCGAGCGACTTAGTCACCTTGCAGCAGGCCTATGCAAAGGAACTAGAGGAAACTCTAAATAGCGCCAGCGCCCATAATATGAAAGCTTTACAAGAAGCGCGTGAAGAAATCGAAAAAATCACAGCTGAAAGTTTTGATGGATTTATGCCAAAGTAACTCATGGTTCATACGATCTATTCAATAAAAAAGCAGTTTCTTAAGCTGCTTTTTTTGTGTCTATAATAGGTCTAATTGTCATGTTAATTACGTTAATGACAGGAACCTTGTAAAAGGAAATTAGTCATATTACTAATGTAGGTTTTCTTGTTGTATTGCGAGCACGGCAAGAAAAAAACTGATCCACGTTGATCGCTTCGCCATTGTTGGCTTACAGATGAGCTAACTCTGATAAGAGAGCGACATTTTTTATTAACGACATAAAGGAAGACCGTGATGATGAAAAAGCCGCTACTAACCGTTGCAGCCGCCCTGTTGCTGAGCACGACGACGCTTTCATTTGCAGATGATGTTGAGGACGCAATTGAGTACCGTCAAAGTATCTTTAAAGCGATCAAATACCACTTTGGCCCAATGGCCGGCATGATTCGTGGCAAAATTGATTACGATCCCGCCGCTTTTACATTGCATGCCGAGCGAGTCGCTGAATTGGCTAAGATGCCGGGTGATGGTTTTATCCCAGGTTCGGATAAAGGTGACACAGAAGCTAAAGCTTCTATTTGGGATAATAAAGGTGAGTTTGATGAGCATTTGGCTGCATTGGCTGAAAATACATCGGCTTTATTAGACGTCTCTAAAACGGGGGATTTAGATCAGATCAAACCCGCTTTTGGTGAAGTAGGTAAGACCTGCAAAGGTTGCCATGACGAATTCCGAGAAGAGTAAGCCCATTACGGAGCTACTAACCTCATAAAAAAACGGGCTTTAGCCCGTTTTTTTATAAACATAATATAATTAAAAGCACTTAGCCTAATTGCAGCAGACTATATATAGCCGCAAACGCGATGATGGCCGTAATACCAATCCGTATAAATGGCTCTTTAATCGAAATAGCATGGGGGTCATGCGTGACTTTGTTGCCTGTGAACATGGCTTTGATCAGCTTGTCTCGTTTAAAAACAGCATGAATTAACACAGCAAATACGTGCGCGCCGATACACGCTAAAAGTATATTAAAGTTAAGTTTGTGGATCCTAGTTAGAATGTCTGCAATGTCGCTTGGGATGAGAGCATACAAAGGGCCTTCAGTAAAAATATCATCCGTCGCAAAAAGCCCCGTTGACGCTTGAATCAAGACTAGCAGCAATAAGATAAATACCATCCATGAACCTAGCGGGTTATGGCTCAGGTAGTGCTTTTCTCGGCCTACTAAAAAAAGCGCAGCGTATTTCATTGTTACAAAAGGGCCGGTTAAAAATGCCCCAAAGCGTGCATATTTACTACCAATAAAGCCCCAGATGACACGGTAGGTCACTAAGCCCAGCATTAGATAGCCAACGTACATATGCCACGTCATGATATTGCCGCCAGTTTCACCCGAATACCACAAAAAGCCTATACCGAGCACTAACATCCAGTGCATTAAACGCACAGAAATATCCCACACCTTTATGGTGCGTTCTGGCTGAGGTTTGGAGAATGTCTCTGTGTCGGCTACAGTTTTTTTAGTGCGCACCTCTGCGGTTAAAGGTGCTGTTTGCGGTTCTTGCGAGTTATGTGTCATGTTAGCGGCACTCCGTTGTCTCATGAACGGCCATAATTGAGCCCCATTGTAGTTCGTTGTTTAAATAATAACGCTAACCTAGGGGATTCTAGGGCATAAGATACTGTAAACGTCTGCGAGTGCAAGTGACTCTGACTTTTGCCCTTCATTCGTTTGATGTCGCGCGTTAGTTGATCAAATATTGGCAGCTATCGGGTTAATTAGGGGTTAATTTTAAGGACGAGTGCGGATTCTTTTCACAATGATTTAAAGCCGCGCCCGGATCGGTTAAAATATGTGCCCTTTTGAATTCGGCGAGTGTTGAGCAGAGCAATGGAAGTCAATCCAATTATCCTAAACCTTAAAGATATCGGTGAGCGCACCCAAGCGTTGTACACCTATCTGGACTATCCAGGCAAAAAAGAGCGTCTGGAAGAGGTTGAGCGTGAGCTAGAAGATCCAACGGTGTGGAATGATCCAGAGAATGCTCAAAAATTGGGTAAAGAACGCTCAGCACTAGAACTCGTGGTTAAAACCCTTGATGAGCTAAAAACAGGTGCCGTCGATACACGAGAGCTATTGGATATGGCTGTTGAAGAAAACGACGAAGACACCGTTGAGGAAGTCGAAGCCGAAGTTGACGCGCTCATGGCAAAGTTAACAACGCTTGAGTTTCGTCGGATGTTCTCCGGCGAAAATGATCAGAATAATGCGTTTTTGGACATACAGTCTGGTTCAGGCGGTACAGAAGCCCAGGACTGGGCCAATATGGTGTTACGCATGTTTTTGCGCTGGGGCGAAGATAAAGGCTTTAAAACAGAGCTTATTGAAGTCTCTGATGGTGAAGTGGCCGGTATCAAGTCGGCGACAATCAGCTTCCAGGGTGAGTATGCATTTGGCTGGCTACGTACTGAAACAGGGGTTCACCGTCTAGTGCGTAAATCACCTTTTGACTCGGGTGGCCGCCGCCATACCTCGTTCTGTTCTGTTTTTGTGTCGCCGGAAATCGACGACAACGTTGATATCGATATCAACCCAGCCGATTTGCGTATTGATGTATATCGAGCCTCGGGTGCGGGTGGTCAGCACGTAAACCGAACAGAATCTGCTGTGCGTATTACCCATGCGCCTTCAGGCATAGTCGTACAGAGTCAGAGCCAGCGCTCGCAGCACCAAAACAAAGACACTTGTATGAAACAATTGCGTGCCAAGCTTTACGAAATGGAAATGCTTAAACGCAGTGCAGCTGCACAAGAATTGGAAGACTCTAAAGCTGATATAGGATGGGGCAGCCAAATCCGTTCTTATGTGTTAGATGACCAACGTATTAAAGATTTACGTACCGGTGTGCAAACTTCTAACTGCGATAAAGTGCTAGATGGCGATTTAGACCAGTTTATAGAAGCAAGTTTGAAAGCCGGACTTTAAATACCAACGAAAGCGCTTAGCGCTCATGGCTCGTATAAGGGCTCTGGTTGCAGAGTGGTTCCTTAGCGGCGCTGATACTTTGAATAATGAAAGGTTCTTAATTGATGTCTGATAACACTCAGAAACAAGATGAAAATCGCTTGATAGCAGAGCGCCGCGAAAAACTTAACGCGTTGCGCGAAGCGGGTAATGCATTCCCTAACCAGTTTCGTCGTGATAGTTACGCACAAGATTTGCAAGACCAATATGGCGACAAGACAAAGGAAGAGTTAGCCGAGGCGGGCATCAAGGTCAGTGTAGCGGGTCGGATCATGTTGAACCGCGGTGCCTTTATGGTATTGCAAGATATGACGGGTCGTATTCAGCTGTATGTCAATAAAGAGTCTCGTCCTTTCGCGAAAAGCTTGGACCTAGGCGATATCGTTGGCGTGACTGGCGTATTACATAAATCAGGTAAGGGTGACCTGTACGTTGATTTAGGTGAGTATCAACTGCTCACTAAAAACTTACGCCCATTGCCAGAAAAGCACAAAGGCTTAACTGATACAGAGCAGCGCTACCGTCAGCGTTATGTTGATTTGATCACCAATGACGATTCTCGCCGAGTGTTTGAAATACGTTCAAAAATGGTAGCCGGTATCCGTAGTTATTTGGCTGATCGCCGCTTTGTTGAAGCCGAAACACCAATGTTACAGGTGATTCCAGGTGGTGCAACCGCGCGCCCATTCGTTACGCACCATAATGCATTAGACATGGATATGTACTTGCGTATAGCGCCTGAGCTTTATTTGAAACGTTTGGTCGTTGGTGGTTTTGAGCGTGTTTTTGAGATTAACCGTAACTTCCGAAATGAAGGTTTGTCGACGCGCCATAATCCAGAATTCACAATGCTTGAGTTTTACCAAGCCTATGCGGATTACAAAGATTTAATGGACCTAACCGAAGACATGCTGCGTACATTGGCGATTGATGTATTGGGTTCAACGACGCTTACCTACCAAGGTAGCGAATTCGATTTAGGTCAGCCGTTTGCTCGTATTAGCGTGTACGACTCAATCTTGAAATACAACCCGGAGCTAAAACCTGCTGACCTAGATACACTCGACGCCGCACGCGCGACAGCCGAGAAGCTTGGTATCCACATAAAAGATAGTTTTGGGCTTGGTAAGGTTCAAATTGAAATCTTTGAAGAAACTGTTGAGCATTTGTTACAACAGCCAACATTTATTACTGAGTACCCAGCGGAAGTGTCTCCATTGGCGCGCCGAAATGACGATAATGATTTTATTACGGATCGTTTCGAGTTCTTCATGGGTGGTCGAGAAGTTGCAAACGGTTTCTCGGAGTTAAACGACTCTGAAGACCAAGCTGAGCGCTTCCGCCAGCAAGTCCTTGATAAGGATGCCGGTGATGATGAGGCGATGCACTATGATGCAGACTACATCAACGCACTTGAATACGGTTTGCCACCAACGGCAGGCGAAGGTATTGGCATAGATCGACTGGTCATGTTCTTTGCAGATTGCGATTCAATCCGTGATGTTTTGTTGTTCCCAGCGATGCGCCCTCTAGCAGCAAAATAACCCAGATTCAGTTTGCTACATGCGTTAAAAAAGCCGCTCTTAGAGCGGCTTTTTTGTAGGTGAACAAGCGTCTTCTGATGGGCAGCCAATTGGCGTGCCTTGATCTGCTACGTAGGCTTGTCGGCTGTTGTTTTATCCGTCAGGTCGTTAACTTCATAATCGTCCGGGCGATCATTAATATCCATTGATATATTGTCATCCAAGTTATCTGAATCGTGCAAAATATCCACAACATCAGAAGCCATTTCAGGTACTGTTTCCACGACGGCAGCCGCAATATCGTACGCTTGCTCTGGATGATTTTCGGCAAAGTGCGTTACCAGCTCCGTTGCTGACTCATGATATGCTTCTAAATCGGCAGGGCGCATGTCAGAGGTGTCTACAGCCAAGCTTTCTTCCTGTGTTTCGGTATTATCCGGCTCGGTCGCAGGCGCTGGGTTACTCGGGATGTGGTTGATAATAGCCGTGACAATATCAGAAAGCTCATTTGGACGGTGCTCGCTTAGCCACTGGACCAGTTCAGTTGCTTGTTCTGGTGCGTTATCGGCCAGTGCCTCGGCAATTTCTAAGCTAAGCCCTGGAGCGGCCCGGGTGATTGAAGCAAATAAGCGCCCCACATCAATATCGTCAACCTGAGCCAGTGCGGTATAGAGTTCTGCTGCTTTCTCGGGTGAGCTCTGTGTTAATTCTTTCACCATACGAACCGCTGCTCCAGGGTTGCTTTCTGCAATAGTAATGGCAACTTGGGCTTCTAGGCTGTTAGGTGTTTCATCTTCTTGGTGTGGAATACGCGGGTCCAGATCATATAAACCGCTACCGATATCTGTGTGCATAACAAAGCCTTCTTGTTCGCTGATAGGCAGAGATGGTCGAGTACGCATGCGGTAAACAACAAATAATAGCAGCGCTACTTCAAAGGTTGCTAAAAATCCAAAGAGGGCATCATTGCCCCAAATTTCCATCGCTTTTGAAGATGTAATAGGGCCGATGATACTGCCTATGGCGTAAATACTTAACAAGCCTCCCATGGCCGCCGCCATGTCTGATGTGCGCACCCTATCAAAAGTTTCTGAAATACTCATAGGATACAAACAGGAAAACACACCGGTTGAGATGCCTGTGAGTATCATCATTAGCGTAGTCAGGTTGTAATTAGCGGCGAAGGGGATGGCAATCGTCGTTAGGATATTGATAACCAATAGACCAAACAACAGAGTACGCCTGTCTAATCTGTCAGAGAGCATTCCGATTGGTAACTGAAGCAAAAAGGCGCCTAAAACAGCCGAAGCCATAAACACGGATAACATGAAGCCAGAAATACCGTAGCCGCCAGCAAAAACTGGAAGCAGGTTCATGATAGAGCCATAAAGTACACCGCCAAAGCAGCATGTGACGGCACCTAACGGTGATATCTTTAAAATTTGTAATAAAGACATGCCGTGTGTTTCTTGCAACACAGGACCGCTGCGTCGGCTCATTGCTAGTGGAACAAGTCCCATAGTGAGCAGCATAGCCGCTATAGTAAATAGTGTTGAATTGTCAGCAGGGGCTATGTTGAGTAAAAACTGCCCGCAGAAAATAGCGGCCATGATGGTGATTTGGCTGGTAGCTAGCATCCGCCCGCGTGTCTTTTCAGTAGCCGCATGACTCAACCAGCCATCGATGACGGCAAAAGAGCAGGCTATACAAAAGCCCATCAAGCCTCGCATGGCTCCCCAAACCCAAACATTCATCGTTAAACTGCAGGCTAAAATAGCAATAGCGCTAAGAGCAGCCGAAGCGGCGAAGACCCTAATGTAGCCGACTCGGGCGATTAAGCTTCTGCAATAAAGGCCTCCTAAGAGCATGCCAACTGCATACATAGCTAGAACTAGACCTATAACATCCGTTTCAGTACCTTCTATACCCATGCGTACTGGTAATAAAATACCAATCAAGCCGAAGCCCAGCATAAGAATGAAGCAGCTTATGTATAAAGAAACCAAAGGAAGAAGGGTGAGTATCACGAGAGTCCTTTAAATGTTCGTGTGAGAAAAGGTCAGACTAGGGATCTAGTACCTAAGTGTCAATCTATCACAGACAAGTCAAGGAAAGGGTACGATAAAAACAATGTTCACGTTGAAAATTCAGGTATCATTTGAAGGCTAATAATCCTCCGCTAACCCAATCGATAATAAGATAATTGTTATGCCTCCAATAAAGAGAAACCCAAAACAAGCTAGCTTATTTTCAACGTTAGATGAAGGAGCGCCTCTGGCTCTTTTACCCGAGGATGTCAGTCTAGACTTGCCAGCAGGCTGGCAACCTGAGTTATCAAACGAGATTAGCGCACCTTATATGAAGCAATTGTTATCATATCTCGTGGAGCGCAGTCAGCATGCCGTTATTTATCCTGCAGCGCATGATTGGTTACACGCTCTTGAAGTGACGCCTTTATCCGCTGTTAAAGTGGTGATGATTGGTCAAGATCCTTACCACCAGCCTAATCAGGCTCATGGTTTATGCTTTTCTGTAAAACCTGATATTAAGGTCCCGCCTTCCTTAGTTAATATCTATAAAGAGCTATCAACTGATCTAGGTATTGAACCAGCTGCTCACGGTTTTCTCGAATCGTGGGCCAAACAAGGCGTGCTGATGATTAATAGTGTGTTAACGGTAGAAGATTCGACACCCAATGCTCACAAAGATAAGGGCTGGGAGCGCTTTACCGATAAAATAATCGAGATAGTTAACCGTGAATGCACGAATGTTGTTTTTTTGTTGTGGGGGAGTTACGCGCAAAAGAAAGGGGCTTCGATAGATAGAAGTCGGCACTGCGTACTAGAAGCACCTCATCCTTCTCCATTGTCTGCGCACCGTGGATTCTTTGGAAGTCGCCCTTTTAGTCAAGCGAATGCTTATCTAACCTCGCATTCGATAACCCCCATTCAATGGCAGCTGCCAGATTTGTGGAGCAGTTAGGTTGATTTAACTGTGCCGGATTAGTGTTTATTGTTTATCTGAAATGTGGCAGCTATTTTCTGAACAACGTCGTTTATAGCGCCGCTTAGCAAAGCATAAATACAGTCGGTTAAGTAAGGGAGTTATTCTTAAAAAATAGACTAGGCTCGCTAAGTGTCGGTAATAGGGCAGCTTTTTCCAAATACATATAAAAGCGGGCACCCCCTGTAACTGTTTGCCGTCTTCTGAAATAGCGTGGATAATTTGCATGGCCTGAGAGTATTCAATGCCGTATTGCTGCAAAGTTGCGGATGACTGGTGAATATCATCCCACTGTATGCGGTTTGCTTTATCTAGCTTACGGTAATGCGCGATCTCTTTCCTGCATAGCGGGCATCCTCCGTCGTAAAATAAAATCGGTTTATTCATAATCTTTTTTATTGATCAATGACAGCGTGTCGAGGAATTGATTGAAATGACCGCGAGAGCCCGTTTCAACAGAGTACTTGTTGTGAAAAAAGATGCTCACTTCGACGTTGTTGTCTTTTAAGGTAACAGTGTAGCCATCAATGCTGCTATTTGCGCGTATGCCATCCAGAACATAATCGTCACCGATCTTTTCTCCATGCTGAGTGATCTTGAAGAAAGCTTGCAGTGCCGTTTGTATATCTAATTTGAGATCCATAAATCCACCCGTATCAATGACTATTAATACGTATAGACAGTAAAAATGGATGGGTGTGCGGTTTATTTTTGAAGTGAAAGAAGCACCGAACAACACGCACCCGAGAGTGCATGTTGTTAGTAATACGTGCTGGTTATCCTGCAGGGAGTAAGCTGCTAGCGTTTAGCAACAAATAACTCGGGGTCTAGTTCGTAGGGTAATTCGAGTAGGTTAAGAGCTGTGCCGTCAGCGAGACTCAAAGGGTGTTCATCGGCTTGTGATTTAGTAATTACAGCCAGTAAATGAACTTGATGGTCGTTAACCCGTGCGGCACTTAGCACTTGGCCAATGTTTTGTTTGGTTTCCGTGTTAATGGCATCTCCGCTGCTCGGTAGCCCTTGAGTGTCCGCAGAGAGTAAATACATGGGTTTGTTGAGTTTCCCGCGATGCTGTAAGCGAGTGATAATTTCTTGGCCTGTATAACAACCCTTGGCGAAACTCACGCCCTTGAGCGCCTGTAGATTCGTCATTTGTGGAATGTAAGATTCTTGCGTTTTTGCATCGATTTCAGGAATGCCAGCGTCAATTTCTGTTAAAAGCCAGTCGTTAGTTGTGCCTAGTGGCGCTCGATCAGTCAACTTTTTCAAGACGCCTTCGGCTTGCTCTGCTGGCACCCATAGTTCGTACCGGTTACCCGGTTCACTGTCTGCTACCGGCACTTTAACCGCGATTAGGTTGCCTGTTTTTACCATACAGTCGACTTCTAATGGATTGCCTTCGAGCAGCTGTTCAACGAGCGCGTCTGCTCCCGGACCTAATAAACCAAAACCTAACCAGTTCTCGGACTCATCGACGGCTTCGGCTTTAGAGAACATGATGTACTTTTTGAGCGTTTGAAGACCTAGGTCAAAAGCCTCGTGGTTCAGCCGAAGTAGAAAACCGTTATCAACGGCGATTAATCGGTAGAGCGCTATGATGCTGCCTTTGATGGTGCAGTGTGCACCTAACCGGCTACCGTGTTTGCTGACTTCACGCATGTCGCATGTGAGTTGACCTTGCAGAAACTTCTCGGCATCAGGGCCTAGCACCGAAATAACGCGTTGGTGAATAAGCGGCACAATACGTGTTGGGCTATCTGCTTTAGGAACAGCTGAAATGGCTCGTTGGTTATCGGCTAAGGTAATATGATAAGGAGCCAGCAGTGTTGTCCATTGATTCATGACATTATCCTGTAAAGGTTCAGAGCCAGCGTATTGAGCGCTTGCTCTGTAATATATCTAGCAATTAAACGGAACGTGATTCAGACGACGTATCATCCGCAGACAGCGTATTGTTATGCTGGGGCGGTGCTTGGGTGGCATTATTGCTACCCATGTGGCCAATGGACTCTCCCAATTTGACGGGTGATTCTGCTTTGAGCTGTTCTACCCACTCAATTGCTTCAGGTCCGAACAACAGCACTACCGTAGAGCCTAGCTTAAAGCGCCCCATTTCTTCACCTTTCTCGAGGACGATAGGGTCGCTAACTTGAGGTGTAAAATGTGTCAATACCGGTTTTTTGATAGCGGGAGCCTCTTGGCCGCTCCAAACAGTTTCAATACCGGCGACAATCATTGCACCAACTAACACCATAGCCATCGGCCCTACCTCGGTCTCAAATATCGCGACTAACCGCTCATTGCGTGCGAATAATTGATCGACGTTTTCTGCTGTTGTTTGGTTAACAGAAAACAAATCTCCGGGTACGTAAACGGTTTCGATTAAAGTGCCTTTAATCGGCATGTGTACGCGGTGATAATCACGTGGTGATAAATATATGGTGGCAAAGTAACCGTTTTTAAAGGGTGTGGCTAAGTGCTCGTATCCGCCCAGTAAAGTTGATAGCCCATAACCACGTCCTTTGGCTTGAAAAATACGGCCATGATCTATTGAGCCAATTTGACTGATGGCACCATCAGCAGGAGAAACGACACTATTTGCTGAAGAGTCAATTGGACGGGCGTCTTCTTTTAGAGCGCGTGTAAAAAATGCATTGAAAGTAGGGTAGGCGGTAGGCTCTTCGATAAGCGCTTCGCTCATGTTTACTCGGTATTTTTTCGCAAACTGCGTGATAAAGGTATTTTTTATCCACGGTGTTGTAGAGTCAGCAATCTTACCGACTAAACGAGATAATAAATGTTGTGGAACAATATGTTGGAACAGAATAAATAGTTTGGTTTTCAAACCAGTATCTCCAAAATCTTCCGTAGGGTGCCTGAGGCCATAATACCCACAGAAGGTGTTTTATAGATGTTAAATGGGACGTTAGTGGCTTTTTTCGACAGCGCTATTGGGTAGGTTGCCCCACTCAAACCATGAGCCGTCGTAGCACCGCATATCATCAATACCTGCATAGAGGCCTGCGATGTAAGTGAGCCCAGAGCGGCGATGGGTTTGGCAATGCGTCACAATCGGTTTAGTCGTATCCAGCCCGGCTGCTACTATTTGCTGTTTGATGGCATTGGGGGATAGCAAAAGCGCAGGAGCCTCATGGGCGAGAACGTCCGTCCACTCTAACCATTTAGCGGTGGGAATGTGCCCACCTTTACTGGCATTAACTACTTTTGTACCTTGGTATTCATCGAGTGCGCGCGCATCCCAAATGCTGATATCACCTTGTGCGACGTGTTTTTCTATGAAGCTATAATCCGCTAATAGAGGCGTCCCCTGATGACTCACGGTAAGGGATGACGGCACCGGGGTATGCGGAGTTTGTTCAACTGGGAAGCCTTCTAAACGCCACGCATCTAAATGGCCATTCAAAAAAGAGACATTAAATAAGTTGCAACAATGCATGGTCCACACAAAACGACCGGCCCACGGACCTTTTTGGTCATCATACACAACAACGTGTGATGCTTCGGTGATGCCTGCATCGGAGAACAACTCTGATAGTTGAGCGTCGCTGGCTATTTTATTGGGTATTGGAGCTTGTCCACAGAGCATACGTGTAGGTTCAAGACGAATCGCGCCGGGGATGTGGCTGGTTTCGTAATGCGCTTCTGAAGATAGATCAATGACGATCACATGAGGTTGATCAATGACTTTTGATAGTTCGACCGCGTCGATTACCAGTGGCAATTGCATGGCTTGTTCTCATCGTAGACTGGAAAATGATCATAACGATTTGTTGTCCGAGCCTCAATGGTAGCATGAATAGCCTAAGTAAAATTATAGGGCGTGTAAGGCCTTACTAGCCGCTGAGCACAGCAAGCGGAACTGCTGGTGTTGGAAGTCAGTCAAGGCCGATGGATTGTCGCCTCCGTCAGCGTAGATAACAGCTACGGGCTTGTCATCCTTAAAAATTGACATGATGAGTATATCTTGATGCGGCAAAATTTGTGTATATGCCTTCGACATTAAGCGCTCATATTGGGCGCGGTTACTTTGTTTGATCCAGACGCAAACGGGCTTCTCACTGAGCTTTTTAAAGAGCCCTCCCGTGCTAATGTCAATTTCATAGCTAGCCAAGGGATCTGATTTCTCCATTCCAATGGCTTGCGCAGCTTTTACTGTTTGTTTTTTCGTGTTTACTAAGCTCAGTGTGACTCGTTGTAAGCCTAAGCCCTGTGATAATCCTTGTAATAGCCCCCCCAATATATGGGATGGTTTCGTGTAAAGATGGTAGCCATCTCTAAACCTGTCCATGATGATTTTAAACTTGCTGTTATCTAATAATTCATCGGGGCTGGTTGGGTGTGCTCTATAGCGGGTTGCTGGTTGGGTAGGGGCGGGTGGGGCCGTTACCGCCTTAGCGGCCAGCCTTGGTTTCTTAGCTGCAGACTTTTTCACTGCTGGGGCTGTATTGATTAAGGCGCTAAGCTCTTTGTTGGATAACTTATAGTTCCCCATATTATCAGAGGCAATAAGCAGCATTTCAGCCGCAGGCGCTAGCGTGCCTGCTACATGATAATGATGAGATGACGAAATCGTTATCTGGTTCAGCATGGTGCGAGTCTCATCATGATCGCCCCCCAGATAGCAACAAACCGTTTCAGTGGTATCGGCTGGGCGGCTCGTTTGCCATTCACGGCTAACATTCATAGCATACCAGTTGGCCAGTTTAATAATAAAGCTGCGGTCTTGCAGCATGTGACCGATGGCACGATTATCGTCATCGCTGATCTCGCTATTGCCTACAGTGCGTTCGCGAAACTTAGCCAGTAATGCACGAGAAGGGGATGTGTTTGGGTCCTGCGCTTGACAGATTACGTCGGAAAACCCCCATTCAGTAGAGAGTCCATGTGAGATGTCTTGCATGGTGCAGCCTAAGATTTTCTTTTCGGCGGCTACAGGGTCGCTCCCTTTTTCATTAATTAGGATATGTACTTCATGCATGTGTAAAGGGGCGTGTAGCCATAAAGACCATAAGCCAACCCCGTAAAACAGACTGGCTAAGAAGGTCTCATCGACAAAGGGCTGGTTTTTACGGCGCATCCAGCGTTCTGCGTGGAAAGCAGCCAGATGACTATTAGCAATAGCGCGGAAATAAAGCTGTTGTTGGATACTGTTTGGGCTGACTTTAACGGGTTTTAGCCGGTTAGCTAGCTGCTCTATAGGGTCCATACCCAGTGAGGAAACCGCATGTTCAACGCTCGTGATTACTGAATCGCGCTTAGCTGCTTTGTGCGCTTGTTGGGCAGCGCGTACAAAAATAAGGCTTAAAATAGGGTCGCTTTTAATTAAAGCGGTGAGTTGGCTGATCATGGTGTTATCATTTTGCACGAGAAGCCGCAAACGCTTTAAGCTGCTTGCTCTGACAGGAAAAGGCTTATCCTTAAGAAAGCTAATCCATGCTTCAGGCCCAAAAAGTTCGTCACTTTTGGTCTGAAAATCGCCTGACTTTTCCTGTTGTTCCATGAACTCTCACTGTCGCCTATTGATTAATTATTAGGACTCTCCAGTAAAGACGTAAGAATACGCTGGTAGCTATCCATACGGGAGGCACTAATGTCACCGCGTTCGATAGCTTCCAGTATAGCGCAACCTGGCTCATGCTCATGTTTACAGTCTCGAAACTTGCAATAGCCCATAAAAGGTTTGAACTCGACAAAGCCTTCTATCAACTTTTCTGGTTCGAGATGCCAGAGTGCAAACTCACGAATCCCAGGGGAGTCGATTAAGTCACCACCGGCTGGGAAATGAAATAGCCTAGCCGTTGTGGTGGTGTGACGGCCTTTACGCGATTGTTCGGACAGCCCGCCTACTTTTATATCGACACCCGGCAGCAATACATTAATTAAAGATGATTTTCCGACGCCAGATTGCCCTACAAAAACGCTGGTACGATCTTTTAATTCAGCTTTAAGCTCAGCTAAGCCGTCATCATGGCTGGTCGATGCGAGTAGCACTTCATAGCCAATCGCTCGATAACGCTCGACAAGTTGGGTGATCTCATCTTGGTTTTTTTCAGTAATTAGGTCTGATTTGTTGAGAAGTAAAACCGGTTTAATATTGCTTAGCTCAGAGGCAACTAGGTATCGATCGATCAAGTTGGCGAAAGGCTGTGGCTCAACGGCAAAAGTGATGACTATTTGGTCAATATTGGCGGCAACCGGTTTCAATTCGCCATGATTAGTTGGGCGAATGAGTTCACTGTCACGTGCTAATGCCGCCACAACAACACCGTATTCTGTGCCTTTGCGCCAGATAATGCGGTCGCCTGTGACCAGTTGGCCTAAGTGGGTACGCAAGTGGCAGCGGAAAATAGTGCCTGCGGCTTCTCCTTCGGTAGCCTCTACGTCGACCTGTTTACCAAAATGAGAGATGATTAATCCTGGCTGCTCAGGTCCAAGCTCTCCACCGCTTAATGCTTGTTCTAGGCGGTCATCTTTTTTGGAGGCGCGGTCGGTGCGCTCTTTTTGAATTTTTTCAATTCGCCACGCCTGACGGCGGGTAACTTTGCGTTTTGACATTAAAAATAACTACCTAAGTTCGATCGCGGGCTTTTCGCTTCGTGGTATTCTATACCGAAGCAATAAAATATGCGCCACGAACCGGAAGATCACGTCAAAATCAGTCGGTTATGCAGAATAAGAGGACACGTAATGTCACGTAAAACAAATCTGATCTGGTTAGATCTCGAAATGACAGGCTTAGAGCCTGAAACAGACTATATTATTGAGATGGCGACGATCGTTACTGATGCTGATTTGAATATCATCGCGCAAGGCCCTTCATTAGTGATACATCAACCCGACGATATTCTTGATAACATGAATGAGTGGTGTATTAATCAGCACGGAAAAACAGGGCTGACCCAACGGGTACGTGAGAGTCAGCTATCGGAACGCGAAGCCGAGCAACAAACCATCGCTTTTATTGCTGATTATGTAGATCAAGGGGCTTCTCCTATGTGCGGTAACAGCATTGGTCAGGACCGTCGTTTTTTGCACCGTTACATGCCAGAACTCGAGGCTTACTTCCATTATCGCAATTTGGACGTTAGCTCTATTAAAGAGTTAGCACGTCGCTGGAAGCCAGAGGTGCTAACGGGCTTTACGAAGCAAGGGACGCATTTGGCGTTAGATGATATCCGAGACTCAATCGCAGAATTACAGCATTATCGCGAAAACTTCTTCAACGTATAAATATTCGTTTTCCTCATCGAAAAGAGGATTACACTGACATAAAACTATCTTACACTCGCAACACTTTAGAGGGCGGCTGGCTTTAGGTAGCGAGTGTCGGTTCCATCATTAATGAAAGGGTCAAATTATGCGTTTCCATTTTCCGATCGTCATTATCGATGAAGATTTTCGTACTGAGAACACCAGTGGGTCAGGGATTCGCCAGCTAGCTGACGCCATCTCAAAAGAAGGTGTTGAAGTAGAAGGTTATACCAGTTACGGCGATTTGACCTCGTTTGCTCAGCAACAGAGCCGCGCAGCTGGCTTTATTTTGTCGATTGATGATCACGATTTTGAAACCGATGACCAAGGTATACGTTCGTTAGAAGAGCTTCGCGCATTTGTGGGTGAAATTCGCCGTAGGAACCAAGAGATTCCGATTTATTTATACGGTGAAACCCGCACTTCCCGTCATATGCCTAACGACATTTTGCGAGAGCTGCATGGCTTTATCCACATGCACGAAGACACCCCAGAGTTTGTGGCGCGCCATATTATTCGTGAGTCTAAGTCGTATTTAGCAACGTTAGCCCCACCTTTTTTCCGAGCGTTAACAGATTACGCGCAAGACGGGTCCTATAGTTGGCACTGCCCAGGGCATTCGGGCGGCGTGGCATTTTTGAAATCGCCAGTAGGTCAAATGTTCCATCAGTTTTTTGGCGAGAACATGTTACGTGCCGATGTGTGTAATGCGGTGGATGAGTTAGGCCAGTTACTTGATCACACAGGCCCTGTGGCTGCCTCTGAGCGTAATGCAGCACGTATTTTTAATGCGGATCACCTGTTTTTTGTGACCAATGGTACATCGACTTCTAACAAGATTGTTTGGAACTCCACGGTGGCGCCGGGCGATATTGTTGTTGTTGACCGTAACTGTCACAAGTCAATTTTGCACGCCATTATGATGACGGGTGCGGTACCTATCTTCCTAATGCCAACTCGTAACCATTACGGCATTATAGGGCCTATCCCGCGTAGCGAGTTTGAGCCTGCGAACATCCGTAAGAAGATGCTAGCGAATCCGTTCTGTCGTAAAAAATTAGAAGAAAATCCAGATATTAAACCGCGTGTGTTGACCATTACCCAGTCTACCTATGATGGCGTTTTATATAATGTCGAGGAAATCAAAGACTTGCTTGATGGTGAGATCGAAACCTTGCACTTTGATGAAGCCTGGTTACCACATGCGGCGTTCCATGATTTCTATGGCGATTATCACGCAATAGGGGAAGGCCGACCTCGCTGCGATGAGTCCATGGTTTTTGCTACTCAATCGACTCATAAATTGCTAGCGGGTTTGTCTCAGGCTTCTCAGATATTAGTTCAAGATGCCAATACGAATAAATTAGACCGCGACATCTTTAATGAAGCGTATTTAATGCATACGTCTACTAGCCCGCAGTACGCGATTATTGCGTCTTGTGATGTGGCTGCCGCGATGATGGAAGAGCCCGGTGGTACTGCTTTGGTGGAAGAGTCCTTAGATGAGGCGCTTGAGTTTCGTCGTGCTATGCGCAAAGTGGATGAAGAATATGAAGAAGATTGGTGGTTCTCAGTATGGGGCCCAGACGACTTAACCAGTGAAGGTCTAGATGAGCGTGATGCGTGGATGCTCAAGCCAGGCGAGAGCTGGCATGGTTTTGGCGACGTTGCCGAAGGCTTTAATTTGCTCGACCCTATTAAAGCGACCATCTTAACACCGGGCTTGAATGTGGATGGTGATTTTGCGGATCAGGGTATTCCAGCGTCGATTGTTGCTAAATATCTGGCAGAGCATGGTGTCGTTATTGAAAAGAATGGTCTGTACTCGTTCTTCATTATGTTTACTATCGGCATCACGAAGGGGCGTTGGAATACGATGATTTCGGCGTTACAACAGTTTAAAGATGATTATGATAAGAACGCTCCGTTGTGGCGTGTGCTGCCGGAGTTTATAGCACAATATCCTCAGTACGAACGTATTGGTCTAAAAGAACTTTGTCAGCAGATTCACAGCATTTATCGTGAAAACGATGTGGCGCGTTTAACGACTGAGATGTACTTGTCAGATCTAGTGCCTGCCATGAAGCCCGCTAAAGCGTTTGCTAAAATGGCACACAAGGATATAGAACGCGTACCGCTTGATAAGCTTGAAGGGCGCGTTACCGCTGTTATGTTGACACCTTACCCACCAGGTATTCCGTTGTTGGTGCCTGGGGAGGTGTTCAATAAAACAATTGTCGACTACTTGAAGTTTGCGCGAACTTTTAACAGTGCATTTCCTGGCTTTGAAACCTATGTGCATGGTTTGGTTGCCGAAAAGCACGGTTCCGAGACATCGTACTTCGTGGATTGTGTAGAGAATTAAGTAAAAAGCTGCGCGAAGGTGGATAACAAAACGGCGGTCAATAAAAGGCCGCCGCTTTGCGTTTAATAAGCGGCGTTAGCACTCAGCTAAAAATATGAGCCAGTTTTCTATCAGTGCTTTAAAGTCCTCTAATCCACAGCCGGCCATAGATTCTAAATCGTAAAAGGAGAGATCTTCTGGAAGTTCAACATCGGGTTCAAAACCGAGAGTGTTAGCGACGACTTCTACATCGGTCCCGGTCATACGCAATAACCAATCTTCACTGGCCTGTTGGTAATCAAATCGTTTTTGATGAATGAGCTCGGTAATGACTCTGAGTAGGTGTTCGCTTTGAGCAATGGACGTGCATTCATCTGTCAGCCAACGGCCTATCGCTTCTGATTCCATTGAGCAGCGGGCTGTGGGGTGGTTTAAATCATCAATGTAAAAGTCGTATTCCACGGAAAATCTCTTATGCTGTTCGGGGTAGGTAATGGGCCATCTAGAAGGGCTTTCGCCGGTAAAATCCAGTTTAGTCGTAAATCGATCCGTGGGTTTCAAGTTGTGTGAGATAAACACGCATTTCAAATTCGAGCTGATGATAATTTGGCTGCATATGTTCGCATAGTTGGTAAAAGGCTTTGTTATGTTCTTTCTCGCGTATGTGTGCCAGTTCGTGCACGGCTATCATGTTTAAAAAGGCCTCGGGGGCTTTTTTAAATACTGAGCTAATGCGTATCTCATTTTTGCTTTTTAGTTTGTTACCCTGCACGCGTGATACAAAGCTATGTGTGCCTAAAGCGTTGCGCACAACATGAAGTTTGCTGTCGTATATGACCTTGCTTAATGGCGAAGAACTTTTTAAATATTGGTTCTTCAGATCAAATATGTATTCGCGCAGTGCTTTGTCATTCGCGATATTGTGTGGTTCTGGATAGCGTTTGAGTAAAAAGTCACGCAGTGTGTTTTGTTGTAACAATTGTGCCACTTGAGCTTGCACGTCGGCAGGATAAGCGACGAGGTATTTAAGAGTGCTCATGCGAATCTCGATTACGTGGAGTTGTGTCGTTATCGTTAAATTGTAGCAGCTTAACGGGTTCGCTTAGGTCTTTTTGTAATTGCTCTACGGCCCAGTCTATATGAGATTGTACCATCTCACTGCATTTGGGACGTTTTGAAACGAGCGCATCAATCACAGGCTGTCCTCCTTTACTGTTCCCTAGTGCGACGGCAATATTTCGCAACCATCCCTCGTAGCCCGTGCGGCGAATTGCAGACCCCTCGGTGCGTTTTAAGAAAGTGGCTTCATCCCAGCTAAATAAGGTTAACAGAGAAATGTCGTCTAATGAGTGGCGAGGATGAAAGTCGGTCTCGTCAGTATGTTTAGCAAAGCGATTCCAAGGGCAGACAAGTTGGCAATCATCGCAGCCAAAGATACGATTGCCCATCAAAGAGCGGAGCTCTACAGGTATTTCTCCCTTTTTTTCGATGGTTAGATATGAAATGCAACGTGTGGCATCGAGTTCGTATGCTTTAGTAAAAGCTTGCGTGGGGCATACGTCTAAACAGGCAGTACAAGAGCCGCAATGCTGTTGAGTGCTAACGTTATCTACAGGCAAAGGCAGATCAATGAACAGCTCGCCCAGAAAGAACCAAGAACCTGCTGAGCGGTTTAAAATGAGGGTGTGTTTCCCAGTCCAGCCTAATCCTGCTTGTTCAGCGATAGGGCGTTCAAACACGGGGGCGCTATCAACAAAAGCACGATAACCCATGCCGCCAGCTAACTCTGAAATCTTTTGGCCAAATTGTGTTAGGCGTTTACGAAAGGTTTTATGATAATCACGACCTAAAGTGTAACGCGCAATGTACGCTTTTTCCGGTTGTTTAAGCAGTGTAAGGGCTGAAAACGCAGGAGGTAAGTGGTTCATGCGCACACTGATAATCCGGCAGCTGCCGGGGACCATATCATAAGGCTTAGCTCGCTTATCTAGGTTGCCTTCTAAATAGCTCATCTCGCCATGAAAGCCTTTATTTAACCACGCCATATGATGTTTGAGCGTTTCATCCAGTTGTGGGTCAACAATGCCGACTTGTTGAAAACCAAAGTCAGCCGCCAGATCATGAATTTTTTGCGCCAATGTGGCTAGCTGCTGATCAGATAACGGTTTTTTGGGTTTTATTTCTGATGATGATACGTGTTCTGTCACTGAGTGCTTGCCTGTTAGCGTGCGCGTTATTCTATAATGATGGTACACAATGGATGCGTGGATGCACTAATGCGCCCACTTGATCTATCGAAGACCGATAGGATACGCCTGCAATGAATGAATTACCCGTACCATTATACACGGCTGAGCAAACACGTTTACTGGATAAAACAGCGATTAATGAAGCGGGAATTCCTGGCTTCACCTTAATGAAGCGCGCGGCGAAGTCTGCATTTTCAGTGTTGATGCAGCGTTGGCCTCATGCTCGTTCAATAACGGTACTATGTGGTGCGGGTAATAATGGAGGCGATGGGTTTGTGATGGCAACGTTGGCTGTCCAGCGAGGTTGGACAGTGCAGGCGCGATACGTAGGTGACGCGATGTTTGCACAACAGTTGCGGGGTGAGGCATTTGAAGCTTGGCAATGGGCCTGTGCTGAGGGGGTAGAGTTTTTGCCTTTTGACGCTGATGAGCCTCTGTGTGGTGAGGTTGTAGTCGATGCTATGTTGGGAACGGGCTTGAACGGCACCGTGAAGCCTAGTTTTATCGCTGCCATTAAACGCGTGAATAAATCGAACAAGCCTGTGTTAGCCGTGGATATTCCATCGGGGTTATCTGCCGACACTGGGTCGGTTTTAGGCGAGGCTGTGAGGGCGTCTGTTACTGTAACCTTTATAGGCTTAAAGCTTGGGTTGCTGATGCATGAGGCTGTTGATTACGTAGGCGAGTTGGTATTTGAAAGTTTGCGTTTGCCTGACAGTGTTTACGAGTCTGTAAACGTTAGTGCCTTCCGGTTAAGTGATGAAGATATTGAGGCATACTTACCCCGCCGTAAGCGCTCGGCGCATAAAGGCGACTTTGGTCATTTATTGGTTATTGGTGGCGATCATGGTATGGGCGGTGCTGCGATTATGGCTGCTGAAGCGGCGGTAAATGCCGGAGCGGGTAAAGTAACCCTTGCTACCCGTCCTGAGCATGTGACAGCCGCTCTGATGCGCTGCCCTGAAGTCATGGTGCAGGGTATCAACTCAGGCCAAGAGTTGGTTCCTTTGTTAGATAAAGTGGATGCTGTTGTGTTTGGGCCAGGGTTAGGTTTAGGCGCATGGGCTGAGCAAATGCTTCAAGCGCTGTGGAACTCATCATTACCCTGTGTTGTCGATGCAGATGGGCTTACGCTATTAAAACGTACGGGTAAATTATATGAAGTAGACCGAGCTAATTGGGTGATTACACCGCACCCAGGGGAAGCAAGCCGTCTGCTTTCTATGCCTACTACGCAGGTTCAGCAAGACCGTTTAAGCTCGGCACAACGCTTACATGAACAAACAGGTGCGACGGTCGTATTAAAAGGGGCTGGTACGCTAGTAACAGATGGCGATGTAATGCACCTTTGCGCTGCGGGTAATCCGGGTATGGCATCAGGGGGAATGGGTGATGTGTTGTCTGGGGTTATTGGCGCGCTAGTGGCTCAAAAACTAAGCACTATTGATGCGGCTCGAATTGGCGTTTATGCCCACGCAGCGGCAGCTGATCGCTGTGCGGCCGTAATGGGAGAACGAGGATTGAAGGCGACGGATCTGCCTCCGTATGTTAAATTAATTCTTAATCATCGATAAACGGTGTAATACGTTAAATAACAATATGTAAGGTGAAGATGCTGCCGGTTTATTTTATCCCAGATGAGGGAGCTATGGAGGAGTTTGGTGCGCGTTTGCTACCAGCGATGGAGCATACGGGTGTTATTTTTCTGCAAGGCAATTTAGGGATGGGGAAAACAACCCTGAGCCGCGGCTTAATTCGCTCGGCTGGGCATAAGGGGGCTGTAAAAAGTCCTACCTATACGCTCGTTGAAACATATGAGCTTCCTGCGGGCATTGTTCATCATTTTGATTTATATCGCCTGATGGATCCGGAGGAGCTAGAGTACCTTGGCATACGTGATTACTTTAGCGAACAACACCTGTGCCTAGTTGAATGGCCCGACAGAGGTGATGGTTTACTACCTGCGCCGGATTTAGAGGTTTACATCGAACCTCACGGCGAAGGGCGCGCAATTCAATGTGTAAGCCACACTGCAAAAGGTCAAAAAGCGGCCGATATAATAAATGACACTTTTTCTTCATTGACATAGTAACGGTAGATTACGTTTTATATGACGCTTTTAAAGAGATCATTCATCCCTCGCTTTACCCTGGCTGCTTTTTTAGTTAGTGGCCTATTGCTGGCACAAACGAGTATGGCGGCTGATATTCAGCAGGTGCGTATGTGGCTCTCGCCAGAAAAAACGCGTCTTGTTTTTGATTTGTCAGCGGGCGTCACACATAAAATTTTTACCTTATCTAATCCTGAGCGTCTTGTCTTAGATATTACAGGCGCTCAAATGAAAGCCTCGTTATCTACTCTTGAGCTAACTAATAGCCCCATCAGTAAAATACGCACTGGAGAAAACGGTGACGACTTACGCGTGGTTTTGGACTTGAATCGAGCTGTTAAACCTAGGAGTTTTGAGCTCAAGCCTAATGAGCAATATGGAGACCGTCTCGTTTTAGATTTGTTCACGGATGTGCAGTCCAAGACTCCTGTTGCGCAAGCAACCGCGCCTGCTGTTCCTGCAAAATTACGTGATATTGTTATCGCAATTGACGCAGGCCATGGTGGTGATGACCCCGGTGCAATTGGCGCTGGTGGTGTTCGTGAAAAAGATGTTGTGCTTGAAATAGCCCGGGAAGTGAAGCGTTTAATTGACCAAGAGCCGGGCTTCTCGGCAGAGCTTATTCGTGATGGCGATTATTACATTAGCCTGCGTGGACGTACCAAAAAAGCACGAAACCAAAGTGCAGATATGTTTGTTTCTATTCATGCCGATGCGTTTAAAGACGCACGTGCCAAAGGTGCCTCTGTTTGGGTACTTTCAAACCGGGGAGCGACCAGTGAAATGGGCCGCTGGTTGGCGAGCAAAGAGAACAGCACCGACTTAATTGGTGGTGTGGGTGGTGTGAGCTTAGAAGATAAAGATGAGGTGCTGGCTGGCGTTCTGTTAGATATGTCGATGCATGCGAGCCGTTCGGACAGTAAGCAAATTGCTAATCGTATACATGCCAATATTGATACCTTTGCAAAAATGCATAAGCCCCATGTTGAGAGTGCGGGTTTTATGGTGCTTAAATCACCTGATATTCCTTCTATATTGGTAGAAACTGGTTTTATTTCAAACCCCGAAGAAGCACGTTTGTTAAAAACGAGTGCGTACCGCAAAAAAATGGCTAAGGCCATTTACAGTGGAATACGGACTCATTTTTGGAACAAACCGCCTGCTTATACTTTGATAGCTCATCAAAAAAGTGAGGGGTTAAATGCGCAAGGTAAGCGGGTATATAAAGTAGAAAGCGGCGACACTTTATCGGTTATTGCGTCTCGGCACGGCGTTTCTTTAAATACCTTGCGCAAGGCTAATGAGATTAAAGGTGATAAGATACGCATTGGCCAAGTGTTACAGATTCCTTCTACGTAGCTAAAACCTTGGCTAAACGGTCTCATTAACGATAAGAGTTTACATGTCTTCACGTATACAGTTGTTGTCTCCTCGTCTGGCTAACCAAATAGCGGCGGGTGAGGTGGTAGAGCGGCCAGCATCGGTTGTTAAAGAATTACTTGAAAATAGTATTGATGCCGGTGCTATGCGTTTAGAGATCGATGTGGAACAGGCTGGTATCAAGCTCATTCGCATACGGGATGATGGTGCCGGTATCGAAAAAGATGACCTGTCTTTGGCACTCAGCCGTCACGCAACGTCTAAAATATATGAGTTAGAAGACCTTGAAGCCGTTAATAGTTTGGGGTTTCGGGGGGAAGCGTTAGCCAGTATTAGCTCGGTATCCCGGTTAACGCTTACGTCTCGACGGGAAGGGAGCGATCAAGCCTGGCAAGTACAAACCCAAGGGCGTGATATGGCGGCAGAGCTAGCTCCCGCAGCACACCCGCAGGGCACTACGGTTGAAATGCGTGATCTCTTTTTTAATACTCCAGCGCGCCGTAAGTTTTTAAAAACAGAAAATACAGAGTTTAAGCATCTCGAAGAAGTGGTGAAACGTCTGGCATTGAGCCGTTTTGATGTGGCGTTTACACTTAAGCACAATAGCCGAGTGATCCATCAGCTGCGCCCCGCTGACTCTCAGGTAGAAGCTGAGCGCCGTGTAGCCTCTGTTTGCGGCCCTGCATTTATCGAGCAATCCCTACGTGTTGATGTCAATGCCGAGGCTTCAGGGCTGAGATTAAGTGGTTGGATTGGCTTACCAACTTTTTCTCGTAGCCAAGCTGATCTTCAATATTTCTTTGTAAACGGGCGCATGATTCGCGATAAAATTGTGACGCATGCGGTACGTCAAGCTTATGCTGATGTGCTTTATCATGGCCGGCATCCTGCTTATGTATTGTACTTAGATCTAGACCCCGCGCTGGTGGATGTAAATGTACATCCTACCAAGCATGAAGTGCGTTTCCGCGAGAGCCGCTTGGTTCATGACTTTATTTTTCGTTCCATTCATCGGGTAATAGGTGATGTGCGGCCTGATAATACCAGTGTTCCGGCAGCGCAAACCTTGCAGCCCACGACGCAGCCGCAGGAAATGAATTATCAGCAACATAACATGCCGCTTCAGCCAGCGCGTGAATCTGTCCCTGCGGGTGCGGTGCGAGAACAAGTAGCCGCCTATGGTCAGTTACATAGCGAGGGAGCCCGGCCGTTTGTTGGTGATACCAGTACACGCTCTTTTTCTGGAGGCGTAACGCCTTCGCGTCAGGTTATGCCGGCGGCTGAAGCCGATGAGCAAGTGCCTCCTTTGGGCTTTGCTGTTGCGCAGTTACACGGGATTTACATCTTATCTCAGAATCAGGTAGGCTTGATTCTCGTTGATATGCATGCGGCCCATGAGCGTATCGTTTATGAGCGTCTTAAGCTGGCTTATGAGCAAGAAGGCGTTCGTAGCCAGCCGCTATTGGTGCCAGTCAGTATGGCTGTTAGCAGCCGAGAAGCTGATGCAGCAGAGGAGAATGAGGCACTGTTTCAACAGTTAGGGTTTGAACTGGCGCGCGTTAGCGAGGAGTCTCTCGTTATCCGTCAGGTGCCTGTGACTTTGGCAAAAGCTAATGTTGAACAGTTATTACGCGATGTGTTGTCGGACGTGCTGATGTATGGCAATAGCCGGCGCATAGAAGAGCATACTAACGAATTGCTAGGCACTATGGCTTGTCATGGAGCGGTTAGGGCAAATCGACAATTAACGATTCCCGAAATGAATGGCTTATTACGTGATATGGAAGCGACAGAGCGCAGTGGACAGTGCAACCATGGACGTCCTACTTGGACGCAGCTGAGCTTGTCTGAACTTGATAAATTATTCATGCGGGGGCAATAAAATGCCGTCCACATTACCTCCCGCGATTTTTCTGATGGGGCCGACCGCCGCTGGGAAAACTGACTTGGCACTGCGTTTAACCGAAGAATTACCTTGTGAGATTATCAGTGTCGATTCAGCCTTAATTTACAAAGGGATGGATATCGGTACTGCTAAGCCTGATAGAGAAACCTTGGAACGATATCCTCATCGATTGGTCGATATACTGGATCCATCACAAAGCTACTCAGCGGCCGACTTCCGTAGAGATGCCTTAGCTGCCATGAGTGAAATTACCGCCGCGGGCAAAATTCCGTTGTTGGTTGGCGGTACGATGATGTACTACAACGCATTGGTCAAGGGTTTGGCTAATTTGCCAGAAGCGGATCCTGTTATTCGGCAGCGTTTATCTGATTGGGGAGCTGCCGAAGGCTGGCCTGCAGTGCATGCCCGCTTAGCTGAAGTGGATCCGGAATCAGCGAAAAGGCTAAAGCCTAACGATTCACAACGTATTCAACGAGCATTAGAGATCTATGAAATTACAGGGCGTACAATGACGTCGCTCTGGGCCGAACAAACAACTAATTCGCTACCTTATCAGGTTGCTAATTTAGCCGTTATGCCGGGCGATCGATCGGTTTTGCATCAGCGAATCGAACAACGGTTTGAATTAATGCTTGAAGCAGGGTTCCTTGATGAGGTTCAAGCGTTGTATGATCGTGGGGATTTAGATATAAACATGCCGTCAATCCGTTGTGTAGGGTATCGACAGGCATGGAGTTATTTAACGGGCGACTATGATTACGACACACTGATCTTTAAGGGTGTTGTCGCTACCAGACAGCTAGCAAAAAGACAAATAACCTGGCTGCGAAGCTGGGATGATCTACACTGGTTGGATAGCAAGAGTGGGGATGTTGTTAATGACAGCTTGAAATTGATCAATGCTGCCATTATATAATGCTTCTGTTAATCTTTGGTGCTGTGCACAATAAATGCCTTGTTTTCAGACCGTTGTTGGTCAGAATGGGCTTACATAATAACGAATAATTTTATTCAGGAAGGAGTTTCCAATGTCAAAAGGGCAATCGCTACAAGACCCTTATCTAAACGTGCTGCGCAAGGAGCGTGTTCCGGTATCTATTTTCTTGGTCAATGGTATTAAGCTGCAAGGCCAAATTGAATCATTTGATCAGTTTGTCATTTTGCTAAAAAATACAGTTAGCCAAATGGTTTATAAACACGCTATCTCTACTGTCGTACCTGCCCGTCCGGTCAAGCTGCCACAGCCAGAAGAGAAACCCGCCGACTGAGGTATACACTGATTGTTTTTTGAACGTCCGGAGTCTGGTGAAAGAGCCATACTCGTTCATATGGATATGTACGATGAGTCTGTCCAGGAATCTCCGCGCGAGCTAGAAGAGCTCGCTTTGTCCGCTGGTGCGGATCCTATTGATATTTTAATAGGTACTCGTCATCGTCCCGTGTCTAAATATTTTATTGGTACGGGTAAATTAGATGAGTTGCGTACGTTAGTTGCCGAGCATAAAGCTGAAGTGGTTATCTTTAACCATTCTTTATCACCTGCTCAGGCGCGAAATGTTGAGCGTGAAATACAATGTCGAGTGTTAGATCGCACCGGATTGATTTTGGATATCTTTGCTCAACGCGCTCGCACTCATGAAGGTAAATTACAAGTTGAATTAGCTCAGCTGGAGTACATGTCTACTCGGCTTGTTCGAGGTTGGACTCACCTTGAGCGTCAAAAGGGTGGTATAGGTTTACGAGGCCCGGGTGAAACACAGCTTGAAACAGACCGACGTTTATTGCGAGCACGTATAAAAACTATTCATTCTCGATTAGAAAAAGTACGTAAGCAGCGTGAACAAGGTCGTCGTTCGCGTCAGCGAGCCGAAGTACCTACGCTATCGTTGGTGGGTTACACCAATGCCGGGAAATCGACGTTATTTAATCGTATTACCGACGCTGATGTTTACGCGGCGGATCAATTGTTTGCTACGCTAGATCCAACTTTGAGAAAGGTAGAGTTAGCAGACGTAGGGCCAGCTATATTGGCTGATACTGTTGGTTTTATTCGTCATTTGCCGCATAAGTTAGTTGAATCATTTCGTGCTACGTTACAGGAAACGATTGACGCTACCTTATTGCTTCATGTTATTGATGCCTTTGATGAGGAACGTCAGGGGCACATAACCGAAGTAGAGAATGTATTGCGTGAAATCGGTGCTGACGAGGTGCCTTTGTTGCAGGTTTATAACAAGATAGACCAAATGCCAGGGCAGCAACCTCGTATTGATCGAAATGACGAGGGTGTCCCAACGCGGGTGTGGTTGTCTGCGGCGTCCGGGGAGGGGATTGATCTTCTTCTACAAGCGATTAATGAGCGACTGACGGATGATATTTTCCATGAGACAATGAATCTATCACCTCGTGAAGGGCAACTGCGTGCACAGCTATACGCACAAGGTGCCGTTTTGCAGGAAACAGTAGATGATCAAGGTGCGATGCATCTAGAAGTGCGTCTGCAGCGTAAAGACTTGTTACAGATATTGAGTCGCTTAGGCTTGCCAACAGAGCAATATCGCATACATGAGATCTACTAAGCCCATACAGTAATGTGTGGGAAAAAGTGATTGGTGCGGCTGCCAAAGAGTAGCCGATATAATAATTTAAAGACTTTTAATTGGTTTTAACGGAGAACGATATGGCTTGGAATGAGCCTGGCGGTAACGGTAACAACCAGGATCCTTGGGGCGGTAAAGATCGCAACAACGGGAATCGTGGTAATAATGACCAAGGCCCACCAGATCTAGATGAAGCGCTGCGTAAACTTCAAGATAAGTTAAACAGTCTGTTTGGGTCGGACAAAAAGGGCTCGTCTGGTGGTGGAGATAAATCTTCATCAAGCGGAGGCGGTGGTTTTGTATTGGTAATTGCTGCGGTAGTTGCTTTAGGCGTTTGGGCAGCTATGGGTGCTTACACGGTCGATCAGCAGGAGCGGGGTGTTGTTCTTAGGTTGGGTAAGTACTACGAAACAGTTAATCCTGGTCTGCATTGGAACCCACCATTAATCGATCAGGTTAGCATCATTAACACAACCCGTGTTCGTGAGCATGATCACAAAGCATTGATGCTAACGGAAGACGAAAACATCGTCGACGTAAGCATGGTGACTCAATATGTGGTTTCTGACCCTGTTGCTTACATGCTTCAGGTTCGTGATCCAGATGGTAGTCTTGCTCAATCGGCTGAGTCTGCACTTCGCCAAGTTGTTGGCTCAACTGATATGCACTCAATCTTAACCGAAGGGCGTGAGCTGTTGGGCATTGATGTACAAGCCCGGCTACAGAGCTACTTGGATGAATACAAAACGGGCTTATCCGTTAACAAGGTAAACATCAAAGATGCGCAAGCTCCGTCACAAGTTCAAGATGCCTTTGATGATGTGATCAAGGCGCGAGAGGATGAGCAGCGCGCGAAAAACGAAGCTCAGTCTTATGCTAACGGTATTGTTCCGGAAGCACGAGGCCGTGCGCAACGTATTCTCGAAGAGGCGAATGCGTATCGCGAGCAAGTAGTTGCACGAGCTGAAGGTGAGACTAAGCGTTTTGATGCGTTACTAACTGAATATCAAAAAGCTCCTGTTGTTACTCGCGAACGTTTGTATCTTGATGCGATGGAAAGTGTACTTTCCAATAACGCTAAAGTCTTGATGGACGTAGAAGGTGGCAATAACGTGATGTACTTGCCTATGGATAAGTTGATGCAGAATAGCTCTGATCGTCAATCAACGACGACTACATCACCGCGCACAACGCGTCTGGATGATCAGTCAGTCAAAAACGTGACTAGTCAAGTAATTGAAGAGTTGCGTCAGCGCCAGGCAACGGTTCGTAGGGAGGGTCGATAATGAGCGGTAAGTCCTTAATATCGATTATTCTAGCGTTAGTTATCATTATAGTGGTCTCTAACTCGGTATATATCGTTAAAGAAACAGAGCGCGCGATTAAGCTGCAATTTGGTGAAATCGTCGATACAGATGTTAAGCCTGGTTTGCGCTTCAAAATTCCATTTGTTAACGCAGTGCGTAAATTTGATGCGCGTGTGATGACAATGGATGGTCGCCCTCGTGATTTCTTAACCATCGAGAAAAAACGTTTGAGCGTTGATGCATTTGTTAAGTGGAAAATTGTTGATAACTTAACGTATTACAGTGCAACTTCGGGTGATGAAATTCGTGCAGCAGACTTATTATCTTCTAAAGTAGAGAATGAATTGCGTAACCAGTTCGCTTCTCGTACTTTGAATGAGGTTGTGTCTGGTGAGCGCGATGAAGTGATGAAAGAGGTGATCAACAACCTGAGTCAGGTTGCTCAGAAAGAACTGGGTGTTAGTATCATCGACGTTCGCGTTAAGCGAGTTGAGTTACCTCAAGAAGTATCTCAATCTGTTTACGAACGTATGAGGACCGAGCGTGAGAGAGAGGCGCGAGAATTGCGATCTCGTGGTTTTGAGCTTGCAGAAGGTATTCGTGCTGATGCTGATCGTCAGAAAACGGTCATCGAAGCTCAAGCTTATCGTGAATCTGAAGAGCTGCGCGGTGAAGGTGATGCCATTGCCGCTGCTGTATACGCGGACGCTTTCGGTAAAGACCCTGAGTTCTACTCTTTTACACGAAGCTTGAAAGCGTATACAGAGTCCTTTAATGGTAAGGGCGATATCATGGTTTTGGAGCCGGATTCTGAGTTCTTTAGGTACTTAAAAGGTTCTAAAGCGACTAATTAATCGGATTGTTGCCAATTTGTGGTTATGTACTGCACTTTGGCAACCAAACCGTGTTAAAATCTACAAAACCGGGCTGAGACCCGGTTTTTTTGTGTAAAGTGTGGTTATGATGTCCGCCAATTTTTGGTACGAATTAGCAATCGCTTTGTGTTTGGTTTTTGTATTGGAAGGAATTATTCCTTTTTTACATCCTGGGCGTTGGCGTCGTATGGTGGAGCAGTTGGCAACTATCGATGATCGTATGCTACGTATCATTGGGTTATTAAGCATGCTAGCCGGAGTTTCTGGTTTATATCTGATTCACTGAAGTCAGTTTTGGAGTTGTTAAATGGCATTGGCTGATCGCTGGTTACTTCCTGATGGTGTAAAAGAAATGCTGCCATCAGATGCGCGCCAGGTTGAAGCGCTGCGTCGCAGTTTGTTGGATATGTATGATGCTTGGGGCTATGAATTAGTTATGCCGCCCCTGATGGAGCATTTAGAGTCCCTGCTAACAGGCGTTGGTAAAGATTTAGATTTAAATACCTTTAAGTTGGTTGATCAGTTAACAGGTCAAACGCTAGGTATAAGAGCAGATATCACTCCTCAAGTAGCGCGTATTGATGCGCACAGAATGCATGTAGATGGCGCTAACCGCCTTTGTTATTGCGGCTCTGTCTTACACACGCATCAAGCGAACATGCTAGCTTCCCGAAACCCGCTGCAAATAGGTGCTGAGCTTTACGGTCATGCTGGAATCGAGAGTGATTTAGAAGTGATCTCTCTGATGATCGAAACATTGTATGCATCGGGTTTGAAAGATGGCCTAAGTTTAGATTTAGAACATATAGGTATTTTTCGCGGCCTGATAGTTGATGCGGGTTTAGATGCTAGTGTTACGGATCGCTATATGGAGCTCCTACAGCGCAAAGCGTTGCCAGAACTTGATCTCTTTTTGGCAGAACTTGAGGCCGAGCAAGACTTAAAAGATAAGCTTGCTGTGTTACCCCGACTTAATGGTGGCTACGAAGTGTTGGAGCGAGCTAGAGCTCTTTTTGCTCATGCCAACCCTGCTATTCTTGAAGCGGTCGATTATCTCGATGCGCTTTCTCAAATGATTCTTAAACGTTTCCCATCTATAGATCTGTACTTTGATTTGGGTGAGTTGCGTGGTTATCACTACCACACGGGTGTTGTCTTTTCGGCGCTTACGCCTGCTTTTGGGCAGGCCGTAGCAAAGGGTGGGCGTTATGACGCAATAGGTCGTGATTTTGGGCGGGCTAGACCGGCTACCGGTTTTAGTGCGGACTTGAAAACTTTGGCTTCGCTTAGTACTGGCTCTCATCGGGTCGGTGACATAGTGGTTGCTCCCTCTGGGGATGAGGCAGACTTGCTAAGTGCAATAAAATTGTTGCGTGAGCAAGGTTATCGTGTCGTGCAGCAGTTGCCGGGTGATAAGTTAGCGTCATCTGTTCAAAAAGAATTGGTTCAAAAAGCGGGAAGCTGGGTCGTACAGACTCGGTAACCCTACTACGATTAACGCAATTAATTTAGAGACAACAATGGGCAAGAACGTAGTTGTTTTAGGTACTCAGTGGGGCGATGAAGGCAAGGGTAAAATTGTCGATTTGTTAACTGAGCAAGTATCAGCGGTTGTTCGTTTCCAAGGTGGCCATAATGCGGGCCATACTTTGGTGATTGACGGCAAAAAAACAGTCCTTCACTTGATTCCATCAGGCGTGTTACGTGAAAACGTGCTTTGTCTGATTGGTAATGGTGTGGTGTTATCACCAGAAGCGCTCATCAAAGAGATGCGTGGACTGGAAGAAGCGGGTGTGCCGGTTCGTGAGCGATTAAAGCTTAGCGGTGCTTGCCCATTAATTCTTCCTTACCATGTTGCTCTTGACCAAGCTCGTGAGCTGGCTCGTGGTAACGCTAAAATTGGCACGACAGGCCGTGGTATCGGCCCAGCTTACGAAGATAAAGTGGCGCGTCGTGGATTACGTTTAGCTGATTTGATGGATGCGAAGCGTTTTGAAGAGAAGCTTCGTGAAGTTGTGGCGTATCACAACTTTACATTGAAAAACTATTACAAAGTTGAAGAAGTGGATGTTGAGCAAGTGCTCGCAGAAGCTTTGGAAATGGGTGAGCAACTACGCCCGCTAGTCGCTGATGTGACCGCTATTTTGCATAAAATGCGCAAAAATGGCGAGAGCATTATGTTTGAGGGTGCTCAAGGTTCATTGCTAGATATCGATCATGGTACTTATCCGTTTGTTACGTCATCAAATACAACGGCGGGTGGTACATCAACAGGTTCTGGTTTTGGTCCGCTTTACTTAGATTACATCTTAGGTATTACTAAAGCTTACACAACGCGTGTGGGTGGAGGTCCTTTCCCGACAGAGCTTGACTGTGAAATTGGTGATCGTTTAGCTGAGAGAGGCCATGAATTTGGCTCTACCACAGGGCGTGCGCGCCGTTGTGGTTGGTTTGATGCAGTCGCTTTAAAGCATGCTGTGCAGATTAACTCGGTTTCGGGTATTTGTTTGACTAAGCTGGATGTGCTCGATGGCTTGGAGACGATTAATATCTGTACAGGTTATCTTGATGCTCAAGGTAATCCGGTAGAAACGTTGACAGGTAGCGAAGACTACGAAGCTGTTCAACCTGTGTATGAAGAAATCGCAGGTTGGAGTGGTTCTACGGTGGGCGCTAAGTCGATTGATGATTTGCCTAAAGAGGCGCTTGCTTATATTAAGCGTTTAGAAGAGCTGACTGAGACGCCTATTGATATTGTTTCAACAGGCCCTGATCGCAACGAGACTATCGTATTGCGTGACCCATTTACGGTGTAAGTAGTGTAAATGCATAAAAAAACCGGCTTTTGCCGGTTTTTTTGTTTAAGTTTCCTTAAGCGTATTGCTTGGTTGGCGGGAGCTGATGTTAATCAGCGATGCCGTGCAGTGCTTTTAAGAGAGATTTAAACATTTTAGGGTTAGCTGATACGGTGTCGCCATGTTGGCGGAAAGAGTTGCCTCCTTTTAAATCACCGAGTAAGCCGCCAGCTTCTTGGATTAGCAAAGAGCCAGCTTCAAGAACGACAGGGCTTAAGCCTATTTGCACAAAGCCATCAAGACGACCAGCAGCTGTATTAGCTAAATTCAGAGCGGTGGAGCCTGTGTTTAGAAAAATACCATTGGCGTTGAGTATGCTTTGCTGGATGTTAGTAAAGGTGCCGGTATAGCTTTTTTCTTTTTTACTGTTCAGAAAGCTAGTGGCAATAACGGCCTGTGGTAGTTCGCGTCGATTGGTTACGCGCATACGCTTGCCGTTGAGTTGGGCGCCATGGCCGCGACTAGCGGTGAACTCTTCACCGGTCATGGGGTTAAGAATGACGGCATGTTCAACACGGCCTTTGTGGGTGGCGGCTAAGCAAATAGCAAAGTCCGGTAGGCCGCACATAAAGTTGTTGATGCTGTCGATAGGGTTAATATGCCAGATCACTTCCGCAGTACCCTCTGCTGGTGCATATGTCCCTGAGAATTCGGCGTTAACTTCATGTGCCGGGTATGCTTTTTGAAGCGTGTAAGCAATAGTCTGCTCTGCCTTGGTTGCAGTTTCGTTAAGAAAGTCGGTGACGCTGTCGTGCTCTGATTTGATCAGGTCAAGACGCTCGGCGGCACGCGCAATCTGTTCGCCTGCAAGGCGAGCGGCACGTAGGGCAATGTTTAGCATGGGTTGCATTAGATAGTGAGCCTGCTGTTAGAACAAAAAAGAGATTATACAAAAGCTAACCAAGCTAAAGAATACCTAATGCACAATCTGTTAAACTATTGAGCGTTTTTTCGGTGAGATTGTTATGAATTTAGATAATATTCGTGTCGTTTTGGTAAATACCACCCATCCAGGCAATATTGGTGGTGTAGCACGTGCCATGAAAAATATGGGCTTATCATCTTTAACGCTAGTTGAGCCAAAGGCTTTTCCTTCACCTGATGCAGATGCAAGAGCGTCTGGCGCAACTGATTTACTGGAAGGGGCTGCCATTGTGAGCACGCTAGAGGAGGCGGTCGCTGATGCGCATTTGGTGGTTGGTACAAGTGCGCGTGGGCGACATATTCCTTGGCCTATCATGGACCCACATGAAATGGCTGGTGTAATAGCAAAGGCTCAGTCGGGTAGCGCTAGTTCGCATGTGGCTTTGGTTTTTGGGCGTGAAGATCGCGGCTTAACTAATGAAGAGTTACAGTTGTGTCATATTCATGTTCATATTCCCTCTGTAGAGTCCTTCAGCTCGTTAAATATAGCAGCAGCGGTTCAAGTGCTAGCGTATGAATGTCGCATGGCTTATTTGGCAAATCAAACAGCTGTGCAGCAGGCGCCTCAGTGGGGCACGGAATGGGATGCGGACCTGGCAGAGCACAAAGAATTAGAGTTGTTTTATGAACATCTTGAGCGTGTGTTAATTGATGTTGACTTCTTAGACCCTGAGAAACCACGTCAGTTGATGCCTAGGTTACGTCGTTTATTCCAGCGTGCGCTTCTAGATAAAATTGAAATTAACGTCCTGCGTGGAATGCTAACTCACATCGAAAAAAAGCGTCGCCGGTAACATAAACAGCGCTTCTTAGTGGGGTGGCAAGATATTTTGCCAAGACAATGTTAAGATTGCGCCAGCACGTCTTTAAACCCGACTAAATTAGTAGGATAAATACTTGACTGTTTTTGTCGGTTTAAGGATAATATCGTCATTGAATAAACAAATGGCGGAAGTGTTATGAGACTGACGACAAAAGGGCGATATGCAGTAACGGCCATGCTTGACTTGGCTCTGCATGAAGGAAAAGGGCCTATTAGTCTGGCGGATATCTCTGAAAGGCAAGGCATTTCTTTATCGTATCTTGAACAGCTGTTTGCCAAGCTTCGTAGAAGCAACTTGGTAAAAAGTGTACGTGGTCCAGGCGGTGGTTATCAGCTAAACCACGGTCAAGATGTTATTAGCGTTGCCCAAGTAATTGATGCGGTTAATGAATCGGTTGATGCTACTGGCTGCAGTCGTCAAAGTGATTGTCAGGGTGGCGAAACGTGCCTAACGCATAATTTATGGTGTGATCTTAGTGAACAGATCCACTCTTTTTTGAATAATATATCGCTGGCTGATCTGGTTGCTCGTAAAGATGTGCGCCAAGTCGCGGATCGTCAAGATCGCCGCCAAGATAGCCAAATATTTTTATCATCAAACGACCTCCTGCTTGATAAAGCAGCCGTGTAGTTAGTGACGAACCGGAGTTTTTACAATGAAATTACCCATCTATTTTGATTATTCTGCTACAACGCCTGTTGATCCGCGCGTAGCGGAAAAGATGGTGGCTTGTCTAACATTGGATGGCAACTTTGGTAACCCTGCTTCACGTTCTCACTTATTTGGATGGAAAGCAGAAGAAGCGGTAGAAACGGCGCGTCGCCAAGTTGCTGATTTGATTAACGCAGATCCTCGTGAAATTGTTTGGACTTCTGGTGCTACAGAATCAGATAATCTTGCAATCAAAGGGGCAGCTCATTTTTACCAAAAGAAAGGTAAGCATATCGTCACTTCTAAAATCGAGCATAAAGCGGTTTTAGATACTTGTCGTCAGCTGGAGCGTGAAGGTTTCGAAGTGACATATCTTGACCCAGGTTCTGATGGTTTAATCACACCTGAAATGGTTGGAAGTGCAGTTCGTGAAGACACAACTGTTGTTTCATTGATGCATGTGAATAACGAAATTGGCACGATTACAGATATCGCTGCTATTGGTGAAATCACGCGTAGCAAAGGAATTGTTTTCCATGTAGATGCTGCCCAGAGTGCGGGTAAAGTAGTTATCGATATGGAAAAAATGAAAGTAGACCTAATGTCTTTCAGCGCACATAAAGCATATGGCCCTAAAGGTATTGGCGCCTTGTACGTGCGTCGTAAGCCGCGTATTCGCCTAGAAGCGCAAATGCACGGCGGTGGTCATGAGCGCGGTATGCGTTCGGGTACTTTGCCAACACATCAGATAGTTGGGATGGGAGAGGCCTTCCGCTTAGCTAAAGAAGAGTTAGAAGCAGATACCGCTCACGTTTTAGCCTTGCGCGAACGTATGTTGGACGGCTTGAAAGATGTTGAAGAGGTGCACATTAATGGTTCTTTAGAACAGCGTGTGCCAGCTAACCTGAATGTTAGCTTTGCCTTTGTAGAAGGTGAGTCTTTGCTAATGTCCCTTAAGGACTTGGCGGTTTCTTCAGGCTCTGCATGTACATCGGCTAGTCTAGAGCCTTCTTATGTTTTACGGGCACTGGGCTTGAGTGATGAGTTGGCGCACAGTTCTATCCGCTTCTCATTTGGCCGTTTTACTACAAACGAAGATATTGACTATGCAGTCAATCAAATTAAAGGTGCAGTGGAAAAATTGCGTGAGCTTTCACCACTGTGGGATATGTTTAAAGACGGTGTGGATCTGAGCAAGGTTGAGTGGGTTCATCACTAAACCAGCACTGATTGGAGAGAGACAATGGCTTACAGTAATCAAGTTATAGATCATTACGAAAATCCGCGTAACGTCGGTAAAATGAGCGATGATGATGCCAGTGTTGGTACTGGTATGGTGGGCGCTCCTGCGTGTGGCGATGTCATGCGTTTGCAAATTAAAGTGAGTGATCAAGGTGTTATAGAAGACGCTAAATTTAAAACCTATGGATGCGGTTCTGCAATTGCGTCCAGCTCACTAATAACAGAGTGGGTTAAGGGTATGACTCTAGATCAAGCGGCTGAGCTTAAGAATACTCAGATTGCTGAAGAGTTAGCGCTACCACCTGTGAAAATTCACTGCTCTGTTCTTGCTGAAGATGCAATCAAAGCAGCAATTGACGATTATAAGAACAAGCAGGCTAAATAAGCCTGCTTTAGTTTCTGACTAAACAGCTTCGTGAAGAAGCATAGGAAGTAACTATGGCAATATCAATGACCCCCGCTGCGGCTCAGCATATCTCTCGCTTTATTGAAAAAAGAGGTTCTGGGTTTGGTATTCGTGTGGGTGTGCGAACTTCAGGCTGCTCCGGTATGGCGTATGTGTTGGAGTTTGTGGATCAGCAAGAATCCGATGATGAAGTATTTGAAATGGGTGGCGTAAACGTAGTGGTCGACCCTAAAAGCTTGGCGTACCTTGACGGCACTGAGCTTGACTTTGTCAAAGAAGGATTGAACGAAGGGTTTAAGTTTAATAACCCAAATGTTCGCAGCGAATGCGGTTGCGGCGAAAGTTTTAACGTCTAAGTGTTGGCAACCAGGTAGCATGGATATACAACAAGATTATTTTGCTTTCTTAGGGTTGCCTGCCGCATACGATCTAGATGTGCGAGAGTTGACGAGTCGTTTTAGGGAGCTGCAAAAGCAGCTTCACCCTGACCGGCATGCTCATCTATCCGAGAGAGAACAGCGTATGTCTGTTCAATATACAGCATATCTAAACGAAGCCTATTCAACTTTAAAATCCCCACTGTTGCGCGCGCAATACCTGCTAAAGAAGCGAGGTGTTGATACTACTAATGAATCATCAGTAAAACTCGATCCTATGTTCTTGTTTGAGCAAATGGAGTTGCGTGAATCATTAGAGCAAGCAAAAGTGGCGGCTGATGCAGAAGATCAACTTGAAACAATGGCTGACTCGGTAGAGTCACAATTGGCTCTATTGGAGAAGCAATTTTCTGCATGCATAGTTAGCGAGTCTGACTCTGCATTGGCCGAGGCTGAAGTGGTCATTCGTAAGATGCAATTTGCGGTAAAGTTACAAAAAGAAATAGAGCAGGCAGAAAACGAACTCGATTTATAGGTGTTTTAGGTTTATGGCATTACTGCAGATAGCAGAACCCGGTCAAAGCTCAGTACCACATCAGCATCGCTTAGCGGTAGGTATTGATTTAGGTACAACAAACTCTCTTGTAGCGACTGTTCGCAGTGGTGAGGCTGTGACATTGCCTGATCTTGAAGGGCGTCATTTATTGCCTTCCGTTGTTCGTTACAAAAAAGACGCTGTGGTCGTTGGTTTTGATGCTCGGGAACAAGCCAGTAAAGATCCCTATAATACAGTTGTCTCAGTTAAGCGTTTAATGGGTCGCGGTATCGACGATGTTGCTTCATTAGGTAATGTGCTTCCGTACGAGTTTGAAGCTGACAACGGCGGAATGCCCTTCATTAAAACTGTAGCTGGAGCGAAAAGCCCAGTAGAAGTCTCCGCTGATATTTTGTCTGAGTTAGTGCAGCGTGCTCAAGATTCATTGCAAGGCGAGTTGGTAGGGGCGGTTATTACCGTACCAGCTTACTTTGATGACGCGCAGCGTCAAGCGACGAAAGATGCCGCTACGCTGGCGAATATTAAAGTGCTGCGGCTTTTGAGTGAGCCTACAGCGGCAGCGGTAGCGTATGGTCTAGATCAAAAAGATGAAGCCACTATATTAGTATATGACTTGGGTGGTGGGACTTTTGATGTGTCCGTATTGCACCTGAATAAAGGTGTTTTTGAAGTGTTGGCAACTGGGGGAGATAGCGCCCTAGGTGGTGATGATTTTGATAGAGCCGTTGCTGAGTGGTTGATGGTGGAGGCTGGAATTACAGGAACTATCTCTGCAGAGCTTTCTCGACAGTTAATGGACCAGTCGCGAGCTGTAAAAGAAGCCTTGTCTGAGTCTGATGTGGCGACAGCCAGCTTACAACTGGGTTCGGATGTGATGAGCATCTCTATCACCAAAAATCAGTTCAATGAGCTCGTCAATCCTTTAGTGAAACGGACTATCCGTTCATGTAAACGTGTCGTCAAAGATGCCGGTTTAGGTCTTAGTGAGATACAAGATATTGTTATGGTTGGCGGTTCTACACGCGTGCCAATTGTAAGAGAGGAAGTAGAAGCACTGTTTGGTCGAGCCCCTCATGTAGATATTGATCCTGACCGTGTGGTTGCTATTGGTGCGGCACTTCAAGCTGATGTATTGGCAGGCAATAAGCCGGAATCAGATATGTTGCTACTGGATGTGATTCCACTGTCTCTTGGGTTGGAGACGATGGGTGGCTTGGTTGAAAAGGTAATCCACCGTAACACTGCTATTCCAGTTGCTATGGCGCAAGAATTTACCACTTATCAAGATGGTCAAACAGCGATGGCCATTCATATACTGCAAGGCGAGCGTGAGTTGGTTGAGGATTGTCGTTCGCTGGCTAGATTTGTATTGCAGGGTATTCCTCCTATGGCAGCTGGGGCGGCTAAGATCCGTGTTACCTTCCAGGTAGATGCAGATGGCTTGTTGAATGTCTCCGCCAAGGAGTTATCCACAGGTACGCAAAGCAGTATTCAGGTGAAGCCGTCATATGGCCTTGATGATGAGCAAATTACATCTATGTTGAAGGCTTCATATACTGAAGCTGATAGTGATAAAGACCGACGTGCTTTGCGTGAGCAGCAGGTGGATGCAGACAGGCTTCTATTATCGCTTCGTCAAGCTATGATTGATGATGGTGAGCGTCTTTTATCTGCAGATGAAGTAAGCGCTTTGATTGCAGGTATTGAACAGTTACAACTAATCCGCGATCAATCGCAAGATGCGCGGACGCTTGAGTTGGCTGTAGAGCAGTTAGCAAAGGCAAGTGATGAATTTGCTTCGCGTCGTATGGACGCAAGTATACAGCGTGCTCTTCAAGGGCATACTATCGAAGAGATCGAGGAGGGTTCTTAAGTGCCGCAAATTATTTTTCTGCCTCATGAAGACCTTTGTCCAGAAGGGCAGGTAATTGAAGCAGAGTCAGGTGTGACAGTGTGTGACGCGGCGTTGGCGAATGGTATTGATATAGAGCATGCCTGTGAAAAGTCGTGCGCCTGTACAACGTGTCATGTCATCGTTCGCGAAGGGTTTGAGTCGTTAGAAGAGTCTGACGAATTAGAAGATGACATGCTTGATAAAGCATGGGGTCTTGAACCTGAATCTCGTTTAAGTTGTCAAGCAGTAGTGGCTGACAAGGATCTTGTTGTAGAGATACCTCGTTACACTATAAACCAAGTATCTGAGCGCCATTAAAGACACTTTGCGCCATGTGGCGATAGGGGGATTTATGCTTAAGTGGGTAGATGTGAATGAATTGGCTATAGAATTGTCAGAAGCTTATCCACAGGTAGACCCGTTAACGTTGAGCTTTCCGGATCTTTTTCAAAAAGTAATGGATCTCTCGGAGTTTGATGATGACCCCGATCGATGTGGTGAAAAAGTGCTCGAAGCGATTCAGATGGCATGGATCGATGAAATAGATTAAATAATAGCCCGGTTCGCCGGGCTGTTTCATTCATGCGTGTTGTGACCTGTCACTGCCTTCGCGTATAATTGCGCGTTTTTCGAAATTGCCCTTTAGAGGATATAATCACATGGCTATCGAACGTACACTGTCTATTATCAAGCCGGACGCTGTTGCAAAAAATGTAATCGGTGAAATCGTTACTCGTTTTGAAAAAGCGGGTCTTAAAGTTGTTGAGATGCAAATGAAGCAACTTAGCAAAGCCGATGCGGAAGGTTTTTACGCTGAGCATAGCGAGCGTCCTTTCTTTGCGGATCTTGTTGCTTTCATGACGTCTGGCCCTGTTGTGGTTCAAGCGTTAGAAGGTGAAAATGCTATAGCAACCAACCGTGATTTAATGGGTGCTACTAACCCTAAAGAAGCAGCTGAAGGCACTATTCGCCGTGACTTTGCTGAATCAATCGATGCGAATGCGGTACACGGCTCAGACTCTGCTGAATCGGCTGCACGTGAGATCGCTTACTTCTTCGGTAAGTAATCTTTTGGTTGTGCAGGGAGTTTAGGCTCTCTGCACACCGTAATTAATTTGGATATGACCATGACTGATAACACCACAAAAACCAATCTTTTAGGGATGTCTCCTGAGCAGCTGGATGCTTTTTTTGCTGAACAGGGTGAGAAGCGTTTCCGCGCCACTCAGGTTTTAAAGTGGATGCATCAACATGGAGCGGATAGCTTTGATGAGATGACTAACATCAGCAAAGTTCTGCGCGATAAGTTGAGTAAAGTCGCTGAGGTGCGAGAGCCCGAGGTGGTAACTCAAGATATATCTAAAGACGGCACGCGTAAATGGGTTATCCGTATCGATGGTGGCTCTTGTGTTGAAACTGTTTTGATTCCTGAAGGGGATCGAGCAACGCTGTGTATTTCATCTCAAGCGGGTTGCTCATTAGACTGTAGCTTTTGCTCTACGGGTAAACAGGGTTTTAATCGCAATTTGTCAGCGGCTGAGATTATCGGTCAATTACGTATCGCCATTAAATCATTTGGTCCAATGGACCCTGCTGGGCCTCGCCGTGTGACCAATGTTGTTTTGATGGGGATGGGCGAGCCGTTAATGAATTTTGATAACGTCGTCAAAGCTATTATTTTGATGATGGAAGATAATGCGTATGGCTTATCGAAACGTCGGGTAACGTTAAGTACTGCAGGTGTTGTTCCTGCTATTGATAAGCTGCGTGAGGTCACAGATGTCTCCTTAGCGATTTCATTGCATGCACCTAATGACGAGCTGCGTGATGTATTAGTACCAATTAACAAGCGTTACCCAATTAAAGAATTGTTCGCAGCTTGTCACCGGTATCTTGAAGATTTAAATGATCGTCGTGTGATTACCATTGAGTATACCTTGATGTCGGGCATCAACGATCAAGTTGTACATGCTAAAGAGCTAGGCAAGCTACTCAAAACACTGCCGTGTAAGTTGAATTTGATCCCGTTTAATCCATTTCCTAATTCTGGGTATGAGCGACCATCCGAGGCTGCCATTAAGGCATTTAAAGATATTATGCTAAAGGCTGGTGTTTTGACGACCGTTCGAAGAACTCGTGGGGATGAGATTGATGCAGCTTGTGGCCAGCTAGTAGGTCAGGTAGAAGACAAAACACGTCGTAGTCAAAAATATATACCTGTGGTACAAGAGAGTACGGCTGAAGTTGTTAAGTCCTTGTAACAAAAGGAAGTGTACAATGAATGGATTTCGGGTAGTTGTTCTTTCTGTTTTGGTGCTCAATCTTTATGCATGTACCAATTTACAAACAGATGATCAGAAGTACGTTAATAAAAATACGGTGTCATCAGAAGCAGCGCTAGAAGCTTATACTCGATTGGGTCTGCAGTATTTGCGAGGTGGGGATACGTCCAGTGCTAAGTCATCGGTGCAGAGAGCGCTCGAAATTCGTGATGATTACGCGCCAGCTTACAACGCGTTGGGTTTGATCTTTCAAGTGGAAGATGAAAAAGGATTGGCTGAGCAGTATTATCGTAAAGCAATCAGCTTAGATGAAAAGTCGGCCATGTTTCACAATAACTATGGCGCTTTCTTATTCTCTCAGCAGCGTTACGAAGAAGCTTGTAAGCAGTTAGCAATAGCAACAGAAGACCCGTTTTATAATAGTCGTGGTCAGGCCTTTGAAAACTTAGGCCGGTGCTTAAATCGAATAGGCAAAACAGCTGAGGCTATCTCGGCTTTTGAGCGCTCACTTAAAACAGGTGGTCGCCGGCCCCAAGCATTAGTTGAATTAGCTCAGTTGTATTTAGATGCTAATCAAATAGCGAATGCGGAAGGCTATTACAAAGAATTTTCAGGTTTGGTTGATGATAAGCGAGTAAGTCACTCAGCAAAAAGCTTGTGGGTTGGTATCTTGATCGCACGGATGAATAATGATGTTTCTACCGCTGCGACTTACGCGCTTCTTTTGAAAAACCTATATCCTGCCTCTGAAGAATATAAATCCTATAAGGAATCGGCTCAGTGAGTAGTATGCCAGATGATAGTGTAATCCAAGAGGCTAACCGCTTCCCCGGTGAGCGCCTGATTATTGCGCGTGAGTCTAAAAACATGACTCAGCAATCGGCAGCAGATGAGTTGCATCTGCCGCTTCGTTACATTCAATGGATTGAGGAAGGCGCTTTTGAGAAGCTTCCAAGTCTTGTTTTTGCGCGAGGCTATATCCGTTCGTATGCGAAGGTTCTTGATCTCGACGGCGTTTCTTTAATTGAGTCTTTTGATAGACAATACGGTAAATCTAACAGCACCACACCCATACGCTCTGTTTCCAAAGTTCAAGAGCAAGTCAAATTGGGCGATCCGATGATTAAATACTCGGTATGGCTGTTTATTTTAGCAATTGTCGCTGTAACGGTTTGGTGGTGGAAAACACAATATGGTTTGTCTCCAGAAACCATGCCTAGCGCTGCGGAGCAGACCCTGTCTGTAGAAACGGCAGATGGCAATACACTTGTTTTACCTAAGTTTAATGACTCTGAGGTAACAGAAGAAACAGAAGAAACGGTTTCTTCAGATGAGCCGCTAACCACAGAGGCAGAGCCAGAATATATGTCTGATGACCAGGTCGCCAGCTTGCAAGCCGAGTTAGATGCTCAGCCGGCAGCAGTATCTGCGTCTGATACTTCAGAACCATCAGCAACTGACGCTACGACTACCGATGAGCCAGCTTCTTCTGAACCGGTATCGGCTTCTGGGGTATACATAGCGTTTAATGATGATTGTTGGGTAACGATTAAAGACGCCAATGGGCGCACACTATTTAATAATATGCGTAAAGCGGGTGAGTCATTGAATGTTGATGGTCCAACGCCGATCAGGCTCACATTAGGGCGGCAGTCGGCTGTTTCTCAAATTACCTACAATGGTGATGTGATAGATTTGGCTCCGTTAAGTAATAATAATATTTCAAAATTCTCATTACCACTGAATCGATAGTAAGCGAGTAACCTGTTGGCTAAAGTTAAAGCAATTCGGGGGATGAATGATATTCTCCCGAGCAGTACCCCTATCTGGCAATATTTAGAAAGACAAGTTTCCACTGTGCTGTCTTCGTACGGGTACAACGAAATCCGTATGCCAATCGTTGAGCAGACTGAGCTTTTTAAACGTTCTATTGGTGAAGTTACCGATATCGTTGAAAAAGAAATGTATACCTTTAATGACCGTAACGACGAGAGCTTAACGTTAAGGCCTGAAGGTACGGCTGGGTGCGTTCGTGCCGGTGAAGAGCATGGTTTGTTATTTAATCAGACACAGCGCTTTTGGTATCAAGGTCCCATGTTTCGCTATGAGAAGCCTCAGAAGGGGCGTTATCGTCAATTTCATCAGATAGGTGTTGAGACCTTCGGAATGGCATCCGCTGAGATTGATGCCGAGTTAATTGTCTTAAGTGCGCGTTTATGGAAAAAATTGGGTATATTGGACGCTGTTACTTTACAGTTGAACTCACTGGGGAGTACTGAAAGCCGTCAAGTCTACAAAGCTGACTTAACCGCCTTTTTAGAAGCTCGTTTCGATCAGCTTGATGAGGATAGTCAGCGTCGTCTCGCGACTAATCCGTTGCGAATTTTAGATAGTAAAGATACCAATACTCAGAATTTACTAGCTGATGCGCCCGTGTTGTCTGATTATTTAGATGAAGATTCAAAGTCTCATTTTGCACACTTAACAGAGTTGCTAGATGCATCCGGGATCCGCTACGAGGTTAATCCTCGTCTTGTCCGAGGATTAGATTATTATTGTAAAACAGTTTTTGAATGGGTTACTGACAAATTAGGTGCTCAGGGAACTGTTTGTGCAGGTGGGCGCTATGATGGGCTTGTTAAGCAATTAGGGGGCAAGCCAACCCCAGCTGTAGGCTTTGCGATGGGTGTTGAGCGTTTGATTTTGTTATTAGAAACGCTTAATGCAATCCCTGAAGAAGAGCGCAGCAGCTTTGACTTGTATCTAGCCGCCGATGATAAAGCGGCTCAACAAGCGGTTTTTGCTCTAGCAGAAACGCTTAGGGATGAATTGCCGTCGCTGCGAATTCGTTGTCATTTCGCAGGATTGAAAAATATTAACAATAAAGCGCGCCAGTCAGGAGCCGCATTAATTGTGTTAATAAAACAAACAGAGCAAGGGCCAGTGGCAAGTTTATGGAATGAAGACGCGCTTGTGCAGTCAGATATTGCACTATCAGCGCTTCCTGAAATGATTAACAGTGCTTGGCAGTAATCATCAATCTGTAAAATGCTTAATTGTAAATTTTTGGAGTGTTACCCGTGGCAGAGATGCGAACAGAAGAAGAGCAAGTAGCAGCGATTAAAAGTTGGTGGAAAGAGAATGGCAAATCGCTAGTTTTAACCGTTGCCGTTGTGCTGGCGGGGGTTTTTGGCTGGAAAGCTTGGCAGCAAAAGCAAGCTAATGATGCGGAAGCCGCTTCTATTATTTACCAAAATTTAGTCCAAGCAGTGGCTGTTAGTGTTCAGCAAGGTGCTGCTGATGACGTGACTACAGCTAACCATTTGGGGCAACAACTTAAAAATGATTACGATGGTAGTGAATATGCCAAGTTAGGTAGCATGTTGTTAGCTCGTATTGCTGTGGATCAAAAGAATTACGATGCAGCGATGAAAGAATTAAATTGGGCTTTGGGAAATGAGCCAAGCCAAGAAATGACGTCAGTTATTCTCATGCGTAAAGCGCAGGTCTATCTGGCTCAAGGTAAGCCAGAGGAAGGATTAGCGGAACTTAACAAGGTGTCTGATGAGGCCTTCAAAGCCGCGGCGCTGGAGTTGTCAGGTGATCTGCAATTAGCTAAAGGCGATAAGTCCGCAGCTCGAAAGGCTTATGAGCAAGCGTTGCTAGCGAATAGCGATTCTGGAAGTAGGCAGTTGCTGACTATCAAACTGGATGATCTCGCTGCTGAGCAAGAGGGTTAACATTATGTTGCGCCGTTTGTTAGCTGCATCAATTCTTAGTATTTCCCTTACTGGCTGCAGCATGTGGGGGGGCTCTGATGAAGTAGAGCCTAACCCGTTAGTGGACTTTAGTGCTGAGCGTCAGGTAGTGGTTAAGTGGTCTAGTCAGGTCGGTGACGGTCCGGGCGAAGTTTTTAACCAAATGACACCAGCGTTACTGGATAACTCTGTATTTGCTGCGTCTGGTGATGGCGTAGTCGCGGCATTTGACCAAAACACAGGCAACCGCTTATGGCGTGTAGAGCTTGATCAGGAGTTAATCGGCGGCGTTGGTGCAGGTAGTGGTAAGGTAGTTGTTTCTACCATGGCGGGTGAGCTGATATGTTTAGATGCTGGCACAGGAGCTAAATTGTGGGTGGCTCAATTGTCATCAGAAGTAGTTTCTGATGCACAATTTAATAGTCAGTTAGTTGTTGCGCAGCAGGTAAATGGCAGAATCGTAGCGCTTAATGCTGATACGGGAGAGCAGGTTTGGAGCTATGAAAGCTCTATGCCTCGTTTGACATTGCGTGGGACAAGTTCTCCTTTAGTAGCTTTGGATGTAACGTTAGCGGGCCTGGACAACGGCAAGTTTGTAGCTCTGGATAATCAATCAGGTGGTGTGCTTTGGGAGCAAAGTATTTCTCTGGCTGAGGGGCGTTCTGAGCTTGAACGCATGACTGATGTTGATGGTCGTCCATTGTTATTTGAAAACGTGATTTATATTCCTTCTTATCAAGGTAAGGTGGTTGCTATCAATCCGTTTAATGCGCAAACACTCTGGAGTAAAGACATCTCTAGCTACCACAGTTTAGCGGCGGGCTTTGGCAACATCTATATCAGTGAGGCCAATGATCATATACAGGCTTTAGATACACGCACAGCTGCGAGTGTATGGAGCCAGTCGCAATTAGAAAATCGTCAAATTACGTCGCCGGTTGTTGCTGGGAACGCGTTGGCGGTTGCAGACAAACAAGGTTATTTGCACTTTATGTCTCAGATTGACGGGCACTTTATTGCTCGCTTTAAATTAGGCTCCGGTGTTACCGGTGATATGAAAGTAATAGATAATACAATTTATGCGTTGACGGATTCAGGCCGTCTGTATGCGCTGACTCTTAACTGATTCAGATTTCGTAATTCAGGCGGCTATCTGCGTAATGTAGATGGCCGCTATTTTTTTGGTGTACAAACATGTTACCGGTAATAGCGCTTGTAGGGCGTCCCAATGTAGGCAAATCAACCCTTTTTAATCGTCTGACTAAAACTCGTGACGCATTGGTGGCTGATATGCCAGGCGTAACTCGTGATCGTAAATATGGCGAAGGAAAGGCCGGAGACAAAGCTTACATAGTCGTTGATACAGGAGGTATTACAGGAGACGAACATGGTCTTGATTACGAGATGGCTCGTCAATCGTTGCAAGCTATTGAAGAAGCCGATGCTGTTTTTTTCATCGTAGACGGCAGGGCGGGTATTCATCCGGCTGATGAGCTTATCGCTAACTATCTTCGCAAAGCGGAGAAAAAAGTATTTCTAGTCGTTAATAAAACAGACGGCTTAGATCCTGATGTTGCTATTTCTGATTTCTTTGCCATCGGCTTTGGGCACCCCCTAGCGATAGCGGCCGCGCATAACCGTGGCGTGACGTCCCTTGTTGAACACACCCTTGCAGACTGCGAAGATCTGGATGAAGAGGCACGCCATAAAGACAGTGGTGTTCGTATCGCGATTGTAGGGCGCCCTAATGTGGGTAAATCCACTTTGGTGAATAGACTATTAGGGGAAGACCGGGTCGTCGTTTTTGATGAAAGCGGTACAACGAGAGATAGTGTTTATATCCCTTATGAGCGTGATGGTCAAAAGTATACCTTGATAGATACGGCTGGAGTAAGACGTCGTAAAAATGTGACGCAAGCGGTAGAAAAGTTTTCTATTATCAAGACTCTTCAAGCGATCAAAGATGCGAATGTGGTTGTGGTTGTGGTTGATGCTCGACAAGGTATCACGGACCAAGATCTTCATATGATGACATTTGTACTTGATACAGGGCGTGCCGTCGTCATCGCGCTTAACAAATGGGACGGCATGAGTGAAGATCAAAAGAAAGAAGTGAAAGAACAGGTTCAGCGTCGTTTAGAGTTTTTGGATTTTGCGCGTTTTCATTTTATTTCAGCCTTGCATGGTAGCGGTGTCGGTGAGATGTATGCTTCAGTTGATGAGGCTTATGAATGTGCTATGGCTAAGTGGCCAACCCCGCGCTTGACTCGTTTGCTTGAGGATATCACGGCAGATCATCAGCCACCTTTAGTCGCTGGTCGTCGTATAAAATTACGTTATGCTCACCAAGGTGGTTCTAACCCGCCAATCATCGTAATCCATGGTAATCAAACGAATCAATTACCAATATCGTATAAGCGCTATTTGCAAAATAAGTTTATCAAAGTGCTTAAAATACGTGGTACACCGATGCGTTTTGAGTTCAAGACAAGCGATAACCCGTTTGCGAATAAGCGTAATATTTTAACACCGCGTCAAATTGCTAAGAAAGAGCGCCAGCAAAAGCACAACCGCGTGATGAAAAAGTCTAAAAAGGCACGTGGTAAATAAATGAGTGCTGCATCTATTGATGAGTCAAAGAAACCTATAGGAGTATTCGACTCAGGCGTTGGTGGTTTGACTGTCTTGAATGAGCTGAAAAAGCAGTTGCCCGGTGAGGACTTAATTTATCTGGGTGATACAGCGCGTGTTCCTTATGGTACTAAAAGTGCTTTGTCTGTTACGCGTTATGCGCGTCAGGCAGCTCAAGCGTTAGTTGATCGTGATATTAAATTGCTGGTCCTAGCATGCAATACTGTTTCTGCTGTAGCTGTTGAGCCTCTTCAAGTTGCTTTGCCTAATTTATTGGTTGTTGGTGTTGTGGAGCCGGGAGCTGAAGCAAGCTGCAAAGCAACGCGTAATGGCCATATTGGTGTTATTGCTACTGAAAGCACGGTAAGTAACCAAGCTTATCAGCGTGCTATTCTCACGCGTAGACCTGATGCAACTATTCAAGCACAAGCTTGTTCGTTGTTTGTTGCCCTAGCAGAAGAGGGATGGCACGACGGGGATTTAGTAGAGCAAATTGTTGCGAAGTGTTTGTCACCTATTATTAAGGCCTCATCTAATAGTTTAACTGGTATGGATACACTCGTATTGGGTTGTACCCATTTTCCAGCACTTAAAGCGAGCATTAGCCGAGTGTTAGGCAGTGATGTCGCTTTGGTTGACTCAGCTGAAACCACAGCAAGATATGTTGCAGGTCTGTTGAGTGATAGAGCATTGCTGAATGAGCAAAGTGAAGGGCAAGTCCAGTTTATGGTTACGGATGGTCCAGAGCGCTTTGCTCGTGTTGCGCCTTGCTTCTTTTCAGGGAGTGTTGAGCCTTCAGCTATTGAATTGGTTGATATTCAGCACTTTGGAGGCTGAGGAAAACCTACTAATAAAGGCGCCTTTTATGGGCGCCTTTATTTTTTGGCCTTTTTTACCTCTTTTTCACGATAATTTAACAATTAGCGGTTGACTCTAAATGGGGTGTCTGTAGAATGCGCACTCCTTGCTTAGGACG